>Ga0105048_10006514_pt1 | contig 18815 bp, 10 predicted proteins | sample MAT05_FD_78382 | JGI IMG/M metagenome (GOLD analysis project Ga0105048, IMG submission 78382) | Freshwater microbial communities from Lake Fryxell liftoff mats and glacier meltwater in Antarctica - MAT-05 | ecosystem: Environmental > Aquatic > Freshwater > Ice > Liftoff microbial mat | place... | reverse complement strand
GGGCTTTGAGCCCCACGTCCGATTTCGCAGTCATTTGATTCCCCCCGACGACGCACCCTCGCCCGCTGCTTCGCCTCCTTGCCGCTTTAACCCCTGCGGTTAACGGGAATCCACCGGCAGGGAAACAGTGAAGGTGCTCCCCTGGCCTGGCGTGCTGGAGACACGAACCTGGCCCCCGTGCGCTTCGACTACCCTCATCACCGTGGGCAGGCCGATGCCGGTTCCCCGACCGGGCGCTTTGGTGGTGAAGAAGGGCTCGAAGATGTGCGGCAGGACGTGGGCCGGGATTCCGCTGCCGGTGTCGGTGACCCGAATCTCGACGTGCGAGGTTCCGTCGTCTGAGGTCTTCGGCGAGACAGCTCATGGCGCGCTCTCAGGGAATGCAAACGATGCGGTCGCAGAAACAGTGGGCAGCTACTGCTCGATGCAGTGCACGTGCGCGGGGAGGTTGCAGCTCTGCGGCCCGAAGTTCCACCAGCGGCTGCCTGGCAATACATAGAATCCGAAGATGCCGGTGCCCGCGGTGCTGCCCCAGTTGGTGCAGTTGAAGGTATCCGAGCCGAACACGCCCGGTGCGATCGAGCCGGTGAAGACGTGCTCGAACGCGGTGGCGGGGAAGGTGCCGTTCGAGTGCTCCCACATGCCGGCTCCGTTCGCCAAGAAGCTGGCCGCGACCAGCTCGGCGCCGGTGCCGATCAGCTGCTTTTCGATCGTCTGGTAGTTCGTGGGGGCGACCACCAGGCTCGAGGCCGCCATTCCCGTCGAGGCGATCCACGCCTTGAACGTGCCGCTCCCCGGCGGCTTCTCGCTGTTGCAAAGCGCGTCGAACTCGCCCGGCCCCGCGACGAGGTTCGGAGCAAGCGTCGCGTTGCTGACGAAGGCGAACTTCGCCGTGCCACCGAACGGCGCCGGGCTCAAGGCCACCGTCTTCGTCTTCCCCATGCAGTACAGGCGCAGGGTGAAGTTGCAGACGAAGTTGTTCTCGGCAGTCCATGCGGTGGGGCCGTTGTTCACGTTCCCGTAGGTGCCGGACATGCTGCCGCTCACCGTCCAATCCATGCAGGTCTGGCCGGTGGTGGTGCCGTTGCCCTGCGTGCCGGTGGCGACGTACTCGTCGCTGATGATTCGAGCGCCGTTCTCGTCGCGGTTGATCGGGTGCCAGAGCTGACGGGCGGCGATCTGGGCCTGCGAGTCGAACACGGGCTTGCCGTCCATCCGCACCCAGCCCCGCGGAGCACCGCCGAGGCGGGTGAGCACGTTGGAAGTCGAGCTCGAGATCCACGCCTGGTAGCCGTTGCTCGTTGCGTTGTTGATTCCCGCCGCGCTCGCCAGCAGGTTGCACTGGCTGTCAGCGTTGGCGACGCTGATGATCGACCCCGCGCCGACGTAGGTCCGGGACGACGCGAAGATCAGATTGTTGGTCATCGGGGCAAAGTTCGCCGCCGCGCTCCGGCTCAAGTTCATCGTCACCACGCAGTCGCGGTTCGAGTTGGTGCAGGCCCCCGCCCAGCCAGTGAAGAAGGAGTTGGAGCCGTTGGTGGTCCGCGCCTGCAGCGTCACCACCGCGCCAGCCGGGTAGAGGTCGGTGCAGGTGGCTCCACAGGCAATCGCGCCGACGGTGGAGGTGACAGTGCCAGTGCCGGTGGGGGTCACCGTCAGCCGGAACAGCCCGACGCCGGTCACGGTCATCGAGATCGCCGGGCCTTCGGCGTAGGACATCTGGAGCGTGCCGTTGCGCGTGCCTCCGCCAGCAGGCTTGAACTGGGTGGTCACGACGCAGCTGCCCATCGCGGGCACGGTGGTGCCGCAGGTGCTGGTGGTCGGGAACTCGGCGGCGTTGTTGTTCGAGAAGACGAGGGCGGTCGCGGCGAGGTTTCCGCTGTTGCTGATCGTCCAGGTCGCCGTGCCCGAGCCGACCACGTTGACTTCGCCACCGCCGAAGTCCTTCGAGCCGGGAGCGCCGGTGAGCACGCCCGGGTTGAGCCCCGTGCCAGTGAGCATCAGGGCGGGCGGAGCGCCGCCGGTCGTCGCAGAGACGGCGAGTGAGGCAGTCCGAGCGACGTTCGAAGTCGGAGTGAAGCGGACGCGGACGTTGCAGGTCGCTCCGCCCGCGAGGGTCGTTGTCCCGTTGTTGCAGTCGCCCGGCGAGCCCGTTTGCACCGCAAAGTCGACGCCGGTGAGCGTGCCCGAGAGTGCGCTCGAGGTCTGCTGACCGGTGTTGGTGACCAGATAGGACATCGTCGAGCTGGACCCGACGGTGACGTTTCCGAAGTTCACCGAGTTCGAGCCAACCGCAGCGAGGGTGAGCGCCGCAGGTGTCTCGGCCGTGCCGCTGAGTGAGGCTGCCGCGGAGCCGCCGGGCGTCGCGCTGACGTTGAGGCTGGCCGCTTTCGCTCCGGCCGCGGCAGGCTTGAAGGTCAGCTGCACCGTGCAGCTCGCACCGGCGCCAAGCGTGCCGGTACAGGTGTCGTTGGCGATGACGAAGTCGGACGGGTTGGAGCCGCCCAACGTCGAGGCCAGCGCCGCCGTGGTGCCGGCCGGGACGCCGCCGGTGTTGGTGACGGTAAAGGTCTGCGTCGCGCTGGAGCCGCCGACGACGGTGTTGGCGAAGGTGAACGACGGGGAGCCCATCGAGAGCTGCGCAGGCGCGAGGCCGGTGCCGGTGAGGCTCGCGGGGGCCGTGCCGCCCGGATTGCCCGACACTTCGAGCGTGGCGGTCTTCGGCCCGGCCGAGCCCGGTGAGAAGCGAACGATGACGGCGCAGGTTCCGCCTGCGGCCAGCACCATGTTGAGGCAGGTGTCGCTGACCACCGTGAACTCGGTGCCTGCCAGAGGAAGAATGCGGGTGGTGAGTGTCCCGCTCGGCGCGCCGCCGGTGTTGGTGACCGTGAAGGTGAACGGCGCGGCGCTGCTGGTGCCCTGAAGCACGCCGCCAAAGTCCTGGCTTGCGGGGGAGATTGACAGTGCGCCAGACGCGATGCCGGTGCCCGACAGGGTCGAGACCGCCGCGCCACCGGGCGAAGCGCCGATGGTCAGCGACGCCGCCTTGGCGCCGGCGGTGGTCGGGGCGAACTTGACCACGAGGGTGCACATGCCGCTGCCGGGGATGGCCGCGGTGCAGTTGTCGGTGGCGATCGAGTACTGGGACGCGTCAGCGCCGCTGATCATCGCCGCCGGGACGCCGCTGGGCACGCCGCCGCTGTTGCTGATGGTGAACGAGATGCTCGAAGACGAGCCGATGACCACCGAGTTGAAGTCCTGGCTGAGGGGGAGGATCCCCAGCTGCGGGCTCGCGAGTGAGGTTCCGGACAGCGGTGCTGCCGCCGCGCCTCCGGGCGTTCCAGTCACCGTGAGCGTCGCGAGCTTGGCGCCGGCGGTGGCCGGTTGGAATTGAACGCTGACCGTGCAGGACGCGCTGGGTGCGAGTGTCTGGCCCGCGCAGGTGTCGGCGCCCACCACGAACTCGGCGGCGTGGGCGCCGTTGACGAGGGTGGCCAGCGCGCCAGTCGCCGAGCCGCCGTTGTTCTGGACGGTGAAGAGCTGGGTCATCCCGGCTTTGCCCTGCTCGATCGACCCGAGGTCGCGCGAGAGGGGCGAGACCGAGATGCTGCCCTGGCTCAGCCCCGTGCCCGACAGCTGGGCGATCGCCGTGCCGCCCGGAGCTCCCGTCACGTCGAGGGTCGCCGCTTTCGGGCCGGCGACAGTGGGGCTGAAGCGCACGCTGATCTGGCAGCTCGCGTTCGCGGCGAGCACCTGGCCCACGCAGCTGTTGCTGGTGACCTGAAACTCAGCGGCGTCCGCGCCCAGCACCATCGTCACCAGCGTCCCCGAGGCCACCGTGCCGGTGTTCGCGACGTCGAAGGTGACCGTGCCGCTGTTGCCGCCTTTGGGTACGATTCCGAAGTCCTGCATCCCCGGCGTGATTCCGAGGCTGGCGCTCCCCGCGCCACCGCCCGCGCCGACTCCTCCGCCCGCGCCGACTCCGCCACCCGCGCCGACTCCGCCGCCCGTGCCGACTCCGCCACCCGTGCCGACTCCGCCGCCAGCACCGACTCCGCCGCCCGCGCCGACTCCGCCGCCCGCGCCGACTCCGCCGCCGGCACCGACTCCGCCGCCAGCACCCGAGCCGACCGCGCAGAACCCAGCCGTACAGACCTGGCCCGTCGGGCAGTTTTCATCGGTGGTGCAGGGAGCGCCGGTAGTGGTCGGAAGGCAGCCCACCGCGAACAGCGAGAGCAGGACAGCCGAAGATCGAATGCGCATGGGGCCCCATCCTATGACGAAATGGGCTGCGTCGCTGGTCGACCCCGAGCCACGCAAGCTTCAACGTCGGGGGTGTTCGCGCTTCTTGTGCGCCAGATGATCAGGGCGCGCCGCGCGGGCTGACCACTTCGCCACCATCGCCTTCGTGGCCCTGAAGAAAGTTCTCCAAGAAGATGTCTGCGGCTGCCTTCGAATCGCCCTGACAGTCAGCCAGCAGCTTCTCGGCCTGCCGTTGTTTGGAAAGTCGCCACGCTTCATCAACCAATGACAGAACGCTTCGAAGCGGTGATCGTCGAACTTCAGCAGGTGCAGGTGCGGCGTCAACTGAAGCCAGCTTCCAAACCACTGCCAGAAGCAGACGGCGCAGCAGCGCGAGCTCTCGGGGGCAACCGGTTGGGAATCGCCGATCTCAAGGCCGCAGCTGCACAGGAACTCCCGATCACTGTCTCGAAGCTCTACCCGGTGCCGGGGCGTGACCCCGATCGCCAGCTCGGTGGCAGGCGTCTTCGTCAACGACTCGTACGCCCGAATGTTGCTCGAGCAGCCGCGGCGTGGCTTTGCCTTCATCGTTTTCGATAAGGCTGCGGGCGGCCGAACGCTGCTGTTGCTCGACACGATCGCCCGCACCGCCACCGCGCTCACCGACCGCCTCCACTTCGTCAAGCATGACCCGTGGGTGCTCTCGGCAGGGTGCGGATCGCCAGCACGACAGCTCCGACCGCGATGTAGGGGAACATGGGCCCCTGTTCCACGCAGGTGCCGGCCCTGTGACATCCCTGTGAACTCGTCACCGGCCAGCCTGCGCGCCCTCCTGGAGCACCACGGTGAACATGATCGCCGGGGCCGCGACCACCATCTCGATGGGCGCAAGGCCCTCGCGGCTCACCGACACCACGAGATGTCCGGTGGGCATCGGTCCCCCCTCGGCTCTGTGCCTGATCGCGAACTTTCCATCCGGCCGGGAGCGCGCCGCAAACGTCTGCACGTTCGCCTTCCCTGCTTCGTGCAGCCGCGTGGCGACCAGCAGCGCGCCGGCGACGGGACGGCCCTCGGCGTCGACGACGGCTCCGGAGATCAGCACGGTCGGAGGCTCCTCCAGCCGGCAACCAGCAAGGAACAGCAGCACCACGCACCACAGGGCTCGAGCGTTCATGCAGCAGACGGTAGGCGCCCGTCGCGCCTGCCTTGAATCGGGCAACGGGAGGTCCTCCCAACGACGGAGGCCGGGCCGTCATCGGCCAGCGAGCGCCCGGCACGGCAGCCTGGGCTGCGCATGGTGCTCGTCGTGGAAGGCGAACCCCAGCACGCTGGCCGACCCCGTCCACGCCAGCTTCAGCGCGATCCTCCGCAGCAGCGGAGGAGGGTGGTGCGGCAGGTGCGACGCCCACGCGGACGCAGTCAGGTGCAGCACCAGACAGGCGGCGACCCAGACCTGCAGCCCGACGATCCCGCTGCTCAGCGCGAGCGCCGCCGCGATCCCGATCAGCACGTACTCGAGAACGATCCACCTTCGCTCGCGTCGATTCGCCGCGCCCCAGGCATGCGTCCGAACCGCGACGGCGTTCTGCGGGCCGACCAGCACCGCGCGCCAGAGGGACACCGCTGCTCCCACACCTTCGAAGTCGTCCTTCGCCAGCGGCCGTGCGTGATGCCGCTGGTGCATCAGCCGCATCGAGTGACCGCTGACCAGGCTCAGCAGCGATGCGATCGTCAGCATCCACTCGTTGAGCCGACGCGGCAGCCGCAGCGCGCCGTGCGCGAGGTCGTGGGTGAACGAGAACGACGCGAAGTAGAGGCCCATCGCGAGCACCGCGGCGAGCAGCGCGTGCTCGCGGAACATCACCAGCACGGCGACCGCGGTTCCCGTTCGCAGCAGGTGCAGCAGCGTGTCGAGGCGTTTCATGCCCTCGGGTAGAGCCAGCGCCGTGCCGCGCCGTTCTCCCTCGGAAATTCGGTGCTGAGCGCCTGAAGTGCCCACGCCGTGACCGACGTCCTGCTCGAGCCGCGCTCTCGCAAAGGGCAGGGCGGTCTTCCGCCGGCCGACTACCTGATTCCTATCGTCCTCAGCGTGCTCGTCGGAGCGCTGCTCTGCTCGGTCTTCTCCGCGACCTGGGGCGACTGGGCGCGACCCACCCAGGTGCAGCTGGCGCCCACCCACTTCTGGCCGACCACGCTGATGGCGATCGGCGCGGTGGCGGTGAGCCTGCTCGAGCTGCTCACGCTCTGGGAACAGACCTTGTTCGCGACGTGGGCGTGGGGAATCGCGGTCGCCGCGTTGGGGCTGCTGGTTCCCGGTGCGCTCTACGATCCGGTCGCCAACCACACCGGCCCACTGTTCCTCCCGGTCTTCGTGCTGTCGCTCGGCGCGACCATCGTCTGCAACCTGTGGATGGCGAAGCACACGCTCGCGGCGTCGGGCGTCGATCGCAAGCGGCGGCTCGCGCTGTTCGGCGCCAACGTGCTCGGAGCCGTCGGCGGCGGAGGCATCATCATGCTCCGCATCCTCGAACTGGCGCCGATGGAACTCGCCTCGCCGCTGCTGCTCGGCTCCGTGCTGCTCGCCAGCTACGCGGTGCTCACCGGAGAGAAGGGCCGCCACCGCGAGGTGCTGGTGCAGGGCCTGGCGTTCGCGCTCGCCACCGCCGCGTTCTCGGCGGTCGGCCTCACCGTGTTCTTCGCCTTGATGAACTTCCTCGTCCCCGAGCAGCTGGCGGCGCTGGGCAAGGTGGCGAGCGTCGTGGCCCACGAGATCCGCAACCCGCTGAGTGTGATCCTCGCCCAGGCGCGGCTGCTCGAGCGCGAGGGCGCGAGCGCCGATCGCCTGAAGGACGTGCGCGACCAGGTGCAGCGGGCCTCGCGCTTCGTCGACGAGCTGCTGCGCTACTCGAAGCCGCGCACCCTCGCGCTGACCAACGTCGAGCTGCGCGCGGCCCACCAGCAGGCGATCGATCACGTGCAGCAGGCACAGAGCGTGGCGTTCCTCTCGCTGCTGCCGGGCGAGGCCGTGACGATCGAGGCCGATGCGCAGGCGGTGACGGATACCGCGATCGTGCTGCTGTCGAACGCCGCGATCGCCGCGGCCGAGCAGGCCGTTCCTCAGGAGACGATTGCGATCGAGGCACACCCCGACGAGGTCTGGGTTCGCGTCGAGGACCACGGCCCGGGCGTCCCAGCCGAGCTCGAGGGCCGCCTGTTCCAGATGTTCGTCACCGGGCGCGGCCGCGATCACAAACATCCGGGCACCGGGCTGGGGCTGGCGATGGCCAGCCGCTGTCGAAGCTCGTCGCCGAAGGGAAGTTCCGACGATCTCTACTGGCGCATTCGCGGCGTCGAGCTCGAGCTGCCGCGGCTGGTCGACAGGGCGAGCGACATCGGCCTGCTCGCCCAACACTTCCTCACCAGCGGCAAGGCGCTCGTGCCCGGTCACCGCGAGCCGAAGCTGTCGGCGGGGGCGCTGCGCCGGCTGGAAAATCACGGCTGGCCTGGTGATGGCCGCCGGCCGCGACGAGATCCTCGAGGAAGACCTCTCGCCCGCACTGCGCGATCGTTCTGCGCCCACGGCCGGCGCACTCTCGACGCTCGACGAAAAAATTGCGGCGCTCGAGCAGGCCGAGATCCGGCGCGCACTCACAGAGACCGACGGCAACAAGAGCCGCGCGGCCGAGGTGCTGGGCCTGTCGCGCCAGGGGCTGGTCAACAAGCTGGCGCGCTTCGGCCTGAAGTAGGCCATGTCCTTCGATCACGGTGGGGCTTCAGTTTCGAGCGTTCGATGGGGTGTGTCAGAACTGAGCGTCAGGGCGCGAGCACCGCGGTGATCGCCGTGTCGAGCGTGCGGTCGGTGCCGCTGACGATGTCCGCGACCGTGGGCAGCACCTCGATGTCGGGGACGATGCCCTTGCCGTGGAGGACTCCGCGGTCGAGCCGCAGCACCTCCATGCCGGTAAAGGTGAAGGACAGCGCTCCGGGCAGTCGCGCCTGGGTGATGTTGCCGTTGGTCGCGGCGCTCGGCCTGCCCACCACCTTCCTGGTTCGCTTCGCATCGACGAGCATCGCCGAGATGGTCTCCGCGGCCGAGACCGAGCCCGTGCCCACCAGCAGCACCATCGGGCCCGCGAAGTTCGGGTTGGCCACCGGGTCGATGTACCAACCCGACATGTCTTCGACCCTCGAGCGGTTCGGGCCGGTGAGCACCGGCACCCTGAAAATGGGCGACAGCATCCGCGCCTGCACCAGCCGCCCGAGGCAGTCGAACGCACCGCCCACCGGGTAGCCGCGCATGTCGACCACCAGCCCTGCCGCGGTGCTCGCCTCGTTCAGCACCTTGACGCAGCCGTCGGCGACATCGGCCTCAACGTCGAGGCTGAAGTAGTAGACGGTCGGCGCGCCGCGGTCGGTCAGAAAGCTGGCCCGCCGCTTGTTGAGGTCGAAGAGCGAGAAGTACTGCGCCGCGCTCGCGGGGCTCACCGTCACCGTGCGCAGCACTCCGTCGGGCGCGCGAAGGCCGATCGCCGTTGGGCCGAGCAGCTGCACCATCTTGTAGGTGGCGAGATCGAAGGTGTAGCCGGGGGAGGCACCGGCGGTGCGCGGCAGCTCTTCGGCGAGCCAGTCGGCCATCGGCTTGCCCCCGATTGAGACCAGCGTGTCGCCCTTGTTGATCAGCGGCGTCAGCGAGGTGGTGACCACGGGCTCGGCGGCGACGTCGGTGAGGAGCACCGGCAGGAAGCCGGCGATCAGGTGCTGGCCGCTGAGGTCGCGGATGAAGTTGTGACCGTCGTGCACCGCTTCGCCCAGCCGGCTGATCAGGTTGAACTGAAGGGTGCGGTTGAGCGTCACGCCGGGCGCGTCGAGCGCGGCAGTCGTCTCGGCCAGCCGCTCATCGATGTGATCGCCGACGACGTGAAAGTAGGGGAAGAACTTGCGCAGGATGCCGTGGGCGATCAGCTGCGCGGCGCGCGCCGAGCCGAGCGTCAGCTCTGTCACCACGGTTCCACCGCGTGGGTCGATTGCCTTCAGCTCGCTGCGCACGGCGAGTGGGCGCGCATGCGGCGGAGGCGTCGACAGGTTCGACAGCGCCGCGAGAGCGCCGGGGATCCCTGCTGCGTCGACGTCGGCCGCAATCACGTCGGGCCAACGGCCGAGCGAATCGGTCAGGTTCATCGCCCGGTAGCCGACGCCCACCTGACCGATCGCCTGCCACCGCGACTCGCTCGTCGCCGCGAGCACGCTGGTGCCCCACAGCCACGCCCGGCTGCGAAGCCGCAGCTCGCCCGCGAAGCGCGTGGCCTCGGGCGCCATCGCCTCTTCGGTGATGACCGCCAGCGGCAGCGCGGCCATCAACCGGCCGTAGAGGCTGCCCCCTTCGAGGTTAACCATCAGGTTCTCGTAGATGCTCGTCGCGCTGGTCTCGTCCGGGTAGCCGTAGAACGAGCGAACGCCCTGGCGCGACAGCAGCAGGTGCGAGCTCAGCGCCGCCTCGCCGGCTTCCTTCAGCGCGAGGTCGAGGCCCACGGCGTTCGGCAGCCCGCGCAGATCGATCGCGATCGCTTTGGCTTCGCTCGGAATCGTCACGCTGCCGGCGCCGGGCCGGATGATCGCCACGTCACCCGACAGCTGCACCGACGCCTGTGGCAGCGGGCGATCGTCGGCGCGCAGGGCGCACACGTCGATCAGCGACGCGGCGTAGATGACCACTCCCTGCTTCGACAGCAACTCCTCTCCGTTCAGCGCGGTCGAGAGCACCGTGTCGACCGCCGGGTAGTTTTCGAAGGGGCCGAAGTGGCGCACCGCCGCGTGGGCCTCGGAGAAGGCGACCGCGGTGGGCTTGCTGTTCGAGGGGCCTGCCAACATTCGAGCGCAGCTCGGCTCGTTCTCGAGAGGAAGCAGCGGCCCGGCATCGGGGGCTCCGGCATCGGCGTGCCCGGCGTCGACGGACCCTGCGTCGGACAGTGGCGTCGCCGCGTCGATAGCGCCGGTGTCGATCTCGTCGACCACACAGAGGGTGCCTTCGAGGTGGGTGCCTGCTCCGCAGGTGATGGGCGGCGGCGTGCCGGGGCAGGCAGTCAGCAACAGCGCAATGAAGACGGCAGCGAGGAATCGCATCACGGGCAAGGCTCCAGGTTCGTTCGTCGGTCTCCCGGTAGAGACGCCCGCGCGGAAGTGTGACGGCCCGGCGTCATTTTCGTGAGACGTTTGCGCGACGTCATGAATCGACAAGGCTTTTCGCCCGAGCTGGTGACGAAGCGGGTGCAGGAGGACGTGGCGCGCGGGAATTTCCCCACCGCGATGGACGTGCTGGTGCGTGCCTACGGCCCCGAGCTTGCCGGCTTCTGTGCGGTGCAGCTGAAGGATCACGCCAGGGCCGAGGAGGCGTTCTCCGAAGCCCTCTTCGACATCTGGCGCGGGCTGCCGCAGTTTCGCTTCGCGGCGTCGGTGCGAACGTGGGCGTACGCGGTCACCCGCCACGCCTGCTTCCGGGTGCGCCAGGCGGAGCAGAGCCGGCGCGAGACGACCGCCGAGAGCGAGGCGTTCTGGTCGCAGCTCGAGGCTCCGCTTCGCACGCTCACCCAGACCTGGCTGCGTACGACGGTGCGACAGGAAGTCGTGCGGCTGCGGGCGTCGCTGGCGGAGGAAGACCAGGCGCTGCTGACGCTCCGGCTGGATCGCAAGCTGGCGTGGGACGAAGTGGCGCAGATTCTCGCTGGCCCGGAGCCGCTCGAGCCGGCCGAGCTGAAGAAGGCGACCGCCGCGGCGCGCAAGCGCTTCGAGCGGGTGAAGGCGTCGATCGCCGCCCTCGCGAAGGAACAGGGATTGTTGAAGTGACGGAAGAAGACGAGAGCCCCGACGACCCGGCGTTGATGGCGCTGCTGCTCGAGGTCGCGCGCGCGCCGGGGACACCGCCTCCCGACCTGACGGGAAAGCTGCTGGGCCCCTTTCGATTGGAGTCAGCGATCGGCCGCGGTGGCAGCGCCGTGGTCTACGAGGCGCGCGACGAACGGCTGCAGCGGCAGGTGGCGATCAAGGTCTACGCGTTCGAGGAAGACGTCGAGTCGGCTGCGCGCGCCCTGGGTGAAGCGCGCACGCTCGCGTCGCTGCAGCACCCGAACATCGCGCAGGTCCTCGACGTCGGGCAGAGCGAGGGCTTCAGCTGGGTCGCGATGGAATTGCTGCGCGGCTCGTCGCTGCGCCAGTGCCTCTCGGCCGGTTCGCTGGACGGCGCCGCGCGGAAGAGGGTGGTCGAAGGGTTGCTCGCAGGGCTCGCGGCGGCCCACCGCGCCGGCGTCGTGCATGGAGATCTGAAGCCCGAGAACGTCGTGCTCGACGCTCAGGGAGTGCCGCGGCTGGTCGACTTCGGCAGCGCGCTCGCCGGGCTTCCGATTGGGCTCACGCCTCGCTACGCGGCGCCCGAGGTGCTCGCGGGCGGCCGGCCGGACTTCGCCGCCGACGTCTACTCGCTGGGGTGCACGCTCGACGAAGTGCTGCAGCGGCCTCGGGTCCGTCCGCGCTGGTTGTCGTCGTGCCTCGCCGCCCGCGAGCAACGCTGTGCGGATGCAGGCGTGGTGCTGCAGCGGGTTCACGAGGCGCGACATCGCAAGCGCGTGCTCGCTGCCGTCGGCGTGACGGCTCTCGCGGCCTGCGTGGGGGTGGGCGTTGCGGGCAGGGGCGGCGCGACGGCTCCGAAGCTCGAGGTCGAGCGGCTGACGGCGCAACCTGCGGGCGTCGAGTTCGATGCGTTGACGCTCTCGAAGGACGGCACCACGGCTGCGCTGATGAGCAAGGGCGGCCTCTCGCTGCTGTCGCTCGACTCGCGCCAGCTGACGAAGCTCGCCGACTCGAAGCTGGCAGAGGTGGTCTGTCTGCGTTTCTGGGATGAAGACACCCTGGTGCTCGGCGAGACGCACGGAGCCGCCGCGGGCGTCCTGCTGCACCGCTTCGATCTGCGCACCCGGACGTGGTCGACGGAGCCGCGGCCCGCTGCGTACTGTCCCGTCGCGATCGACGCGCTTCGATCGGTGGAGGTCTCTGCGAGCGCGCTGACCCTGGTGACCGAAGGCGCCGAGCCGCGCGTCATTCGCCCGTTGTCGCCGACGGAGAACGTGGTGGGGCTCGAGGTTTCTCCGACAGCGCCGGTCGTGCTGGCGGCCGTGCTGCATCGCGGCTCGGCGGGGCCGATCGTGCGGCTCGAGCTGGTCCCGCTGTCGGGCGCCGCGTCGACCGTCGCCGTCGAAGCACGTGGGCTGGTGCAGGAAGGTGGCCTCGTCGCGGCGACCTTCGATGAAGCTGGCAATCTGCTCTACGCGACTGGAGCGAGCCTTCCTTCCCAGGGTTCGCGGGTGCATCGGCTCGCGCTCGATTCGAGCGGCCGGCCCGCGGGTGATCCGATCGAGCTGGGCTCGGTGCCGGGCGTCGCGTTCTCGCTGACCAGCCGGGCCGGCACGACGCTGGTGCTGATCGCCCAGCCGCAGACCGACGTGATGACGGCTCCGGTGCAGGAGGATGGGGGCCTGGGGCCCGGGACCCGGCTCACGCTCTCGGACTGGACGGAGCGGGCGAGCTCGGCTGATGAGGCCGGCTCCTTCCTGGGTCACGCCGAGGATCGTGCGGGGTTTCGGGTGGCGCGCTTCACGCCGAATGGAATCGAGCCGCTCACGCCCGCGAGCCGCGAGTGGACGACGTGGCCCGTTCGCGCGGGGAAGGACGTCTTGTATTGGCGGGTGGATCCTGCGGGCGAGAAGCCTGCGCAGCTGATCCGCGCGTCGACGCCGGCCACCGCGTTGTTCGCGACCCCGACGCCGGTGAAGGCATTTCACTTCAACACGCCCGCGCCGCACGAGTGGGTCGTGCAGTGCCCCGACGATCCGCGCCGATGTCAGCTCGTCTGGCGCGGCGCCCCGGAGGTGCAGCGGTGGAACGTCGATGTGCTGAGCGGCTCCGTCACGCCGGAGGCGCCGCTGATGAAGGCACGGCTGCTGACGCTGTCTCGAGCTGGAGATCAGCTGGCCTCGGTGGACCTCGCGGCCGGAGTGCTGCAGCTGCGCACGCGCGCAGGGGAAGCGCAGTCGACGATTCCGCTCGACGGATGCGGGCTGCAGTTTCTCTCGGCCGGGCTCGAGGGGCAGTGGTGGGGCAGTGGGTTCTGCGACGGGACCAACGTGCTGCTGCGGTTCGACGCGCGCGGGGTGCATCGCGTGCTCGCGGCGTCCACCGGGTGGGTGAGTCAGCCGGTGCTGTCGGTCGATGGCCGGCGGCTGGCGTGGGCGCAGGGGTTGTTCGACACCGACGTCTACCAACTGCGCGTACGCGAACGCCGCGACTGACCGGAAAGGAGAGGAAGATCCAAGCGCGCCAGGAAAGCTTGGCGCCAGAGGAGGAGAGAATGAAAGAACTCTGAAACTGGCGAGACCAACCCAGCGGGTCAATCCCGTCCGGCTCGCTGGCGACCACCAATGCCAACGGGGCGTACAGCTTCACCACGCCCTTCATGTACAGCGGCTCGGGCTGCTCCGCGTCTCATCGCCGTCAGGTGCGCCAGGCCTTCTTGAACTCGGCGAGCACGAACACGGCGAAGCCGATCGCCGTTATGACGCCCCACCACCACAGCTCAATGGGCGCTGTGTGAAAGAGGCGATTCATGATCGGCAGGTAGGTCAGCAAAAGCTGCACGCCCAGCATGAGCGTTGCCCCGATCCAAACGGTCGGGTTCGTGAAGAACCCGATCTTCCATGACGGAAGCCTGAGGCTGCGACACGCAAAGAGGTACCCGACCTCGACCACCACGATCGTGTTGACGGCGATGGTGCGACTCGCTTCGTCGGACAGGCCGAGCCGCTGCGCCCATTCGAAACAGCCAAAGGCTGCCGAGCCGACCACCAGCGACACCACCGCCGTCCGGATGCCGAGGGCTCGGTCGAGGATGGGTGCGTTCGCGGCGCGCGGTGGTCGGTGCATGAGGCCGGGTTCTCGCGGCTCGAAGATCAGCGTCGTCCCGAGGAGCGCCGTAGCGAGGTTCACCCACAGGAGCTGGACGGGCAGAACCGGCAGCGTCGTGCCGAAGAGCACGGCAGCCAGGAGCACCAGCCCTTCGCCCCCGTTGGTCGGCAAGGTCCACGCGATGAACTTGACCAAGTTGTCGTAGATGCCGCGACCCTCCTCGACCGCGGAGGCGATGGTGGCGAAGTTGTCGTCCGTCAGGATCATCGCGGCCGCCGAGCGCGCGACGTCGGTGCCGCTCTTGCCCATCGCGACGCCGATGTTCGCCTGCTTGAGCGCTGGGGCGTCATTGACGCCGTCACCGGTCATCGCCACGACGTGGCCACGCGATTGAAGCGCCCGAACCAAAGAGAGCTTCTGTTCCGGCGCGACGCGCGCGAACACCGCCGCGACGTCGGCGACCGCAGCGAGCTGGCCTTCGGTGAGCGCGGTCAGCTCCCGCCCCGTGACCGCGCGCAGTCGCCCGGTCTCGTCGCGTTCGCCCTCCAGCCCGAGCTCGTGCGCGATCGCCGCGGCCGTCACGGCGTGATCGCCTGTGATCATCTTCACCTTGATGCCCGCGCCCAAGCAGGCGGCGACCGCACGCTTTGCCTCGGCCCGCGGTGGGTCGATCATGCCCACGAGACCAAGAAAGGTGAGGTGCGCCACGTCGCCGTGCGCTGTGAGGCGGGTCCCTTCCCTCAAAGTCCTTCGCGCCATCACCAGCACACGCAGGCCGCGCGCGGCCATGGCTTCGACCTCACGGTGCGCGGCCGCTTCATCGAAGAAGCCACTGCGCCCATCGACCTCGAGTCGTTCGACACAGCGACCAAGCAGCGCGTCCGAAGAGCCCTTCACGTACAGCGTCGTGCCTGCCGGCCCATCGTGCAGCGAGGCCATGTACATGTGCTCTGACTCGAAGGGGACTACGTCGAGCCGGGGGAAAGGGGCCAGCGCGTGATCATCGAGCCCAGCCTTGCGTGCTGCGATCGTGAGCGCCGCTTCGGTTGGGTCGCCCTCCACCTTGAGCTCGCCATCCGTTGGGACGAGTCGCGTATCGTTGCAGAGGGCGCCCGCGCGCAGTGCCTCGAGCAGCGCCGCGGATGAGCCGGGTTCGATGCGAGCCCCGTCGCGCTGCAGCTCGCCAGCGCCGTCGAATCCCACACCCGTGAACTGAAAGACCTCGCTGGCCGCGAGCAGCGTGGTCACCGTCATCTGGTTCTCGGTGAGTGTGCCCGTCTTGTCCGAGCAGATGACCGTGGTGCTGCCCAGCGTTTCCACCGCAGGCAGTCGTCGAATGAGCGCCCCCCGCTTCGCCATCGAAGAGACACCGACCGCGAGGAGAATGGTGACCGCGGCCGGAAGCCCTTCGGGAATCGCGCCCACCGCGAGAGCAACGGCGGCGTTGAACGTGTTCGTGAGGGAAGCGCCGCGCAGCGATCCGATGACGAGAAGCGCAGCGGCCAGCCCGAGAATCACCCAGACGAGGACCCGCGACAGCTGGGCGATGCGCCGGGTCAGCGGCGTCTCGAGCGTCGCGGTGGCGGCCATGAGGCCCGCGATGCGACCGGTCTCCGTACCGTCGCCTGTCGCCACCACCACGCCTCGAGCGACGCCGTACGTGACGGCGGATCCCGCGAAGGCCAGGTTGTCTCGGTCGCCGATGCCGGTGTCCTCCGGGAGCACGGCCACGCGCTTCTCCGACGGCACCGACTCGCCGGTGAGGCCAGCCTCCTCGACCTTGAGATCCTTCACCTCGAACAGCCGGAGATCGGCTGGCACGGTGTCCCCCGACTGCAACGCAACCACGTCTCCCCGGACCAGATGCTCGCTCGGGACGCGCCGAAGTCGACCCTCGCGCAGCACCGTGGCTTCGGTGACGATCGTCTTCGAGAGAGCGGCGATGGACTGCTCGGCCCGGTACTCCTGGAAGAAGCCGATGATGCCGTTCAGGATCACCACCGCACCGATGACGGCGGCGTCGACGTAGTCCCCCAGGAAGATGGAGAGCCCCACGGCCCCGAGCAGCACCACGACGAGCGGCTGAACGAACTGCTCGGCGAGCTTGCGTACCCAGGAGGCGCCATGACGCTCGGAGAGAACGTTCAGGCCGTCGCGCTCGAGCCGAAGCGAAGCCTCGGTCGTCGTGAGCCCATCCTCGGAGGAGGCGACCGTCGTCAGCGTCGCTGCAACATCGAGGGCATGAAAGGACGCGGGGCTCATCGATTGGTGCTCCATCTTGCGCCGCGCGTTATGGGGCGCCCGCGCCTGCGGCACGGTACCGCCTTGCGGCGGGTCTCGTCGATGCTCTGCTCGATGATTTCAGTGGCGATCTCGAGCTCAATGCGGGGCGCCGTTTTCAGCTCGGCGCGGGTCAGGCGACGGCGCGTGAGCGCGAGAATCGACGACGGCTAAAGCGGCAGCGCCTTCAGGAAGTCCTCCACGCTCCCTTCCCCTCCGAAGCCTGCACTTTGTCGTCGAGCGCGCCCCGCATGAACTTCGACAGGGGCTGCTACCCGGCGTGGCAAGACACGGTCTCGTTGTACTTCGTTAGCCGGCTTCACGGCACGGACTGCACCTCGATGCGCTCCCCCACCACAGTGCCGGCCCAGGTCCGCTTCTCGAACTGGTACTGCCCGGGCGTGGGGAAGCGGACGCTGAAGTCGTTGGTCTGCGGTCCGGTGATGGCCCACGCCGGGCCGCACACCTGGTGCAGGACCACGTCGGTCGGAAAGTACTCGAGGTTGAAGGCCACCACCTGAGAGCCGAGCACCTTGATCGTCCCCACGGTCGGCCAACACCACCGGTCCACGTAGTCACCCCGCGCGGTGACGTCGCTCGGATTCTTCGCCGGCTCGCTGCACAGCGGAAGCAGCAGCGGCTCGTATCGGTAATCGAACGAGAGCTCGAAGGTCGCGCTGCCGAGGTGCGCGGTGAGGGTGGCGGGACCCGGCGTTCCGTTGAAATAGAAGATCATGTGATCGAGATCGTCTGGTAGCGGCGCGGTCTCCGGCTCCACCCAGTGGTCGAGCGGGGTGCGGGTGAGTGCGATCACCTCGCCGCGGGAGGCAGTGACCCGGCCCGCGCCGCCGACCGCCAGCGAGCCGTCGGCCAGGTGCCAGGTGAGGATGAACTGCGGGGACTCGGTCGCGACCACCGCGAGCACCGCGTCTCCGACCACTTCGGCGTCGGCGAGAACGTACCCGTCGCTCTGGACTGCTCCCGCGCGGAGGCGAGCTTCACCCCGGACCGCCTCATCGAGTCCGACCACGCGCACCTGGCGGGTCATCTCGTAGTCCCTACCGAGGCTCTTCTCGTGGAAGCGAAGCGTCGCGATCCCCGGCTTGAGCGCCCGGATCGTGACCAGCTTGAAGTTGATTCCGCCGCTCTCGAGCGCGACCACTCCGGTCGGGCTGTCCTCGGTGACCTCCACCTTGTGGTACCTGCTCGGCTTGGTCGCCGACGCCATCGAGAGCACCCGCCAGGCGAACGACGCGCCGGCGAAGACCGCGTGGGTGCCGGGGCAGTTGAACGCCTGAGCGCACTCGAACCTCAGCGGCTCGTAGCTCGAGAACTTCAGCGCCACGGTGTCGGTGCGCGTGGTCCCATCGTCCATCAACCCGACCACGGTGAGCACGGTGGGTCCCGCCACCCGCGGGGTGAGAATGACCTGATCACCGTTGAGCCGGAGATCGCAGGCGTCGGCGCAGTCCGCGGAGAGGACCACCCTCATTGGCTGCGGCGTGTCGATGAACCGGCAGTTGTTGTGGAACCAGTCGTCGCTGAGGAGCTCGAACTGGAAGGACTCGGAGCACTCGAAGGTGCCCTCGAGCGCGTGGCTCACCTTGAGAGAGACCGGGACGCCGATCGCGGCCTCGGCCGGCACCCCATCGAAGTTGAGCTGCTTGCTGTCACCGTTGTTGAGGTTCGCGTAGTGGTGCAAGGGGACGCCGCACCCGGCGAGGGCGAACGCAAGGAGGAAGAAGGTGCCGAGTGATTTCATGACCGGGACCCAATGCGACGCGCAGGCCAGCGTCCGCGAGTGGCCAAGGGTCCGAAAGCGCTCCAGGTCTCACTCGCGCGTCACGCGCCTCACCCGACGGTGTGCAGCCTTCTGCACACCGAGGCGCACCCGTGCCTAGGCGAAGTTCCCCGGCCACCACCGCGGTGGTCGTCACGCGGCGACTTCCGGGATGGTTGGGTTCGAGATGCTCGGCCGCGTAGACAGGTGGGCGACGATCGACCCCGGCAGCGGGCCGGGGTTGCGATCGATCAGCTCTCCGATCATCTCCAGCTCGCGCTGGGGGTCGTAGACCGCCTGCCCGGGGGCCCGCTTCTCGATCCGAATCTGCCTGGCGGTGCAGGAGGTCGGCGCTGAGTCGTTCTGCCCGTCTGTCTCTGTGGCACGTGCGCTGCTAAGGCGCGCGGGATGAACGGACAGCGCGCGACGAACTTCGTGGTTCTGCTGGTGGCGCTCGCCACCGTGCGCTGCGGTCAGCCCGGACAGGTCGCTTCCGATGCAGGCCCGGTCGATGCGGGTCTGCCCGACGCAGGTCTGCCCGACGCAGGTCTGCCCGACGCAGGTC
>Ga0105048_10006512_pt1 | contig 18820 bp, 7 predicted proteins | sample MAT05_FD_78382 | JGI IMG/M metagenome (GOLD analysis project Ga0105048, IMG submission 78382) | Freshwater microbial communities from Lake Fryxell liftoff mats and glacier meltwater in Antarctica - MAT-05 | ecosystem: Environmental > Aquatic > Freshwater > Ice > Liftoff microbial mat | place... | reverse complement strand
CTGACTCGGCCGCGAATTCACAGTGACGGCCAGTTGCAGTCTTAGGATTGATCAGGAAATCGGCATGTCAATGACCGGTATCAAAGTACAGCGGTCATAGCGCGACGGCCGATAGAACGCGCCGTTTCTCCAAAGCAGTCACTCATAGTTTGCCTACGCCAATCGGCATCCGATGCAGGCGGTAGGTCAGCAGTTCGATCAGCCGAACGGGCGCTGCCGACCCATAGGAGCCGGCGGCGATTTTCCCAACGAACGACCGGACTGCCTCGACAGCAGTCGTCCATGGTTGTCGTCGGACTACACGCCGGCCCCGCGATTTCGCGATTTCGCGATCACTGGGAGTTGCATCGTCGACTAAGTTTCAGTTCGCCATCTACTGGGCCACCTGAATATGAAACACCCGCGTATCGGCGTTCTCGTTCATCAAGTAGTCCACGCCGCCAGTAAGGAAGTATCGATGCAGCGTTTCGCATCCCTCCGCGTCGATAGCGACGACGTCGATCTGGCGGTCGTGGAACGTCTTGCCTGCACTTCTTAGGGGCACCACTCTGACCAGACGATCGTCGAATCCCTTGTCTCGCAGCAACTTGTCGAGCCTAACTTCGACATCCAGATGAAACTCGACATGGCCGTCACGGTCGGTGGTCTCCTTGCAGACAATTTCGAACCGCGCGATGGCCGTCACCAATTTTCGGAATGTCTTGATGAAAGCCTCCAGGCCGGGCTGGTTGGCGCGTGCCCCGCAGAACGGATCCGTGATGGCGATTCGCTTGACCATTGCGCCGGCCACGGCGCCGAATATGTCTGTCAGGTGCCGTGGCATTCCCTTTCGGAGCTCATGAACTTCCAGCCGTGTGCCCTCGAAAAGTACACCGTTGTCATGGCGCGTGCATCCGGCGACCATCGTTTTCAACACGACTTCCAAAGCGGCATCGACTACGCCGATTTCGGCTGAGCTGCCGACGATGCTCTGTGTCAATGGTTCCACGGCGAAGGCCTGGCGCACGGCGACGGCACCTGCCTCGACCGAAGTGAACAGCCGCGGCAACTGGGTCCAGTCTGGCCCAGCTTCCTTAGGAACTTCGTGCAGGCTCAGCCTGCCTTCCTGCATGAAGGGGTAAAGCCGCCGGTACACCTTCAAGGCCGTTTCGGTCTTTGGTCGCAGTTCCAGCTTGTTCGTCAGATAGACGTGCAAGGTCTTGCCCGCCTGCATCCAGTCGACCAGTTGGTTGAGACAAGCTTCGTCCAAGCAAGAAGAGTCCACCAAGCTGCGAGCAACAAGGTGGATGTTGTCGTAGTTGGCAATCCGCTCAGCAAGGGCTGCCAAGCTAGGCGACGCCCAGCGGGTGAACCGACCAGGGCCATCAACCACCACTGCCGGCTGAATCAAGTCCTTCAACCAAGTGTGCGCCGCGTTGCGCTCGAAGGTTTCCCAGAAGCGCTGGTTGGCATAGTCGCATAGGCAGGTGCGACAACCAGATTCGCAGTCCTCGATACATCCCAGCCGCAGGACTGCCCGCTGGATCAGGTCTCTGATCGAGGTCTCAGCCCCACCTAGGCGGGCGCAGTAGCCTGCGCCGCCGGGAACACCGTCGTATAGAACGACTTCCAGTTCGCTCCCGTTGTACAAGCGGTATGTCGACCGTACCTCACCTGGGTGAAGATTCAGGAGATCGGCAGTCGCAAGTCGCATGGACTCAGACACCGTGCGGGCCAACCGTTCATGGAAGCGGCGCAAGCGGGGCGGGTCATCGGCTCGGTCGCGCTGCTCTGGTACGGGCAAGGCCGCCATGAAGCGCAACAAGCGCACGTCAGTTTGGAACTGATGGACGAAGTCGATACCCCGGCGCCAGATCCGCTCGTTGACGCAACGACGTCCGGAAATGGGGTCGTCGTGAGGCAGCTTGACGTCTTTCCCCCCTGCCTGGACCGGCCGAACTGCGCCGGTCGCAACCCGCTCGACCGCCTTCGCGAAGTTGCATCGGTCGCACCGGTAGTAGCCCAAGCCTGAGGCACCACGATTGGAGATGAACAGCTTCCCCTCGGGCAGGCTGTTGCCGCCCTTGGCGCGCAGCAGCACGGTACGCAGATACGACTGGTCGGACTCCTCAAAGGCGTCTGGCGCAGGCGCAGCGATCAGTCGGGCCTCGTCAGCAGGTTTGGCCCGAACACGGGTCGAACCGGGGTCGCGACCGAGGTGCTGGGCCGCGCTGGTGATGAAGCCGTGGGGCTCGATGAAGGGCCGACGATCCCGGTTCTCAGTTTCGCGGCAGTTGCTGCACTCGCCAGGGAGCGCATCCGAAGTTTCGCCGATATCGACATGGAAACAGGCCCGGCAGGCCGAGTAGTAACGCGTCGGCATGAAGGCCTTGGGGTAGTGCGCCAGACCGGCACTTTCCCAAATTCGACCGTTGGCAATCACCTGGGCGCCGGGTGCGTATTCGCTGATGCCCAGCGACGCATCGCGAGTCATCGCAATGTCGCGCGCCGCGAAGCCCTGTTGGGTGTCCGAACCGGTCACCTCGAGGCTCAGCGAATGCACCGGAAAGCTGTAGGTGGGGATTAGACCGCTGCGCGAGAGTTGCGTCACCAGGAACTGACCAAGAAAGTCATCGCGCATACGCTGCCAGCGCGCGGCCTTGCTCAACTCGTCGGCAGATTTCGTCTCCTCCATCTTCTGTGTGTAGATCATGCAGCGGTCACACACAATTTGAGCGAACTCGCGGAGGGCCTCGACGAAGCGATTGCGCAACACAGCAGCCTTGGCGCCGACGGCTCTGCAGTCTGCTGGGAGCAGTTCGACCAGCGCGGCGGCTTCGTCAATGGCCGCAACACCGGCCGAACTTTCGAGCCACTGCATCAGGTCGTCGGTGAACGCGCGAAGAGCGTCCGCGTTGTACAGGTCGCCAGTAAGGTGGCGCACAGTTGGTGCATTGATCGAACTGTCCTTGATTCGATGGCGCAGGTAGTGGCTGAGCAGGATCGACTGTTGGTGCCGGAAGAACAGCTCGTCGTTGGCCAGATTGATGAAAGGCGCCGATGTGCTGGAAGCCAAGTAGCTGCTGAAGTCCCTCAATACCGCCTGGTCGTAGTTGGTGTTGCGGGCCACGGTGACGCAAAAAGGCGCTGCCTGAGCGCGCCGGCCTGCGCGGCCCGTACGCTGTTGATAGTTGGATATCCCGGGAGGAACATTCAGGTTCACCACCGCTTCCAGGTCTCCCAGGTCCACACCCATTTCCATGGTCGTGGTGCAACTCAGAACGTTGACCTTGCGATCGGCAAAGTCGATTTCGATGCGCTCGCGCACGTCGGTCGACAGCGAGGCCGTGTGCTCCCGCGCTCTGACCGTGAAGTGGTTCAGCTCGGCGTACGAGGCGAGGTAGTGATTGGTCGTCCAGCGGGCTGCGCGCTCCTCCGGCGACATCTGTTCTACCTCGCCACGGCAGTGAAACGCTACGCACTTGCCCATAACGACGTGCTGCTGAAGCAGACCACAGGACTTACAGCTGTACAGCGAAGCTTTGTCCGCACTGGCGAAACGAATGAAGTCGCCGTTGAGTCCGTAGCCCGGGTTGCAGCGTTCGAGAAGGCTCAGTGGGGGCTTGACTATGAGTTCCCAGAACTGGCGCAGGAAGTCGGTGGCGACTTCGCTCGGTAGCCCAAGCTGCTTCTCCAAATACCAGGTCCGGCGGTTATGTCGCTTTAGATTGGCAGATGGCAGCCACTTGAACGGGGTGCCCTTGTCGCCCTTCTCTATGTCGAAGCTTCTGTGATTGCTGTAGTTCCCCCACAGCGACGAATCCTTCATGTCCACCTTGTGGAAGCTCGACAAGGCGCGCTCTCGCCGGATGTTCTCCAGCAAGATGTGGATCAGGGCGCGAACACTGGCCGGGTCGCCCGGCAAACCTTCGGGCAAGACGGCGACGAGCTTCTGGGTGAGCAGGCGCAACTTATTTTCGTCGTAGGTGACCTCGACCAGGCCGAGGGCCTCCAACGAGTTGCGGCGCCCACCCGGCGTGCAGAACTCAACCCCAATCCGCCCCAATACGATCCGCGTGGCATCACTGGAATCGTCAACCGGTGCGCCATCGGCGTTCAGCACCACGGGCTGCTGCCCGTCGCAGCGCCAGTGTTCGTACACCAAACGGGCCAGTTGCGGGGCGGTGACAGAAGAGGGATGGTCTTTCAAGCCGTGGTGTATGGCGCTGCGCAGCGCCAGATCGGCCGCCGTGCGCTCGAAGTAGGGCGCGAAGAAGGCGGCATCCTGGCGGTTGTCCGAGAACGTCAGCAGCTTGCGTCCGAATGAAGGCCTCGGATTGACGTTGTCGATCACAGCAGCGGGCAACGCTTCCAATACGCGTTGGGTTACCACGCTGCCCAGAGCCTCGTTGCCCGGATGCATTCGGGTGACGACTTCGGCGTCAGCTCCTGTGGCGGTGCCTCCGCAGGCAGGGCACTTCCTGACGTACTGCGCCCGCTCGATCTCATCTTGCTGGGTCGGAACGGCATACAGCGCTATGGCGCCGGCGCTGGGCCCAAGGGCCCCCGAGACAGGGTCCAACCAGCACTTCTCATATACCGGCTGGTCGGGTGCCGACCCATCCGCATCATCGTCTTCCTCGTCTTTGACATGGCCGGCCGGCTTACCCAGCCAGAAGATCCGCCGCATCGCCTTGCCATCGCCGTCCAGCGAGCGGCGATTCCCCAGCCGACCTTCCTCCTCATAGGCCTCAACGAAGGGTTGGCCGCACTTGCGACAAGTCAGCAGCGGGAAATAGATGCCGTTCTCATCGACATGGCTCTTCGCCACCTTGAGACGAGCCCAACCCTCGCCGTCGCCCGACAGCAGTACGGATAACCCTGCAATGCTGTTAACGGCCAGGTGATAGCGCCCGGGCAGCAGCGGGAACCCGCCGTCCTTGCCACGGGCGAGCATGCCGAGGCGAATCACGGCGCTAAGCGCGTCATGGCGCTCGGCCTCTGTGCTGGCCTGAGGCACCCCACCAAAGACCACGTCGGTCAGGGCGCGGAAGTTCCTGTCCTTCAGGCTACCAGCGTCCAGGGTGTGCGCGACCAAGCGTACTTCGCGGCTTTCCGAAAACGAACGTATGAGCCTCGTACCGACGTCTCCATCGGTATCCACTTGTAGTTCGGGTACGGACAAGTCATTCAACGCCAGGTAGTCGTTCCAGCAGTCTGATGACTGTCCGACCTCAGGCTCGGCAGTCCAGGCCTTGATGACCTCCCCTACTGCGACCCATTGCGCCACTGTCAGGCTGAATCCGGCTGCCGCCTCGCCTCTCAGCCGCTCGTGGACGATGCGCTTGCCGCGCACCACCTCGTCGACGGCCTCGCCGAAGAGCCCACTCGCAAACCTCTTCAGAAGCTCATCATTGCCGACCCGCTCAACTTCGTCATTGCCCTCGGCCAGGCTTGCGCTGGTGCCGAACACTCTTATTGAGTCGGTTACGCCCAACCGGTTCTTGAGCTTGCGAAGCAGGTAGGCAACTTCGGTGGCCTGTGCGCCGCGGTAGGTGTGGATCTCGTCCAACACGATGAACCGCAGTGCATTGGCACTGAACAAGCGTTCATTACGTGGCAGCAGCAGCAGGTGCTCAAGCATCGCGTAGTTGGTGATCAGCACCTGAGGCGGATCGTTGAGCATCTCCTCCCGCGTGAGGTACCAGTTCTTTGGGATACGCTGAGGCCCGCCCAATTCGTCCATCAGCCGCGAGTTCCCGAGCAGACGGTTTTCCTCATCATCGCGCTTGACCTTGGCCTTGACCTGACCTGTGTAGCGTCCAAAGGTGATCCCGTGGGCAAGTAAATCTCGTCCGAACAAGGGTGCAATTCGGTAGTAAAGCTGGTCGTTCGCCAGCGCGTTCATTGGATAAATCAGCAATGCTTTGACGCCCGGTCTTTCGGGTTCAGGGTTGCTCAGCAGGTCGTGCGCAATAGGATAAAGAAACGACTCGGTCTTTCCGCTGCCCGTGCCGGTGGCCACGAGCAGGCTCTTCTGCTGGCAAGCAGACAACTCCAGCGCCCTCTGCTGATGCTTGTGCAAATTGCGCGAAGAGTTGGCAACCTTGCCCATGGCGTCATGCAGGAACCCCCCCTTGGATACGAGCAAGTCGGTCAGCGCCGCGCCCTTCTCAAAATCAGGCAAGGCCTCGACGAAGGGGCCCACCACGAGGTCCTGGGCGCGCAGCTCCTCGGCGAAACGCGCAGCCAATAGAGGATATCGCCGGCTGATCGGCAGCGTGGTCGCGATGTAGCGCCGGAGGACGGACTTGAGGTCATCTACAAGCTCGATCGGGTTGGTGTCGTTCATGGTCTCTTCGAGTTGTTTTCGCCAGAGATCGCAACTTCCCACATCAGCAGGTAGTACGCGAACGCTGCATCGCCAATCTGTAACAAGTACGACAGACTCGACTCGACCGGTATGCCGGTCGTATAGAGGCCTGATATGAAGTCCGGCAAAAGTCCGGGCTCCCTCGCATCTGCTCGGCAGCGCAGCGCGAAGAGGCTCAGGAAATGCACGACGTTGTCTAGGTTCTCTTGCCGCTGTGCTTGTTCATCAGAACGACCCGCTTCATCGATCCGGAGCCAGGCGTGGATCCGAGGATCGGCGCCTCGACAGGACTTGACGACGGCGCCATCGAGCACCGGCATGACCATTCGCACATGCCGGCAAAGGCCGATGGCCTGCCCACGCCTGATCTCGTTGCCATCGAGAGAGTTCTCGTAGGCACGGTCAAGCGCCGCCATTGCGTAGCGGAAATGGACGGGTCCGAGATAGTCGCCAGGTTCTGGAACAAAGCCCGGCACTTCGAGCCTCACGAGGTCCAACGGGTCGCCATCGGTTTGCTGGAGCCCCTGAGCGTAGGCAGCGATCGAGAAGGCGCGCGCCACGGCCCCGCGCGCAATGGCCGGAAAGTTTGCGAATCCCATCGCTGCGCTCAGGTGCAAAAGACTGCCGAACACCGACGGAAAACTTTTTTCCACCTGCGCAATGGCACGCAAAGCTCTGGCAAGGGGGTGCCGGCCTTCATTGACCTTTCGGTAGTGAACCGCCGCCACCGCGAACAAGCCGGGCAGGTCGGCACCGATGTGCAGTTGCGGTATCCAACTGGGGTTTGCGTCTTCCGGCGGCCGGCAGCATGCCATCTCCACCAACGTCGTCACTCCCTCCGCTTCTCTTTGCCGCCACCGCTCCAGCAGCAGACGCCAACCGGCCCCGAGCCACTTGATACTGTCCCACGCCTGTTCAGCGTAACAAGGCAACAGCGCTTGCTGGAGGCGCATGAAGACAGGCAATGTCTCGGCGTCACTAAGTGCCGCAAGGCGGGCGGATATCAACCCCACCCCGGCTACTGCCCCGTTTCGATCTCGTATTAGTCCAATCGCGAACTGATCATTGCGAAGGTTTTGTAGATGCCCCCACTTGCCGTTGATCATGCCGTCGAACTGAATGATCCAAGCCCCTTGATCGATCGCGTCCAGCGCCAGATACAGCGAGGCAACAAAGCCACCGCTGGCGCTATGAATCACCATCAGTCGCGCCCGTCCGATGGCGCTTTGGGTCCAGTCTGGGCGGTTTGCCAGGAGTTCAACTTCGATGCGCTCGCCCGCGAGCATCTCCACCGCAAACACTCGGATCGCCTCAAGCTCGTTCGGAGAGTTCAGCGTGATGACCAGTTGCCCGTCCACCACCTTGTCCGTTACGCCGTCCAAGTAGTGTGGTTGCACGAGCTGCAGCAAGGGCAGGCCGACCTCTGCCCCCAACGGGCGGAAGGTCAGGGTGTTGGCGTGTCCTTGGGCTCGGCTGGCCAGGAATGCAGCCGGAAGGCTCACCGAAGTACACCGTGCGAAGTCGGTGAACTGCGCCCATTCACCCAGAGCCAGGTCGCCCGACTCGCTCGAGCTGACGATGATCATCTTGTTCGAGGTAAGCGACACAGCCTCTGTGCTTCCCAGTGTGCGCGCGAGTTGAAAGCGTGCGCCAGTGCGCCCAACGCCCGTCACTTCGACAAAAGTTCCCGGCGCATTCCACGACAGCGATTGCACACGCTGTGCGTCGAGCTGAAAGCACAGGCTGAGCTGACGCGAGACCTTATCCTTTGGCTGGATCAACGTCGTGGACAGCTCGAAGTTTCTGCAGTCGTTGCGCATCAAGTTGGCAGGGCTCTCTGCCAAGTGGAACTTCAGGCCCGCGCTGACTGACTTCAAACCCGACCAGAACAGCGTCGCGGTACGGATGATCGGTCGGGCCTCATCCGCCCGCCTGACTTCGGCCAGTATTCGGCTCAAGCCAGGCTTCAACGGTGGATTCCAGACCACCTCAGACAACGTGATGGACGCGAGTCCGAACTGGTCTGCCGTTACGCCAATCAGCGCGGATGCGCCGCCGATGCCGGTGGTCAGCGCCACCGCGAAGTTCGGGGACGAAGCAACCCACTTAGGCGGGAACTCAAGCTTCAGGCCAGCCGAGCCATAGAACACATCGAGCAGTTCCCTCGTCCCCCGCACTGGACCGACCCAAGATGCCATCGGGCGATCCTCGCCCTGCAGCGTCAGACTGACCGGGCCGTTGGAAAGCACTCGCGCATCGCCAGGATGCAGATCCAGATCGAAGTGGTACAGCCGAGGGCTTGACGAGACTTCGGTGACATCGATGGCTTCTGGGCTGAACCTCGACAGTGCCGTGTAGCGGCCGGGCGACAAGACCAACGGTTCTGTCATGCCGAGCTGGGCTTGCGCTTTGAATCGCCCTGCATCGGTAAAAATCAGCAAGCGATTGGATTTCTGGTCCGACCAAACCTCGAACTGCTGGGCTTGGTTCACCAGCGGATCTCGAACCACCACGCTATCGGGAAGCTCGCCCTGAAGGCTGAAGAACTCGTCATCCGTTCCGACCCAAAGCTGGCGAACCCTACCGCCCACCACTATTTGTACCGTGCGACCGACCTCACCGGCGTGCAGGAAAACACCCAAGTCGCCGGAACGCAGGGCTAGGTGCGCCAGAGAGGACCGACGAAACCGATGTCCCGAAGGCTGGTGCTCGAAGGCGCGGGCCATCGCCTGCTCAAGCGGGTTGGCTGACACCAATGCGCCACCTGCCAGGTGAACGTTGATGAAGGTTCTCGTGTAGTAGCCCAGGGTATCGACAGCCACCGCTTCTCTGGCCACCTTGCTGAACGGCGGATTCAGGTTACCAACCAACGCTGTCTGCCATCGTGCGATGCCTTCCGGGTCATCGACGTCAGGTAAACCTGCCGATTTGGCGAAGTCCAGCATTCGCTCGGCAAGATCGTCTGCGAAGGCTAGTGGCACGCCGACCTGCCGCAAGTAGGTATCAGCCATGAAGTGATGGCCGGTTTGGCGTGGCGAAACCTCAAGACCCAGCCTGGTGACCACGGAGCGGAAGCTCGACCAGAGACCTTCCTTCTCGTCGACGCTGGCAGTGGTCGTCAGTTGCAGAGCCGCATAGACATGCCGGTAGAGATCGAAATTGCCGGTCTGGCCCATGCCCTCCATCACCTTTGTCGTCAGATGAATGGCAAATAGAGCCGGATACCGATAGAGAAGTCGAATGTAGCCCGGGACTGTTGGATCAACAGCAATCGCCAGCCGAATTGCTTCCGCCGTACCCGAGGGTAGTGCGTAACCCAAGAGGCCCAGAAATGGCGCTTCGCTCTTCCTGATAATCGCGCGCGCTTCTTGCTCCCAACTTCCAAGCATAGGGTTCAGCCTAATTGAGGTCTTGTGGCGTTTGGCTTTTTACCGCACCGGACATCTGCGGTTTGAGCCACCCTGGATCGCAAACCGGCGGGCTGGGTGCTGCACTTGAGCTCACGGTCGCTCAAGGCTTCCACCAAAACCGCCAAGGTGGTTTCCCCTGAGGCTATTGGATACGCAGATTTCAGGCACGGATCTGAGTCGAATCCAACGCACGATTCTTGCGATCAGCCATGACGTCGACCAAACACGGAATTGGACAAGGCAAAGCCGAATGCAAGCGCTCCAATCGTCCCCAAGATGCCAGGACCACGAGGTTCGGAAGGCTCGTGGATTGGCAGCCTCTCGGCCACGTATTCAGGAGGAACCAGCAGCCTTGCGGCCAACGCGTGGAGCTGCGCCATCTGGGGCGGACGCGTCACGTTGAGGACCACGGGCAACCTCGTTTCGGCCGTCATGGCAATTTTGCGTTTCTCGAGAGCTGATGCCGGCTGGGCAATGGCATTGACTAGGTCATCGAGCCACTCGCTGATTTCCCTGATGTGATGGCGATACACGCCCAAGAGCAGCTTGCGCGCCGCGCCGGACTCAGGGCTGCCATGTGAACCCTTGGCATCCCGATAGCCGTCGACGAACTCCGAGAGGACCTGCTCGAGCCTTCCGGCGGCTCGGTAGGCTTCGACCATCCCGGCGCGCTCGTCGTGCACGACATTGGCCATGAGGTCTTCAAGCTTGGCGGACAGGTGCGTCAAGGCCTGGTGGATGATGCCGATGTGCCTCGACAGATCGTCGATCGTCACGAACTCGCGCCCGGAGTTTTTGACCCGTAGCGCCAGCGACCGGCGTAGGTCTCTCGCGACCGGGCCCAATGCCTCTCCGAGATGACAGACCCGCGTCGGGATCTCACAGACTGCATCCACGGAGGCAGGTGCGGTCACACCCATGGTTCAGGCGTGCACGCAGAAGAGCGACAGATTTGGTCGGTCTCGCCACCGTCGCTGGAGTAGGGTACCGCTCGGCGAGCGCAACGCTGCCGACATTCGACACAGGCACAGAGTTGTTGGCGTGATGTCACTGTGCGAAGCATGTGTTTCATCATACCGCCGCCAAGCGACACGCCGCGTCGTTTGCAGCGCACGAACCCCGAACAATGGAAAACATTGCTGGACTGACCTTGATCCCGTCACCGGTCCCACACCCAGACGTTGCATGCCGGCCTCAACGCGCGGCCAGCGCCGCCATCCTCGCGACTTCCCCAAACGGAAACCCCGTGCTTTCCAGCCCCCCAGGCAGCACCACCCACAGCACCGGGCCATCTGGTGCCCTGGCTGGAAAAGAACCGTACCCGTCGGTGAAGTAGATGCACAAGGGAGGGGCACCCTGCGACGCCTGGCGATCAACCCATGCGAAGAAAGGTTGGAAGGACGTTCCGCCGCCGCCCTTGGCCTCGGGAATGGTTGCATTGACGCTGAAATCATGCGGGCCGTACAGCTCTGCATCGGCGAAGAACAGGCTGCCCCGGATCTGTGGGTACGCGTCCAGGATGCTCTGGATCTCGGCCAGAAACTGCCCCAGTTCGTTGCCACCGATGGAGCCGCTGGTGTCGATGCAGATGGCCACCTCGACAGATTCGCCCACGGTCTCTTCAAGGTACAGCTTGCGGTGGATGAAGCGCCGGTCGAAGCCGCCGAAGTCATAAGGCGTGCTGACCATGAACTGCCAGAGGATGTCGCGCCAGTTCAACGCCGGTGAGGTGGCTTCGCCCACATCCCGCATCCGGTCGAGGCCGGCTTTGCCAAAGCCGCGCCCCATGCGTCGCGCCACCGCGCCGGCCTGCTGCAGGGCCGCGCGCCAGTGGCGCTGCAATTCAGCCGCCTGCGCTTCGCCCATCGCGCTGTGGTCATCGCCCCCGTTGGCACCGGGCATCAAGTCCAGCAGCGTGATGGCGGGCACCTGCGCTCTGCCGGCTCGCAGCTGCTCGTAGATTTCTTCCACACTCAGGTGCGCAAGCTTTGCGTCCTCCACGCCGCCGGCCGGCAGGCCGTAGGCCGTGTCAGCGCGGATCATGCCGTTGACGACGATATCGGCGGCGATGTTCCACAGCCTCGGGTCGCGCTCGCGGCGGCGTTGCACATGCAGCAGTGCCGCATGCAGCAGTTCATGCGCGACCAGCCCGCAGAGCTGCGGCGAGTCCAAGCTTTCGACGAAGCCCGGGTTGAACCACAGCACCTTGCCGTCGGTGCCGGCCGTGGTCACGCTGTCGTCCACGCGAATCTCGGCGAACAGGGCCAGCGTGCCGAAGAACGGATGGTCGCCCCGGATGCGCAGCAGCGAACCCTGCAGCCGCTTGGGGATGTCGTTCGCCACGTCCGCAGCCTACGCGCTGAAGATCAGATCCCGCATGTTGCGGGCGAAGTCCTTCAACTCGGTGTTGGCGCTGATCTGCCGGGCCAGGTCACCAAACTGACCCTTCTCGCGCATCAGGCGAAACAGGTCGGTGGCGAAGAACTGCACCCACTCCGGGCCGGCCTGCTTGACCAGCCAGGCCAGGCCGTTGACACCCTGCGCAGCGGTGTCCGCGCGAACGATGAGCCCCAGGACGGTGGCGTAGCGTGACGACGCCTCTGCCGGAAAAACGGCCTTGCTCTTGCCCGCGAGGATGGACTCCAGATCGGGCAGCTTGTCGTACACGGTGCAGAACGCGTCGAACTCGCCCGCCGCACCGGCGCCGACGGCGGGCTCCACCGCCAGCCCTGCCACCCGAAGCTGGTGCGCCATCACCCACGAGCGGGGCGAAGGCCAGTTGGGGCGCTGGGCATCGATCTGGTGCAGCAGCGTGGGCCTGAAGGCCAGGAAGGCAAGCACCTGTTCGCTCAGCCCCGCAACCAGACCCCAGGCCTTGAAGCTGTCGAAGTCTGGCACCAGGTCCAGGTGGATGAAACGATTGGCCAGCGCCGACGGCATCTCGAACACCGCGGCCCGGTCTGACTTTCGGTTGCCAGCGGCCCAGATGAACCAGCCCTCCGGCACGCGGTAGCTGCCCACTCGCCGGTCCAGGATCAGTTGCTGTGCAATGCCCTGCATGGCGGGCGGCGCCATATTGATTTCATCCAGGAACAGGATGCCCTGGCCGCTGGTCGGCAGGAACTCGGGCGGGAACCAGCGCGACACGCCGTTGTCTGCCACCGGCAGACCGCGCAGGTCTGTCGGCGCGAGTTGGCTTAGGCGCAGGTCGACCAGCTGCAGTTCGTGCTGCTTGGCCACGTCGGCCACGATGCTGGACTTGCCGATACCGGGCGGGCCCCAGAGCATCAGGCTGAGCTGGAGCCGCTGCTCGACCAGGCGGGACAGATACGGGGTTAGCTCTTGGGGGGTCATGGGTGCCTGCTCCGTCTCCTTAACGCACCGAATCTGATGCGGTTTCGGCACGCAGGGCATGGCCCTCGATGGCGAAGAGTGGCGGGCGGCGAGGTGTGAATCTTGTGTTCATGCCTCATGCGCTCTCAGCCTCCCGCAGCCTTCTGGTCGCAAGTTGCCGGACGACCTCGACCTCGTCATGGACCAGTATCCGAAGGAGGCTGGGCAGGATGTTCGGGACCAGGGTCACGGCCACTCGACTGAGCATGTCCTTGGATCTGGCGGCGGCAGCCACTGCCTTCTTGTCCTCGGGGTCCAGCATCAGGTCCATCGCCTGCAGGGCCGTGGCGATGTCGGTCATCTCTACGTCATCGGGAGGCGGCGGGGGAACGGCCTGTGCACTCACTGAGCTCTTCACTTCGGGCCAAAGCGCTTGAAGCCCTGCTTCGCGAGCCTGTTGCGGCATCGCTGGGTTGCTCAACGCCGCGATCCGAACCGACCAGAGGCCCGTGGCGGCCCAGTCGGCAAGCCGGTGCAGCGGTGTGGCAGCGTCGGCAGCAAGGCGGCGGGTTTCCTCCACGTACCGTGCGCACTGAGCAGCCACAGTGCATGGCTCCCGCACCCAGGTCTTCTTGTCAGCCGACAGCCACTGCAGCACATGCCAAGGGGTGGCCGGATTGGCCGCAACACGGTGTCGGACGCCCGCATCGGTGTCTCGTGCAAGCAATTCGAGCACGGCCCCCGGCGCTTGGCGGTTCTCTGCGACCGACTGGCGAATCCCAATGTCAAACGCTTTCGCCAGCTCCTCGAGCACGGCTAATGCGGTTCCGGGGTTCCTTGCGAGTCCCCGTTGAACGAGGACGTTCTCGTCCTTCGTCAGCGCCTCGAGCATTGACGCCAGCGTACGTACATTTTCGGCGACGACTTCGCGAACCAGAGCAAGCTTGTCCTGCACTAGAACATCAATGACCGAAGATGGGGATGAGGGGTTCTTGGCGACCGCTATCCGGACCCTATGGTCCTGATCCATTGCGAGCTCGGCGAGCAATGACACCGGGGCCTCGGGACTGCTGGCGACGCTAAAGCGGACTGAGTATTCCTCGTCGTCGGCCAGCAATCGAAGCACCGAGATCGGGACCAGCCCGCTTCCGCCGACAGCGCGTCGGACCGCTTCGTTTTTACTCTTGACCAGCATTTCGAGCACCGCCACACGAAGGCGCTGCGGAGCCCCGGGGTTCTGCACCAGGGCCAGGAGAACGGAACTGTCAACATCGTTCGTCAAGCGGTCAAGTACCGCTTCCGGGGTCTGCGGGTTGCGGGCCACGGAACTCCGAACCTGCTCGTCTTTGTCCTTCGCCAACATCTCGAGTAACTGCAAGGGGGCCCGAGAGGTTTGCGCGACAGCGCATCTGACCATTCGGTTCTTGTCTTTGGCCAAGGCTTCGAACGCCGAGGCAGGGGTCTGTGGATTACTTGCAACGGCATATCGGACGTAATCGCCCTTGTCCTTGGCCAGCGTCTCGAGCACTGCCAGCGGCGTCCTCGGGGACCGCGCGACCGCAGATCGGATCATTTCGCTCCTGTCCCTGGCGAAGGCTCCAAGCGCCGACGCCGAGGTCTGTGGGTTGTCTACGGCACGCGAGCGGACCAAAAACTCCTTGTCATTGACCATCCCTTCAAATGCCGAATCCGGCGCACGGGGATTCTTGGCAACGGCTTCTCGGACGGAACTGTCGACGTCCTTCGCAAGATCGCTCAAGTGTTCCGTGCCGGCGCTGACCGAGCCTGCCACCGCACGTCGAATCCATGCATCCTGCGCCGTCGCCAGCAGTTTCAATGGCAGTGGCGAACTTAGAAGGAACTCCCCGTCAGCCGTCCCCAGCTTCTGCTCGATGCGGAGTTGACTCCACCATGGCGTGTCAGCCACCTGCCACGGCCGGCATGAATCACGAAGGCGCAAACAGATCGCCTCGACAACCGGACGCAGATCGATGGGCTCTTGACTCAAGCCAAGTATCTCGCCTTGCTGCGCAATGTCCGCGGCCTTGACGAGTTCAGTGGCTTGCGCCTGCCGCGCCACCAGGGTGTGCGGGTCCTTCTTCAGCGCCATGAGCAGACTCGACGGCACCGTCGGATTGCGTGCGACGGCCATGCGCTCGACCCAGTCGGTCGATCGGTAGCGCTTGGCCAGCATATCTGGCGCTGCGTGGCGATGCGTCAGGCCAATGAGGCGAAGCGCCCCGAACTTGCTGGCTGTGCAGGCCGCCGCCAGGTGTGGGTCGATGTCAGTCACCTCTTGCGGACCGCAGGCACGGCCGAAGCGGCTCTCGGCGGGGCGCAGCAGGAGATCAGCGCAGTCCTGTCGGAAGGCGTCCACCAGCGCCGGCCCTTGGAGCTTCTCGACTTCATCCTGGACGGCAAGCACAGCTCGCCGCTGCTCTTCGCTTGCGACCAGATCGACCCAGGGCAGCGAGAGCTTCCAGAGCAACGCCGCATCCAGGTGCCGCAGTGCAGGCGGGCAGTCCCGGTCGTGAGCGAAGCTGTGCATCTTGACCCTGTGGCCAACGGCTTCGACGCAGCGCCGGTAGGCAAGTTCTGACAAATCGTCGGGCAACCGGGGGTTACCGGTCAGTGCGTACCAGACCGCCGTGTCGGCGCTGGCAGCCAGCAGGCGAAGGGCGGCCTCTGGTGTCGACGGGTTGGCCGCTACCGCGCAACGCACAGCCAACTTCTTCGATGCTGCAAGCTGTGCGAGCTGAACGGGCGACGTGTGCGGATCGGCCTCGGGATCCTCCAAGCGCTTCAGCTGAAGCGCGGCGGCCTTGCGCAAGCGCGCTGTCGTGTCCGTTGCCAATCTGCCGAGCAGGTCCCGCGTCACCAGCGACGAGCAGGTTACTGCCAGCCTGACGTCAGGGCTGGAGTCTGCCGCCAGTGCTTCCAGCAGGCTCTGCGTGGTCCTCCGGTTTCTTGCCAGTGCAGCCCTAACAGGCGCGTCCTTGTCGTCCACCAGCAGCGTGATACAGGCCGCAGAAATGGCGGGATTGCTCGCCAGCGCGGCCCTCACCTTGGACGACTTATCCCCCGCAAGCGTGGTCAGGATGTCGAGCGGCGTAGCCTGGTAACCGGCAACCACGGCGCGGATGCTTTCGTCACCGTACGCTGCCAGCGCTTGCGCGGCATCGGGCAACGCACCAACGGCGACTTCCGTGGCTCCCAGCCCCAACACGTCGACCCTGCACTGGAAACTCAACCGGGGCCATTGCGCCGGGCCGATCATCTTTCGCTGCCACGCATACTTCACGTCGTCGAGCGACAGCTCACTCAAAGCCGTGCAAACTTGGTCGACGAAGGCCCGATCCAAGTCGACATCGATGACGCGCGCAGCCCCAGAGCGGCCCGCCGCAGCTTCGCGTACAGCACCCTTGCGCCTGCTGAGCGCCGCGATCACATCGGAGGGGGCGTTCGCGTTCATCGCTACCGCGAGCTGCTGTTCCTCGCTTCCGTGTCGTGCCGCCCACTCCATGAACGACAACGGGCAATCGGGGCGTTTGAGGATGTTCTTCAGTACCCCTTGCCCGAGCTTGGTCAAGAGGTCAGGCTCCTCCAGCAACAGCCAGTCAAAGACAGGATTGCGGAAAAAGTCGCCAGGGAATTCAGGCGCCAGTCGCAGCAACGCATCCTTGGGCGCACTGGGGTGAAGCGCCACGTACTTGCGCGTGGTCTTGTCGCCGCTGCGCGAGAGCGAATCAAGCAGCGCGGCCGATGCATGCGGGTGCTTTGCAAGCAGTCGATCGACGGCGTCGCCAATCCCGACCAGCGAGTCGAGTTCTGACGAAGCTGTTTCCGGATTCCTGGCGTTGGCGGCTGCTTGCAACACGTCGACAGCTTTGGGTTTGATATTGGTAGCCATGGTGCCTAAAGCGCGAGTTCTTGGGGCGTCAACTCAAACTTCGGAAAGCCAGCTCGGGGAACTTGCCTCGCTGGCTTCGATGGCTGACGAACGATCTCTGCGGGTCATCGCTTGCGGCGCACCCTTCACTACCGGGGCCAGTGCCGCACCGAGATAGGTGACTTGCGATGGAGCTATGCGGACCACGGCTGTCGAGCCCGGCGCGGTTGACCACATAATCAGAGGGGCCTTATGAACCGCAGTGAAAGCGGACTTCGAGAAACTGTTTTCAGGCCGCAAAAAATTGGAAGCGGTCGGCACAGACACTACCGTCTGCCCCCGGTTAAGGTGCAGTACCGGGTGCAGGTGAACGCTTCAATTGCCATGTTTGCAGCTTATCATCAGCAAACGACAAATTGCGTCGCTTGTCGCCGCTCGCCGGGTCTGCTTACCCTTACGTTGCCTGGCAGCAAGCGGCGTTGCCCGTCGCGCAGGGCGCTCAAAGTAGGAGCTGTGATGAATCACACCTTGATGCGGCAGTGGGTGATGCTCCGGGCGATTCCCAGGCACCCGCGACGCGTGGATGCGCCAACCATTCACGCCAGGCTGAGCGACCTCGGAATGCCCGTTTCTCTGCGCACCGTGCAGCGCGACCTGAATACGCTGGCCACGACTTTTCCGTTGGACTTCGACGAGTCGAAGCCCCAAGGCTGGTGTTGGCGTCCGGGCGCAGGGCAGCTCGAGATCCCGAGCATGGACGCGCACGCAGCGTTGACCTTCAACCTCGTCGAACAGTACATGCAGAACCTGCTGCCGCGATCAACTCTCAGCCAGATGGCCCCTTGGTTCGAGGCCGCGCAGGGGGTCGCCAGCGCACAGGCATCCACGGTGACCAAGTGGCGAGACAAGCTTCGGGTGATCCCGCACACCTTCTATAAAGTGCCGGCGCAGATCGACGCGGAGATCCAGGCCACCCTCTACAACGCATTGCTCCACGATCGGCAGTTGGGAGTCACCTACCGCGCCATCACGACGGGGAAGGACGCCAAGACCTATGTCGTCCACCCACTGGGGCTGGTGGTCATGGAACAGGTCGTCTACCTGATCTGCACCGTCAAGGACTACCAGGACCCCAGGTTCCTGGCTGTTCACCGCATTGATTCAGCCTTGCTGCTCGATCTGGAGGCCAAGAGACCTGCTGCATTCAACATCGACGAATTCATTTCGCGCGAATTTGGTATTCGATTGGGTCCTGACCCTCTGAAACTGGTGCTGCGGATTCGTGGTGTTCTCGGAAGATACCTGGCCGAAACGCCGGTTGCCGCAGGCCAGCGCATGACGCAGATCGATGACAAATGGATGCGGGTTGAAGTCACCGTGCTTGACACCATCCAGCTCAGAACCTGGCTGCGATCGCTCGGACCCGACGCGATCGTCGAAGGGCCTGGGCCGCTCCGGGAGCTGATGAAACGGGAGTGGGCTGAGCTACATGATTTGTATTCGGTTGGTGATTACTAGAAGCTTGCAGGAAAGCTTGAACGGGGTGTCGTTGAGCGCAAACGCCGGGGCTATTGCGGCCATATCTGCGTCTATCGGAACGTCGGCAGCAACTTGAGACCGGACACTCCCTTCGTTTCGATTCTGTTTGCCGGACGACCGGAAGTGGCCGATACCGGGTTTACCCGGCCTGTTCCGGAAGCTGACCATGGCCGGCCGAGCCCGCGCGTCGAAAGTCAGCTTACTGGCCCGACTTCGTACTCACGCTCCCGGCCAGAAGCCGACGGTGGCGATAGGCAGCTTCCTGGCAACCCAACCACATGGCGAGTCGAACACCCG
>Ga0105048_10006510_pt1 | contig 18823 bp, 13 predicted proteins | sample MAT05_FD_78382 | JGI IMG/M metagenome (GOLD analysis project Ga0105048, IMG submission 78382) | Freshwater microbial communities from Lake Fryxell liftoff mats and glacier meltwater in Antarctica - MAT-05 | ecosystem: Environmental > Aquatic > Freshwater > Ice > Liftoff microbial mat | place... | reverse complement strand
GGTGGACATGGAGGAATTAAAACCTAAGGTTAGACATCATTTTAATGCCTTGTTTGAAAGTAATACTTCGGCAAAGTAATTAGCGTTTGGCCGAAAACTCTATTTCCGTCGTTGTATCAAAAACAATGATCGCGCATTTACCGCAGTAACCCTCACAACCATTTTTTTTAACACGCCTCGAAACTAAATTTTTTCATCCAAACAACTAGTTTTCGGCCAAACACTAATTAATGTGTAACGATAATCTTTTCAACGAAAACTTTGTCGCCAGCTTTCAAAAGGCAAAAATATAATCCTGGGTTTAATTTTTCAGTGTTGCCAAAATGAACGATAGATTGATCTTTATCGAAGCTGATTAAATCTTGAAATATCATTTCTCCTTGAGCGGAAAGTAGGGAAAATTTTAAACTTGTTTTATTTTGAAAACCTACCAATTTAAGATTAAAGGTTCCGTTACTTGGATTCGGATAAATCAACAACCGCGCCTCGGCAATTGAACTGTATTCTACATATTTTATTGCGCTGTAGGAAAAAGACCCATCTCTGTCAACCTGTTTGAGGCGGTAATAAGAAGAACTTATAAATTGTTTGTCGTAAAAAATGTAGTTGGTGGCCGTCGACGAATTCAACCTGCCTTCCACAACGCCCAGCTCCTTCCACTCTAGGCCATCTGCCGAGGCTTGAATCGCAAAATATTTGTTGTTTTTTTCTAAAAGTGTTTGCCAAGTAATTTCTACGATACCTTCATTGATGCGTTTTGCACCAAAATAACTCAACTCAATAGGCAGTACTGCGGGCACGTTGGAAATAATTCCATTGTTGTTGCTTCCCGAAGGAAAACCTGCCGGATTTGCGCACAGACTGCTCTTATCGTTGCAGCCGGCAGTGCCATTATTAGTTTGCGTGTTGACATTTAAAGTTGGTTGCGCTGTTGAATAAATAACAACTCCTTGACCACCGCCGCCGCCGCCGCCAGCGTGGGCGGTCGTAAAAGCGGTTCCACCATTCGCGGCGTTGGCTTAAACTGTAAGTTGACACCCAGCGGGAACGATCCAGCCATTAGTTTGCAAAACGATTGTTCCATCGGCACCGCCTCCACCCTGCCCATCGTTAGTTGCGCTGGTAACCGTGTTTGCATTAGCAGAAATACTGCGACCCGCACAAGTGGTTGAAGTAACAATTGCATTTGCTTTTATTAAGATAATTCCTCCTCCATTACTTCCTGATGAGCCCTGAGAGTCATTTTGCTGGCCACCCCCTCCACCACCCCCCATAAAAATCCGGCTGGCTGAAATTTGTGGGAATAAAGAAAGACCCCCGGTGCCCCCGCCGCCAGGCCCTCCGCATGACCATCCCACTCCACCCAAACCCCCTGCCGTAAAGTTTCCACCACCACCGCCGCCGCAATTAATGCGCTCGCTGCCGCCGCCGCCGCCATTTAGCAATTTACCGCGAGCATACAAAAAGTCGATAATCGCTGTTCTGTAAATGCCTTCTCCTTTTGCACCTGCTCTTGTGTGGTCGGCCGTCCGAATATATTCTGTGGTTGTGCACCCTGTTCCTCCACTGTAAAAATTTGTTGAAACCGCGCCTCCGCGAAACCCAGAGCCGTTTGCACTCAGATTATGAGCCAATGTTAGGGTACCGTTAACCTCGAGCGCCAGCACACCTCCGGTTGTTCCGTTCCAAACCTTTGCCACATGATTGCCGATTGTAGTGTAATTCGGCGAACCTAAGAGCCGAAAGCTAATAATCTGGACTCTGGAATTTGTTCCAACATTGTATACATTACCCGGGATGGTGGTTAAAACAATTGTTGTTGGTGATCCTGCTGCCTCTGAAAGCGAGCCTATTTGCGCTATTTCGTACAAGCCAACCGATTGGATAGAGCTCAGATCGCCGAATGCAGCAATATTTGTGGTATTTGAACCGATGCAGTTGTCCTGCATTTGCATTATTATAATAAACTCATTGTTTTCAAAGGTATCAAAAGCCTCATCCACGTTGGACACGTTCAGCGAATTACCCGAAATTGAAATAACGTCGGCATATCCATTGATTATTTGAGCTTTAGCGGATCCGAAAAGAAACAGTAGGAAAATTATTTTGAAAAAACTCAAGGATACAAAAGTAACCAAATACACTAAATTATTTTTTTACTAATAGGGGCTTTGTTTCCGTAACAACTTTCTGAATAAAGAAGGAAAAAATCGTTTTATTTTTACCAGCAAAATTTCTTTACCCCCAATGAATAATTCTTCTTTATTTGACCAAAGCCCTGTAATTATCCTATTGGCGCAGTCTGCGGCGCTCATCGCATGTAAGTGACTTTGGTCAATGCTGTTGTGCTTCGACCCATCCGACGTAACGGCGTTGAGAGAAATAGGAGTTTTAATTTTACCCGGACAAACTATTAGTATGCGTATTCCTAATTTTTCCGTTTCAAGCCTCAACGACTCGAAATATCCATGCAAAGCATGTTTGGCAGCTGAATAAGAAGAACGTAGATAAAAACCAAACTTGCCAGCTATGCTGCTGATGACAACAATTTGTCCCGATTTTTGGCGTTTCATATACGGCAATACTGCTCGCGAGAGGTTAACGGCCGAAAAATAATTAACCTCCATCAATTGGCGGTCTATATTTTCAGAGGTGTCGGTGGCTTCACTACGCTGGCTCATACCGCCGTTATTAATTAAAATGTCTATTCTGCCAAATTTATTCATTACCTGAGCCGTCAGCCCGCTGGCAGTAGAAGTATCGTTGAGATCAAAAGCCAAAACCATTAGATCCAATTCCGGAAGGGATGTGGCGATGCCCACCCGTTTTAATTCATCTTCACGGCGAGCCGATAAAATTAACCGTGCTCCCTGTTGAGCGAGGGCAATCGCCAGTGCTTCACCTATACCAGAAGAAGCGCCGGTAATCCAAATCACCTTGTCTTTAAATAGTGTCATTTAACGGGGAGCAAATTTACGACTTGTTGCGCATTAATTTGTTGTATGCAGCGGCAGGTTGTGCCATTGCGGCATTCGTTGCAGTTTTTATCTAACACGAGGGAGTGGGCTTTGAGGCCGAGTGGTTTCCATCGTGCGGGATGTATGGGACGCATTGGGGCAAACAAACCGATTGTTGTTTTACCTAGCGCCGCTGCGATGTGCAAAGGGCCTGTGCTAGCCGCCACCAAGCCGTCGCATGCGCCAATAAAAGAGATAAACGTTTTAAGATCCATCACTCCACAAATGTCAATCAAATCAGGCTCTTCCTTCAGCCAATCTTTGAGTTGTTCTGCGTCTTCTTTTGTTCCGCTAACAAATACTTTATATTTTGTTTTAGGAAGCGCGTAGTACAAGTTTTTAAAATTAAAAAGACCCCATTCCCTTGCGCTACCTTTTGATTTTGGGTGGAGGATGAGGTTGAATTTATCTTTATCAATGAGACTTTGAAATTCTTTTTTTAATTCGGGTTTTTTTGAAAAACCATAATGACCTGTGATTTCTTCGGTTGTAACTATTGTGTTTATATTTAAAAAGCTCAACAATTTAAAATTTAATTGTGCTTCATGAAGATCGGAATTTTTGCGCGACAATTTAATAAGCTGGTTACAATTAAGCCAATGATAATGCCTGTTTGCAGTACCAACGCGCAACGAAGTTCCAGCTTTTTTTGCCAATACCGCAATTTCTTTTTTAGGAAATACATGAACAAAAACATCTGCATTTATCTTTTTTAAGCACGTTATTCTTTCTTTTAGGTTTAGGTTTTCAAGATCATCGTAATTAACAAACTCATCAACGTGTTCGCTTAACGAAATAACATCGCGCGTGTAATTCCTTCCTAAAAAATAAATCGTGCAAGCTGGGAAATATTTTTTGATCAGGCCAGCCATTGGCAAGGTTAGCACTACATCACCAATACTATCGGTTCTGCTTAAAATGATTTTAAAATTATCCGGCAACGTTTTAATGATCTAAATTTCTTAGTTTTTTATATTTCAAATAGGTGGCGTAGGCTGAAATTTTTGAAATCAGATAACCAGATTTTCCATCGAGAAAACCAAGCTTGAGTATGAAATGATCGATAAATTTGGCGATAGGATTTACCAGTATCTTGAATACCGTTGCCTTTTTTCCTTTTTCGCTATATGCTTTCGCCGAAATGCTAGTAAAATAATCAACCTGTTTGTAATGATCTTCAACAGAATAATAACTGTAATGCAAGATGTCGCCCTGAAGATGACCTGTGTTTTTATCGCCGCTGTATAATTCATATTTATCGTGGGGATTGATGCCTGTCCAATGTCCTTTCCGGCTATCCATCAGCCTGAGTTTTTTATCTGGATACCAGCCACAATATTTTACCCAATGTCCGCAATAATTTGTCAAACGGTTCATATAATAACCATCCAATTTAAATTCTTCTTTTATGTGACGTATCGACTGAATAAGACGGTCATCGAGTGCTTCGTCGGCGTCGAGTGATAAAACATGGGGAAAAGACGCGTAAGAAATGGCTCTGTTTTTTTGTTGTATATGTCCATCAAAAGTGTGCTGAAAAAACTTTACTTTATATTTTTCGCAAATTTTTGCTGTAAGGTCTTTGCTAAACGAATCAAGAACAATTATTTCGTCGGCCACTGCCTGCGCCGATAAAAGGCAGCGTTCAATGTTTTTTTCTTCATTAAAAGTAATTATAACAACCGATAGTTTTATCACCGTTTAAAATTAACAATTTTCAAGTAACATTGCCGAATAATCAGATGGTTGAAAGTACATTCAATCAACATAACGATTAATTATTTTTAAATTGTAATACGAAATAAAAAAAATTACAGTGCAAAGAACAACGGTGAAAAATAGTTTTACCCAAACAATTCTTAATATAATTTGTTATCATTAGGCTGAAAATCCTTATCTTTATTAAGTATTTTAATATTTTCCATATTGCGGATGTCGAAATAAAAATTGTGGTCCGTACATTTTAAAATAAATGAAAAAAGTATTTTCGATTGATTTTTCTGTAAGGCATGCACTCCTATGCTTTCTTATCGCCTTTTCTTTTTTTCTGAATTCACAAACAGTTAGTATTGGCGGTGTTATCAACACTTACGTGCCGGTTGCTGACTTTGACACAACGGGTTGCAGAACGCGCGTGGTAGTTACAAGCACGGTCGGTTTTTCAGTTGGCGACAGCGTTTTGATGATTCAGATGAAGGGCGCAGACTTTGATTCCACCAACACAGCCGGTTTTGGCGCCATCAACAGTCTCAACGGCGCTGGTAACTACGAAATTGCGGGTATAGCGTCGATCACAAGCAATTCCATCATGTTAAACGGCAAACTCTTGAAAGCTTATGACTTGAAAGGGCGTATTCAGTTAATCAGGTTTCCTTCTTATCTTAACGCAAATGTTACAAGTTCATTAACCTGCCAGCCATGGAACGGCCAAACTGGGGGGGTGCTGATATTCAACGTTCAAAACAATCTGCAGCTGAACGCCAACATTGATGTAAAAGGCCAGGGTTTTCGGGGAGGAACAATCAGCAATAATCCTGATGGATCATGTGGCTTATCCGCGGATTATTTCTTTGATGTCAACCTCGTTTCGTCGACTACAGGCGCAGAAAAAGGAGAAGGGATTGGCAGTCTTTCCTCCTTAAAACTTGGCGGGAGGGGACCGCAAGTAAATGGAGGCGGAGGAGGAAACAAACACAATGCGGGAGGGGGTGGCGGCTCCAATTTCACAGGCGGCGGACAAGGCGGCTTTCAATATCATCAGTGTGCTCTAGGAAATGTAGGTGGAGTCGGGGGGTTAGATCTCAGCGCTTCCTACACAAACAACGTACTCTTTGCTGGAGGTGGCGGAGGATGCGGCGATCAAAATAACGCCTTGGGTGTTTCGGGCGAAAAAGGTGGTGGCATCATCATCATCACAGCTTCAGTAGTTTCGGGAAATAATTTTAAGATCAGCGCCGATGGCAATGGAGTTATACCAATCTCTGCTGCTCTTGGAGATGGGGCTGGCGGTGGCGGCGGAGGGGGATCGGTTTTTTTGAACGTAAATTCAGTCACTAACCTAAGTGTAACAGCAAACGGAGGTTCGGGCGGTAGCCAAAACTCTAGCGAGTGTCTCGGGCCTGGCGGTGGCGGAGGAACCGGGGCTATACTAACCAACCTTTTATCGTTCGCTAGTGCCGCAACTTCACTACTTCCTGGCGCGCCCGGTATTTTTGTAAATTCCGTTTGCAGCGGCGGCAGTTGGTTTGCGGCGGCAGGCGTTACAAATACAGTAGGCGTTTTAATTAACAGAGCTTTGGCACGCGTTTCCGACTTTTCCCCTGCTTTATCGGTTACCCCTAGTTTAACGGTTTGCAGCACGCAATCTTTATCTTTTTTAACAACACTGATTGCAGATAAATATATCTGGACTGGACCTTCTTCTTTTGTTTTAAACTCGCAGACACTCACCCTTGTAAACGCTTCAATTGCGAACGCAGGCAATTATACGCTTACGGCCGATAAAGAAAATGGCTGCCGGATTATTTCTACCACATCTTTAATCGTTAACCTTTCCCCGACCATCACCGTATCAAGCGCCTCAGTGTGTGATGGCCAGCCAATCAATATCAATCCCGTGGTACTTGGCGCCGTTAGTTATTCATGGATCGGCCCTGCTGCATTTTCGTCTTCATTGCAAAACGTATCAATATCTGTTTCGTCGGCAGCTTTGAGTGGAATTTATTCATTGACCGCAACTAGCGCCCAGAATTGCACCACAGCAGCCACACCTACCATCGACGTAGCGGTTGTTAACTCGATAATTGTGAGTGCAAATAATCCAGTGTGTCTTGGTGGAAATTTGTTTTTATTAGCTGGTACCGGTAGTGGAAATTTATCGTATGCATGGACAGGACCTGGCTCGTTCACTTCCGCGCTTCAAAATCCAACCATCACAGCTGTTGCGCCTGCCAATGCAGGGTCTTATACGGTGATCGCTTCTGTCAACACCTGCACAGCCTCCAAAGTCACGTCTTCGGTAACAGTAGAATTTCCTCCCGTTATTAGCCTTAACAACGCATCGGTTTGCATTACCAAAACCATTGTGCTCGTCGCCACATCACCCACAGGAGTTAATTATAGCTGGATGGGTCCAAATAGTTTTTCTTCAAACAGCCAAAGCATAAGTCTTGCCGTGAACGACGCTTCCTTAGCAGGCGCATACAATGTTACGGTCACAAGTGCCGTAGGGTGCAGTAATACTGCGGTTTCCAACCTAACTGTTGTAAATCTGCCACCGACCGTTTTGTCCTCGAACCAGCCTGTTTGCAGCGGTAGCCTACTTAGTTTTACCACAAGCGGCGCGGGCACTTACACTTTATTTGGCCCTAATAATTATGTAAGCGCAACCATAAATCCTTCGATTACCAATGTTTCTATCGCCGCGAGCGGCATGTACACTTTAGTAGGCTCGGCCGTTACGTGTACCGCCATTTCAACGTCATCGGTTTTTATTAAACCCCAGCCGTCACTAACCCTTACTACTCAGAACACCGTTTGCGTTCCACGGGGGTTTCAGCTTTTGGTGGCTGGTGGAGCCACGTATACTTGGACAGGCCCTTCAGGCTTTAGCAGTAATCTCGCTAACCCATCTTTTAGTACTTCTTCACTCATAAATGCTGGTATTTATTCGGTCGTGTCCGCTGGCTCCAATGGATGTCTTTCAAACGCATCAACTTCGGTAGCGATTGTGATTACTCCAAATATTTCAGCTACAGGTGCTTTGTCTTGTTTTGGAGACCCTGCAATGTTGCAGTCCAGCGGGGCTTCTAGTTATACTTGGACGGGTCCAAACTCCTTCACCTCCAACAATCCCAATCCCTTCATTCCTGTTGCCAATAATAACTCTGTCGGCGCGTACACATTAATAGTTACTACATTTAATACATGCACAGTAAGCGCAACAGTTAATCTTTCGCTGCTTTCATTGCCTGTTCCAACCTTAACCGCGCCCCCCAGAGCATGTTTTAACACAACAGTACAGTTATTTACATCGGGGGGTGTTTCCTACACGTTGAGAGGCCCTTCGGGTCTTTTTCTCTCGGGAGCTAATCCATCATTTGTGCCTGCTAACAGTACTTTTAACGGCACTTATACTTTGCAGGTACGAGGTGCTAATGGATGCACCGCCAATGCAACAAGTTACATATTTGTTGACCCTGTGCCGATCGTAAAATTATCTGGTCAAATAGAAGGTTGCCTTCCTTTTTGCTCAAACTTTGAGCTCAAACGGACAGGAACAGCACTTACAAGTCCACTCACCTTCATCTGGACAACTGCAACCAAATATGCTACCACACCTATCTTTAATAATTGTTTCACAGTAGCTGGGAATTTTGTTGTTACAGGGCGGGTTACTGACACCATCGGTTGCACAAGCACTAACACATTTGCAGTGAATGTGCGCCCCAAGCCAACCGCTGACTTTGACTACTCACCGGTGAAACCTGTTGAAAATATAGATAACGTGTTCTTTACAAGTACTTCTACTGGGGACAAACTTGATATTTGGAGCTGGTTTATTGAAAACAAGAATGGCGCGATTAGTTTTGCAAAGAGTACAAACTATTTTTTCGAGAATGTCGGCACTTTTCCAGTGGCATTAGCCGTAAGAAATGAGTGGGGCTGCTGGGATACAATTATTAAACCCGTTATCATAGGTGGTGATTTTAACATGTTTGTACCCCAAGTGTTTACGCCCAACGGCGATGGATTAAATGAATATTTTCAGCCAAAAGGTAGCGGCTTTACTACGTATGAACTAACAATCTTTGACCGCTGGGGACAAAAATTATTTCGAACAAACTCTTTTGAAACCGGGTGGGATGGAAATTTTAGGGGTTCCCTTTGCACTGATGATGTATACGCATGGCAAATAAACGCTGAAAAAACCAACGGCAAACAGGTTGTACTCAACGGCTACGTCGCGCTCACCAGGTAACAAGTTCGAATAAAATTAATAGTTAAACTGCTAACCTATTTTGTTTTGTGATAACATCTCTTAAAAAAAATCTTTATCCCCATCTTTTATTTTTTGTTACAATAGCGGTTGCTCTGGCGGTTTACATTTCTTTTCTTTCTTTTGGTCATATCAGCTGGGATGATCCAGAAATGGTTTTTAAAAATAAATTCGTCAAAACATTTAATCTCTACGCGCTTTCCACTAATCATTTCGTAGGCAATTATATTCCGGTTACCATGTTTGTTCACGCGCTGAGCTGGTTTTTTTTTGGAAGTAACGATGCCGGGCATCACTTATTAAATGTGGCGCTTCACATTTTAAATGGTGTTTTAGTTTATCAGCTCGGTAAAAAATTATTTAAAACTGAAAATGTATCCATAACAATAATGACTATTTTTTTGTTGCACCCTCTGCAGGTTGAATCTGTGGGGTGGATCAGCGAATTAAAAAATATTTTATCTACCTCGTTTTATATAGCTGGACTTCTATATTATATTCGTTATTTGAATAATTCGCGTGTAAAAATCTATATTGTTACGGTTTTATTTTTTGTTTTGGGCTGTTTAAGTAAATCGTCGGTAGTTGTCTTTCCTTTGAGTCTTATTTGTGTCGACATCTATTTTAAGCAAAATTTTTCATGGAAATTCATTATCAATAAAATTCCGTTTTTTATATTTTCGCTGGTTTTTGGACTGTTGAATATTAAGGCTCAGACAGAAGATCAATTTATCAATTACGCGCACGCCTTTCCCATCCACGAGCGGATCGGATACGCGGGGTTTGCTTTAATGCGCTACTTTTTTATGTTTGTTGCCCCAATTAACCTGAGCGTTATTTATCCTTACCCTCAAAACCACGGTGCGGCGTTTGTTATTGGCTATTTTACATTGACAGCTCTGGCATTTATTTTGTATCAAAGCGTTAAAAGAAAAAAATATAACTTTTTAGCTTTAATTCTTTTCACACTTATTAATCTTTTGTTGGTACTACAATTTGTTCCTTTTGGTGAAGTGCTTTACGCCGATCGTTACATGTACATTCCGGTAATTGGTTTCGCGTGTATTTTCTCTTTGTTGTTTTACAAACTTAATCCCCCTGCTCGCCTTTCGGCTTTTGCTTTGTTGACACTGCTGGCATTTGCGTCTTTCTCGCGGAGTAAAGTATGGCGGTCAGGAATCACTTTATATGAAGATATCCTTAAAAGTTTTCCAAACTCTTTTGTGGCCTTAAACAGCATCGGCGTAGAGTATATGCTTAAAGATAACAACGAAAAAGCCTTTTTTTATCTTAATAAATCGATTCAGGCAGCGCCTTATAACTATAAAGGATTTTATAATAGAGGATTATTCTATTTGAAAAATCAAAAAGCAAAACTCGCAGTCGAAAGTTTCAATCAATCGCTCAACATTTACGAATATTCAAAAGCTTATGTTGGACGCGCATCCGCTTACCACATGTTGGGCGAAATTACAAAAGCAATGTCTGACGCGAACAGCGCTTTGGCCATCGAAAAAAATAATGCAAAAGCCCATTTTGTTTTGGGTAATTGTTATAACGATCTTAACAAACTCGATGAAGCTTTAGACGAATATAATTTATGTATAAAATTTAATACCGATGAGCCAGACTTTTATTTTAAGCGCGGGATTGTTTATGGTAAAAAACAAGAATTCAACAAATGTGTTAGTGATATCAATATTTGCTTGATGCTGGATCCAACATATTACGAGGCCTATTACTGGCGGGGCGTAGCCAGAATAAACCTCAAACAAAATGCCTGCAATGATTTTAAAATTGCTTCCAGAAATAATTACCAACCTGCAGTAGATGCCTTTAAGAGATATTGCAAGTAAAAAAGCGAGTGATCTATTAACACTTCGCTCTCAGAAAAATTATTTTATTCTGTAAATCTTTCGCATCTTTATTTTTTGAGCGATATTCATAAATTAAACGGAATGCAAATATGTTTTAGTCAAAATATTACATCAAAGAAATCGGCGAGAGATGGCTCTGAAAATTATCCAGTGGGTAATTAGACAAGCTAGCGGTTAGTGTAAGATTATCAGGCCGATACGGCGAAAATTGCCTACACAAATATTGGCAATTTATTTCAGAAGATTGATGTAAAATATATTTGCACTAGGTATTAGTTTTAGATCGAAGGCAGGTGCCTTACAGGTCAAAAAGTAAACACATTGGTTAACAAGCAAGCAGCACAACCCCGCGCAAATCTTACGGGCTGGAACGTTTGTAAAAAAATACTTTTTATTATGAAAGCAACCATCGTACAAACCTATTTGCATTGGGAAGACCGCGACAAAAACCTTGATCATTTTAATACACTGATTGACGCGATAGACGAAGAAACAGATTTGATAGTCTTGCCAGAAATGTTTAGCACCGGGTTCAGCCTGCTGCCAATGAAAACTGCGGAAGAACATAAAACCAAAACCTTTAGCTGGCTACAAAAAAAAGCGCAAGAAAAAAAATGCTTTATTACTGGAAGTGTTGCTGTTAATGACGGAGGTCTTTTTTTCAACAGGCTACATTGGATAGAACCCAACGGTAACGCAGACTTTTATGACAAACGCCATTTATTCAGAATGGCGGGCGAAGAAAAAGTGTACACTGCGGGAACAAAAAAAATAATAAAACCTGTAAACGACTTTAAAGTTTTGCCACTGGTTTGCTATGATTTACGTTTCCCGGCATGGAGCAGAAATAAATTAGACAAAATTACAAACGTTTGGCTGTACGATGTTTTAATTTATGTAGCTAACTGGCCAGCTGTGCGCAGCTATCCTTGGAAACAGCTTTTAATTGCGCGTGCGATAGAAAACCAATGTTATGTAATCGGAGTGAATAGGGTTGGCAAGGATGGCAATGGGTATGACCATTCGGGCGACAGTGTAGTCATTAATCCGTGGGGAGAAATTATTAATCTGGTAAAAGTAAACGAAGAGCATATTGAAACAGTTACTCTCGACAAAAATTATCAGGAAGAATTCAGAAAAATTTTTCCGGTAGGTTTAGATGCCGATGACTTCGAATTAAAATAACGTATTGACTTATATCGTTATTTATTGCGGTCGAAAATAAGTGACATTATATTTGCAAATATTTGTTCAAGATGGCTTATGAAAAATTTATAAATGTTCGGCGCATTCATGCTAATAAATGTTCATGTTTGGGCGCAGTGCCATGTAATCAGCCATCCACCGACGATAAGTCTTCCCTGTTCAACAACTGCAATCGGCCAATTGGTAATTGCTAATTCTGGTTATGCCTCAAATATTACCTCACTTTGGATTGGCGCAAATAATTTACCGCTGGTAAGCACCGGCACTTCAACCTCTTCGGTAAGCCTTAATTGCGCAGGAACCTACACCGTTGAGTTTCATGATAACCTCAGCAACTGCACAAGTTCCAAAACACTATCAGTTGCTTACCTATTAGGCTCTCGTTTCGATGTTTATTCATATTCACCCAATCGAACTTTTACGCTCAGAAGTAGTCCTAAAGCGAAATTAGAAATTGTTAACGCTTTCATATCGAACCGGACTCATAAGTCTATGCATACACGCGGCTCTATGTTCGTTGGCTCAGCATTTTCAATATCCCCCCCACATCTTTCGCAATTAGCAACTGTGGAGATTATCACGTTATGTTTAAAACTACTGACTCTCCCTGCATTACTTCTTATATTTTTATATTTATAAACAAGGTTCATCTTGCGATGACGGCTCAACAGGAATAAACTTAATTCAAACAACCGCGATATTTTTTGATTTTTTTCCAAATCCTGCGAACATGCGTTTAAATATCTAAATAGAAACGGCCGGCTTTTTCGACTAATGCCTTTACGATGCGATTGGTAAAAAAATATCGACCGGTACATTTGAGAAGTCAACAACTATTGATCTTTCCGGCACAAACAAAGGAACTTAACTGATTAAATTTACCTCAGGAGGTAACGTTTTCCATCGAAAGGTCATGCTACAAAACTAAATCATGGTTGTTTCTGTTTTTTCAAACACTACATTCATCGACTAAACATTTATTCCGCCGCTCACTTCTATACGCTACCCATTGATCTATTTTGCGTCTTCTAAATATAAAAAAGTTACAACACTTCCAATATCATCGGCCTGCCCCACTCTTTCTAAAGGAGAAAGATTACTTGAAGCGGCTTTCATTTGTGGATTAAAATGAATGGCCGCGCTATTAACATCAGTTTCAATGGAACCGGGTGCAACTGCATTTGCGTAATGCCCCTTGCTCCTAATTGTTTCGCTAAATATTTTGTAAAGACTTCCAGCACGCCTTTCATTGTGGCATAGATAGAATAACCCGGGTCTGCGAAACGGGTGGTGCCTGTTGAAAGGTTAATGATGCTTCGGCTTTCATTTATGAGTGGCAAACATTTTTGCGTTAGAAAATAAACGCTTTTGTAATGTACATTTAAAAACTCGTCAAAATCTTCTTCATTTGCCTTTTCAAACAAAATAGTGCAGCTCATGCCCGCGTTGTTAATCAAGAAATCGAATTTATCTATATTGTATTTTTCTTTCATCGTTGATGTTGGAGTCTTTATAAAATTATCCGATGTAGAAATCTCTTTTAAGTTTAGCAGCAATGATGCACATTTAACACCCGCTTCTTCCTCAAGTGTGACAATTCTGTCGGCTTCCATTTTATTTCCTTTGTAGACGATAAATACATCATGCGCCTTTTTTGCTGGACTTATTGCTGTATCTCCCCCCAACCCGCGACTTCCGCCAGTAACAAAAGCGATTTTTTTGTCTTTTCCATAATTGCTTTCTTATTAAACCAAATGCACATCTAATAAAAGGGAAAAGATTCCCTAGCTGAATACAGCGGCATTAAACCTGTTAAGCGTTTTGGGTATATAAATTTCCTTCTGTATTCACTAGCATATCAATTGTAGTGATTGTGTTGCCCAGCCTCCTTAAAATTTTACCTTTGTAGCTTGTTTACTAACCGCAACTACCTTTACAAAACAATGGAGTACAATTTTAGTGAGATCGAAAAAAAATGGCAAAAATTCTGGGCCGATAATAAAACATTTAAAGCATTAGATAATTCCGAGAAACCGAAATATTATGTACTGGATATGTTTCCCTATCCTTCGGGCGCAGGGCTGCATGTTGGGCATCCTTTAGGCTATATTGCTTCCGACATCATGGCGCGTTACAAACGCCACAAAGGTTTCAATGTGTTGCACCCCATGGGCTACGACTCATTCGGCCTTCCGGCAGAGCAATATGCCATTCAAACGGGACAACACCCAAAAATTACCACTGAACAAAACATTGCACGTTACCGTAAGCAAATGGATAAGATTGGTTTTTCTTTTGATTGGGACAGAGAAGTCAGAACATCAGATCCTGAATATTATAAGTGGACACAATGGATCTTCATTCAAATCTTTAACTCCTGGTATAATAAAAAAACTAACAAAGCAGAAAACATTGCAACGCTTATTTGTGAACTTGAAAAAAGCGGAAATAGCACTGTCAATGCTGTTTGTGATGATAATGTAAAATCTTTTTCTTCAGCAGACTGGCAAACATTCTCTGAAAAAGAAAAATCAGATGTACTCATGCATTACCGATTGGCGTACCTTGGAGAAGCTTACGTAAATTGGTGTGCCGCCTTAGGAACCGTTTTGGCTAACGATGAAGTAAAAGACGGTGTAAGCGAACGTGGCGGACACCCCGTTGAACGCAAACTTATGAAACAATGGAGCATGCGCATCACCGCCTACGCACAACGTTTGTTAGATGGACTTGATACGCTTGACTGGACTGAGAGTTTAAAAGAATCCCAAAGATATTGGATTGGAAGGAGTGAAGGGACTTCCCTGAAATTCGGGATTTACGACCAAGGCTTAAAAATTAACCACGCTCAGATCGAAGTCTTTACTACCCGCCCCGATACGATTTTTGGGGTTTCATTTGTAACGCTTGCACCGGAGCATGAACTGGTAAATGTAATTACTACTGAACAACAAAAAGCCGCTGTTGAGGCGTATGTTTTAAAAACAAAAAGTCGCAGCGAACGTGAAAGGCAGGCTGATGTAACCACGGTGAGCGGTGTTTTTACCGGCGCTTACGTGTCGCATCCTTTTTCAGGGACACAAATTCCGGTTTGGATCGGTGATTACGTGTTGGCAGGTTACGGCACGGGCGCTGTGATGGCGGTGCCGGGGCATGACGAACGCGATTATAAATTTGCGAAACATTTTAAATTGCCAATTATAGAAGTTGTTGAAGGCGGAGATCTCAGCAAAGAAGCCTATGCGGCTAAAGAAGGCCGTTTGATAAATTCAGACTTCCTAGATGGGTTGAACGTAAAAGATGCGATGAAAAAGGCAATTGAAAAAATTGAACAAAAAAATTTAGGAAAAGGGAAAACAAATTACCGTTTGCGGGATGCGGTATTTGGTCGTCAGCGATACTGGGGAGAACCGATTCCGATCTATTATAAAGACGACGTTCCTTATGCCTTGGATGAAAGTGAGTTGCCATTGATATTGCCTGAAGTAGATAAATATTTGCCTACGGAAGATGGCGAACCGCCATTGGCCCGTGCTGCGTCATCTTGGAAAAAAGACGGGAAATACGATTATGAGCAAACAACTATGCCAGGTTGGGCAGGAAGTAGTTGGTACTTTTTACGTTATATGAACCCCCATAATAAAACATCTTTTGCCGATAAAAAATTAATGGATTACTGGCAGAATATTGACTTATACATTGGCGGCAGCGAACATGCAACCGGGCATCTGTTGTATGTGCGTTTCTGGACGAAATTTTTAAATGACATGACTGTGATTTCCGTAGACGAACCTGCGAAGAAATTGATCAACCAAGGAATGATACAGGGAACTTCTGAGAAAATCTATATGATGGGCGGGGTCACCAATACAGTAGCGTTGTATGACCAACGTGGTATAACTATTCATAACTCAATCCCTGTTTCCAAAGACGCGGTACAAGTTTTTATGACCGCTGACATTTTCAATAGTGTTATAAAAAACAGTCCAAGAGATAATTACTCTTCAATAAATGTTCCTGTTCAACTAGTTGCAAGTAATATTATGAATCTAAATAGTTTTATAGCTGAAAGAAAGGAATATACAGCAGCAATTTTCATTATGAATAATGGCACCTATTATACAAATAATCAAATATGGGAAAATAATCAGTTAAGACATGCCGATGAAAATGATTTTAAAAACTTTAAAACTTTTTCGGAAGTAGAAAAAATGTCCAAATCAAAATTCAACGTTGTCTCTCCCGACGACATCTGTGAAAAATTCGGTGCCGACACCCTCCGCCTTTACGAAATGTTTCTCGGCCCTTTAGAGCAAAGCAAACCTTGGAACACAAATGGTATCACGGGCGTGGCTGGATTTCTCAAAAAATTATGGCGTTTGTTCTTCGCATCGACTTCGCTCAGCGGAACCACAATTGCTCTTCGCGTGTCAGACGAGGCACCTACAAAAGCGGAATTAAAAACCTTACACAAAACCATTAAAAAAATCTCCGAAGACATTGATCGTTTTTCTTTTAATACCTCCGTTAGCAATTTTATGATTTGTGTGAATGAACTTACCGATCTTAAATGCAGTAAACGTTTAGTTCTTGAGCCTTTGATTATTTGTTTATCTCCTTTCGCGCCGCACATTACCGAAGAACTTTGGAGCTTGCTGGGACATAAAGGCAGCATTGTGTTTGAAAAATTTCCGGAAGTAAACGATGTTTATTTAATAGATGACGCCTTTACCTACCCTATTTCTTTTAACGGTAAAACACGTTTCAACATCGAATTGCCTGCTACACTTACTGTTGCTGAAATTGAAAGAGAAGTAATGGCTCGCGACGATGTACAAAAATATCTCGAAGGAAAAACACCAAAGAAAATAATTGTTGTGCCAAAAAAGATCGTAAATATTGTTGTGTGAGCAAGCTAGAGTCTCTTTAAATTAAATTTTATCTCAGAATCGTTACTCTGCCTTCCCGTTTGATTTCTTTTCCGCTTACACTAGTTACTTGTATGATCCAAATATAAGTTTCGGATTTGCCAAGTTCGCTGTTTATCATGCCATCCCAAGTATCCGTGATGTCGTTTGAATTAAATACTTTATGTCCCCAGACATCAAAAATAGTTAGATCATACTTTTCAAAACCCACACCGGCTGGTTGAAAAACATCATTTTTACCGTCGTTGTTTGGTGTAAAAACATTCGGAACGTAAAGTGTCATTTCGTCGCCAACAATTACTAGTTTAATAATAGTATCTGTACAACCCCATTGATTTTTTACTACTAACACCACAGGATAATGGTTAGCTTTTTCAAAAATATAGGAAGGATTTTTTTCTTTTGAAATCTTACTATTGTTCTCAAAAGTCCACGACCATTCAGTAATAGGCGATGGTGAAGATAAATGGGTAAAAACGATTAGGTCTTTTGAAGACTTTGGCTGTGGCGGATCAAAAACAAAATCTGCGACGGGCTGCGGGCGGGCGTTAATAACAAGTGATGATGAATTTACACAGCTATTGGTATCAACATAATTAATTGTTATCGTTTTAGTTTGCCCAACATTAAAACACAAGGTACGAAGGGAATCCAAAAAAGACCCGTTTGGATTGACAAAATAAACACTCTTGACCGGGGCTAGGTTATTTTGGGCAATGTTGATCTTAAAATCTGAGCAAAACGGCGCACACATCTCATTTTTAGAACTCAACAGGGTAGCTTGCGGCAACCCACGAACCGTTACCAACACCGTGGCCGAAGCCGCGCAATTACTAGTGTTTTTTACGGTGAGTGTATAAATGCCACTCATGTTGATGCTTTCAGCCAAAAAATTTAATGTTTGATTTACTGACCCGAGATTGTTTGGCCCTAACCACAGGTAGGAGATACCGCCAAGGCCCTTGAGATTAAGGGGGGCGTTGAGACACACTTTTGGGTTTGTAATAATTGTAGGCGAAGGCAAAGCATAGGGATACGCAACAACAGGCACTTCTGATCGAGATGCACAACCATTAGTGCCAGTCACAAAAACAGTATAAGATCCCGAAGCGTTCACGAAAGGAATTAATGGATTTGAAATATTTGAAACGAAACCACCAGGGCCGATCCAGGCGTATGAAGCGCCACCGGAGATATTTAAAGTCGCCGATTCACCCGCACAAACACTTGCGCCAATGGCCGAGAAAACAGGATTGGGCAAAATCGTTATCAAGGTTGACGCCCCAGCCGAACAGTTGTTGTTATCGGTAATCTGTAACGAATAAGTTCCCCCATTGTTTAGGTTGACTGAATTAATTGAAACACTTGTGCCGTTTCCAGAGAAACCATTTGGCCCCGTCCATTGATAAGTTATGCCGCCATTACCGCTGAGGCCAAGTGACAATCCCTCGCAAATATTATTATTCGAAATGATGGATGCCGCAGGGAGCGCGTTCACAAAAACGGCGGTGGTTGTTGTAGTTGTGCAGCCCGAATTACTTCCTAAAACTGTATAAGTTGTAAACGACGTTGGAAAGTAATTAACGCTGCTCCCAGCAAATCCGCCGGGATACCATAAATAGGCCTGCGCGCCTGATACAGTTAAAGTGGCGACCGATCCTGTACAGATGGCAAGCGTTCCTGAATTGAGCACCGGATATGGAACAAATTGAAGAACAATACTTGAAGAGCCCGCACATGAATTTACATCTTGGCTATTTACATTATACGTGTAAGAACCTCCGGCATTTTGTGTTG
>Ga0105048_10006508_pt1 | contig 18828 bp, 12 predicted proteins | sample MAT05_FD_78382 | JGI IMG/M metagenome (GOLD analysis project Ga0105048, IMG submission 78382) | Freshwater microbial communities from Lake Fryxell liftoff mats and glacier meltwater in Antarctica - MAT-05 | ecosystem: Environmental > Aquatic > Freshwater > Ice > Liftoff microbial mat | place... | reverse complement strand
CTCGCAGTGAGCGACGAGCAAGACCGCCAAGCTCGATCTCGGTGCCACTTTCATCCACGTGCGCGACAGCAAGATCAACAACGACCAGACGACCGGCTTCGGCACGTCGGCGCGCGGCCGCGTCACCGGCGAATACAATGACAGCAGCATCTGGCTGTTCGGCGCGCAGTACTCGATGTCGTTCTAAAGCGCATCGCTCGGCAAGCAAAACGCCCCGGGTTCGGGGCGTTTTTTTGCGCGTCGCTTGACCGCGGAAGCGAATCTCCTATACTCGAAACGGTCGTTCGAGGGCCGGTCGGCACGACAAACCATAAGGAGAACAGGATGGGCAATTTCGTCGTTCGCAAGGCGGCGGTACTCGGCGCCGGGGTGATGGGGGCGCAGATCGCTGCGCATCTGGCCAACGCCGACGTGCCGGTCGTTCTCTTTGATCTGCCGGCCACCGGCGGCGATGCGAACGCCATCGTCGCCAAAGCCATCGCCGGGTTGGGTAAACTCGAACCGTCGCCCTTGGCCGCGCCCGATCGCCTGGCCTTCATCGCCGCCGCCAACTATGACGAGCACCTCGAGCAACTGAGGGATTGCGACCTGATCATCGAGGCCATCGGCGAAAAAATGCAGTGGAAGGACGACCTCTACCGCAAGATCGCGCCCTATGTTTCACCGACCGCGGTCGTCGCGTCGAATACCTCGGGCCTGTCGATTAGCCGCCTTGCCGAAGCACTCCCGGAAGCGCTGCGCGCGCGTTTTTGCGGCGTCCACTTCTTCAATCCGCCGCGCTATATGCACCTCGTCGAGCTGATCGCGACGCGACAGAGCGCGCCTGAACTGCTCGACCAACTCGAATCCTGGCTCGTCACGCGGCTCGGCAAGGGCGTCGTGCGCGCGCTTGATACGCCGAATTTTGTCGCCAACCGCGTCGGCATTTTCTCGATGCTCGCCGTCATGCACCACACCGAGGCCTTCGGACTTGGTTTTGACGTCGCCGACGCGCTCACCGGCCCGCTCATCGGCCGCGCCAAGAGCGCAACCTTCCGCACCGCCGACGTCGTCGGTCTGGACACCATGGCGCACGTCATCCAGACGATGCACGAGACGCTGGCCGGCGACCCCTGGCACGCGTTCTATCGAAGCCCGCCGTGGCTCGCGACGCTGATCGCCAAGGGCGCACTCGGGCAGAAAACGCGCGGCGGGATTTTTCGCAAGGACGGCAAGGCGATCCAGGTGCTCGACTTGGCGTCCGGCGAGTACCGCGACGCGGCGGGCGAGGTCGCCCCGGCGGTGCTCGAGATTCTCAAGAACCGCGATGCGGCCGAAAAGTTCGCCGCGCTGCGCGCCTCGGATGAGCCGCAGGCGCAGTTTCTCTGGGCGATTTTTCGCGACCTTTTCCAGTACGTCGCCGTGCATCTGGCGGCGATTGCCGACAACGCGCGCGACGTCGATTTCGCCATGCGCTGGGGTTTTGGCTGGACTCAGGGACCGTTCGAGACGTGGCAGGCGGCCGGCTGGAAAACGATTGCCGACGCCGTCCAAGACGACATCGACGGCGGCCGGGCGATGAGCCGCGAACCGCTTCCCGGCTGGGTCTTCGCGCGTGCCGACGACGGCGTCCATACGCCACTCGGTTCGTATTCGGCGAGCGCCGATCGGCTGGCGCCGCGCTCGCCGTTGCCGGTCTATCGGCGGCAAATTTTCCCCGAGCGCATCCTCGGCGAACAGCCGGTGGCCGGACAAACGATCTGGGAGAACGCCGGCGTGCGCCTATGGACGCTGCCCGAGCTCGATGGCGAGATCGCCATCGTCAGCGTGACGACGAAAAACCACGTTCTTGGGCGCCAGGTCATCGTCGGCCTCCAGCACGCGATCGCCCGCGCCGAAGCCGATTACCGCGGCCTGGTTCTCTGGCATGAGGCGCCTTTCGCTTTCGGCGCCAACTTGAAGGAAGTGACCGAAGCGATCGCTGGCGGGCAATTCGATCTGCTCGCCGAGGTTGTCGAGCAGTTCCAGAATGCGTCGATGGCGATCAAGTACGCGCAGATCCCGGTCGTCGCCGCGGCGAGCGGCATGGCGCTCGGCGGCGGCTGCGAGTTGCTGATGCACGCGGCGCGCCGGGTGCTCGCCCTGGAAACCTATATCGGCCTGGTCGAGGCCGGCATCGGCGTCATCCCGGCCGGCGGTGGCTGCAAGGAATTTGCCGTGCGCGCCTGGCATAACGCACAGACGACAGCGAGCCAGGACCCCTTTGAATTCATCTCGCCGGTGTTCGAAACGATCGCCAAGGCGATCGTTTCGAAGAGTGCGGTGCACGCCAGGGCGCTCGGTTTTGCCCTCGCCTCCGATATCATCGCCGCGAACGCCAACGAGTTGCTCTATATCGCCGTGCGCCAGGCGCGGGCCATGGCCGAGGCCGGCTACCACCCGCCGCTCGCACCGCGTGCGATCAAGGTCGCCGGGCGCACCGGCATCGCCAATTGCGAAATGATGCTGATCAATCTGCGCGAGGGCGGCATGATCTCCGCACACGACTATACGGTCGCCCGATGCGCCGCGACGGCCCTGTGCGGCGGTGACGTGGACGCCGGCTCGCTGGTCGACGAGGCCTGGCTGCTAGCCGTCGAACGCCGGCTCTTCGTCGAACTTCTGAAGAACGAGAAAACGCAGCAACGTATCGCGCACACGCTGGCGACCGGCAAACCGCTGAGAAACTGAAGCAATAATTTTAGAGGTGCACCATGAGCCGACAGATTGAAGAAGCCTACATCGTCGCGGCGACGCGTTTGCCGGTCGGCAAGCGCAAGGGGATGTTGGCGCACGTCCGTCCGGACGACATGCTGGCGCACGTGATCAAGGCGGTCCTCGCGCAGACGCCCGGGCTCGACCCGGCGCTTGTCGACGACGTCATCGTTGGCTGCGCGATTCCCGAGGGCGAGCAGGGCATGAACGTCGCGCGCGTCGGGTTGCTCCTTGCCGGGTTGCCGAACAGCGTGCCGGGAATGACGATCAACCGCTTCTGCTCGTCGGGCGTGCAGGCGGTCGCGCTGGCCGCCGACCGCATTCGGCTCGGCGAGGCCGAGGTGATAATTGCCGGCGGCACCGAAACGATGTCGCTGATGAGCCAGATGTTCGGCAAGGTGGCGATGAACCCGCTCTTCTTCGCCAAGGCCGAGAACTACGGCATCGCCTTTGGCATGGGCCTGACCGCCGAGAAGGTCGCGCAACAGTGGAAGATAACGCGCGACGAGCAGGACGCCTTCGCCCAGCGTTCGCACGAGAAAGCCTGTGCGGCGATCGCCGCCGGCGCCTTCGCCGCCGAGATTTCGCCGTACACGGTGCGCACGCGTCGCCCCGATCTGCGCAGCGGCGAAGTCCGCATCAGCGAGACGCTCGTCAGCCGCGATGAAGGGCCGCGCCCGGACAGTTCGCTGGCGCGCCTCGCGACGTTGAAACCGGTGTTTGCAGCGGGCGGTTCGGTGACCGCCGGCAACAGTTCGCAGATGTCCGACGGCGCCGCCGCGCTTCTCGTCGTCTCGGAAAAAATCGTCAAGCAGTTCGCGTTGCGGCCGCTGGCGCGCTTCGCCGGCTTTGCCGTCGCCGGCGTACCGCCCGAAATCATGGGCATCGGTCCGGTCGAAGCGGTGCCGCGTGTTCTCGCGCAGGCCGGCGTGAAACAGGACGACGTGGACTGGATCGAGCTCAACGAAGCGTTTGCCGCCCAGTCGCTGGCGGTGATCCGTACGCTCGGGCTCGACCCGGCGCGCGTGAACCCGCTCGGCGGGGCAATCGCGCTGGGCCATCCGCTCGGCGCCACCGGCGCGATTCGCACGGCGACGATCGTCCACGGCCTGCAGCGCACGCGGCAGCGCTACGGCCTGGTGACCATGTGCATCGGCACCGGGATGGGCGCCGCAGCGCTGTTCGAGTCATCATGGTAGGAGCCCAGCTGCGCTGGGCGATACGGCGCTAGTCGTTCCAGCGCCGCATCGCGCCGAAAATCTGCGCTCCTCAGCCGACGCAGCTTTTCCAGAAAAGCCGTTGCCCCTGGTGGAGCCCAGTTGCGTTGGCCGATACGGCGCCTGCAACATCACCGCCCGATCGCGCAGAGAATCTGCGCTCCGACGAGAAAGCGCGGCATTAATTCATGCAGGAGCCGCGCGGCGTGCTCTGGCATAATACCGCTCGGACACTCCCCACCTGGCAACGATGGACTTTGAGGCACTGGTTAACTTGAGCTGGCGAGCAGCGCTGATCGCGATCATCGTCTTGCTGGCGACCTATGTCGTCGTCCTCTACGTGCGAATTCGCCGTCTGCAGCGCGCGGCGCGCGCAACGCCGGCGCTAGCGACCACCGATCCGTTCACCGTAAAGTCGGCGTTTGCCGCCTACAGCGCGATGCAGGAGCCCGAGCCGCGTGATGCGGCGCCGGGTCCCGCCGTCGCGCCTGCGCCACCACCGCCGGCCGAGCCGGCCTTCGCCTGGAACGAGCCGCCGGCCGCGGCCAGCGAGCCAGCGCCGCTCGCCGGGCTCGAAGAGGAGATCGGGCAATTGCGCCAAGAGCTCGGCGGTCTGCGCGCCGAAGTGCTGATGCTGCGCGACGAGCAGCGGCGCGACGTCGCGCAGGCGCGCGTGACGCAAAGTGTCTCGCCGCTCTACAGCGACGCCATGCAGATGGCGATGCACGGCAACGATGCGGCGAGCATTTCGCAGCATTGCGGAATCGCCCGCGCCGAAGCCGAACTCGTCGTTGCACTGGTTCGTAATCGCGATGCGCAGGGCGCGTACACTGGGCAGGATTCGCTCGACCTGCGCTAGCGCGGCATAACAGGGAGAAAAAAATGGCATCCGAGTTGACCGGCAACAACGAAGTGAAAACCGAGCTTGGCGACATCAAGCGCAAGCTCGCCTGGCGCATGGCTTTTGCTGGCCTGATGATCGTCGCTCTGCTCGGCGGCCTGGCGCTGTTTGACCGCCTGAACGTGCGCGACAACGAGCCCGAAGCCCCGGCGCCGCAGTTTACCGAGCCGGTACCAGTGGCCAAAAAATCAATTACGCAGCCGGTCACGCAGCCGGTCGCGCCGGACGAATCGTCGTCAGGCACGCCGGCGGCACCCGAAGCGAGCGCCGCGCCGCTTGACAGGTCGGTGAGCGTGCCGCGCGAACCGCCGCCGCGCCCTGAAGTTGCCGCGCAGCCGAGTTTGCCGCGTGCCGCCGCGCCCACTTCGCCGCTTGTGTCACCTTCGCCGCTTGCGCCACCTGCGCCGGCGGCGGCGCGTCCGCCGCTCGCCGGCAAGGCGACGGATAACAAGGGTGCGCCGCGTGTCGAGCCGGTGACGGCGCAGGGGCAGAGCCCGGCTTCAGCGGGCGCCGCGACGACGCTCCTGCCGCCCGTTGCGCCGCGCCCGCTCTTTGGCTACGCGCTGCAGGCCGGCGTTTTTTCCGACCCGCAGCGCGCCGAGGACCTGCACGCCCGGCTAACGCTCGCCGGCATTGCGTCGACCATCGAAGCGCGCGTCCACGTCGGGCCGTTCAAAACTCGCCAAGAGGCCGACGCGGCGCGCGTCAAACTGAAGGCGATGGGGATCGACAGCGTCCTGCTCGCGCCGCGCGGCGGCAAACGATAAATTCAGGACGCGCTCTCGCCGGCCACGCGGCGCAGGCGCTTGGCGAAGAGCGCCATTTCCTTCGCCGCCTGCACGTCGCCCTTGGCCTCGGCGACGCGAATTCCCTCGCTGTAGGCGGCAAGTGCCGCGGCAATGTCGCCGCGCTCGGCGAGCGCCTTGCCGAGCAACTTCCACGCCGCGGTGTAGCTGGCGTCGCGTTCGAGCGCCGCGTGCAGGCAGGCGGCCGCCTGGCCGGGGTTGCCGGCCTTGAGCCATTCGTTGCCGAGCGCGTAGCGCAGCAGCGCGCCGTCGCGCGCGCCGCCGAGCAATTTTTCTAGATTGGCGATAATCGCTGTGCTCATTTACCATCAACTCCCACACCCGACCGTACAAGGACAACACCATGAGCAAAACGATCAAATCCATCGTCTCGACGCCCGCCGCCCCGGCCGCCATCGGCCCCTACTCGCAGGCTGTGCGCGTCGGCGATACGGTCTATCTCTCCGGCCAGATCGGCCTCGACCCGGAAACCATGCAGATGGTCAGCGGCGTCGACGCGCAGATCGCCCGCGTCTTCGACAACCTCAAGGCGGTCGTCGAAGCGGCCGGCGGGTCGTTGGCCGACGTCGTCAAGCTCAACGTCTATCTCACCGACCTTAACGATTTTGCCAAGGTCAATGCGGCGATGGCCGAGTATTTCGCGGCACCCTATCCGGCGCGTGCGGCGATCGGCGTTGCGGCGCTGCCGCGCGGCGCGCTGGTCGAAGCCGACGGCGTCATGATGCTCACCGCATGACCGTCGGCGGCTGATGGCGCCGGCGCCGGACATCGACGCGCCGCCGGCGATTGTCGCCAAGCTGCGCAAGCTCGGCCTCGTCCGCCGGGACGATCTCGTCCTGCATCTGCCGATCCGCTACGAGGACGAGACGCAGGTCGTGCCGATCGCCAGTGCTCCGGTCGGCGTCGCCGTCCAGGTCGAAGCCGAGGTACTCGACGTCAGCGTACAGTTCCGGCCACGCCGCCAGCTCGTCGCACGCGTCGCCGACGGCAGCGGCGATGAACTCGTCCTGCGTTTTCTCAATTTTTACGGCAGCCAGGTCAAGCAGCTCGAACGGGCGCGTGACGAAGGTCGCCGGTTGCGCCTTTTCGGTGAAATTCGCGCCGGCTTTCTCGGCGCCGAAATGGTGCACCCGCGCTACTCCGTCGTCGCCGCCGGTGAGTCGCTGCCACAAGCGCTGACGCCGGTCTATCCGACGACGGCTGGGCTCGGCCAGGGCGTCCTGCGCAAGCTGATCGGGCCGGCGCTGGCGCGCGCCGATCTCTCCGAATTGCTCGACCCGCGCTGGCTCGCCGCGCAGCGCTTGCCGAGCTTTGCTGACGCCGTACAGCTTTTGCACGCGCCACCGCCCGGTGTCTCGGCCGAGGCCTTGCAGGGCCGCTCGCATGCGGCCTGGCGGCGCATCAAGTTCGACGAGGTCCTGGCCCAGCAGCTCTCGCTGCGCCGCGCCTACCTGCATCGCCGCCAGCAAGGGGGCATCCCGCTGCACGCCAACGGTGAACTCGCCGGGCGCCTGCGTGCGGCGCTGCCCTTCGCGCTGACCGCCGCGCAGCACCGCGTAGTGGCTGAAATCAGCGCCGACATTGCCGCGCCGCGCGCCATGCAGCGGCTGTTGCAAGGCGACGTCGGCAGCGGCAAGACGATCGTCGCCGCGCTCGCCGCGTGCCAGGCGATCGAAGCCGGCTACCAGGTCGCCTTCATGGCGCCGACCGAGATTCTTGCCGAACAGCATTACCTCAAACTCTCGGGCTGGCTGGCGCCGCTCGGCGTCGACATCGCCTGGCTCACCGGCAGCCTCAGGAAGGCGGCCAAGCAGGCGGTGCACCAACGCGCCGCGACGAGTGCGCAACTCATTGTCGGCACACACGCGCTGATTCAGGAGGGCGTCGATTTTGCGCGCCTCGGACTGGCCGTCGTCGATGAGCAGCATCGCTTTGGCGTTGCCCAGCGCCTTCAACTGCGCAAAAAAGGTGCGGCGAGTTCGGTGAATGCACTGAATTCGGCGCCGCCGCACCAGCTCATGATGTCGGCAACGCCGATCCCGCGCACGCTGGCCATGAGTTACTACGCCGACCTTGACGTTTCGGTGCTCGACGAGTTGCCGCCCGGACGTCAGCCGATTCGCACAAAACTCGTCTCCGCTGCGCGTCGCGCCGAAGTGATCGCCCGCGTGCGCGGCGCCGTCGCCGCGGGCCGGCAGGCCTACTGGGTTTGCCCCTTGATCGAGGAATCGGAAAAGCTGCAGTTGCAAACGGCGCTCGATACGCACGCCGCGCTCTCGGCCGAGCTGACCGATCTGCGTATCGGCCTCGTGCACGGACGGCTGAAAAGCGAGGAAAAAGCCGCCGCGATGGCCGCCTTCGCCGCCGGACAGTGCGACGTGCTGGTCGCCACGACGGTGATCGAAGTCGGCGTCGACGTGCCCAACGCCAGCCTGATGGTCATCGAACACGCCGAGCGCTTCGGGCTCTCGCAACTGCACCAGCTGCGCGGGCGCGTCGGACGCGGCGCGCACGATTCGGTGTGCGTCCTGCTCTATCAGAATCCGCTCTCGGAAACGGCGCGTGCGCGACTCAAGATCATTTTCGAAAACAGCGACGGCTTCGAGATCGCGCGCCAGGATCTGCACCTGCGCGGTCCCGGCGAATTCGTCGGCAGTCGCCAGTCGGGCGTCCCACTCCTGCGCTACGCTGACCTCGAGGCTGACGGCGAGCTCGTCGAACTCGCGCGCGCGATGGCCGAGCGCCTGCTGCGCGATGACCCGCGGCGGGTCAGGCAGCATCTCGAACGCTGGCTCGGCAGCCGCGAAGAATTGCTCAAAGCCTGAAAGCACCGGCCATGCTTGCTCGCCTGCCGTCTTTGCTTTACCCTCTGCTATTCCAAGCGGATAGGCCGAGCGGCGCCCCGCTCGGTGGCCGCTTATGTGGTTTTCCCCGGGCAGAGAGCCCGCTTGACGAGTTGTGATGACTGGCAAAATCAAGGTGATGATTGTCGATGACTCGGCGCTGGTGCGCCAGGTCATCTCGGCAGCTCTGGCCACCGATCCGGCTATCGAGGTCATCGCCACCGCGTCCGATCCGATCTTTGCCTTGCAGAAAATGCAGACGCAATGGCCCGATGTGCTGGTCATCGACATCGAAATGCCGCGCATGGACGGCATCACCTTCCTCAAGAAAATAATGGCCGAGCGGCCGACGCCGGTCATCGTTTGTTCGTCGCTTGCCGAAACAGGCACGCAGGCGAGCTTCGAGGCGCTCGCCGCCGGCGCGCTGGCGGTCATTACCAAGCCGAAGATCGGGCTCAAGAGCTTTCTCGAAGACGCTTCCTCCGACATCGTCCACGCCGTGCGCAGCGCAGCGCGTGCCAATATGCGCGCGCTGCGGCGCAGCGTCGCGGCGCCGGGACCGCTCGCCGCCGAGCGGCCGCGCCTGTCGGCCGACGCGATGCTCAGCGCCGGCGCTGGCAGAGCACTCCAGCACACGACCGATCAGGTGATCGCCATCGGCACATCGACCGGCGGCACGCAGGCGCTCGAAGCGGTGCTGACCCGATTGCCGGCGACGAGCATCGGTATCGTCATTGTCCAGCACATGCCGGAGAAATTCACCGCGATGTTTGCTGACCGGCTCGATCAGCTGTGCCAGATCGAAGTACGCGAAGCGAAGAACGGTGACCGCGTGATTCCCGGGCGGGCGCTGATCGCGCCGGGCGGGCGGCACATGATGCTCAAGCGCAACGGCGCGCAATACGCCGTCGAGGTCGTCGACGGGCCGCACGTCAATCGTCACAAGCCGTCGGTCGACGTGCTCTTTCGCTCGGTGGCCAAGTTCGCCGGCGCCAACGCGCTCGGCATCATCATGACCGGGATGGGCGACGACGGCGCGCGCGGAATGAAGGAAATGCACGACGCCGGGGCGCGCACGATCGCCCAGGACGAAGCGAGCTGCGTCGTCTTCGGCATGCCCAAGGAGGCGATCAAGCTCGGCGCTGCCGACCAGACGCTTGCCCTCGAGCAGATCGCCGCGGCGATCGGCGACTACGGCAAAGGACGGTGAGCGTGGCTGCGCGCCTGCGCGCGTCGGGATACCGTACGCTGCTCAACAGCGGCGTCGCGGTAATTGTTGTCATCGTCATCATGAGCGCGGTCCTCGTGCTCGGCCATCTGCACCGGCAGGCCGGACTGCGTACCGCGGTCACCACGCAGAACCTGGCGCGCTCGCTCGACCAGACGATCAGTGGCCTGATCGGCACGATCGACATCGCCTTGCTCGCGTCAGCCCGCGAAATCGGTCGGCAGGCGAGCGCTGGCCGCGTCGAACGTGAGGCGGTAAACGCGATGCTTATCGCCCAGCGTCAACAGATTCCGGCGATCGCCTATATGAACGCGACCAGCGCGAGTGGCGACCTCGTCTACGGCCCGGAGATTCCGTCACCGCCGGTCAACATCGCCGACCGCGCGTATTTCGGGCGCCTCGCCGCCGGCCCCGAGGCCGGCCTGGTCGTCGATGAGCCGCTGCGCGGACTGGCCAGCGGGCGTTGGGTGTGGACTTTTGCCCGGCGTGTCGAGCGTGCCGACGGTTCGTTCGCCGGCGTTGTCCTGGCCGCGGTCCGGCTCGACGAGATCGAGGAAATGATCGCCGAACTCAAGCTCGCCGGCGGTAGTTCGGTGACGCTGCGCGACGCCGGACTACGGCTCGTCGCCCGTCATCCGCCGGCCTACCTTGGTACCGGGGCGATCGGTGAGAAACGTCACTCGCCGGCTTTTCAGGACGCGCTCGCGCGCCACCCGGACGAGGGTAGCTACGGCAACGGCAGCGGCAGTGTCGACGGCGTCGAGCGCAGCTTCTCGTACCGGCGCAATGCGCGCTACGGGTACGTCGTCAACGTCGGTATCGACGAGGCGTCGACCTACGCCGAGTGGCGCCTCCAGGCCTCGGGTGTCGCCGGCCTGGCGGCGCTGTTGATCGGCGGCCTGCTGGCCTTTGCGCGCGTCGTCGGCGGCGCCTGGCGGCGCCAGGACGAGGCCGTCGCGGCGCTCGAGGCGGCGCAGCAAATCGCTCGTCTCGGCCATTACCACGTTGACCTGCGCTGCGGCGCTTGGACGAGCTCGGCAATGTTCGACGAGATATGCGGCATCGACGCGAGCTATCCGCGCGACGCCCGGCACTGGGTCGAACTGGCGGCAGCGGATTGTCGGCAAGCGCACCAGGAGTACACGCAGACGGTCATCGCGCAGCGGCTGCCTTTTGTGCGCGAGTACCGCGTCGTGCGGCGCACCGACGGCGAGGAGCGCTGGGTGTTCAGCCAGGCCGAAGTACAAGTGGACGCCGACGGCAAGCCGCAGGCGCTCGTTGGAACGATCCTCGACATCACCGAGCGCAAGCGGATCGAAGCCGATTTGCGCATCGCCGCGCGAGCGTTCGACGCGCAGGAAGCGATGGTCATCACCGACCGCAACAGCGTCATCCTGCGCGTCAACCGGGCGTTTACCGAAAATACCGGCTACAGCGCCGAGGAGGCGATCGGCCAGACGCCGCGCCTGCTGAAATCCTGCCGCCACGACGACGAATTTTTCCGCGCCATGTGGGAGAGCGTCACCTGCACCGGCGGCTGGCAGGGCGAAATCTGGGATCGGCGCAAGGACGGCGAGGAGTACCAGAAGTGGCTGACGATTTCGGCGGTGAAGGACGATGCCGGCGCCGTCACACATTATATCGGCGCGCAATACGACATCACCGCGCGCAAACAGGCCGAAGAGAAAATCAACGAACTGGCTTTCTTCGACCCGCTCACCGGCCTGCCGAACCGGACGCTGCTGCGCGACCGCCTGCGCCAGGCGATGACCGCGAGCGGGCGCAGCGGCAGCTATTGCGCGCTGCTTTTCGTCGACCTCGACCACTTCAAGACACTGAACGATTCACTTGGCCACGAGGTTGGCGATTCGTTGCTCAAGCAGGTTGCGCAACGCCTGGTGGCGAGCGTGCGCGAGGGCGACACGGTGTCGCGCGTCGGCGGCGACGATTTTGTCGTCATCCTCTCTGGCCTCGCCGCGAGCGCGGCCGATGCGGCCAACGCGACGGAAATGGTGGCGCGCAAAATCCTTGCCCTGCTCGATCACATTTACCAGTTTGGCGAACTCGCGCATTACAGCTCGGCGAGCATCGGCGCAACCTTGTTCAAGGGCAGTGCGAGCTCGGCTGACGACCTGATGAAACAGAGCGACCTGACCATGTACAAGGCCAAGGCGGCGGGCCGCAATACCTTTCTCTTCTTCGATCCGGCGATGGAGGTCGCGGCGCAGGAGCGCGCCGCACTCGAAGGCGATCTGCGCCAGGCGCTCGACGGCGAGCAGTTCTTCATCGAGTACCAGGCGCAGGTTTCTGGCGACGGCCGACTGACCGGCGCCGAAGTGCTCGTGCGCTGGAAACATCCGCGGCGCGGCGTCGTCGCGCCGGCCGAATTTATTCCGCTTGCCGAGGAAGCCGGCCTCATCGTGCCGCTTGGCAACTGGGTGCTCGAAACGGCCTGTCGGCAACTCGCCCGTTGGGCCGCCGAGCCGGCGATGGCGGCGCTGACGGTAGCCGTCAACGTGAGCGCGCAACAGTTCGTGCACAGCGATTTCGTAGACCTGGTGGTCGAACTCTTGGCGCGCACCGGAGCCAACCCGCAGCGCCTCAAACTCGAACTGACCGAGAGCCTGCTCGTCGACAACGTTGAGGCAGTGATCGCCAAGATGTTTGCTTTGAAAGCCCTAGGCGTCGGTTTTTCGCTCGACGATTTTGGCACCGGTTATTCGTCGCTCGCTTACTTGAAGCGACTGCCGCTCGACCAGCTCAAGATCGACCAGTCCTTCGTGCGCGACGTGCTGGTCGACGTCAACGACGCGATCATTGCCCGCACGATCGTCGCGCTGGCCCACAGCCTCGGCCTCGGGGTGATCGCCGAAGGCGTCGAAACCGAGGCCCAGCGCGATTTTCTGGCAAGCGCCGGCTGTCACGCTTACCAGGGTTATTTTTTCAGCCGGCCGCTGCCGATCGATCGCTTTGAGCGCTTTGCTCAAACCATGCGCCTGGCCGGGTCAACGGCGGAGGTGCAAAAAATACTATGACCCAAGTCAATTCACCCGTGTCAGCGTCCGCCTCAACAGCGCCGGCACCCGCATCACTCTTCGCGCTGTTCAAGACGCGCCGATTTGCGCCGTTTTTCATCACCCAGTTCCTCGGCGCCTTTAACGACAATTTGTTCAAGAATGCGCTCGTCATCCTGCTGACCTTCCACGCGCTGAGCTGGACAACGCTGGCCCCCGAAACGCTCACCAATCTTGCCGCCGGCATTTTCATCCTGCCGTTCTTCCTCTTCTCGGCGACCGCCGGGCAACTGGCCGACAAGATTGACAAGGCGTTTCTCGCGCGCCTTGTCAAAGTGCTCGAAATGGCGATCATGGGCGTCGCAGGACTCGGCTTCTTCATCCACAGCCTGGGCGTTCTGCTCAGCGCGCTGTTCTTGCTCGGCATGCACTCGGCGCTGTTCGGTCCGGTCAAGTACGCGATTCTCCCCCAGCACTTGCGTGAAGACGAACTCGTCGGTGGCAACGCGCTCGTCGAGGCCGGGACCTTTGTCGCCATTTTGCTCGGCACGCTGGCCGGCGGCCTGCTCGCCGGAGTCGGCGGTCACGCGAGCTGGGTCGCCGTCGCCGGTTTCGTCATCGCCGCTGTCGGTTTCCTCGCCAGCCGCGCGATTCCGTCGGCACCCGCCCCGGTCCCCGGTCTGGTGATCAACCTCAATCCATTTTCCGAAACCTGGCGCAACGTCGGCTTTGCCCGCGAGAACCGCAGCGTCTTTCTCGCTATCCTCGGCATCTCATGGTTCTGGCTCTACGGCGCGCTGCTTCTTGCGCACTTTCCGGTCTATGCCAAGAATGTCCTCGGCGGCGACGAGATGGCCGTCACGCTGTTGCTCGCGGTATTTACCGTTGGTGTCGGCGCGGGCTCGATACTCAGCGCAAAGCTTTCGGGCAAGCGTGTCGAACTGGGTCTCGTGCCGTTCGGCTCGATTGGTCTGACGCTGTTCGGCCTCGACCTCGCGTTCGCCTCGCCAACGGCGCTGCCGGCCGCCGCGCCGCTCGTTCTTGAGAGCCTGCTGGCCGTGCCTGGAACCTGGCGCGTCCTCTTTGACCTGTTCGCCGTCGGCGTCTTTGGCGGCATTTTCATCGTCCCACTGTACGTCCTGATTCAGACGCGCAGCGCGCCTGAGCACAGAGCCCGGATCATCGCTGCGAACAACGTCCTCAACGCCTTGTTCATGGTCGGCGGCGCCCTCGTTGCCGCCGGACTGCTGGCCAGCGGCGTCAGCATCCGCTTGCTGTTCTGGATTGCCGCCGTCGCCAACGCGGCTGTCGCCATCTACATTTACCAGCTCATGCCGGAGTTCATGCTGCGCTTCATGGCCTGGCTACTCATCCACTCGATCTATCGCCTCGAAGAGCAGGGCTTTGAAAATATCCCGGCGAGCGGCCCGGCAGTGCTGGTGTGCAACCACATCAGCTTTGTCGACCCGGTCATCGTTTTCGCGGCGAGCCCGCGGCCGATCCGCTTTGTCGTCGATCACGCGATATTCAACGCGCCGGTGATTGGTTTCGTTTTCCGCCACACGCGCACGATCCCGATCGCCCCGGCCAAGGAAAACGCAGCGCTGATGGAAGTGGCCTTCGAGGAAGTGGCGCGGGCGCTTGAAAACGGCGAACTCGTCGGAATTTTTCCCGAGGGTGGGATCAGCCGTGACGGCGAACTGAGACATTTTCGCCCCGGCGTCCAGCGCATCGTGACGCGCACGCCGGTGCCGGTCATTCCGATGGCGCTGCGCGGCTTGTGGGGAAGCTTCTTTAGTCGCAAGGGCGGGGCAGCGATGAGCCGGCCGTCCCTGCTTCGCCCTTTCCGCAAGATCGCGCTCCAAGTCGGCCCGGCGGTCGCGCCCGAGCAAGCGACGCCCGAACACCTGCAGGCACTCGTCGAGCAACTGCGCGGCGACTGGAAATAGCCAGCGCCGTTCCCGTCGCGACGCTCGCGCAGCGCTTTTTTCGGTTCGCGGCACCACTATCTGCCACGCGCTCGCCATTTTTTCCTGCGCTTGTCATACTATCGCCCTGTTGATTTATCCCTCGTGGCCCCGGCGTGGCGAAAACTACAAAAATACGCGAAAAGCTCGCGCTCTACGAAAAGCTGATGCGGCTCGACAAGCCGATCGGCATCCTGCTCTTGCTCTGGCCGACGCTGTGGGCGCTTTGGCTTTCGTCGTATGGACAGCCCAGTTGGCTGATCGTCTGGATCTTCGTTCTCGGTACCGTGCTCATGCGCTCGGCGGGTTGCGTAATCAACGATGTTGCCGACCGCGACCTCGACCCGCACGTGGCGCGCACGCGCGAGCGACCGCTCGCTAGCGGCCGGGTGACGGTCAAAGAGGCGCTCGTCCTCTTTACCCTTCTCGTTGTCTGCGCCTTTGTGCTCATCCTTCCGCTGCGCAGCACGGCGATCATCGGGCTGTCGGTGGTCGCGCTCTTCCTCGCCGCGAGCTATCCGTTCACCAAGCGCTTTTTCGCCGTTCCGCAGGCCTACCTCGGCGTGGCTTTCGGCTTCGGCATACCGATGGCCTACGCCGCCCACCTCGGCACGATTCCGCTCATCGCCTGGATACTGCTGCTGGCCAACGTTTTCTGGGCGATCGCCTACGACACCGAATACGCGATGGTCGATCGTGCCGACGACCTCAAGATCGGCATCAAGACTTCGGCCATCACCTTCGGCCGCTTCGACGTCGCGGCGGTGATGCTGAGCTATGCCATGACGCTCGCGCTGATCGCCTGGGTTGGCACGCTGCTTCATCTCGGCGTGCTGTTTTACGCCGGTCTCGGCGTCGCTACGGCACTCGCCGGCTACCACTACACGCTCATCCGTAGGCGTGAGCCGGCGCGCTGCTTCAAGGCGTTCTTGCACAACAACTGGATCGGTGCCAGCATCTTCGCTGGCATCGCGCTCGATTATCTGCGTCAATCAGGCTGGGCTATCTAAATGAAATACCAGGATCTGCGCGACTTCATCGCTCAACTCGAAAGCATCGGCGAACTGAAGCGGATCGGCGTCCCGGTCGATACGCGCTTCGAGATGACCGAGATCTGCGATCGAGTGCTGCGCGCCGGTGGCCCGGCGCTGCTCTTCGAAAATCCGACCGGCGCGCTCGGCGCGCACGCCGTGCCGGTACTCGCCAACCTTTTCGGAACGCCGCGGCGCGTCGCCCTCGGCATGGGTCAGGAGTCGGTCGGCGCGCTGCGCGAAGTCGGCAAGCTGCTCGCTTACCTCAAGGAACCCGAGCCGCCCAAAGGCCTCAAGGACGCCTGGGAAAAACTACCCATCCTCAAGCAGGTGCTCAACATGGCGCCCAGGGTGGTCAGTTCGGCGCCGTGCCAGGAGATCGTCTGGGAAGGCGCCGAGGTCGACCTCGCGCGCCTGCCAATCCAGCATTGCTGGCCCGGCGACGTGGCGCCGCTGATCACCTGGGGATTAACCGTGACGCGCGGCCCGCAGGGTTTGCCGAACTCGAAGCCGCGGCAGAATCTTGGCATCTACCGGCAGCAGGTGATCGCGTCGAACAAGGTGATCATGCGCTGGCTGCCGCATCGCGGCGGCGCGCTCGATTTTCGCGATCACTGCCAGGCCAATCCCGGCCAGCGCTTTCCGCTCGCCGTCGCGCTCGGCGCCGATCCGGCGACGATCCTCGCGGCGGTGACGCCGGTGCCCGACACCCTCTCCGAATACCAGTTCGCCGGTCTGCTGCGCGGCGCCAAGACCGAGGTCGTCAGTTGCCTCGGGGAAGCGCAGCGCAAGGCGCAGCTGCAGGTCCCGGCGTCGGCCGAAATCGTTCTCGAAGGCACCATCGACCCTGCCGAAACCGCCCTCGAAGGTCCTTTCGGCGACCATACCGGCTACTACAACGAACGCGCCGCGTTTCCCGTGTTCACCATCGAGCGCATCACGATGCGCAAGGATCCGATCTACCACAGCACTTACACCGGCAAGCCGCCCGACGAACCGGCGATGCTCGGCGTCGCGCTCAACGAGGTCTTCGTCCCGCTGCTGCAAAAGCAGTTTCCCGAGATCGTCGATTTCTACCTGCCGCCCGAAGGCTGCTCGTACCGCCTGGCGACGGTGAGCATCAGGAAGCAGTATCCCGGCCACGCCAAGCGCGTGATGTTCGGCATCTGGAGTTTCCTGCGCCAGTTCATGTACACCAAGTTCATCATCGTCGTCGACGACGACGTCGACATCCGCGAGTGGAAGGAGGTCATCTGGGCGATGACGACCCGCGTCGATGCCGCGCGTGATACGCTGATCGCCGAGAATACACCGATCGACTATCTTGACTTTGCCAGCCCGGTGGCTGGTCTGGGCAGCAAGATGGGACTCGACGCCACCAATAAGTGGCCCGGTGAAACGAGTCGTGAGTGGGGGACACCGATTGTCATGGACGCCGCTGTAAAACAACGCGTCGACGCGTTATGGCAGGAACTCGGCTTATGAGCGCCGCGCCTGCCCGGAGCGCCGGACGGCCGGCGCGCGAACCGGCGTAGAGCAGACGTCACGTGACGATGAAAACGCCGCCTGATTTACGGCCCGATGCAAGGCCCGATTCACTGCCTGGCTCGCTGCCCGGCTCGCCGCCCGATGCGCCGGTGGCGCGGGGGCGGCTGCTGACGCCCGCCGGCGTGGCCGTTCTCTATGCGCTTTTCTCGGTCCTGTGGATTACCGCATCAGGCCTGCTGCTCACGCTGAATGTTGCCGACCCGGTCGTGCAAGGGCGGGTCGAGTTGGGCAAAGGCCTGCTCTTTGTCGCCGTCACCAGCACGCTGCTCTATCTGCTGCTCAAACGCTGGCGCGAGCCCTTGCCGGTGCCGCCCGCCGCGTTCGGTGGCGAGGCGCCGCGAGCGGGCCGGCGGCTGTGGCGTATCGCCACGGTCGGCTTTTTGCTGGCGCTGGTGCCGCTCGCTGGCTTCGTTGTTGTACAGGTCCAGGGGCCGCAGGTCGAAAGCGAGGCGTTTGCCAACCTGCAGGCGATCGCCGAGCTCAAAAGCAGGCAGATCGAAAACTGGCTCGACGAACGCATCAACGACGGTGTCGTGATCATGTCGGTGCCCGGCTTCGTTGACCAGGTCGAGCGGCTGCAAAACGGCGATGGCAACCGCGTGCGCAACGAGGTCCGCGAAAACCTCCTCAAAGCCATGGCCGCCCTGCAATACGATGAAGCACTGCTCGTCGATCCGCTCGGCCAGCCGCTCATCAGCCATGGGCAGTCCACCGAGCTGACGGCGACGACGCGAGATCTCGTGCCCAAGGCGCTGGCTAGCGAACAGACGCAGAAAAGCGAAATATTTGCCGACGCCGAGGGACGCCTGCATTTTGACCTCGTCGTCCCGTTGCTCAAGTTCGACAAGGGCCGGCGTGAGGCGATCGGCGCGGTGATCCTGCACGTCGCACCGGAACGCTTCCTCTTTCCCTATATTCAGCATTGGCCGACGGCGAGCGCCAGCGGCGAAACCGCGCTGGTGCGTCGTGACGGTGATTCATTGTTGTTCATCAACGAATTGCGCCATCGGCGCGGCCCCGGGTTGTCGCTTCGCCTGCCGCTGAACAGCACCGATGTCGTCGGCACGGTAGCCGTCGTTTCCGTCACTGCGGGAACCCTGAGCGGCAACGATTACCGCGGCGTTCGCGTCCTCGCGGCTCACCGGCCGGTGGCCGGCACCAACTGGACTTTGATCGCCAAACTGGATCGCGCCGAAGTGTTGGCGCCGCTGCATTGGCTCGCTTTCTGGGTCAGTCTGTTCTCCTTCATCGCCATCTCGGCCCAGGCGGCGCTGATGCTCGTTCTCTGGCGCCAGCGGGCGCGCACGCAGAATCTCGAAATGCAGGCGCAGGCGGACAACCTTCTGCGACAGTTTTACGACCTGCCGTTTATCGGCATTGCCTTCAGCTCGCCGACCAGCAAGCGCTGGCTGAAAGTTAACGACTGTCTATGCGACATCGTCGGTTACTCGCGCGCCGAATTGACGAGCATGAGCTGGGCCGACATGACCGTTGCCGAAGACCTTCCGGGCAACATTGCCGCCTTGGAACGCGTCTTGCG
>Ga0105048_10006505_pt1 | contig 18836 bp, 16 predicted proteins | sample MAT05_FD_78382 | JGI IMG/M metagenome (GOLD analysis project Ga0105048, IMG submission 78382) | Freshwater microbial communities from Lake Fryxell liftoff mats and glacier meltwater in Antarctica - MAT-05 | ecosystem: Environmental > Aquatic > Freshwater > Ice > Liftoff microbial mat | place... | reverse complement strand
CGGAGACATGTGTAGAGGATTCCGGCCAGATTTGCCCCGATCGTGTTGTGCGGAAGACTCGCGCCCGCCATCGCGTAAATTATCCCGCCGAGGTATTCGTGTTTCACCTTGTAACCCGTTTCGGCGGCGAGGAATTCCTCGACGCTCAGCCACGGCTGGCAGTGCGGGATGGCGGGCATGCCGCAAGTTAGCGAACGGGATCCGAGGGGTCAACGCGGCTTCGATGGACTGCCGGTCTTCTGATTTGGAACGCGGAAGAACGCGACCCCCGGCGACCCTCGCAAAACCACCCCGCCCCGGTCAGCGCGCGATGAATTGCCGCCAGAAAGTAAACGCCGAGATGGCCAGCCCGATCGTGGTGATCAGGCCGCGGACGGTCTCGCGCGGGATGCGCTGTGAATAGTGCGCGCCCAGATAGTAGCCGCCCAGCGCGCCCACCGTCATCACCCCTGCCTTGTTCCAGTCCACGATCCCCGCGCCGATGAAGTAGAGGGCCGCGACGACATTGATCAGCGAGCCCAGCACATTCTTGAGCGCATTCATCGCATGGATGTCCGTGAGTCCCAGGAAGCCGAGCGACGCCAGCATGAGGATGCCGATTCCCGCGCCGAAGTAGCCACCGTAGATCGCGACCAGAGACTGGAAGAAGATCGCCACGAGAAGCTGGCGCCCGCCGGTCGGCCCGCTGCCTGCCTCCGTCACCGCCAGCCGCCGGAAAGCGCCCTGCGCGAGAAAGAGCAGCGTGGCAAAGAAGATTAAGAAGGGCACCAGATGCGCGAAGGTCTCGCTGCTCGTCCGCGTGAGCAGCATGCTCCCGAGCAGCCCGCCGACGAGGCTCACCGGCACGAAGCGCCCCAGCCACGGTCGCACCGCCGCGAGTTGCCCGCGGAAGCCGAAGATCGAGCCCGCCGTGCCGATCACCAGCGCCACCGTGCTTGTCGCATTCGCCGTCTTCGGCTCCGTGCCAAAGAAGAGCAACACCGGAAACGTGATGAGCGTCCCACCGCCCGCCACGGCATTGATCATCCCCGCCGCGGCGGCGGCGAGCATCAGGCCGGAGATTTCGAGGGCGGACATGGGGGCGGGCAGTTTCGGAATTAATCGCCGTCACGCAACTCCCGTCCGCCCGTTGACGAGGCCCATCGCGATCGGCAGTGATCATTAGACGCACCTTGCCCATCAGACCCCCGCCACCGTGAGCTTGACCTGAAGAGGCCCAGGGGTCTTCATCGACGGTCGGTCTGGCATTGTTCATCCGTCCTGTAGGAACAACGCGGCAACGGCCCAAAACAATGCGTGCTCCCAATCCGAATCAGCCCGCTCATCCGGCTCTCATCTTTCTCGCGGTCGCCGCGCTATGCTTGCCGGTTTCGCCTTCGCTCGCAGGAGACAAGGTGCCGACCCGCAGCGTTTATTTGATTGGCGATTCCACCGTTGCCGAGCAGAAGGAGGGTCAGCCAGCCCGTGGATGGGGCCAATTCTTGCAGCCTTTTTTCAAAGACACTGTCCTCGTCGTCAATCGGGCGGCCAATGGTCGCAGCTCTAAATCATTCCAACGGGAAGGCCGCTGGCGCGACATCTTACGCGAAAAGCCTAACTTCGTTCTGATCCAGTTCGGTCACAATGATGTCTCCCATTCCGACCAGGCAAGTGCCACCCTTCCTGACGGAGAGTTTCGAGAGTGCTTGATCCGGTACATCGACACTGCCCGAAAGATCGGCGCTCAACCCATTTTGATTACGCCGATGCGAATGCGCACCTTTAGCTCTCACCGCTTGAGCGATTCGCTCGGCCCTTACGCCAAAACGACGCGGACGATTGGCTCCGAAAAAAAGGTTCCCGTCGTCGATCTTTTTGCTTTGACCACGGAACTCTTCGAGAGACTCGGCAAGGCTCAGTGTGACCAGTTCGGGGCGAGCATCGGTGACGACGCCCACTTCAATGAACTTGGCGCAAAGCTCCTCGTCGAACTCCTCGTCCGCGACCTGCGGCGCCTCGACACTCCACTTGTGAATGAACTTCGGGATGGATTTTCCATCCTAGCTCATCCCTGAGAGAATGTACTGGAAGTCCGGCCGAAGAGCTGAATTTGAGCCGCGGATGGACGCGGATGAAACGCGGATACAGAGAATGCGAAGGTTTTCTTATCCGCGAAAATCCGCGTCCATCCGTGGCTAAATTGAGTTTTTGTACATATTCTGAGACTGGATCACGATGGAAGAGTCGCCGACCCGGGGCTGGAGGATCGAGATGCCGTGAGTATTTCTCTTTTTTTCCACCATCCGGTTGCTCAGAGGCGTCGTCGGTAGAAAGAGCGGTCGCCCCAGCCAGCCCTGCAGCGGCAGGGTAGAGAGCGCCGCGCCCCCCGCGCCGGGGTCCATCTGCCTCAGCCGGGAAGAAGGCTTCGTCAGGTTAAAGAATGTCTGTTGGACGCCTCGGTTCCTCCCGACGACGCTGCAGACCGGTCAGGGGCGGCGGAGTTCTTCGGTGGTGGGGGCGAGGCCTTCGCCATCCCAGTATTCGCCGTGGGGGCCGAAGATACGGCCATCGGCAAAGCGGAGGCGGCCGCCGCCGGTTTCCACGAGGACTTCGGAGAGGGTGACGCCTTTGCCGTAGCTGCGTTCGCCGCGGGATTCGGCGCGGACTTCGGGGCTGGTGACGAGGGCGGCAGTGAGGAGTTCAGCGCCGCTCATGGTGCCGCGGTTTTGCAGGATGATGAGGGGTTTGGCCACGAAGGGGCGGGCATTCGTAGAGCGGTAGGTCTCGGGGCTTTGGCGAGTCTCTACGCGACAGATGGTGGCGCCGGCGGGGAGAAAGAGCTGAGCCACATCGATGGCGGCCTGGAAGTCGCCGCCGGGGCAGCCGCGGAGATCGAGAGTGAGCGGGGTGCCCGGGCGGGCGCTGCGAAGGAAGGTGCGGAGATCGGCGACGGTGCCGGAGGTGAAGCGGCGGAGGCGGACGACGGGGCCCGTGGGCTGCTGGTCCACGGAGATGAAGGCGGGGTCGATCTTGCCGCGCGGCATGGTGAGGAGGTCTTCTTTGCGGTCGAGGGCGCGGCGGACTTTCATGGTCACGGAGGAGCCGGCGGCGCCGGAGAACATGGCGCCGACGTCGATCTTGCCGAGGCCGCGGACGGGGCGGCCATTGACTTCGAGGAGGCGGTCGCCGGGGAAGCAGCCGGCGAAGTCTGCGGGGCCGCCGGGAAAAGGAAAGAGGTCGAAGCCTTCGGCATTGCGCTCAAGGGTCATGCCGACGCCTACGTAGGTGGGGGTGCGCAGTTTGGCCTCGGTCTGGTAGCTGGCGAGGTCGTCGTAGTCGGAGTAGCGATCGAGGGTGCGGCAGTAGGCGCGGAGGCCTTGTTCGATGAGGCTCTGGAGGGTGCGGCCGGCAAGCTCGGGCTGGGCGGCGAGGCGGCGGAGGGCGCGCTGGGCGCGCTCCCAAGCGGTGGGAAAATCGGCGGGGAGCTGCTGGGGGAAGGAGGGGGCGAGTTCAGGGGGGAGTTCGCGCTCCAGGGCACGGAGGGTGCCGGTGAGGATGGCGAGCTCGGTAGGCTGGTAGATGCAGCGCTGGACGAGCTCTTGCTTGACGTTGAGGAAGAGGCGGAAGGCCTGGTCGCTCTCGGCTTGGGTGACGACGCCTGAGGCTTGGGCGGCATCGCTCGCGGTCCGGGGGGTATCGGCCGCAGCGACGGGGAGGCCGAGGGCGAGGAGGGCGAGGAGGGCGAGGCGGCCCACGGGGATCACTCGCCGAGGCGCCGTTCCATCTTGCGGTTGCGACGGTTGACGCGGGCGGTGTCGCTCTCCACTTCGTTGAGGTACTCCTGGCGGTCGTAGAGGCGCTGTTTGGCTTTGTTTTCGCTCCAGAAGATGCCGCCACGATTGGGGTCGCCGGTGGTCTCGCAACCGGGGAGGAGGATGCTGGCGAGGAGGGCGAGGAGGAGGAGGGCGGGTGCTTTCATGGGCAGAGGGGGCGGGGCGCCGGGGGCTCAGACGTCGAGGTGGGGGCTCAGACGTCGAGCTGGTTTTCGAGGCCGGCGAGGCGATTGATCTGGCGGCCGAGGGTGCCTTTGGTCTCCTGGAGGGAGTTTACTTCGGTCTTGAGGCTGCGGTAGTTCCCGGCGCCCCGGCCCTGGCTGACGGCGGGCTGCTGGTCGCCGATTTCCTTGCTCACGGTCTGGACTTGCTGGCGGGCCTGGCTCTGGAGGGCGGCGATCTCGCTCTTCACGGCGCGGGCTGCGGCGCGGTTCTTGGAGGCGCGGGCGGCGCGGGCGCGGGACTCGAGGCGGGCGATGCGGCCCTCGAGGGAACGGCTGTAGGAGTAGGCGTTACTATTCACGCGGTGGGCTTGGGAGATACAGGCGTCGAGCCAGGCTTCACGGCTGGAATACTCGGATTTGCGTTTCGCAATGTGGGTGCCGTAGGCGAAGCCGCCAGCACCACCGACGGCAGCGCCGATGAGGGCGCCGGTGAGGACGCCATTTCGGCCCCCTGCGGCGGCACCGAGGAGGGCGCCCGCGCCGGCGCCGAGGACGGCGCCGATGCCGGTGCCCTGGGCCTGGGCAAGGCGGCCATCCTGGGTGGCGGCACAGCCGGTGCCGAAGACGATGACGAGGGCGGCGGAAACGGTGCGGAGAAAAGCGGGAGTGAGCATGGGGCGGATAGGTAGGTGCAGGTGCGTGGGCACTTCGCGGGTTCAGGGAAGTGTTTGCACGGGATCGGGGGGCGGGGTCAAACTGAAAGTGGGTGGATGATCGTTTCGGAGTTTCATTCTAAGGACGGCAGAATGGGTGGGTCGCTGAACCGGAGGCACGCCGTGGCCTCTTTCCTCTACCCCCTCCCCTATGATCCGTATCCCTGGCCAACCCGGTCGCGATCTGTGCGACGCTCATCTCGGCATCACGCGGCGCGATCTCCTGCGGGTGGGAGGCTCCGCGATCCTGGGGATGACACTCGGGCCGCTGCTCACGCTGCGGGCGAAAGCGGCTGGGATCGAAGCCGCGGGGGCTGCGGGAGGAGCGCCAGGCTGGGGACGGGCGAAGAGTGTGGTGCTGGTGTATCTCCAGGGCGGGCCGAGCCATCTGGATCTGTGGGACCCGAAGGAAAATGTGCCGGATAAGATCCGCAGCTCCTTTACGAATATCAAAACGAAGATCCCGGGGATCAACTTCACCGAGATCCTACCGAAGCTGGCGCAACTGAATGATCGGATGACGATGATTCGCTCGATGAGTTACACGCCGAACGGGCTCTTTAACCATACGGCGGCGATCTACCAGATCATGACGGGCTACACGACAGATAAGGTGTCGCCGAGTGGTCAACTGGAGCCGCCGAATGCGAAGGACTATCCTAACTTTGGCTCAAACATCATCCGGCTCAAGCCGCCGACGGAGCCGATGCTCCCCTTTGTGATGCTACCGCGTCCCCTACAGGAAAGTAATGTGGTGGGGAAGGGCGGGACGGCGGGCTTCCTGGGGAGGGGCTTCGATCCCTATACGCTCTTTCCGGATGGGGATGATCTGGATATGTCGAAGATGAATCGGGTGAAGGTGGATGATCTCAAGCTGAGGCCGGATGTCTTTGCCCAAAGGCTGCAGCGGCGGGCCTCGCTGCGGGAGGCGATCGAGGAGACGATGCCGGAGATCGATAAGGCGGTGGCGCAGTATCATCTGGATGAGTATTACGGCAAGGCGCTGGATCTGATCACGAGTGGGAAGGCGCGGGATGCCTTCGCGATCGACCGGGAGGATGACAAAATGAGGGATCGCTATGGGCGGAATACTTTTGGCCAGAGTCTACTGCTGGCGCGGCGCCTGGTGGAGGCGGGGACGCGGGTGGTGGAGGTGATCTGGCCGAAGGTGGCCAACTCGGATAATCACTCGTGGGATATGCACACGGGGCTGACCTCGCGACTGAAGGATCAGGCGGGGCCGATGTTTGATCAGGGGTTCAGTGCCTTTATCGAGGATATGGATGCGCGGGGGCTGCTGGATGAGACGCTGGTGGTGGCGCTGGGAGAGTTCGGCCGCACGCCGGAGCGCGGGGTGAGCACGAGTGGGAATGTGAATAGTGCAGATGGGCGCGATCACTGGCCCTACTGCTATACGGCCTGTGTGGCGGGGGCTGGGATCAAGCGGGGGTATGTCCACGGGGAAAGCGACGCGACGGGCTCGAGCCCGAAGAGTGATCCGGTGCATCCCATGGAACTGCTGGCGACGATCTATCATGCCTTCGGGATCGATCCGGAGACGATCGTCTATAATCATTTGAACCAGCCCCGGGAACTGGTGAAGGCAAAGCCGGTGACGACGCTCTTTGCGTAAGCGGATAGGGAATGAATCCGCAGATTGCGCGGACGAACGCAGATTTCGGGGCTCCTGATCTGCGTCAATCCGCGGATCAGCCAACTTGGGAGATCCTTTGTTCAGGGGCTCGAAGCAGCGGATGGGGCGGCGGACCGGGATGGAAAACAGGGGACAGGAGCGCGGCTTGCACCCGGGCGGAGAATGGCGCACAAGTGCGCGCATGCTGAAACGCTTCGCTCCCCTGCTCTGCCTGCTGCTCGTCCTTTCTGCCGCGCTCGCGGCGCCGCTAGAGATCCGGGTGGAGGTGGATGGACGGGAGCTGCCGCGTTCCCTCCTCCATGCGCGGATCGAGATCCCGGCGCGGGCGGGTGACTTCGTGGTGTGGTATCCGAAGTGGATCCCGGGGGTGCATGCTCCGGCGGGGCCGGTGCAGAATCTGGCCGGGCTGCGCTTTGAGTCTCCCACGGGGGAGGCGATCGAGTGGCGGCGCGACGAGGAGGAGATGAATCGCTTTCACCTCAAGGTGCCAGCCGGAGTGGACCGGGTGGTGGCGAAGCTGGACTACATCTGCAACCAGCCGAGCGTGAACTCGAGCGGGGTGGATAGCTTCGGCAACTCGAAGGTGGGGGTGGTGAACTGGAATACGGTGCTGCTCTACCCGGAGGGGGTGTCGATCGATGAAGCGACAGCGGCGGCGCAACTGACGCTGCCGGCGGGGTGGAAGCACGGGACGTCGCTGGTGGCGGCGAAGACGGAGGGGGCCGTGACGACGTTTCAGCCGCTGACGCTGCGGCGTTTCGTGGATAGTCCGCTGATCGCGGGGGAGCACTTCCGGACGATCGATCTCGGGAGCAAAGCGACGCCGGCGAATGCGCCCGCCGGCTTCCTCCATCTGACAAGCGAGGCGGCGAGCGCGATCGCGATCGATGACGCGCTGATCGGGCAATACCGGAAGCTGTATGCGGAGGCTCTGACGCTGTTCGGCGGGGCGCGGTTTGAGGCGTATCACTTCCTGGTGGTGTGCAGCGATGGGATGCCGGGGAATGGGCTGGAGCATCTGGCGAGCAGCTTCAACGTGGTGGGGGAGCGGGATTTGGTGGATGCGAAGAAGCGGAAGGTGTGGCCGGCATACCTGCTGCCGCACGAGTTCGTGCACGCGTGGTGCGGCAAGTTTCGGCGGCCGGCGGCGATGATCTCGACGAACTTTCACCAGCCGGAGCGGACCGGGCTGCTCTGGGTGTATGAGGGATTGACGCAATATCTCGGCGAGGTGCTGACGGTGCGCAGTGGGCTGCTGACGCCGGATGAACATCTGCCGGCGCTGGCGGTGAAGCTGGACGGGCTGATGCGCCAGCGGGGCCGGAGCTGGCGGGCGCTGGAGGATACGGCGGTGGCGAGCTGGCTGGGCCGGGCGCGCAGCCCGGCGTGGGCGTCGCTGCGGCGGGGGCAGGACTACTATGATGAGGGGCTGGTGGTGTGGCTGGAGGCGGATGCGCTGATCCGGGAGAAGTCCGGCGGGAAGCTGAGTCTGGATGATTTCTGCAAGAAGTTCTTCGCCGCGGATCGGGAGAAGATGCCGGTGGTGGTGGGGTATGATGTGAAGGAGATCACGGGGATCCTGCGCGGGCTGGCGGAGGAGGATTGGGAGAAGTTCTTCGCCGAGCGGATCAGCCAGCCACGGGAGGCGCTGGGCCTGGACTTTCTGCCGAAGACGCTGGGCTACCGGCTGCAATACAGCGCGAAGCCGAGCGAGTATCTGGTCGAGCGCGAGCGCGAGCGGAAGCAGGTCTCGGCCAGCGCGAGCTTGGGACTCTCCGCTATGGAAGATGGCAAGCTCGGGACGATCGTGCCGGGTTCCCCCGCGGACAAGGCGGCGCTGGCCCCGGGGATGACGATCGCCGGGGTGAACGGGCGGAAATTCAGCGGGCAACGGCTGAAGGACGCGATCGCGGAGAGTGTGACGGAACGGAAAGTGGATCTGCTGGTGCTCGATGGGGACGTGTATCGCACGATCTCGGTGCCGTATCAGGACGGGCCGAAGTATCTGGAGCTGACGCGCACGGCGGACCACGCGGATGCCTTGGCCGCGATCCTGAAGGCAATAACCCGGGAAGAGAAGAACTGACGGGGCGGCGGAGGGCGTCCGCGGAGGGAAAGTGCGCCCGGGGGAAATCTTTGATTGACGGTCCCGCTTCGCGCCGGGAGAGTCGGTTCTGTCAAAGGAATGGCATATCATATGAAGAAAAATAATCGGTTTGGGGCTCAGCATGTCTCGGGAATTCTAAACGGGATCATTCTCACCACGGCGGCACTCGGCTCGATGTCGCGAGGGGCAACCGTGGTCCTCGATAGCACCGCACTGCTGCACCCGGGCCCTGCGCTGTCCACGAACCTCGCGGCACAGAGCGGCATCGACTGGAGCGCCTGGGGAGCCGCGCCCGGGAGCCCCACGGCTCTCGAGCCCGGGGACGACAAAAGCACCGGCACGACGGTAGGCGACCCAAGGAACGCGGGCACCACCAACGTGAGCGGCAAAGAAACCAGCGCGCGCGGCGAAGGCATCACGCTTCGGGTCGCTGGAGATCGGCCCACGGAACGCGGGATGACGCTCGACCTCGGCAGCTCCGGGGCCACGGGTACTCTCCATCTCGCGCTCGCCGGGCTGGGCTCTCCCCTCATCGATGCGATGCAGGTCTTTGCCGCGACCGCGCCGGGGAGTATCGCCGCATACACGCTTCGCTTCAAAAGCGACCTCAAGGGCGATCTCCTGACCGCGAAACGCCAGGCACCGGCCGTGCGGAATACGACAGTCGCGCAGGCGGGCACCGGCGCGGTCACGAATGCTGCGGTGCCGGAGGCGGGGCCGATCGCCTTGGGCATGGTGGGCATGGTGGGGATGTTGGTGATCTTCCGGCGGCGGCGCTAGGCGCAGCTATGCGCCTCCGCTACCGGAGGCCGCTCCCGCGGACGCGCCGCCCTGCTCGACCGGTGAGAGGCCGCTCCCGGGCCGGGCGGATACTTCGCGCTTGCCAGTCCCGCACTGGCGCGGAACGGTGCGCGTCCCATGAAACTTCTGGCCGCGCTTTCCCTCCCGCTCTACGCGCTCGATCAGGCGACGAAATGGTGGATCGTGCAGCGCCTCGCGCTCAGCCACGAGTGGCCTCCGGTGATTGATGCAGCCCATCTCGCGGTGATCCCGGGCTGGTTTCACCTCGTCTATTGGGCCAATACCGGCGCGGCCTTCAGCATCGGGCGGGACAACAACTGGTTCTTCGTCGTGCTCTCTGTGACGACTTTCATCGGGCTGCTCATCGCTACGGCGCGCGGAGTTTTTAAGGATCAACTCTCCCGCATCGGCGTGGCGCTGCTCGTCGCGGGCATCCTCGGCAATGTCACCGACCGGATCATCCACGGCCACGTCGTCGATTTCCTGCTCGTGGATCTGCACGTGCGCTTCGCCGATCCCTGGCCGGCCTTTAATGTCGCCGATAGCTGCATTTGCATCGCCGTGGGACTCTTTCTTCTCGCCGCGCTCCTCGAGGAGAAAGTGAAACGGGCGACCACGTAGGCCGGGAAAGCTTGTGACGATCGCGTCAGCGCGTCGCGGAGAAGGGCGTGAGCAGCGGACGCGCCGGGGTGAAACCGCCCGCCCGCGGGCGGGTCGAGGGGTTGTTCACGGCCACGGCGCGCGCGACCGGCACCGGCTCATCCACGGTGAGCAGAGCCGGCGCGGAATCGGGCTCACCAGCGACGAGCGGAGCGGTGGGCGGTGTGGCGGCGGCAAACGGGAAGGGACGGGTGAGTTCGGCGTAGCGGCGCCGCAGGTCAGTCACCATCCGGCGGACGTGGGCGTGTTTCAGCCGCGGGGTCAGGATGGCAAGACTGCGCCGGGCATCACCCCACTCGATGATCTCGAGGTTCACGCGACGGACACCCCAGGCATTCATGGCGGAGCGAGAGGGCTTATAGAGGTCGATCGTATTCGTCCCGGCGAGCGCCCATCCGTAGTCGTCCACGATGTAGGTCTCGCCGGTTTCCTGAAGGCGAAAGAGCGTGCCCACTGGCCAGCGCGACCAGTCACATGCGGCGCTCTTGACCGAGCCCGACTGGAGGCGTCCGCCGCTGGCGTTGCGGGTGCTGTATTTTAGATGATCGCTCTCGGTGTGCGTGTAAGCCGTGGTGCGCACGGTCTGGAACTGCGCACGAGCGAGCGGCGCCTGATACTTCGGCAAGGGGCGCGACGCGCATCCGGCAGCGAGGAGGCAGCAGGCAAGGGCGACGGCGCGGGCGGCAGGAGTCTGCATGGGCGAAAAGGTAACCGGGGCGAACGGGAACTGACGAGTGCGATCTACGGATTGGCCTTGGCCCACAGGCGCGGCTGCTGCTAAACGGATGCGTCATGAAAGCGCTGCTCCTCGCATTGCTCGTCGTCCTGCCGCTGCCTGTGAGAAAAAACCCACGGGCGAGGAACTGGAGCAGCTGCGCGAGGCCGAGGAAGCAAAGAAGAAACCGACTCCCAAGCCTGGCGAATGGATGCACCCAAAGGACTACCAGAACCCGCTCCAAGGGCCAAAAAAATAGCAGCGGTCAGCGGCCAGCCGATCCCGTCGGAGCCAGGATTCTCCCGGTAAAGCTCCGCCGCTCCACGCTACGGAGACGCCGGTCCGTCGGGTAGGCCAGGTTGTTTCCGCGAAGGCTCATGGCGAATATCCTGACCGCGGTAAAGGTAGAAGACTTCCTCCGCGATGTTCGTCGTGTGATCCGCCACCCGCTCGATGGCCTTGGCGACGGTCATCAGATTCAGGGCGCGGGTGATCGTCTTCGGATCGGCGAGCATCGACTCGGTGAGCTCGCGGGCGAACTTTTTGTTGATGCTGTCCACCGAGTGATCGCGGGCGATGATCTCGACCGCGAGGTCGGCATCCTCATCGACGAAGGCGGTGATGCTGTCCCGTAGCATCTCCTGCGCGATGTCGGCCATCATCGGGATCTCGATGAAGGGGCGAAGCAGCGGCTCGGTATTCAAATCGCGCGCCCGCCGGGCGATCTTCGTCGCCTGGTCGGCGATGCGTTCGAGATTATTGGAGATCTTGGAAGCGGCGAGCATCAGCCGGCAATCCCGGGCGATAGGTCCATGGGTGGCGATGAAGCGGATCACCAATTCATCGATATGGATCTCGAGTTGATCGACCTGCGCATCCTCGGCTTCGGCAGTATCGGCGAGCTGGTCATCGCGCTCCACGAGCGCCCTCATGGCCACGGAGAGATTGCGTTCGGTGAGTCCGCTCATCATCAATAGCTGCTCGCGGATGTCGGTGAGCTGTCGCTCCCAGAAATGTCTCATGGATGGAAAGAGGTGCTCGTTAAGCGCCCGGAGAGGATCAGCCGAAGCGTCCGGTAATATAGTCCTCTGTCTGCTTTTGCGAAGGATTCGTGAAAATCTGCTCCGTGCGGGAGAATTCGATCAGCTTCCCGAGATAGAAGAATCCGGTGAGATCCGAGCACCGTCCCGCCTGCTGCATGTTGTGGGTTACGATCACGATGGTGTAATCGCGCTTCAGCGTATGGATGAGTTCTTCGACCTTGCCCGTGGCGATGGGATCGAGCGCGGAGCAGGGCTCGTCCATGAGGAGGATCTCGGGCGAATTGGCGATCGCCCGCGCAATGCAGAGCCGCTGCATCTGGCCACCCGAGAGACTCAGGGCGCTTTCGCCGAGTCGGTCCTTGACCTCATCCCAGAGCGCCGCGCCGCGGAGGGCAGACTCCACGACCTCGTCGAGCACCCGTTTGTCATTCTGCCCGGCGATCCGCAGGGCATAGACGACGTTTTCGTAGATCGATTTAGGGAAGGGATTCGACTTCTGGAAGACCATGCCAATCCGCTTGCGCAGGCTGATGACCTCCACGTCGGGATCGTAGATACTTACGCCACTGACCGTGATGTCTCCCTGGTGCCGGATGCCGTCCACGAGGTCGTTCATCCGGTTTAAATTGCGCAGCAGTGTGGATTTGCCGCAACCGGAGGGCCCAATGAACGCCGTGACCCGCTTTTCGGGGACATCGAGGCTGATGTTGAAAAGCGCCTGCTTCGCTCCGTAGTGAAAGCTGAAGTCCTTGATCTGAATGTATTTCGGATCGGCCTGGGTCTCGCCAGCGGGGCTGGCGGCGGGTGCGGAGGATACGGTTTTGCCCTGTTCCATCGTTCGGGATTTGGTGTTCGCGTTGAGCATGGCCTTCTAAAACGCCGCCGTCTGGTATTTTCTGCGGATTCGTTCGCGGAGAAAGATGGCGCCGAGATTGAGCATCACCACGAGCAGGATGAGGAGGAAGGTAGTGGCGTACACCATCGGCTTGGCGGCTTCTGAATCGGGGGACTGAAACCCGAGATCGTAGATGTGAAAACCGAGATGCATGAATTTGCGCTCCATGTGGATGAAGGGCGCGGTGAAATCCAGCGGCAGACTGGGGGCGAGCTTCACCACGCCCACGAGCATGAGCGGTGCGACTTCGCCCGCACCCCGCGCCATGGCGAGGATGAGGCCGGTGAGGATGCCGGGGACGGCGCTGGGCAGGACGATGTGCTGGATCGTTTGCCACTTGGACGCCCCGCAGGCCAGCGACGCCTCCCGCATGCCCCGCGGCACGGCACTCAGCGCTTCCTCCGTGGCCACGATCACCACCGGGACGGTCATGAGCGCGAGCGTGAGGGCGGCCCAGAGGATGCCGCCGGTGCCAAAGGTGGGCGTCGGAAGATTCAACGAGTAGAAGAGCCGATCGACAGAGCCGCCGACGAAATAGACGAAGAAGCCGAGGCCGAAGACCCCAAAGACGATCGAGGGCACGCCGGCGAGATTATTCACCGCGATGCGCACCGCCCGGACGGCGAAGCCCTGGCGGGCGTATTCCCGCAGATAGATCGCGGCGATCACGCCGAAGGGCACAACGGCGGCGCTCATGAGCAGCGTCATCACGAAGGTGCCGAAAATCGCGGGAAAGATCCCGCCCTCGGTGTTTGCCTCCCGCGGTTCTCCGGTGAGAAAGGTCCACAGATTGTGAAAAAACCAGCCGAGGCGCTGCAGGGCAGTGAGCTGATTGGGGAAGTAAAAGCTGACCACCTGCCCGAGCGGCATCGTCCGCTCCCCGCCGGTAGGCAGCCGGTAGCGGAGTTGCAAATCATCCTGGCGTCCGCGCAATTCGCCGGCCTCCTTCGCGAGCAGTTCGTACTCACCCTGGAGCGCCTGCACCTGCACGTCGCTCACGGCAGAGGGCTGGCCACGCCGCCGCAGTTTGAGATTTTCCATCTTCGCGTTGATCGCGCCGATGCGGTCCTTCTCGATGCGCTTGATTTGGCCGCGACGGGTATTCACCTCGCGGGTCGCCGCTTGCAGCCGGGTCAAAAAGGCGGGATCGCCCGCCAGCGTCGTGGCGCCATCCTTCCCCTGCAGCGCAAGCGGGATGCCGATGGCATCGCCGTATTCCATGCGCTCGACCACCATCAGTTCCCGCGGATAACTTGTCGCGGCGATGGCGCTTTCGTCCACGAAAACGAAGTTCACGCCCCATGCGTCCTTGTTACCGACGTAGATCTGCAACTCGGTGAGTTGATCCCCGCGGGCGAGCGCCGTCGCGCGAGTCCGGGCATCCACGGCCGCCTTTTGCTGGCGCTTGACGATCTCGCCGGTGAGCTGCTTTTGCCCCTCGAAAACAAAGGCCGCGTCCGCCTTGATCTCCAACTGCGCGATGCGCTCCGGCCAGAAGACGGCGATGCCGTTCGTAATGATCAGGCAGAGCAGGCCCACGACCATGACGAGGCCGATGCAGAGCCCCACTGATGAGAGCCACACCTTGGCCTCGCCGGCGGTGCGCTTCGGACCGGCGTGGGTGACGCGCCGGGGTGCGGCGGGAGCGGGCGGCTCAAGAACGCGGGCGCTCATACGGTTTTATACTTCTCGCGGAGATGCTGGCGCATCACTTCGGCCACGGTGTTGACGATAAAGGTGGTGAGAAAGAGCAGCATGGCGCCGAGGAAAAGTGTGCGGTAAAGCGTGCCGTGATGCGGCGCTTCGGGCAATTCCACGGCGATGTTCGCCGCGAGGGTGCGCATGCCGGAGAAGATGTTCCAGCTCATCACCGGCGTATTGCCCGTGGCCATGACCACGATCATCGTCTCGCCCACCGCGCGGCCGAGGCCGATCATCAGCGCGGAGAAAATACCGGGCGACGCCGTGGGCAGGATTACGCGGACCGCCGTCTGCCAGCGGCTGGCCCCGAGCGCGAGAGAGCCGGAGACGAGCGAGACGGGCACATTCGACAGCGCGTCCTCGGAGATGGTGAAGATGATCGGGATAACCGCGAAGCCCATCATAAAGCCGACGACGAGCGAGTTTCGCTGCTCGAAACTCGCGCCAAATGTTTGCGGCCACCACAGGCGGAAATCCGCGATCCGCTCCCCGGTCGCCGGATCGCGCACGGTGAAGAAAATCTGCTCCAGCACCGGACCGAGATTCCACCCGCACCAGCAGACCGCCAGGAGGACCGGCAGGAAGACGAGGAACTCGTAGCCTGGCTTGATCCGCCGCCGGATCTGAATCGGTTGCCGGCTCCAGAACGCGCCGACCACCAGCGCGGAAACCGGCACCAGGACGACACACGCAATAATGCTCGGGACGCGCGTTTCGAGCAGCGGTGCGAGCCAGAGCGCCGCGAGGAAACCGAGCACCACACTCGGCAGTGAAGCCATGATCTCCATCGTCGGCTTGACCACCGACCGAAAGCGCGGATGCAAGAACTGCGCGGTGTAGAGCGCCGCGAGGAGCGCGATGGGCACCGCGAAGAGCATGGCATAGAGCGTGCCCTTCAACGTGCCGATGATCAGCGGAACGAGGGACAGCTTTGGCTCGAAATCATCCGTGCCACCGGTCGATTGCCACTCGTAGCCCGGCGCCGGATAGCCCTCGTACCAGACCTTGCCGAAGAGCGCGCGCCAGCTCGTCTCCGGGTGCGGGTCGTGCAGATCGAGGATGTGCAGTTTAGCTTCGGTATCGAGCAAGAGCAGCCGGTTGTATTTTCCGCCGATCAGCGCCTTGTCCACCGTGTAGGGCAGCTCCTGCTCCCAGCGCACGTCCTCGGTGGTGCTGTAGCGCAGGGTGGCAAATTTACCGCTGCCCGTGAGAAAGGCTTTGTTGCGCAGACTGGAGTTGTAAAAAGTCGCCGCTCCCGGGAGTGCCGCGAAATTCTTCGTCGGGCCGAACGTGCGTTTGTCGTCACCCGGATGGCGGTAGAGGGAAAAGACGCGGTTTTCGCCCGCCTCACCGGTGATCACGAGCGACACGTCGCCGAAAAGAAAATCGAGCTTGGCGATCCGCGGATTGTTACAATCGGAGAAGGGCTTGAAGCTCTGGCGCAGTTCGAACTGCTCGCCCGCACGGAAGAGGTAGTGGATCTGCCCATCCGCCGTGGTGACCACGATCCCATCCGCCTGCCCCGTGACCAGGATCGTCTCCGGCCGACCGGGAATCAGCGCCGTCACGTCAAACTCCTGATCGACCTTTAACTCGCCGCCACCGAGGAGCGAGCGTTTCCGCACCAACCGCACCGCATGCACGGACCACCGATCATCCGCGGCCTGGATGACTCCGATCAGCTTGCTGTTATCGTCGCCCCCGAGCGCGATCGAGGTGATCGCGGCACCGGCCCGCCCGATCGCGGAGAGCGCCCCGAGCTTTACATCGCCGGTGACGATCTGCGTGCCGTGCTCATCGACGCTCGATCCATAGTCGATCTTCGCGAAAGCGATTTTTCCGTCCGCCGTCCCGCCCACGAGTTGCTGGTTGTTGGCATCGTAGTCCAGCGCCGTAAAGACCTGCCCGAGATCCACCACCCGCGTTTCGGTGCCGCGTGTGGCGTCGATGAAGTGAATCATACCGCTCAGTTCCGCGAGAAAGGGCAGCGCCGACCACTCGTCCGCACCGATCACCGCGTAGTCACCCTTTCCCGCCGCGATACTGCGCACCTCCCGCACCTCCGCCGCGCTCATCAGCGGCAGGATTTGGGATAGGATGAAGATAAAGATCCCGAGAACCGACGTGACCACCAAGACCCCGCCCACCTTGATGAATTGGGTCATGAACCGATCGACGACCAGCGTCAGTTTCGACGCCTGGAAACGATTCGGATCGGGTTGGGACCTTGAGAGAGCCACGGGGAAGCGGAGAACCGAAACGTGAAAACCGGAATCCGGGAAAACTAAAGGCTCAGAAAGGGCAGAGTCCCGACCGGGACTCGTCTTTGGCCAACTCCCATTTCCGACCTATCGAGATCATTTCGAATTTCGAGATTCGGAAATCGAGTTTCTATTGGTGCGCCTTTCCGTCTTCATCCACCACGACCTTGGGCAGCGGGAAGTAACCGTCCTTGATCACCACTTCCTGGCCTTCCTTCGACTGCACGAACTTGAGAAATTCCGAGGTCAATTTATCGAGCGGCTGGCCGGGTTTCTTGTTCACGTAGATGAGGAGGAAACGCGCCATCGGATAGTCGCCGGTCAGGCAATTTTCGTAGGTTGCCTCGACGAATTTATCGCCTTTCTCCGCGAGCGGCACCGCCTTCACGCTCGCCGTCTTGTAGCCAATCCCGGAGTAGCCGATGCCCCCGAGATCGCTGGCCACCCCCTGCACCACGGCAGACGATCCCGGTTGCTCCTTCACGCCCGTCTTGAAGTCGCCTTTGTCGAGCGCGTGCTCCTTAAAATAGCCGTAGGTCCCCGAGGCGCTGTTGCGCCCGTAGAGCGAAAGCGGCTTGGTGCCCCATTCGCTGGCCAGCCCCAGATCGCCCCATTTCCCAACCGACTTGCCCCCGCGCTTCAGCGTGGCGGAAAAAACCCCATCCACCTGCTGCATGGTGAGCCCCTTGAGCGGGTTGTCCTTGTGAACGAAAACCGCGAGCGAATCGATCGCCACTTTGAAGGCCGTGGGCTTGTAGGCGAATTTTTTTTCGAAGGCGTCGATCTCCGCCCCCTTCATTTCCCGACTCATCGGTCCGAGTTGCGCGGTGCCTTCGATCAACGCCGGTGGCGCGGTTGAGGAGCCCTTGCCCTCGATCTGGATGTTCACATTCGGGTAGGCAGCCTTGAACCCTTCCGCCCAGAGCGTCATCAGATTATTCAACGTGTCGGAGCCGATCGAGTTCAGGTTGCCGGTCACCCCACTGGTCTTTTGGTAGGCGGGAATAGTGGCTTCGACTTTTACAACCTCGGCCTGGACGGCGGTGGCAATCGAGCCGAGGAAAATCACGGCGGTGGCGAGGTTCTTGAGGGAGCGGTGCATTCAGTAGAGGAGGGTCAGGCGCCTTTGTTTCGGGAATGTGACGCCGTGGCAACATTCGAGTGACGTTCCCCACAAGCGGGACACCGCTGCGAAAGCGCCGCGAAAACCAAACATTGTTCGAGAGACGGCGCAGCCGTCGCACCAGCCGAAGCTTTATCGCCCGGATCCGCCGATGCGGCCCGCGGCTCGCTGGAGTGCAAATTGCGCCCGGTTCTGCTCCGTCACCACCGTGAGATAATCCAAGCGCGCCCGGGTGAGATCCTGCTCCGCCTGGATATTCTCCAGCACCTCCCCCACCCCGAATTGCTGCCGCTGCCGGGCCAGCTTCAGCGATTGCTCCGCTGCGGCCAGCGCCTTGCGCGCATAGCCGAGCTGATCCGCCAGCGAATGCACCCGCGCGTGCGCCTCCACCACCTGCCGCGCGATCTCGTCCCGCAGTCGGTCCTGTTCGAACTCGCCCGCCTTCAGCCGCGCCTCGCTCGCCCGAATGCGGCCGCGATCAAACAGGCCACCCGGCCCGATCCGCCACGAAAGACCGATCCCGTAGTCGCTGCTCTCGCCGAAGCGGTCGAGCCCCTCGGCATACGTCCCGCCGCCGATTCCACCATGGGTGTAGTCACCACGTATCGTCGGCACCAGCGGCGCGAACTTTGCGCCATCCCGCGCCTGCTTCGCGGCGGCCACTTGGGCATCGCTCCCTTTGAGTTCCGGCCGCTGCGCCAGCGCCTCGGCGACCAGCGATTCGGCGCTCGCCCTCATGCCATCGAAGCGCAGCGGCGCCGGTTCGCCTCCCTCCGGGGCCAGTTCCACGAGTGGGGAAATGTGCAACGTCTGCGCCAGCCGCGCCGCCGCGACGCGCTGCTGCTCCTCAGCCTGCCGCAGAGTCAGTTTGTTTCGTTCCGCCTGCGCCTCCGCGCGAAACGCATCCCCTTTAAACGCAATCCCCGCCTCCACGGCGCGCCCGAGTTCCCCCGCATAGCTCGTGGCGATGCGCACGGATTCCGCCGCCACCCCCCGCGCCGCCTTCATCCGCACCAGTTCGAAAAATGCCGCCACCGCCTGAAACACGCTCTCCTGCCGCTGCGTTTCCGCCGCGAATTGCGACGCCGTGGCCAGTCGCTGCGCGATCATCGCCTTATAGATCGACTCCCCGAGTTCGATCTGCGCGACCACGCTCGCCCCGACCGCCAGGCTCTCCTTGTTGGTCT
>Ga0105048_10006500_pt1 | contig 18845 bp, 17 predicted proteins | sample MAT05_FD_78382 | JGI IMG/M metagenome (GOLD analysis project Ga0105048, IMG submission 78382) | Freshwater microbial communities from Lake Fryxell liftoff mats and glacier meltwater in Antarctica - MAT-05 | ecosystem: Environmental > Aquatic > Freshwater > Ice > Liftoff microbial mat | place... | reverse complement strand
TCAGGCGCAATTGGACATCTTCCTGGACCCGTTCGATCCGAAAGTGATTGCGCAAGCGCAGATCGACGGCATTCCGGACAAGTGGATGGAAGCCGCCCGCAAGAGCCCCGTCTACAAGATGGCGGTGCAATGGAAGGTTGCCCTGCCGCTGCACCCTGAATACCGTACGCTGCCGATGGTCTGGTATGTGCCGCCGCTGTCGCCGATCAGTGCGGCGGCCAATGCCGGGCATGTGGGCGCCAACGGTGAAATTCCTGACGTGAACCAGCTGCGAATTCCTGTCAATTACCTGGCCAACCTGCTGACCGCCGGCGACACCGTGCCGGTGGTGCGGTCACTCGAGCGCATGTTGGCGATGCGTGCCTACCAGCGCGAAAAACACGTCGATCAACGCATCAACCACGCGGTGCTGCAGCAAGTGGGCATCAGCCAGGCCGAAGTGGAAGACATGTACCACGTGATGGCGATTGCCAATTACGAAGACCGGTTCGTGATTCCGACGACGCACCGCGAGTACGCCGAGAACACCTTCAACGTGCGCGGTGGCTGCGGCTTCACGTTCGGCAACGGCTGCTCTGAGGGCAGCAGCGATGTCAGCGTCTTCGGCAGCGAGAAGAAGCGCACGATTCCCATCAAGGCGGAGGTTTGACGACCATGTTTGCACTGAATTCCCCCCGCCCGATGAGCAAGAGCCTGCGTGTGCTGGCGGCCTTGCTCAGCTACCCCGACGCCCTGCATCGCAGCGTGCTGGCCGAACTGAGCGCCGTGCTGCAAGACGAGCGCGCGATATCGGCATCACGTCGGCAGGAGATCGCTGCACTCATCGACCGCCTGCAACGGACCGACGCGCTGCAGGCAGAGTCGGACTATGTCGAGCTCTTCGACCGCGGCCGGTCCACGTCACTGCACCTGTTCGAACATGTGCATGGCGATTCGCGTGAGCGCGGCCCGGCGATGATCGATCTGGGGCAAACCTACGAGAAGGCCGGGCTGATCCTGGCTGAAGGTGAATTGCCGGACTACCTGCCCGCAGTGCTGGAATTCGTGTCAACGCAGCCCGCGGGCGAAGCCAAGGCTTTTCTCGGCGAGATGTGCCATATCTTCAACGCCATATTCGGCGCGCTGCAGCAGCAGGGCAGCGCTTATGCCAGCGTGCTGGGCGCGTTGATCGAATTGGCGGGCGAGAAAGCCGAGCCCGTGACCCCGCCCGCCGAGCCGCCCATCGACGAGAGCTGGGCCGAACCGGTGGTGTTTGACGGCTGTTCATCCAAAGGGCAAGCCAAGCCCGGCCAGCCGCAGCCCGTGCAAATAGTGCGAAACCACATCCTGCGCAATCAAGGCACGGCCCATCCGCAATCCCAAGGAGTTGCACCATGACCGGCATCTACGGCTTTCTGTTCCAGGTCTACCCGTACGTTTGTCTGACGGTGTTTTTGCTGGGCAGCTTGCTGCGCTTCGACCGTGATCAATACACATGGAAGAGCGACTCGTCGCAGATGCTGCGCGCCGGGTTGCTGCGCTGGGGCAGCAACTTGTTCCACTTCGGCATCCTGTTCCTGTTCTTCGGCCACCTGGTGGGCCTGTTCACACCGCACGCGGTGTACGGCGGCTTCATGACCGCCGGCACCAAGCAGATGCTGGCGGTGGTGGCCGGCGGCATCGCTGGCGCCATCTGTTTCGTGGGGCTGTCGATGCTGCTGTACCGCCGCGTTTTCGACCCGCGCATCCGCCTGACCAGCCACCCCACGGACATCGCCATCCTGTTGGTGCTGTGGGTGCAATTGGTGATAGGAATGATCACGCTGCCGTTCTCCTATCGGCACGCCGACGGCAGCGTGATGCTGATCCTGGCGGACTGGGCGCAGCGCATCGTCACGCTGCGGCCTGTGGATGCCACCGTGCTGGCCTCACTGCCGTGGCCCTATCTGATTCATATCGTGTTCGGCATGACGATCTTCCTGTTGTTCCCGTTCAGTCGACTGGTGCATGTGTGGAGCGGCTTTGCCACGGTCACCTTCCTGTTCCGGCCGCACCAGATCGTGCGCAGCCGACGGCTCAATGTGCCTGCCGGCCACAACAAGCCGCGCCAGCCTGGCGCTGGCGTCTGACGGGGGAACCGTATGTCTATCGAATCTGTCGACCTCAGAACCATTGCCGCGACGGCAGACTGGCCAACGGCAAAGCCGACGCCGACACCTGCGCGTGTGGCACGCATCAACGGCGTGGCTTTGAACCTAGAAGCCGAAGCCCTGGCGCCAGAAGCTTTGCGCCAACGCGCGTACACCGAACTTCTGCGGCAGGCCGCAGTGCGCGACGGCTTGCTCGATGCGGAAGATGCCGCGGCCGTTGACGGTGTCCTCAGCGAAGCGGCTTCACAGGCCATCGACGCCTGGCTGGAGGCCGAAATCCAACTGCCTGAACCGTCGGAAGATGCCTGCCGTCGCCATCACGCCGCGCACCCGGCACGCTACCGCACCGGGGAACAGGTGCAAGTGCGCCACATCCTTTTCGCAGTGATGCCAGGCACCGACGTCGTGGCACTGCGCAACCGTGCCGAGACTTGCCTGCTCGACGTGCGCTGCCACGATGGCACGGCCAGCGACGGTTTCGGCCGCTCGGCCCGTGAGTTGTCCAATTGCCCCAGCGGCCAACAAGGCGGTGAGTTGGGCTGGTTGAAGCCCGATGATTGCGCCCCGGAATTTGCGCGCGAACTCTTCGGTCACGTCGAGGTGGGGGTGCTGCCGCGCCTGGTGCACAGCCGCTTTGGCCTGCATGTGGTGGAGGTGCTGAAGCGCGAAGGTGGCGCGCCGCAGAGCTTCGAGGCGGTGCGCGGCGCGGTGGCGATGGCGCTGCACCAGCAGGCGTGGGTCACGGCCTTGCGGCAATGCATGCAGTTGCTGGCCGGGCAGGCGACGGTCGAGGGCATCGACCTCGACGCGGCCAACACGCCGTTGGTGCAGTAGGCCGCCGCTGCGCCCGCCATGGCTGACGAACTGCTGCAGCGCCTGAGGCGCTTTCATGACGACTACTTTCCGGCCGTGGAAGGGCAGTTTCGCAGCCTGGTGAAGGAAGGCCAGCACCCGAACATCCTGTTCATCGGCTGTTCTGATTCGCGCCTGGTGCCCTACCAGCTGACGGGCACCGGGCCGGGCGAGGTCTTCATGATCCGCAACGTCGGCGCCTTCGTGCCGCCGCACGGTGGCTATATCGATACGCCATCGACGCTGGCCGATTCAGGCCACAAGCCTGAGGCGGCACAGCGTTGGGTGGGCTACCACGGCACGGCAGCGGCCATCGAGTACGCGGTGCTGGTGCTGGGGGTCGAACGCATCGTGGTCTGCGGCCACAGCCACTGCGGCGGCATCCGCGCGCTGTATGAAGAGCCACCCCCGCAAGCCGTGCATCTGAGCGCCTGGCTCGAACTCGGGCGCGAGGCGGTGTTGCCGGTGCAAGTGACGCCGGAAGCGCTGAAGCGCACCGAACAGCGCTCGGTGGTGCTGCAGCTTGAACGCCTGATGGGCTATCCGATGGTGCGTGAGCGGGTGGAGGCAGGCCGCCTGGCGCTGCATGGCTGGCACTATGTGATCGAGGACGGTGAAGTCCACGTTTTCGACGTGCGCCGCGGCAGCTTCGTGCCGGCCTCGCAAGCCGAGCACAGCGGCACCGGGGCGTTCGACCACGCGCCCGTTCAAGACGGCAGCGGCGCTTTCTAGCCGAACTGCACCGGCCTGCCTCGCGCATCGAAGGGGATGAAGCCGCCCATGCGGCCGGACTTGATCGAGTCGACCATGCGCTGCAACGGCGCCTCGGCCTGTTGGCTGGTAGGGCTGGCGCCGCCCGACCCGGGCAGCGCGGCAACGAACACCATGTCCCACGCTTGCTCGAACTGCTTGGACTCTTCAAGCAGCGCATCGAACGACGCCAGTTCGCCCGGCAGCTTGTCAACGCACATCAGTGGCGTCAAGGTGCCACCCTGGCCGGCTTCGAAGCGCGCTTTCTGTTCGGCCGTGGCATCGGCGTCGACACCGGCAGCGGCAAAAACGAACAGCAGGCGCTGTGGTTCGGCCTGTTCCGTGGCAGAGCGCAACAGGTCGTCGAAAGTCTCGATGCTCATGGGCGGCTTTCAGAAGACTGGGTGTGCAGCAAAACGGTGACCAGCAGAGACGCGTCGGTAACGGCATTCACCGCGTGGGGCTCGCCGCCGCTCAGCATGACCAATTGGCCCGCGCGGAGATTGCAACTGCGTGAGGGCGTCGTCACGGTGGCTTCGCCCTCCAGACAGTGGATGGTGATCGCGCCCTGCACGCTGTGCTGTGGCATCCCGTTCCCGGCGCGAAAAATCAGCCGCATCAATTGCAATGCGGGCGTCTTCAAGAGGCTGGTTGTCACCGCATCCTGAAGGCCAGCGTCGAGGGGCCGGACGTCGATGACGTCGAGGGGTTGGGCGTGCGGTAAAGCCATGGTGTCTCCTGAAGGTTGCCAAGGTGTGATGAGTTCGTGGGCAGAGGGTCGCGACCGCCGCCGAACCTCCGTCGCTGTGCCGATCGAAACGAAACACACCGCGCGTTCACCGCCGCGCAAGCCAAAGGCTTGGGCGAAGCAGGTTGTACGCAGCGCGTGGCCACTGGTCAGCATGGCCGCAAAGCCCATGCCATGGGCCGCCAGCAAGAGGTTCATCAACGCGGCTCCCATGGCGACGTAGCGTTCTGACTCCGGAACGCTGCCGTGCGACGGCTCGAGCAGCGCTACCGCCAACAGGAGTTCAGGCGCGCGAAATGCCTTCTCCCGCGACTGCGCCTGGGCGTCGCTCGATGCGGTGGGAAGCCGCTCGAGCAAGGCACGCACAAAAACGTCGGCCAAGGCCTCGCGCTGGGAGGCTGCAATGTGGATCAAACGCCAAGGGCGCAGCAACTCATGGTCGGGGGCGCAGCCCGCTGCCTCGACCATGTGTTGCAACTGCGCGGCGCTGGGCCCAGGCGCGACCAGGCGCTTGGGAGACACCGAGAAGCGCCCGGTGATGAGCGCATGGGCCAGCGCAGCAGTCTCGGCGTCGGGTGGCGCAGACGCCGGCACTTCGAGCGGCATCTCGAAACCGGCGTCAGGTGCGCTGCGGCCCGGGAATGGGGTGGTCATGGCGGTCTGGACATGGTGTAGACGATTGTCTCGCGTTGGCATGCGTGCAGGCTCTCAGCTCACTTGCCAGCGTGACGCTGATCTGGGCGCGGCGATCCGATCGCGGCGCGCATCGGTTAATCTGGTCGATGCAGTGCCAAGGCGGCGCCTGCGGCGAGGAGCATCGTCGATGATGACCGGTCTGTTCGACCCCACTCGGCACGAGCCACTACAAGCCCCGCCATGGGACGAAGCCCCCGCCCGCAAAGCGATACAGCGCATTGCCGATTCAGCCTTGGCGGCCTACGAGCCCGACATGGGCTGGCGAGCGCATCCGCTCGACGACCCCGAGCCGCCGATCGACCGTTTTCACAACCTCTACTTCGGCTCAGGCGGGGCGATCTGGGCGCTGCAGCATCTTGAGGAGGGTGGGGCGATAGAGACGCTGCCGGACTTCACTTCCTTCGTAGCCACGCTGCGCGAAGCCAACCGGCCGCTGATTGCCAAAAACCAGCACGGCAGCGCGTCTTACCTGTTCGGTGACACGGGGCTCGACTTGCTGCACTGGACCCTGCAGCCCAACGAAGCAACGGGCCAGCGCCTTTTCGACGCCGTTCAAGGCAACTTGCACAACCCGGCGCGCGAAGCCCTGTGGGGCAACCCCGGCACGATGCTGGCCGCCATTCACATGGCCGAGGCCACTGGCGAGGCACGCTGGACCGCGCTGGTGCGAGAGGCAGCCGATGTGCTGCAGGCCGAAATGGAAATCGATGTCGACACCGGCACTTGGCTGTGGGTGCAGAACCTGTACGGACGCCCGCCAGTGCGCTATCTCGGCGCCGGCCATGGTTTTGCCGGCAATGTCTACCCGTTCTTGCGCGCGGCGACCCTGCTGCCGGCCGATCAGGTGGCGCTGGTGGCCGAGCGCGCGCTGAAGACGCTGCAGGCCACAGCGCAGCACGCCGACGGCGGCGCCAACTGGTTTCCCGGCATCAATCCCCAGCGCCCGGCCCATTGGTTGCCGTTGGTGCAGGATTGCCACGGCGCGCCCGGCATCGTCTGCCGGCTGGCCGCCGCACCGCGTACGCCCGAATGGGATGCACTGCTGCTGCAGGCCGGGGCGCTGACATGGCGCGCCGGACCGCTGAGCAAAGGCGCCGGCTTGTGCCACGGCACGGCCGGCAGCGGTTTTGCGATGCTCAAGCTGTGGCGACGCAGCGGCGAACCGGTTTGGCTCGACCGCGCGCGCGCGCTGGCGTTGCACGGCTGCGGGCAGGTCGAGCGGCACCGGATTGATCACGGCCAGGGCAGACACTCACTGTGGACCGGCGACCTGGGCCTGGCCTGCCTGCTGTGGAACTGCGTGGGCGGAAGCGATGCCTTCCCGATGCTCGACGTGTTCTAGAGCCTGCCCCGCGCCGCAGCAGGCCACATGGCTGGGCATGACGCGCGATATGCCCAGGATGCGGAGGTCGATCAGACACCGTTGCCGGCCAACGTCGGGCGGATGCACGGAGTGTGCGCATTGACGTGGCTGTCGCCGAGTCGTTGCCGCCGCCTCGGCACCAGATCAACCAGATCCGGCGTCCTAAATTTTTTGCGGTGCGGGTCAGACTTCGGCGAGCTTCAGGCGCTGCACCTTGCCCGAAGGCCCGCGCGGCAGGTCGGCCATGAAGCGGATGTGCCGTGGCGTCTTGTAGCGGCCCAGCGTGGCCTCGCAGAAGTCGCGCAACTCGTCTTCCGTGGCGGCCATGCCTTCGCGCAGCACCACGCAGGCCAGAATTTCCTGGCCGTATTGCGTGTCGGGGATGCCGACGGCAGCGGCGTCCAGCACCGCGGGGTGCTTGAGCAAGGCTTCGTCGATCTCGCGCGGGGCGATGTTCTCGCCGCCCTTGATGATGAGTTCCTTGATGCGTCCGGTGACGAAGAAGAAGCCGTCGCTGTCGCGGTGGCCCAGGTCGCCGGTGCGCAGCCAGCCGTCGGGGGTGAAGGCAGCCGCCGTGGCCTCGGGGTTCTTGAGGTAGCCTCGCATCACGTTCGGTCCGAGTATCGCGAGTTCGCCCGTCTGGCCATCGGGCAGCGGGCGAAATTCGGCGTCGATGATCCGTGCCTCGCAGCCCGAGGCGCGGCCCACCGCGCCCAGCTTGCGTTGGGCCGGGTCGAGCGGGTTGGAAAAGCTCGGCGCCACGGTTTCCGTCAGGCCCATGGTCTCGATGACGCCGATGCCGAACTTGCGCTCGAAGCCGCGCAGGTGTTCGGGCGGCAGCGCTGCGCTGGCACTGCGGCAAAAACGCAACGGCGAAAGATCGGCGGCCGGCCTTTGACCTTCCAGTAAATACGACACGATGGTGGGCACGACGTTGATCCAGGTGCAGTGGTTGCCCACGGCCTGTGCCCAGAAGCGGGCGGCAGAAAACCTCGGCGCCATCGCCACGCTGCCGCCACTGACCAGCGGCGCCAGCATGGTCACCGCGAACGCGTTGATGTGATAAAGCGGCAGCACGCCCAGCACGCGGTCGGTGGGGGTGAGCGCGTGTTCGGCGGCGATGGCCTGCGCATTGGCCACCAGGTTCGCCTGCGTCAGCATCACGCCCTTGGGCCGGCCGGTGGTGCCTGAGGTGTACATCAGCAGGGCCAAGTCGTCGGGCTGCGGCGCGGGTGCCGCCAACGCCGCCAGCGCAGCCGGCACCGAGCCACCGGTCTCGTCGGGGAGCGTCAGCGCGCCGGGGTCCAGCACCACCACGCGGCAGGGCAGGCCCTGGGCCAGCGCGCGCACCCGCTCGGCCCACTCGGGCGCGGCCACCACCAGCTTGCAGTCGGAATGCTCGAAGACATGGCGCATCACCTCGGGCTGCGACAGCAGGTTCACCGGGTTCACGCAGCGCGCACTGGCCATCGCGCCCAGCAGCAGGCGCAGCGTCATCAGGCCGTTGGGCATCACCAGCGAGACCGTCTGCCCTGGTGCCACGCCATGGCGCGCCAGCCAGGCGCCGGTGCGCGCGCAGCCGGCTTCCAGTTCGCCGTAGCTCAGTTGCACAGCGCTTTCGGTGGACAGCGCGTAGACGGCCCCGGGCTGCAGCGCCGCCTGGCGCTGGATCATCTGGAGCACGCTCATGTGCGCCCGTACTTGCCGAAGTAGCTGCCAAAGATTTCGGCTTCGGTGGGCACACGTTCGGGAATGGGCCGCGCGATGCGCGTCACGTTCATGTAATGCCGGTAATTCATGTTGTCCGAGAAATTGTTGCGGCCCCAGGTGCCGCAACCCATCGACAAGGAAAACGGCAAACCGTTGTCGAAGCTGCCACCAGTGGCCATTGCATGCGCCTGGTTGACGATGACGCGCGAGACCGGCATCCATAGACCCAGTTCCAGCGCGCGTTCGGCGCGTTCGCTGTGCAGGCTGACGGAGTGGCCCGCGCCCTGGTGGGCGTAGATGCGGCGCACCGTCTCGGCTGCGGCGGCAAAGCTGGGCGCGTTGTAAAGCGTCAATACCGGGCTGAGCTTTTCACCTGAGAAAGGAAAGTCGGGCCCGCACTCTGTCTCTTCGACCACGAGCGCCCGTGGCCCGCCCAGATCATGGAAGCCCGCGCGTTCGGCAATCAGCGCCGCCGACTGGCCGATCACGGCCGACGACAGATGCCCGTCGGGCCACATCAGTTGCTGCAGCGCGGCCTTGCGTGTGGCGTCGAGCAGCGGTGCACCCTGGCGCGCCAGCGCAGCCAGCACCGCTTCACGCGCGGCTGCCACCACCACCAGGCTGTTCTCTGAAGAACAGCTGGTGGCGTTGTCGAAGGTCTTGCTCTGCAGCACCAGCGCCACGGCGCGCTCGGCATCGGCCGTCTCGTCGATGATGCTGGCCACGTTGCCCGCGCCCACTCCGAAGGCCGGCGTGCCGCTGGCGGAGGCCGCGCGCACATTGGCCTGCGAGCCGGTGGCCACCACCAGGTCGCACTGGCGCATCAGTTCCAGCGTGGCGGCCTTGCCCACCGGTGAAGGCAGCACCTGCACGAGATCGTGCGGCGCGCCGATGAGGTCGAACTGCGCGTGAATCTGCGCGATCAGCGCATCCGCCGTGCGCCAGCCCTTGGGCGATGGCGCCACGATGACCGCGTTGCGGCATTTCAGCGCGTTGATGATCTTGTTGGCCGGCGTGGCCGCGGGGTTGGTGGAAGGCGTGACCGCGCACACCACGCCCACCGGGCGCGCAATTTCGACCAGGCCCAGCGCCGGGTGCTCGGCCACCACGCCCACCGACTTCGCCCCCTGCAGGTCGCGCAGCAGCCCGAGGGTCTTGCGGTGGTTCTTGCGCACCTTGTCGGGCACGTTGCCGATCCCGCTGTCCGCCACGGCCAGTTCGGCCAGAAACTGGTTGCGCCCGGGCTCGAGAATGGCCCAGCCGGCCGCCGCGACAAGCTCGTCGACGCGCTGCTGGTCGTAGTGTTCGGCCTGGGCCTGGGCGGCACGCGCCCGCTGCACCAGGCTGGCCACCATCGCAGTGACGGCAGTGGCGGTGCTGACGTCACTTTCACGGTCGTCCATCGTCACTCTGCCTTGAGATTGGCGTCCTTGGCCAGCTTGGCCCATTTCACCAGTTCGGTCTTCACGGTGCGGGTCAGCAGATCGGGGTCGCCGCCGACGGCTTCACTGCCCTGGGCCAGCAGCTTTTCTTTCACCTCGGGGTCGTTCACGGCGGCGTTCAAGGCCTTGTTCAGGCGCTCGATGATGGGCTTGGGCGTCTTCGCCGGCACGAACATCGCGTACCAGGAATCGACCTCGAAATCGGCCACGCCGGCTTCCTGCATCGTGGGCACGTCGGGGAAGGCTGCGCTGCGCTTGACGGTGGACACCGCCAGCGCCTTGAGCTTGCCCGTCTTCACGAACTGCGCCGCCGCGGGGATGGACACCCACAGCATGGGCACCTGCCCGCCCATCACATCAATGACGGCCGGACCGCCGCCGCGGTAGGGGATGTGCGTGATGCTCAGGCCCGTGCGCAGGTTGAACAGCTCGCCTGCCAGGTGGCTGGGCGAACCGTTGCCCACCGATGCGAACTGCAGCGGCTTCTTCTTCGCCAACGCGATGAGCTCCTTGACGGTGTTGGCCTCGAAGGACGGGAGCACCACCAGGATTTGCGGCAGCGAGGCCACGATGCCCACCGATTCGAAATCGCGTTCGGTGTCGAAGGGCAGCTTCGCGAAGATGGCCGGGTTGATGGTGTGCGAGCTCAGCGTGAACAGCACCGTGTAGCCATCTGCCGCGGCTTTGGCGACGACATCGGTGCCCAGCGAGCCACCGCCGCCGCCGCGGTTTTCGATGACCACGGTCTGCCCCAGCTGTGCTTGCAGCTTGCCTTGCACGATGCGTGCGATGACATCGGTGCCGCCACCCGGCGGGAAAGGCACGACGAAGCGCACCGGCTTGTCGGGGTAAGGCCCCTGGGCCAGCGTTTGCAGCGGCAGCATGGCCGCTGCGGTGGCGGCCAGGCAAAGCAGGCGTCGAATCGGGTTCTTCACGGGGGTCTCCTACTGTTGAAATGCAGCACCGCAGGGGCCGGCGCCGGGGAAAAACCAAGGGTGCGAGAAGCGTCGGCTGCAGCAGCCATCAGCCTGTCGGCCAGGCTGCGCACCTGTGTGCGTGCAAAACGGATGGAAGGCGCGCTGATGCCAATGGCGGCCACCGGCTCGCCACGCGCATCGAACACCGGCACGCCCAGTCCGCAGACGCCCAGGCGCCATTCCTCGCGGTTCTCGGCATAGCCGCGTTCACGCGTGCGGCGCAGCTCGGTCTGCAGCGCCGCGTAGTCGGTCAGGCTGTTCGGCGTGTGGGCCTTCAGGCTGCCCAGCCGCGCCTGCAGCCGCGCGGCATCGGCGTCTTCGCCCCAGGCCGCCAGCAGCGCCTTGCCCGAAGCCACACAGGCCGCCGGCGCGCGGCCGCCGACGCGTGAATACGCGGCCACGGGCAGAGGGCTGTCGAACTTGTCGAGGTAGACGATCTCAGAACCGTCCAGCACCGCCAGGTGGATGGTCTCGCCGGTGGCGGCCGACAGGCTGGCCAGGTGCGGGCGCAGCAGCGTGCGCAGGTCGGCCGCGGCTTCGACGAGCGCGCCCAGCTCGAACAGGCGCAGGCTGGGCCGGTAGGCGCTGGTGGTGGCGTCTTGCACCGCCCAGCCGCAGGCCACCAGCGTTTGCAGCGTGCGGTGGGCGTTGCTGCGCGCCATGCCGAAGGCCCCGGCCACGTCGACCAGGCGGCAGCCGCGCTGCTGGCGCACCAGCCAGTCCAGCACCGTCAGGCCCTTGGCAAGCGTTGAATCCATTGTTCCGATGGCCCGGCCGGAGTTCCAATATTTGGAACGCTATTCGTTATGTTGGAACAACTGTAGATCGCGCGGCAGCAGCGGTCAAACGCCACCGGATCAGGAAAACCCTGGTGCTGGTGCTGGTGCTGGTGCTGGTGCTGGTGCTGGTGCTGGTGCGCGTGTTCGTGCTCGTGCTTGTGCTCGGCAGGGGCCGGCTCCGGCACTGCGAGTTGCTGCGGGACCTGGAGTCGCGAGCTTCAGCGCCGGCGGCGGCCGGCCAGCAGCTGCAGCAGGTCGGCAAACACGGCGTTGCCTGGCGGCGCTGCGAGGTCGATGGCCTGGCAGCGGGCGTAGCAGGCGCTCAAGTCCAGGCCCACGCCGAGGCCGAAGATCTTCACGTCGCCCGTGGCCTCTTGCTGCGCCACCACCTCGCGCAGGTGGTGGTCGAGGTAGTGCGCGTCGTTGGCCAGCTGCGTGGCGCCTTCCATCGGGCAGCCGTCAGATACCACCAGCAGCAGGCGGTGGCGCACCTCTTGCGCACGCAAGCGCCCGCAGGCCCAGACCACGGCCTCGCCGTCCACGCCTTCGCGGAAGAGCATGGGCTCCAGCAGCGCGGCCACGCCGCGCCGCGCGTGGCGCCAGGTCTCATCGGCGTCCTTGAACACGAGGTGCAAGGTCTCGGCCAGGCGCCCGGGGTGCGGCGGCTGGCCGTCACGCTGCCACTGGCGCTGTGCGCGGCCGCCATGCCAGGCACCGGTGCTGAAGCCCAGCAGTTCGGTGCTCACGCCCACCATCTCGGCGGCACGCAACAGCAGCTCGGCCAGCATGGCCACGCTTTCGGCATGCACCTTCATCGAACCCGAACAGTCCACCAGCACCGTCAGCGCAGCGTCGCACACCGGCGCCACGCGCTCGGTGCGGAAGAGGCGGCGCTCGGTGGGCACCGCTACCAGCTGCGCCAGGCGGCGGCCGTCGATGCGGCCCTCTTCCTGCGCGCCCTGCCAGCCGTCGTCGGCGGGCTCGGCCAGCAGCGCTTGCAGCGCGCGCGCCAGGCGCGGCAAGTTGGCGCCCTGGGCGGCCACGCGGGCGTCCAGCCGCTCACGGTGCGCAGCCAGCACGGGCGCGCGCAGCAGCGTGGCCGCGGGCAACTCGCGGTCATAGGCGCGGGTGTAGACGCGGTAGCCGTCGGGCGAGGCCGCCAACACGCGGCTGTCGCCGGTGTCGACGCTGGCCACACCTTCGGACACCTGCGCATCGGGGTCCAGCAGCAGCGCAAACGCGGGCGCTGCATCGGCGTCCCGCTTGGCCGTGCGGCCCGAGCCTTCGTCGTCCTCGGCGCTGGCGCGCAGCATCGCGCCCACCGTGCGCGCGATGGCCAGCGCGTGCACCGCATAGGCGGCCTGGTCGTGGCGGTCACGGCGCAAGCCGCCCAGCGCCACGCCGATGACCGGCGCCAGCGCGAAGCGCGTCGATTCGATGACGCCTTCGGTGGCCTCCAGCACCGGCTCGGTGGTGACGCGCGCCCGCGTGATCTGCGCCACGGCATACAGCAGCAGGCCGCGCGCTGTATCTGTCAGGCCGCTGCGGTGGAACTCGTCGCTCCAGGCCTCGAAGCGGTGGCGCAGGTTGTGCCGCACGCCGGCATGCGCCGCATCGGCCAGCGCTTCACAGCGGAACTGCTCCAGCACGTCGAAGATCAGTCGCTCGGCGGCGGCCTCTGCCGCCAGCCCGTCATGCTCGGCCGAAAGCAGCGCGGCATGCAAGCCAGCATCGCTGTGGCGCAGGCGCAGCGCCAGGCCGTCGGCCGCACCGCGAAACGAAGCGAAGTCGTCAAGTTCCAGCACCGGGTGCAGATGGGGTGCGAAGTGCGGCAGGCGCACGCTGCCAAGGTGCAGCCGGCGGCCGCGGAAGTGCAGGTCGGCCTCACCCGCCAGTGCGCGGATGGCGGCCACGCTCAGCTCTTCCACCTGCTGCTGCAGGCGGGCGCGCACCACCGCAGCGTCGGTCATCTCAGCCCATCTCTTTGTCGAAGCAGCGCTGGAAGTATTCGGCCACCACCGCCCGTTCGGCGTCTTCGCACTTGTTCGCGAAGCTCAGCCTGAAGGCCAGCGCCTCGTCGCGGAAGATGCCCAGGTTCTCGGCCCAGCTGATGACGGTGCGCGGCGACATCAGCGTGGACAAGTCACCCGCCTCGAAGCCACGCCGTGTGAGTTCGGCCACTGCCACCATTCGTTCCAACAACGCGCGCTGCTCGGGCCCGGCCAGCGCGGGCACGCGCGCCTGCACGATGGACACCTCTTCATCACGCGGCAAAAAATTCAGCGTGGCCACGATATTCCAGCGGTCGATCTGCGCGTGGTTCAGGCGCTGCGCGCCGTGATACAGGCCGTTCAGGTTGCCCTGCCCCACGGTGTTGGCCGTGGCGAACAAGCGGAAAGCCGGATGCGGCCGCAGCACGCGGTTCTGGTCCAGCAGCGTGAGCTGGCCGTCGCGTTCAAGAATGCGCTGGATGACGAACATCACGTCGGGCCGCCCGGCGTCGTATTCGTCGAAGATCAAGGCCACCGGCCGCTGCAAAGCCCAGGGCACGATGCCTTCCTGGAATTCGGTCACCTGCACGCCTTCACGCAGCACCACGGCGTCGCGGCCGATCAGGTCCAGCCGGCTGATGTGGCCGTCGAGGTTCACACGCACACAAGGCCAGTTCAGGCGCGCGGCCACCTGCTCCACGTGGGTGCTCTTGCCCGTGCCGTGCAGGCCCTGCACCAGCACGCGCCGGTTGTGCTTGAAGCCGGCCAGCAGCGCCAGCGTCACCTCCGGGTTGAAGCGGTAGGCGCTGTCGGTGTCGGGCACATGCTCGTCGCGTGTGCTGAAGGCGGGCACGGTGAGCGGGCTGTCGAAGCCGAAGACATCGCGCACGGCCATTTCGCGGTCGGGCAGGTGGGGGTTCAAGGTGGGGGCTCCCGGTCTGACCGAGGTTCGGGTTGCGGGCCGGAATCTGGTTCGGGATGCGGTTCAGGCGCAACCTCGGCCAGCGCGTCGATGCGCCCCAGCGCCTCGGCCGCGCGCTGCAGCGCCGGCAGCACCTGCAGCGCCCGTTCTTCGGTGAAGCGGATGGCCGGCGCCTGCACGGCCACGCCCATCGACGCGCGGCCATCACGGCCTTCCGGGTTGGGCACCGCCACGGCCACGCACAGCAGGCCGGGCAAAAATTCTTCACGGTCCAACGCGTAGCCGTCGCGGCGAACGCGCGCCAGTTCGGCTTCCAGCAATTCGGGGTCGGTGATGGTGTTGGCGGTATAGCGCTCAAGCGCCACGCCGGCCAGGGTACGGCGGCGCTGCGCCGCGTTCATCTGCGCCAGAAAGAGCTTGCCGCTGGCCGAGCAATGCGCCGGCACGCGAGAGCCGGGGTGCAGATAGAAGCGCAGCGGCGCGGCGGTTTCCACGCGGTCGAGGTAGATCACCTCGGCGCCCGACAGCACCGTGAGGTTGCCGCTTTCGCCCACCTCTTCCACCAGACGGCGCAGAACCGCGTGGCGCGCGCCGTGCAGGCTGTTGTTCAGCAGCACCTGCTCGGCCAGGCGGCGCAGGCGCAGGCCGGTGCTGTAGTGGCGGCCATCACGTTCACGCTGCAGCAGGCCCGCGCCTTCCAGCTGCACCAGCATGCGGTGCAGCGTGGGTTTGGGCATGCCGGTTTGTTCCACCAGCGCAGGCAGCGAAAACAACTGGTCGCGGCTGGCCATCAGCTCCAGCAGCGAAAAAAGCCGCAGCGCAGGGGTGTCGCCGGGCAAGCCGGCTTCCGGCACGGTGTTCATGGTGCGATGCTAGTCGAGATCAATAAAACGGTACGCCTTATTCCGTTTATTGAATGAATTGATTGACAGGCCTGCAGGCGGTGCCTAGAGTTCGCAGCAGTTCCTGTTCCTGGAAATACGTGGAAATTTCTGGAACTCAGCGCACCCATTCACCCCGCGAAAGCCGTCCAGGAGACACCGCATGAGCAGCCCCGTGAACAACGCCACCGCGCGCCGCACGCCCGTTGTCGGCATGCAGAAGATGACGCCTTCTGAAGCCTTCGTCGAAACCATGGTCGCCAACGACGTGCGCCACATGTTCGGCATCATGGGTTCGGCCTTCATGGACGCGATGGACATCTTCGCGCCGGCCGGCATCACGCTGATCCCCGTGGTGCACGAACAAGGTGGCGCGCACATGGCCGACGGCTACTTTCGCGCCAGCGGCAAGCACGGTGTCGTCATCGGCCAGAACGGCCCCGGCATCAGCAACTGCGTGACGGCGATTGCCGCAGCCTACTGGGCGCACAGCGCGGTGGTGATGATCACGCCCGAGACCGGCACCATGGGCATGGGCCTGGGCGGCTTCCAGGAAGCCAACCAGTTGCCGATGTTCCGGGAATTCACCAAGTACCAGGGCCATGTGGTGAACCCCAAGCGCATGGCCGAATTCACCGCGCGCTGCTTCGACCGCGCAATGAGCGAGATGGGCCCGACGCAGCTGAACATCCCGCGTGACTACTTCTACGGCGAGATTCAGTGCGAGATTCCCAAGCCCATGCGCGTGGAACGCGGCAGCGGCGGCGAGAACAGCCTGAACGCAGCCGCCGAATTGCTGGCGAATGCCGAGTTCCCGGTCATTCTTTCTGGCGGTGGCGTGGTGCTGGCCGACGGGGTGGAGGCCTGCAAGGCACTGGCCGAACGCCTGGGCGCGCCGGTGTGCAATGGCTACCTGCGCAACGACAGTTTCCCCGCCAGCCACCCGCTGTGGGCCGGCCCGCTGGGCTACCAGGGCAGCAAGGCGGCGATGAAGCTCATCGCGCAGGCCGACGTGGTGGTGGCTTTGGGCTCGCGCATGGGCCCCTTCGGCACCCTGCCCCAGCACGGCATGGACTACTGGCCCAAGGATGCCAAGATCATCCAGGTCGAAGCCGACCACACCAACCTGGGCCTGGTGAAGAAGATCCACGTCGGCATCCACGGCGACGCCAAGGCCGTGGCCCAGGCGCTGCTCGTACGCCTTGCCGGCAAGACCCTGGCCTGCGACAGCACCAAGGCCGAACGTGCGCAGAAGATTGCCGCCGAGAAGGCCGCCTGGGAGAAAGAACTCTCAGCCTGGACGCACGAGCGCGACGCCTACAGCCTGGACATGATCGAAGAGGCGAAACACGAGCGCACCTTCAACGGCGGCCGTTACCTGCACCCGCGCCAGGTGCTGCGTGAACTGGAAAAGGCGCTGCCGCCGCGCGTGATGGTGTCCACCGACATCGGCAACATCAACGCCGTGGCCAACAGCTACCTGCGTTTCGAAGAGCCGCGCAGCTTCTTCGCGCCGATGAGTTTCGGCAATTGCGGCTACTCGCTGCCCACGATGATCGGCGCCAAGCTGGCCGCGCCCGAGCGCCCGGCCGTGGCCTACGCCGGTGACGGCGCCTGGGCGATGAGCATGGTGGAAATCATGACCGCCGTGCGCCACGACATTCCGGTGACGGCGGTGGTCTTCCACAACCGGCAGTGGGGCGCGGAGAAGAAGAACCAGGTCGATTTCTACAACCGCCGCTTCGTGGCGGGTGAACTGGAAAGCACCAGCTTCGCCGGCATTGCCAAGAGCATGGGCGCCGAGAGCATCGTCGTGGATGACATCGAACAGGTGGGCCCGGCGCTTCAGCGCGCCATCGACCTGCAGATGAACCAGAAGAAGACCTGCGTCATCGAGATCATGTGCACGCGCGAACTGGGCGACCCGTTCCGGCGCGACGCGCTGGCCAAGCCGGTGCGTCTGCTCGACAAATACAAAGACTACGTTTGAGATGACGGCCGCCTTGCCGACATTTCGGCACGCACGGCTGGCGGCGCTGATCGAACGTGCACGCGTGCGCGTGGCCCGTGCCGCACTGCCGCGCGTGGCGATGGTGTGGCCTTGCGACGCGCTGGCGCTCGAGGCCGCTGCGGCCATGGCTGCGGCCGGCATCGCGCAGCCGGTGCTGGTGGGGCCGGCGGCGCGCATCGGGCCCACGCCTTTCGAAGTCGTCGACACATCCGATGTGCCGGTCGAAGCCGCCCGCATCGCGGTGACGATGGCGCGCGAGGGCCGCGTGGCCGCGCTGATGAAAGGCTCGCTGCACACCGACGATCTGATATCGGCCATCGTGGCGCGCAAGACCGGCCTGCGCGGCACACGACGCATCAGCCACGCTTTCCTGTTCGACCTGCCGACCTACCCCAAGCTGCTGGCCCTGGCCGACTGCGTCGTGAACATCGCGCCCGACCTGAAGACCAAGCACGACATCCTGGCCAATGCGCTGGACCTGCTGCGCGGTTTAGGCATCAGCCAGCCCAAGGCGGGCATCGTGGCGGCTGTGGAAACGGTGAACCCCGACATCCCGGCCACACTGGACGCACAAGCCCTGGTGCAGCAGGCGCAGCAGGGTGCCTTCGGCAACGCCATCGTCGAAGGCCCCTTCGGATTCGACAACGCCTACAGCGCCGAAGCCGCGCGCATCAAGGGCATGAAGTCGGAAGTGGCCGGTGACGCCGACCTGCTGCTGATGCCCGACCTCAACGCCGGCAACATGCTCTACAAGAGTTTTGTCTACGCCGCCGGCGGCGACTGTGCCGGCATCGTGCTGGGCACGCGGGTGCCCGTGGTGCTGACCTCGCGTGCCGATTCTTTGCAGGCGCGGGTGGCTTCGGTGGCGCTGGCGGTGCTCAGCTTGCCTTGAGCGCACCTTGTGCACGCCTTGAGCGCAGGGCCGACACCGCCGTCAAGCGCAGGCGCCTGCGCTCATCCCCTCCCCTGTAGGGCCTGACAGTTGCGGCGGCAGCAGGCTGCGGTTAACCTTTGAGGTGAGCAGCGTGGCCAGCCGCAACATCAGGGGGATGTGATGAGCTTCTGTTTCATACAGGCCAGCAGGCATGCCCTGCAGGCAATGGGTTTGTGCGCGGTCTTCTCGGCCGCAGCCCTTGCGCAGAACGCCGTTGGTGTGGCCTACCTGCAAGGCAAAGCGCCTGTGGCGCCAGATGCCATCGCGGTACTCGGCCCCGACCTCTTCGGCGACAAGATCAACCTCTACAACGGTTCGTTCTCGTTCGAGCACACCGACGTGGAACTGCCTGGCAACAACGCCCTTCGCGTGGCCTTGGTGCGGCAGCATTCGCCCGGCCGCCAATGGTTGGTGCGCGGCGCCATGGCCGACTGGGACCTGAACACGCCTCGCATCGAAGGCTCTTTCGCCGATGTCGAGGGCTGGGTGCCCATCTACGGCAGTGCAGCCAACCGCTGTTCGTCATTCAACATGCCGCCCTACGTCACGCGCGGTAATCCCAACGCCACCGACTTTTCGCCCGACGAGTATTGGCAAGGCACCTCGAGCGTGGTGCCTGGGCACGGCAGCCAGGAGATTCTGGTCAACACGGGCTAGCCC
>Ga0105048_10006499_pt1 | contig 18845 bp, 16 predicted proteins | sample MAT05_FD_78382 | JGI IMG/M metagenome (GOLD analysis project Ga0105048, IMG submission 78382) | Freshwater microbial communities from Lake Fryxell liftoff mats and glacier meltwater in Antarctica - MAT-05 | ecosystem: Environmental > Aquatic > Freshwater > Ice > Liftoff microbial mat | place... | reverse complement strand
CTCACCATGAAACAGGTGATCGAGGACGAACCGGTAGCTCCACATCGCTTGAACCCCAGCGTGCCGCGTGACCTGGAAACCATCGTTCTCAAATGTCTGGAGAAAAGCCCCGAGCGCCGCTATCCGGGCGCTCAGGAACTGTCCGAAGATTTGCTGCGGTATCTGGAAGGCAAACCGATCGTCGCGCGACCTGCCAGCCCGTGGCGAAAGACCGCCCGCTGGTTGCGAAGGCGGCGGCGACGGGTGAGCCTCGTCGGCCTGGCGGTCTTTTTGGGCGTCGTGTTGCTCGCATGCGGTGTGTTCTACACCCTGCACGTGCGGAAGGAGCGCGACCGTGCGAACCGCCTCACGGAGGAGTGTTTGCGGACTTCCGCCCAGTTGGTGGAGAGCGCCGCCCTCGGTGCTCGCACGCTGGCGGCTGCTTACCCCGACACGGCCGAGAAGATGCTCGAACAGGCCTCGACGACTTATGACCGCCTGCTTGAGCAAGAAAATTCATCTCGAATTCGAGCGGCCAAAGGGCACATGCTGGCACTCTTCGCGGGAATCTATCTCGACATCAACAAATCATCCAAGGCCAAGCTCGCGGCCGCGGATGCGATCGAGCTATTCGATCGCAATTCGAAAGAGCAGCCTGGCCATACCGAGAGTCGCCAAAATCTGCTTCAGACCCGCGTAACGCTCGGCCGGGCGTTGCTTCGCCAAGGGCGAAGTGCTGAAGCCGAGAATCAATTTGTCCTCACGCTCAAGTCGCTTGAGGGCGTCACGGATGCGGAATTTCGGGCTCTCTGGACGGCGCGGGCCGGGGCCGGGCTTGCCGAGATTCGGCTTGCGCATGGCGACCCCGCCGCGGCACAGACGGGTTACGAGCGAGCCTTGAATACGCTGGAAGAGGCCGGGGTGTCGCCCGCGCTGGAACCCGATCTCGCCGAGATTCTTGACCATTACGCCAAGGGCTTTGAGGCGCGAGGCGACGCGATCGAAGCCAATCAATACTCGCAACGCGCGCTCGGGTTGTACTCGAAGCTCGCGCGTGAACATCCGGAGGAACTGCGTTACCGCGGCCGCGCGATCGTAGTCCGCTTGTCGATTCCGCCATCGATGATGATCGAGGATGCCCGGAAAGTGGCCCGCGAAAATCTTGACTTGGCCCGCGAGCTCGCCGCGTTAGAGCCGCGAAACGCGGCCTGGAAGCAGTTGGTGCTTCGTTGCCGTTCCGCCGTGATCGATCTCGACCGCACGAGCAATCGCGAGGAACCAGCCATCCGGCAGGAGATTGCCCTATTTCGCGAGAAGATGGCGCTGGCCGACCAGTTCATGGTGCAAGATCCCGCGAATGTGGGATGGCCCGCCGAAGTCGCGAGGTTGAAAATGCAGGAAGCAAATCTGTTATTGGAACTGGCACGCAAGAACATCATGCCGCGTGAACACCTCGAAGCGGCCCGAATCACGGTCGATTCCGCGGTCAATATTCTGGATGATCTCATTCAGCTTGATCGAGCTCAGGTCCGTTGGCGGCGGGAACGAATCACCGCCGAGCAGACACGGGGCACCCTTCAGGCCGAAGGGCGCAATATGAACCTGGCTCATCAAGCGTGGATCGGCGCGCAGGATCTGGAAATCGCTTTCCAGCAAGAACGCAAGGAAGCCAACGCGGATGACACGGAACCGCTGCGCCAGTTAGTCCTCGCTTATGGCGCGAAAGGCGTATCCTTACGGGCTCTGGCGGATACGGGCGGCAATGCGGCCAACTATATCCGCCAGGCGATCGACGCCTTCCAGCAAGCGAAGAATCATTGCCTGCTGCTGCGGTCCCGCGTCAACCCGAAGACGGAATGGCTCCGCGACGAGGCCGAGATCGATCGACACCTTCGCGAACTTCGCAAGTGAAAAGACTTAGCCCACCGCCAGAAGCTGGCGCCCCGTCTTCCACTGCTGGCCGGTCTCGCGCAGAACCTCGTGATAGAGCGTGTCGCGTTCGACCGGGGTGCGGCCGGCTTCTTCGATGAGCCGGCAAATTTCCGCTACCGTCATTTCTTGTGGCGAATCCGAGCCGGCGTCATGATAGATCTTCTCGTGAACGACCGTGCCGTCGAGGTCGTCGGCCCCGTAGCTCTGGGCGACCTGCGCGATCTGCATGCCGAGCATCACCCAATATGCCTTGATGTGCGGGAAGTTATCGAGCATCAAACGGCTCAGGGCCATCGTGCGCAGGTCCATCAGCCCGCTCGGCTTCGGGATGTGTTCAAGCCGGGTGTTGGCGGGGTGAAACGCCAGGGGGATGAAGGTCTGGAAGCCGCCGGTCTGGTCCTGCAATTCACGCAGGCGGATCATGTGATCGAGCCGATGTTCGATGGACTCGATATGGCCATAGAGCATGGTGGCGTTGGAGCGTAGACCGAGATCATGAGCCTCGCGATGAATCCGCAGCCAGATGCTCGCGTCGGCCTTGTACTCGCAGATTTTTGGGCGAATATCGGGATGAAAGATCTCCGCCCCGCCGCCCGGCAAGCTGCCGAGCCCGGCGTCTTTCATCTCGGCAATCAGGTCGCGCGTCGGCCGGCCGGTGACCCGGGCGAACCAGTCCCATTCCACCGCGGTCCACGCTTTCAGATGCAGATTCGGATAATCGCGACGGATGATGCGGATGATGTTGAGGTACCACTCATACGGCATCTGATGGTGCAGACCGCCGACGATGTGCAGTTCCGTGCAACCACGCGAATCGGCCTCGTGGGCACGTTCCAAAATCTGCTCGTCCGGCATCAGGTAGCCGCGTTCGCTCTTGAGATCCGCCCGGAAGGCGCAGAACGTGCAACGATAGACGCAGATATTCGTCGGGTTGAGATGCTCGTTAACGTTGTAATAGGTAACGTTCCCGTTCTTCCGTTCGCGGACAATGTTCGCGAGTTCCCCCAATGTCGGCAGGTCGGCGTGCTTATCCAGGAACAAACCCTCGTCCATGGAGAGCCGCTGGGCATTGTCGACCTTGTTCCGGATCGAATCGAGCGTGATGGTCTTATTGGTCATGATTCTGTTCCTTTTCTCTGCGATGGGTGATCGCAGAGAACTAACCGTAAACACCTGCGTCGGGCAACATCCGCGACGTCGTTACTTCTAAGACCTCGTTCCCAGGCTCTGCCTGGGAACGCAAGGGTATGCGGCTCTGCCGCAAGCAAGGGAGCGAGGCTGAGCCTCGCACCCTTGCGTTCCCAGGCAGAGCCTGGGAACGAGATGTCGCCCTCTTCAATCATTTTGCCCAAGTTTTAGTTCTTCTTCTCTTTGATGACAATATTCCGGTAATCCATCTCGCCTTTGTCGAATTCGATACCGACGCCTTTTTTGGGGTCGACGCCGATCTTCCAGGCCTTCTCGCTGACTTCGCCGTCCGGTTTCACCACCGCGTAGTTGTCCGTGAAGTCGAGTTCGATCGAGTTCCATTGCCCCGCGGGTTTGGCCGGCCCAGCGTAAGGTTTCGGCCCCACGGTCGGGTAATCGCGAACTTGCAGCTGCTTGCCGTGGACGTAGAAGCCCGAATCGGCCCCCATCGACGCCTTGAACTCGAAGCGGATGATGCAATCGCCCGAGTGCGTCTTCTCGTTATAGATGTTCTCCTTGGCGCTCTTTGCCACGAGGTGGATGCAGCCATCGGCGACGGTCCAGCCGTCTTTCGCGCCCAGCCAGCCATCAAGATTCTTGCCATTGTCGATGCGTACGAACCCCGGTTCGGGTTTGAACTCATCGGCGGCAACAGCCACATTCGCCGCGAGAAGAGCGAAAGCGAGAGACAACATTCGGTTCATCGTCATGGAGAGCACTCCTGGGAGGTCAAAAGGCAAGCCTACTCTTTCGAGAACATGTTATTAGGATAAACTTCCGAATTCATCCACGATCGCCCCGCGAGAATTTTCATGCACGATCGGACCCCTTCGCGAACGGACTCGCCCCAGGTGTTGGCCTTCCTGCTCCTCGGCGTCGCCGCCGTGCTGGTGGTGGCCTTCCGCTTCATTCCGTACCAGTATCGGATGCTCAATTTCGTGCCGGCCGGCGCGATGTTCCTTTATGCCGGCTCACGCCTGCGTTCGAGCGGTTGGCTAATGCTGCCGTTCATCGTGCTGGCGCTCACGGATGTCTATTTCTTGATCGTGAATAGCTGGCCGATCTCGCCGTTCGTTTATGCGAGCTACGCGCTCTACTTGCTGCTCGGCTGGTGGATGCTGCGATCCTCCGAAAACCCGTTCCGCATTGGCGTGGTCGCGGCCACCGGAAGCGTGCAGTTCTTTCTGATCTCGAATTTCAGCGTCTGGTTTGAACACCAGATCAACCCGAGTCTTTTTTCAGGCCAAGTTCTGCAATATCCTGGGACGATCCAAGGGTTGCTGTACTGCTTTGAAATGGGTCTGCCCTACTTTCAGGGAACCATCCTGGGCGATCTGGCGTTCGGCGGCCTGTTCTTCGGGGCGCACGCGTTGCTGGCACGAGCTTGGTTCCCGGCCGAACGTCTCGCGACTTCACCAACTGAATCGATGGAGACCCAGGCATGAAGTTTGCCGCCGTAATTGACTACTCTCGCGATCAGGCCAAGATCGATCAGGTTCGCCCGACGCACCGGCAGTATCTGCGTAGCCTTCTCGACACGGGCAAGCTCTTCGCCTCGGGGCCGTTCACGGATGACAGCGGCGCCCTGATCATCTATGAAGCAGCCACCTTGGAAGATGCGGAAGAGATTCTCAAAGGCGACCCTTTCCACGCGGCCGGGATCTTCCTGAAATGGGACATCAAGCCGTGGAAGTTGATCATGGGCAACCCGGCGCTGATTCCGGCGATGTAGTTCGCGCTACATGAGTAGACGCCGTGGGTGCAGGTGATGTGGCCCCAGTTTGCCGCCGTAGTTGCCAGCACTGATCCGCTCGATCCCAGGACGGCAGGCCGCGCGGATGCCGCGGCGCATCGCCTCTTCGACCGAGGCGAGATCAAGGCCGTCGATCACGATTTCGTAAACGCCTCCCACTTTATCGGGCAACGCCGTCTTGACGATGCCGCGTAGCGTTGGGCAATAGGCCTCGTTGGTGCTGGCGCGCAATTTCTTGTACCGGCTGCCGACCTTGCTGCCGCTGCGGACGATCCCGCCTGGGAACGGAAGAATGACGCCGGGAATTGGGCGAATCGCCTCCACGGCAGCCATGGCCGCCGAGAGGGCCAACTCCGAGGTTTGACCCAGAATCAGAAAGTTGCCGCCCGCGACACCTTTGATCGTGCCGAACATGTCTTCGCAAAGAAATTCCCCGTCCATGACGGGCATTCGCCAGTATCGACGGCCTTCCAGAAGCTTGCTGATCTGCCAGCCGTCGCCGAAGAAACGGAGGTTGCCGCCGACGCGGATCGTCTTGCCGTCGGTCGTCGGCAGGCCGTTGTAGCAGGCGGTCGTGGGACAGGTGAGGATGCACTGGGCGACACGGTTCACTACCGCTTTTTGCAAACCGTCGCGACTGAAGCCGAAGAGAAGCACCGAGACAGCTGGCCGCCCATCGGGGGAGAGATCGGCCGGTAGAACTCGTTCGATGCCGGCCTCGGCATCGCAGCCGATGACAGAGGCGGCGTAACCAGTAGTCATCCGCGCCGCGATCAGAGCCCATTCTTCCGACGCGGCCGTGATCAACACGCGGGCCGCCGTCATCGGGAACGCCTCGGCGAAGGTATCTTCGATCTCGACGCCGTTGAGAATCAGGTGCGGGGCTCCCTCGGTTTACGCATTCTCTTTTTCGAACTTCGCGATCAAGTCGAGCCGACGCTGATGCCGGCCTGCCTCGAACTCCGTGGCGAACCAGACGCGGACCATGCGATCGATCAGTTCTTCGCCTAACATGTCGGCGGAGAGGCAGAGGACATTCGCGTCGTTGTGCCGTCGGCTCATTTCCGCGGTGATGAGGTCATGACAGCAGGCGGCACGCACGCCTTCCACCTTGTTCGCGGCGATGCACATGCCTAGGCCCGTGCCACAGATGAGGATGCCGCGATCGATTTCACCACCACCGACTGCCCGAGCGACCGAGAACGCGAAATCAGGGTAGTCAACGCTGGTTTCGCCGTTGGCGACGCCCATGTCATGCATTTCATGACCCAAGGCCTTGACCAACGAAATGATTCGTTGTTTGACGCCGAAGCCCCGATGGTCATTGCCGATCGCGATCTTCATGAGCGCACGGTCTCCTGAAAAATTCGGTTGAGACTGCGATGGATGCGGCGAGCACAGGCGGTGTAAACCTCACGGCCGGCGCCGATTGGGTCTTCCAGGTCGCCCTCGTTTCCACACAAGAGGCGGAGCGACCCACCGATCATCGGGTAGCGAGTCAACACCGCCAGCAGATGGCTGCGCGTCATGGCGATGAGGTCATCCGCCCGAGCGACGTCTTCCACAGCGAGCAATCGGCTTCGGTGCTCGCCCAGATCGCCATTCCATTCTTGAACGACTTCGACCGCTTCCGGGGAAGCGGCATCGCCCGGGTAAGCGGAGACGCCCGCTGAGAATAGACGATAGCCGCGCTCCAGCAATTCATCGATCCGGCAGCCCAGCCGTTCCGCCAACAGGCTCTTGGCGATCGCTTCCGCCATGGGGCTGCGGCACGTGTTGCCGGTGCAGACGAAGACAATCCACCGCGCGGCCGCCCGGCGCAGTTCTCGTTCGGAGATTGCTCCCATGCTCTCGACCCGCCAGTCGGAACGAACGACATTGATCCACGTGGGGGACGATTGCTTCAAGGGTCCCGCATCCACAATCACCGCGGGCGACTCACCAAGCCCTTCAACAGATTCGCAGGAATTCTCCCCGAATGCGAGCGGAAAATCGATTGATCGGGCAATCTCGTCGATGAGGGGATGACGGGGAGAGCGAAATCGCAAGGGGCCATCGTTCGCTTCGACGATGACACCCAGTGGTCCCGGCCACAAGCGATCCAGGATTCGCTTGGTCGGCAAACCGAGAGCGCCGGTCCAGGGTTCGAGATCCGAAGCGTCACGCCCGAATATCGCCCCGGATCCTGGGATTATCTGGAGCGACTCAGGACGCCCCATGATCACGTAACCGGTATCCGAAGGAATCCCCACACGCTCCCCCTGATGAAGAGCGTTCGCGACCAACTTAATCAACTCAGCCGGTTCCGCGGCTGTTCGCCAATCAAGCAGTAAAGGCATTCGGCGCGTCACTCCGGATCGGTCAAGAGAAGAGAGACATCCAAGCGCCGGTTAATTTATTTGAAGTCAGAGCATTCTTCAAGCAGAAGGGTGAGAACTGTTTCCTGAACGTCAACACCCGCCGCGCGGATTGGGAATCCACGTGGCGGGTCGAGGGGCGGGTCACTTCTTCTTGGTGTTCGCCGGACCGACTCCCAGTTCAGCCAGAATGCGAGCCGCCCGGTTTGCGTCCTCGACCGTGTCGAACGTGACGTAACCGATGAACTTGGTCCCCAGCACGGCCATGGTGGCGCCGTGCAGGTTGATGTTGGCGGTGGCCCATTCGTGTTTCAGGCGAGCGGCCAAACCGGCCGTGTTGTCGCCCTCGACGCGCATGACGATGGGGTCATTGACTTCATGCATGCCGGCCGCCTTGGCGGCCTTGGTCGCTTCCCCGCCGACGACGGGCGCGACGAAAAGCAAGCCGTAGCCCGGCTTCTCCGGAACCCGCTGCGTGTAAACGTAGTCGAGATTAACACCGGCCTGATCCATATGCGAAAGTTTGCCCGAGACCCCTCCCGGCTCATCCTTCACTTCACAAGACCAGACGTGAACACGGTCCATTTTGAAACTCATGACGACTCCCCTTTCACAACGCGTACGCGGACATGATGCGGAGAATCTTATTCGCTCCGGCGCGAGAGGGCAAAAGAAATCGAGCGATCGTGGCGAGATGGTTGACGGTGCTAATGCTGCAAACTCATCGTACCTGACGTCGGAATGGGCGCGAAGGCGTTGCCCACCTTCGCGACCGGCCGCGGTTGGTAGCCCAGAACATGGCGCACGACGAAGACGAAGAAGCAGAAGGTCGCGGCCGAATCGCAGATATGCAACACTTCGTGAAACTGGATGACGCCCGGCCAGATGATCGGCCAATGCGTGAGTTCACAAATCGCCCCCAACGTATACAAGCCGGCCCCGGCAATAGCCCAGCAAATCCCGAAGAATCCGACGGCCCGGTAATAGTGCCACATCCCGAGACAGCCGAACCAGCCCATGCCCAGGTAAGTCGCCACCGTCACCGTGTGCGGAACCTTCGGCAAGAACCACAGACAGCAGATGCCGATGGCGGCCATGGACCAGATGCCAAAGAGCATCGCCCGGCGAAAGACGCCCGTTAGCAACGCGGCCATGATCGGCGTACACGTGCCCGCGATCAGCGTGAAGATGGCGCTCTGGTCAAGTTTCTGAAAGAACCGCAGATTTTCCTTCGGCTGGTTCAAACCATGGTAAAGCCCGCTGGCGCCGTACAGGGCAACCATGCTGAGACCGAACACGGTGACGCAATAGCGCCGAGTCGAATCGCCCCGGGTCAGGCGGCGCAAAATCAGCGTCGCGAAGATTGCCCACAAACAAGTTAGAAGATGGCTGCCGGAGGCGACGGGATCACGTAGTTCGAACACCAGAATTTCTCCGCTCCGCGGGCTGACTTGTCGGGCTTCCGTCCTTTCACCTACAATACGGGCTTGATCATCTATGTCATCGGACAACTTGCTATGTGGCCTTCGCTGGAAAAAAAACTCGCTCGCTACGAAGAGATCGAAATGATGCTCAGCGATCCGGTCGTCGCGAGTGAACCGGCGCGGTACGGGGCATTGGCGCGCGAACACGGTTCCCTCGCCAAGATCGTCAAGCCGTTTCGGGAATTCCAAAAGCTGACCAACGACATCAAGCAGGCGGAGGATCTGTCCGCGGGTGAAAAAGACCCGGAAATGCGATCGTACGCGGAAGAAGAATTGTCCGGATTGCGCCAGAAACACTCGACGCTTCGCATCCGCCTTGAAGACATGATTCTCGTCGATCCCGAGGAAGACTTTGCCAGTTTGATCGTGGAAATCCGGGCGGGAACCGGCGGTGACGAGGCCGCCCTCTTTGCCGGCGACCTGTACGAGATGTACACCCGCTATGCGCGCACCGTCGGGTGGACGGTTGAGACGATCGACTTCAGCGCCGGCGAAGCCGGGGGCTTCAAGGAAATCGTCATCAGCGTCAGCGGCGACGACGTCTACCAGCATCTCCGCTATGAATCGGGAGGCCATCGCGTTCAACGCGTGCCGAAGACGGAGACCCAAGGCCGCATTCATACTTCCGCCGCCACCGTCGCGATTCTTCCCGAACCTGACGAGGTTAATGTCGAAATTAAGCCCGGCGAGCTCGAAGTGGAAACCATGCGGGCAGGCGGGGCGGGTGGCCAGCACGTCAACAAAACCGAATCGGCCGTTCGCCTCTGGTACAAGCGCGGCACGCCGGACGAGATCGAAGTGAAGTGCCAGGATGAACGCAGCCAGCACAAAAACCGCGACAGTGCCATGCGTGTTCTCCGCAGCCGTATTTATGAACATCAACGCGTGAAGCTTCACGAAAAACGGGCGGAGGCACGCCGCACCTTGATCGGCTCCGGCGATCGCAGCGCGCGCATCCGCACCTACAATTTCCCCCAAAACCGGGTCACCGACCACCGGATCAATCTTACTCTTTACAAACTCGACTTCGTCATCGCCGGGCAACTAGGCGATCTGATCGGCCCGCTCCGCGAGTTCGACAAGAAACAACGGCTCGACCAGGAGACGTAATCGGAGCCGAATAAGGGGTGTCGGGAGTCAGTTCTGGGTCAAAGTAGGGCTGTTAGGAGTCGTTTTCGGGGCGGAAACGACTCCCAACAGCCGCTTTTTTTCACCCCGATCGGCAGCACAAGTTTCCAACTTGTGCGTTTCGAGGGTGCAAGAGAACCGGAAGCAGTATGCACAAGTTGGAAATTTGTGCTACCGACGCCGCCGCGCACGACAGGGGGTCGCAGAAAAGGCAAGGGAACCACGAATAAAGCGAATCGAACGAATGAAGAAGAAAATCGAAGCCCATTCTTCTGATTCGTGCGATTCGTACGATTCGTGGTTCCTTTCTTAGCAAACCATGTCGTGCGTCCGCGACGCCGCCGCAAAGGTTTGCACGCAGCGCCCGAAAGACCGAGAAAAGTCAAAAGTACATCGATCTTGAAATTAAACACACGTCATTTCTTCTGGTTTGGTTTGTTTCTTCCGGGCAAGTTTGTTTCTTCTGGGCAAGTTTGTTTCTTCTGGGCAAGTTTGTTTCTTCTGGGGAGGGGTGTGTCCGAATCAGCCAGAAGAATTCGGCTTCATTCTGTTACCTCTCAGATCAACCACACTTCCCACCCTTTTCAATTGACCCTATTTCTCATTTAGTAGGTCAACATCCAATTAGCGGGAATTCCTGCACTACCTCACTTCTCGGTGTCGATAAATCGCGCTGGCGTCGTTCGGCACGATCGGCTATTTCCCCAAAGCGTGGCGGGACCGAAACCGAGATGCGATTGAGACATCCTGTGTTCGTGAAATCGATCAGCTTGCTTGGATCGATCGTCTGGCGTTTTTGGCGGCGAACGATTGATTGGCGAGCAGTGTATTTCGACCCCCGGGCGGACACCGTTCACCCGGGATCGAGCCAGCGGTACGTCTTCGCGGGCTGGCACGAATACATGCTGATGCCGATCTTGTTGCGCGCAAATCGGCAAATGCTTGCCCTTGCCAGCGAGCATGTGGACGGCGAATACATATCATTATGCATGAAGCATCTGGGATGGTGCCTCGCCCGGGGTTCGACGACCCGTGGCGGCGTGAAAGCGTTCATGCAAATGATGCGTGACGAGCAACGCCATTTGAACCTGACGCCGGACGGGCCGCGAGGGCCGCGGCGGGAGATGTCGATTGGGCCCATTGCTTTGGCGTCCAAGATCGGCCGACCATTGGTTTGCGTCGGTTACGGGTATAATAAGCCATGGCGTGGGCGCGGCTGGGACCGCTTCGCGGTGCCCAAACCGTTCTCCCGAGCGCGAGCAGTTTTCGGCCCGCCCTTGCTGGTGCCGCCCAAGCTGAATCGCGACGAGTTGGAAAGCTATCGTGCCTGGTTTGGCGACCTGTTGAACTGGTTGACGGACGAGGCGGAAGAATGGGCGACGAGCGGCATTCCGAAGCAAGGATCGCTGCCGATGCTGATTCAGGAAGCGCCCCGTGGGATGGCCAACGAGCGACAGACGCCTTCGTTGACGCTGCCCCCCGAATTAAACGAACGCTGGCAGGCGTTGCAGCAGAAGCCGATCCGGCGGACGCAGCGTGAAGCCGCGTAAAATACGAGGGATCTTATGTCGGCTACCATCGAGAATCGCTTCTACGACTTGTACCTTGAGTACTTCCACAAGGCCGAAGCGCACCGTCGGTGGAACCTCCAGAAGGATATTCCCTGGGAACTGGTCTCGAAGACTCCAGACCCGGCGATCGCCACGGTCGTCCGCGCGTTCATGGCCGTCGAGATGTACCTGCCCGATTACACCGCCAAGATTCTCCACCTGGTTCGGGCCAGCCGCGGCCGAGCTTGGTTTCAGGCGAACTGGGGCTACGAGGAATCGAAACATTCTCTCGCCCTGGAAACCTGGCTGCTCGAATCAGGCAGCATGAAGAAGGAAGAGCTATTTGTTTTTCAGGAAGAGATCCTGGCACGCGAGTGGAAACTGCCCTACGATGCGCCGCTCGAAATGATGCTCTACACGACGCTTCAGGAATTCGCCACCTCGGTGAACTATCGCAACTTGCGCAAGTGCGCCGCGGCCGGCAACGACGGTGCGCTCGATAAGGCGCTCACTCTGCTGGCCCGCGATGAGACCGGCCATTTCGAGTTCTTCATGAAGGGCGTGCGGGTCTACCTGGAAACCGATCGCGACCGGGTGCTCGAAACGCTCAATAACGTCATCCGCACGTTCCGCATGCCCGCCCAGGAATTGATCCCCGGCTGGGAAGAACACGATAAGTTCGTGCTCCAACTCGGCATCTTCAACGACCGCATCTACATGCGCGAAGTCGTTCGGCCCGTACTCAAAGCTCTCGGCATTGAGCCCGGAGAACTGCGAGAAGCCCGCAAACGCATCGAGTTTGCCGCCTAAAGTGGTCGAGGGGACTAGCCCACGTCCCCTTCACCGTGACTACCGAACACGTCGTTGCGATTCTTGATAGCCGGTCGAAACGCGTCGAGTGTCTCACTCGACGCTTTGCATTTCCAACGTCATCTCTTACCTGCTTTGCCCAATTGCCTTTGAACTCCGCTACCCGGATTCACCTGAAAAGCTTATCATCTCTCTAAGGAGACCGAACCACATCCTCGAACGGAGTTTCGATGGCCGAGCAGTACATCTTCACGATCGAGAGCCTAACGAAACTTTACGACCGCAAGGAAGTGCTCAAGAACATCTGGCTGTCCTTTTATCCGGGCGCCAAGATCGGCGTCATCGGCAGCAACGGCTCGGGCAAAAGCACGCTGCTGCGAATCATGGCCCTGCAAGATACCGATTTCATGGGCACCGCGCGAGCCAAATCGGGCATCTCCATCGGCTTCGTCCAGCAGGAACCACACCTGACCGCTGGGAAGACTGTTCTTGAGAATGTCGAAGAGGCCGTCGAGAAACAGCGGAACATCCTGAAACGATACAACGAGATCGGCGAAGAGATGTCGCTGCCCGACGCTGATTTCGACAAGCTCACCGACGAGATGGGCCGTCTGCAAGACATCATTGATGCCCAGAATCTCTGGGACCTTGATCGCCAGCTCGAAATCGCCATGGACGCGATGCGCCTGCCGCCGAGTGATGCGCCCGTCGAACAACTTTCGGGCGGTGAACGCCGGCGCGTCGCTCTCTGCAAAACGCTGCTGCGCCAACCCGATATGCTCCTGCTTGATGAACCGACCAACCATCTCGATGCCGAATCGGTCGACTGGCTGGAACGGTATTTGAAGGAGTACAAGGGAACCGTCGTTGCCGTCACGCACGATCGTTACTTCCTCGACAACGTCGCCCAGTGGATCCTCGAACTCGATCGCGGACTTGGCCACCCGTTTAAAGGCAACTACACCTCTTGGATGGTGCAGAAGAAAGATCGGCTCGACAAGGAAGAGCGCACCGACGATGCCCGAAGGAAAGCACTCGCGCGTGAACTCGAGTGGTCGCGCATGGCCCCGCGGGCGCGCATGGCCAAGAGCAAAGCCCGCCTCGCCGCCATCGATAAGCTCTCCGCGCAGGTATACGACGAGCGGGAAGAGGAACTGACGATTCAGATACCGCCTGGTCCCATGCTGGGTGATCTAGTCGTTCGGGCTGAGAACGTCTCGAAGAGTTTCGGCGACAATCTTCTGTTCGAAGATCTCAATTTCAACCTGCCCAAGGGCGGTATCGTCGGCGTCATCGGCCCCAACGGCGCGGGCAAGACGACTCTGTTCAAGATGATCGTCGGCGAGGAGCAGGCCGATTCGGGCGTTCTGCGTGTCGGCGACACGGTGAAGCCGGCTCATGTCGACCAGAACCGCGATGCGCTCGACCCCAAGAAGAGTATCTTTGAAGAGATCACGGGCGGCGCCGATTTCTTCGTCCTCGGCAAACAGAAAGTCGCCAGCCGCGGTTACGTTTCCCGGTTCAACTTCAAGGGACCGGATCAGCAGAAACTGGTCGGCTCCTGTTCCGGCGGTGAACGCAATCGCATCCACCTGGCAAAACTTCTACGCAGCGGCGGCAACCTCCTGCTGCTCGACGAACCGACGAACGACCTCGACGTTGAAACTCTGCGCGCTCTCGAAGAGGCGCTGCAAAACTTCGGCGGCTGCGCGGTCGTCATTAGCCATGATCGCTGGTTCCTCGATCGCCTCGCCACCCACATCCTCGCCTTCGAAGGCGACAGCAAAGTCGTCTGGTGCGAGGGGAATTACCAGACCTACGAAGAACAACGCCGCTCCCGCCTCGGCATCGCCGCCGACACGCCGCACCGCATCAAGTATCGGAAGCTACACGGATAAAGTTCCGAGTTTCGAGTTCCGAGTTCCGAGTTGAAGAACGGAATGCGGTTGGACTTGCAAGTAATGGAAACTTGAACGTCCGAATGCAGGTATTGATGTTTAACTAGTGGAGCCGAGTTTGTGGATCAAACGGAAGTACGAGGCTATAAATTCTTCTGAATCAGAATTCGAAAACGACTCTTAACTCGGAACTCGAAACTCGGAACTTGGAACCTAACGAATGATGGATCTGGTCAACGTCACGAAGTCGTATCTGCAAGGCCGGCGGACCGTTCACGCCGTTCGTGGCGTTGGATTGCACATCACGACGGGCGAGTTCGTTTCCATCATGGGGCCGAGCGGTTCGGGCAAGTCGACGTTGCTTCACTTACTCGGGGCTCTTGATACACCCACGACCGGCCACGTGGTTTTTCAGGGACTCAATCTGCAAACGATGTCCGACCGAGAACGCTCTCGCTTGCGCCGAACACGGATCGGTTTCGTCTTTCAGTTCTTCAATCTTCTCCCCACTCTTCGTGCTGTTGAGAATGTAGCCTTGCCTTTGTTGCTCGGCGGCCTGCGGCGGAGCATCGCTCTCGAACGGGCGTCGGCTTCACTTGAAAATGTCGGCATGAGTTACCGGTCCGATCATTATCCCGAAGAGATGTCGGGCGGCGAGATGCAACGGGTGGCGATCGCCCGTGCTCTGGTCACGGAGCCCGAGGCCGTCTTATGCGATGAACCGACCGGCAACCTTGACTCGGCCACGAGCAAGGACATCCTAACGCTCCTTCGAGGCCTTCCCGAACCGGGCAAACGCAGCGTGGTCGTGGTGACGCATGACCGCAAGGCGGCCGAATATGGCGACCGCGTTCTCCACATTCGCGACGGTCTGTTGGCCCAGGAAGAAACCCTACGCAATCGGGTTCGCGATGTTTTGATCGAAGAACCGGTCGCTTCCTGACCTCACCTCAGGGCTCTTCATGTTCCCCGTATTTCGATCACTGAGTTTGCGTTACCTTCGCCTCCGCTGGGATCGCGCGGCCCTCGTCGTCGCCAGCATTGCGCTCGGCGTGGCCACGCTCGTCTCCACTCGCATTCTCAATCAGAGTCTTGAGGCCGCGGCCCACGACACGATGACGCCGATTCCGACGGCGAATCTGTACATCACCAACGGCGATGTGGGCGTGCTCCGTCAGGTGGCTGACGATGTCAATCGCGCGAAGATTGCCGGGGTGGAATCGGCCTCGGCCATTCTCTTCGAACAAATCCGCCTCGTCGGCCTCGGCAGCCCGGAAGGGCGCGTCGGCCTCTTGGTCGCTGCCGATCTCGATCAACTCTCGAATAGCAAAAGCACCAAAGCCTTCACCTACCGGATTCTCGACTTCGGCGCTGTCCGATCGCGAACCGGCGTCTTCATCAGCGAATTCCTGTGGAACGAACGGCGCACGCAGGGGATCTCCGATCAGACGCCCGTACGCCTGAGTTACGCTGATCGTGAATTGGAAGCTCCGCTTGCCGGAGTTCTCGAAATCGATGATCAGAGCAAGGCTTCGTCGTTCCAGCGCAATCTGGTCGCCCTGGATCTGAATCTCGCGCTCAAACTGATCAAGATTGAATTCCCACCCATCGCGGCTTTCGTGGGCAGCAGTTTGATCGGCGCCTTTGACACCGTCCGTGGCGACCGCGTCTCACGCATCGACATCAACATGGAACCCTCCGCCGATCTCGAACGCACCCGCCAAGCGGTACAGGCGGTCGTCGGCAACCGGGCCTCGGTGAAAACACTCGAAGAGCAAAAGAAATCGACCGACGACGTCATCGGCGGCATCCAGATCGGCTTCACGCTCTGTTCTGCTGGGGCACTCGTCGTCGGCTTGTTCCTCGTTTACAACGCGCTCTCGGTCAGCGTCGCCGAACGCCGGCACGACATTGGCATCCTGCGCTCGCTGGGCGCGACGCGCATCCAGATCGCGCGATTGTTCGCCGGCGAGGCCATTCTGCTCGGAATCGCCGGGGCGGTATTCGGCATCCCCCTCGGCTGCTACCTGGCTGACTTCGCCATCAACATGTTGAAGGGCGATCTCGACTCCATGTTCCTGAATCCAGACATTCGACCAACGCGCCTGAGCGCCTGGACGATGTTCGCCGCGATGGCGGCCGGCGTCTTGACCGCCTTGCTGGCGGCACTCGTCCCCGCGATCCAGGCCGCCCATGACCAACCCGCCGACGCCGTGCGGCGGTCGCCTTCCGCGTACAGCGGTCTGGTCCGCCGACTCCATCTGGCCGCGTGCCTCCTATTCATCGGTGCTGGCCTGGCGATGGTGCTTTTCCGAAACGCCCTGCCGCCTCGAACTGGCAGCTACGTGGGAATCGTCCTCATTTTGATCGGGATGTTTCTGGCACTCCCGATCCTGATCGGTTGGTTGGCCTATCTGATGCTCCCGCTCTTCCGCATGTTCCTGGGTATTGAAGCCCGTCTCGCGGCTGACAACCTGGTTCGATCACCGGCCCGAACGGGTGTCGTCATCGGCGCCCTGGCCGCCGGTGTGAGCCTGATGATCCAGACTGCGGGGGTCGGCCGCAGTAATGAAGAACCGATCAAGAAATGGGTCGAGCAAGTCATCCAGGCCGACGCGTTCGTCTTCTCCGGTTCGCTGACCTCCGCGAATAGTTCGCTGGCGCCGATGCAGCCAGCCGTCGGCGAGGCGATGCAAAAAGTAGACGGCGTCGAACGCGTCGTCGGCCTGCGTTTTATGCGTCCCGAGTATGAAGGCACCGTCATCTGCATGCTGGCCATCGACGCCCAGGATTACTCGCGCGGCACTCGAGCCCGGTTGCCGCAAGGTCTGCCAAGCCTGGAAGCTTTCGATCGACTGCCCGAAGGAGACGTCATCGTCGTTTCCGATAACTTCGCCGCCCGGTTCAAGAAGAAGGAAGGCGATGTCGTCACGCTTCCTCGCCGTCAGGGTGGACCGGTAAATCTCACCATCATCGGCGTGGGCCAGGACTACACCTGGAGCAAGGGCACCATCTTCATGGATCGCAAACGATTCAAGGAGATTTTCGAGGACGATTTTGTCGACGTCTTCCACGTCTATTTTCGCGACGATGCCGATCCGATTGCCACACGCCGCCATCTCGAACAGGCGGTCGTCCCGTGGAAGCTCGCCGTTGAGAATCGCGGATTCGTCAAGGATTTTCTGGCCGGGGTGATCGACAAGATTTACAAGCTCGCCTACCTGCAACAGGTGCTGGTCGCCATCGTGGCCGCTCTGGGAGTGGTAACGGCCCTCTTGATCTCCGTGCTGCAACGCCGTCGCGAACTCGGGTTGCTTCGCGCGGTGGGCGCTACCCAGTGGCAGGTGCTCAAGACGGTGATGGCCGAGGCATTCCTGATGGGCGCCATCGGCACCGTCCTGGGCATCGCCCTGGGCTTGCCGATGGAATGGTACATCCTTCGGGTCGTGCTCTTCGAGGAATCCGGCTTCTGGTTCGAGATGATCATCCCCTGGAAAGAGGCGCTCGGCATCGGTCTGGTCGCGATTGCTGTTGCCACCATCGCAGGATTGATCCCCGCACTCCGGGCCGTGCAACTTCGGATCGTCGACGCCATCGCGTACGAGTGATCGTATAATTTCATCTACGATGCTCTTCCTCGCACTTGAAACCAGTTGTGATGAAACCGCCGCGGCCGTCTTCACGGACGAGCCGCGCGTGTTGGCGAACGTCGTCGCGTCGCAGACCGAGAAGCATCTCCCCTTCGGCGGAGTGGTTCCCGAAATTGCCGCGCGGGCGCATCTTCAGAACATACTTCCCGTGATCGAAGAAGCCCTGACACGGGCCGGTGTGACACTCAACCAGATCGACGCTATCGCGGTGCATCACACTCCAGGCTTGGTGGGGGCTCTCCTGATTGGCGTGAGCGCCGCCAAGATGTTGTCGCTGGCACTCGACAAACCCCTGCTGGCGGTGAATCATGTCGCCAGCCACATTTATGCCTGCCGACTCGCGGCGGGGCGCGACATCTTCCCCTGCGTCGGACTGGTCGTCAGCGGTGGGCACACCGCCCTCTTTCAATGCCCGAGTCCGTTGAAAATGAACTTGCTCGGCGGCACTCGTGACGACGCCGCCGGCGAGGCGTTCGACAAAGTCGGCGCCATCCTGGGCCTCGGCTTCCCCGGCGGCCCCGCCCTGGAACGTGAAGCGTCGATCGGTAACCCAACCGCATACAACTTCCCGCGATCATTTCTACACGACGATCGCATCGAGTTTAGTTTCAGTGGTCTGAAAACGGCCGTGCTTTACACCATTCATGGCAAGGGTGTCTCGAAGGGACCGACACCGCAACCGGGACCATTGCGATCCGATGTGGCCGCCAGCTTTCAGCAAGCGGTCATCGACGTCCTCGTCGCCAAGTCTCACCTGGCAATTCGGCAAACAGGACTGCGGCGTCTCGCCGTCGGCGGCGGTGTCACCGCGAATAAGAAATTACGATCCGCCTTGGAAGAAATGACAACACGTTACGGGATTGAATTGTTTATCCCCCCCATGAACCTATGCACCGACAACGCCGCGATGGCCGCCCTGGCCGTCGAGAAATGGCGACTGGGTGAGTTCGCTGCACTCGACTTGGATGCCGAACCGAACTGGTTGGAGTAAGCTATACCACACGCGGTCGAGATTGAGAGATTGTCCAGCGAGAGGCTTCTTCCGAGCCCGACGCGTTAGCGAGGGAGCGTCCCATATTCCCTCGCTAATGCGTCGGGCTCGGAATCTCCGCTCAT
>Ga0105048_10006498_pt1 | contig 18847 bp, 8 predicted proteins | sample MAT05_FD_78382 | JGI IMG/M metagenome (GOLD analysis project Ga0105048, IMG submission 78382) | Freshwater microbial communities from Lake Fryxell liftoff mats and glacier meltwater in Antarctica - MAT-05 | ecosystem: Environmental > Aquatic > Freshwater > Ice > Liftoff microbial mat | place... | reverse complement strand
TTGCCCAGGAAACTGCGCAGATCCTGCTCGCGAGTGGCCTGGCCGGCAATCTTGCCGGCGGCAGTCATCTCGCGCACCAGTGTGATCATGTGATCCAGCGGGGTGTCAGCCGGTCGCAAAACGTCCAGTTCCTGCTGGGCGAAGTAGCCGATGTTCAGGCCCTTGCCCTCGGTGATCTCGCCATCGATGGCGCGCAGTTCGCGCGCAATCGTCTTGACCAGCGTCGACTTGCCCTGGCCGTTGGCACCCAGGATGCCGATGCGCTGGCCAGCCAGTACCGATCGGCTGATGTTGCGTACGATCACGGTCGGCCCGGTGCCCTCGGGAGCATCGTTGGCGGCCGGGTAGCCCACGCTGACGTCCTGCATGGACAGCATGGGATTGGGCAGGTTCACCGGTTCGCGGAACTCGAAGCTGAAATCGGCTTCGGCCAGCAACGGTGCGATTTTCTCCATCCGGTCCAGAGCCTTGACCCGGCTCTGCGCCTGCTTGGCCTTGCTGGCCTTGGCCTTGAAGCGTGCGATGAACTTCTGCAGGTGGGCAATCTTGTCCTGCTGTTTGGAGAATGCGTTTTGCTGCAACTCCATCTGCTCGGCGCGCATGTCTTCGAACTTGCTGTAGTTGCCGCCATAACGCACCAGCTTGGCGGAGTCGATATGCAGCGTGACATTGGTCACGGCGTCGAGGAACTCGCGGTCGTGGCTGATCACCAGCATCGTGCCTTCGAATTTCTTCAGCCAGGCCTCGAGCCAGACCAGGGCATCCAGGTCCAGGTGGTTGGTAGGCTCATCGAGCAGCAGCAGGTCAGCCGGGCACATCAGCGCCCGCGCCAGTTGCAGCCGCATGCGCCAGCCGCCGGAAAAGCTGTTCACAGGATTTTCCAATTCCGCGGTCTTGAATCCCAGACCCAGAATCAGGGCCTGCGCGCGCGCCGGTGCGTCATGCGCGCCGGCATCGTGCAATTCCATGTAGGCATGGGCCATGCGGTCACCGTCGTCACTGGCTTCGGCCGCAGCAACTTCCTGTTGCGCCGCAAGCAGGCGCACGTCACCCTGGACCACGTAGCTGGTGGCCGACATGTCGGTCTCCGGCATGTTCTGCGCCACCTGGCCCATGCGCCACTGGGCCGGCACGCTGAAGTCGCCTGCATCTTCATGCAGCGAACCGTCGAGCAGTGCGAACAGCGAGGATTTGCCGGCTCCGTTGCGGCCGACCAGGCCGACTTTCTCGCCCGGATTCAATGTCACCGAGGCGGCATCGAGCAGGACTTTGGTGCCACGGCGTAGCGTGACGGTCTTCAGGGTGATCATGATTTTCTAGTCAATGTGTCAGTGGCTATCCGCCCGGGGAGAGGGTGGATCAGGGCGTCCCGGGTCACGACACAGACTTGATCATGACCGGCGCTGGTCTCGAGCCAGACCACGCCAAGCGTGGGGAAGGCTGCCTCGAAATAGGGCCGCTCATGGCCGATTTCGAGTACCAGAACCGCCGCCTCAGACATCACTGCGTAGGCATCCTGTAACAGTCGCCGCACAAAGTCCATGCCGTCCTTGCCGCCGGCCAGGGCCAGCGACGGTTCCGCGCGGTATTCGGGCGGCAATTGTGACATGCTGTCGGAATTCACATACGGCGGGTTGCAAATGATCATGTCGTACGGCCCCTGGCTTGCCGCCAGACCGTCACCCTGCTGCAGGCGAATCTGCTCTTGCATACCATGGCGTTGCACATTCAGTTGTGCCACTGCCAGCGCGTCGGGCGAGATATCTGCGGCATCGATCTGCAGGTGCGGATAAGCCAAGGCAGCCAGCACGGCCAGGCTGGCACCACCGGTGCACAAGTCAAGCAGTCGGGTCGCGTCTTCGGGCAACCAGTAATCCAACGCGCCCACGGCCAGCAACTCGCCGATCAGGCTGCGCGGCACGATGCAACGTTCGTCGACATGAAACGCCACGCCTTGCAACCAGGCCTCGGCGGTGAGGTAGGCGGCCGGAACCCGCGACGTGATGCGCTTTTGCACCAGTGCCTGGACTTGCGCTAATGCGTCTGCCGTCACAGCCTGAGCCACTATGCCGTCCTCGCCGTCCAAAGGCGTGTCCAGTGGGTGGCCGAGTTGCCACAGCACCAGCCACGCGGCTTCATCGTAGGCGTTGGTGGTGCCATGGCCGAAGAACACGTCGGCGGCGTCCAGCGCATGGGCACTGGACGCTATCAGTTCGCCGATGGTCATGCGAGGGGTTCCGCGTCGAGGGTTTCGAGAATACGGCGATAGATGTTCTTGAGCGTTTCAAGATCGGTCAACACAATGTTTTCGTCAATCTGGTGAATCGAGGCATTCGGAGGCCCCAATTCGACCACTTGCGGGCAGATCCGGGCCATGAAGCGGGCATCGCTGGTACCGCCAGTGGTCGAGAGTTCAGGCGTATGGCCGGTCTCACTTTCGATGACCTTGCAGATCGCCTGCACCAGTGAGCCGCTGGTCGTGACAAATGGTTCGGCGGACAGCGTCCAGTCCAGCGTATAGGTCAAGCCGTGCCGATCCAGCACGGCATGCATTCGCTGCTGCAACTGTTCGGGTGTCGAAGCAGTGGAGAAGCCCTTCATGTCGCTGGCGCCGCGTCCGAACAGACGGCCGTCGCGGTGGGTCGGAACAAAGGGCGCACTTTGCCAGTGCGCAAGCGGCCCAGTGGGAACCACATCGGTATGCCCCGCAAACACCAGCGTCGGACCCGCCGAATGCAACGCCCGATTGGTCGGTACCCGTTTGGCCCAAAGGTTGGATACACGCCAGTCTGCCGGGCCGAACGGCAGGTGCTCGCACGTAAAGCCGATGGATGCGAGACACTGCGCGATGATCAACTGGCAATCGGCGTCGTTCGGCGTTACGGACGCCTGGGCGATCAGTTGTTCGGTCAGCCGCAGCGTGTCCGCCATCAGTTCTTGACGTCCAGTGTGATCTCGGTGAACGATGGCTCGTCGTCCGGATCCTCTTCCGCCTTGGTGGAACTGCGTGCGCTGGCGAAGTCGTTCTCCATGCGCCACATCAGGTTGGTCGGCGAATCCGAATTGGCCAGGCCTTCCTTGCGATCAACAGTGCCATCGATGATGAGGCGTGCAATGTCGGCCTCGAAACTTTGCGAGCCTTCGGCCATCGATTTTTCCATTGCCTCCTTGATGCCCGAGAAGTCGCCTTTTTCAATCAGTTCGGCAATGAGCTTGGTGTTGAGCAAGACCTCGACCGAAGGCGTGCGCGAGCCAGTGACCGTACGCAACAAACGTTGCGACACGACGGCACGCAAGGCCGCCGCCAGATCGCCCAGCATGGTCTCGCGCACTTCAACCGGGTAAAAACTCAGGATCCGGTTCAATGCCTGGTAGCTGTTGTTGGCGTGCATGGTCGCCAGGCAAAGATGGCCAGACTGGGCATAGGCGAGGGCGGCGGACATGGTTTCGCGGTCGCGGATCTCGCCCACCAGGATCACGTCCGGTGCCTGGCGCAAGGCGTTCTTGAGCGCGATTTCCAGCGATTGGGTGTCGGTTCCGATCTCACGCTGGTTGATGATGGATCGCTTGTTCTTGAACAGGAACTCGACCGGGTCTTCGATGGTCAGGATATGGCCGGCCAGATTTTCATTGCGATAGTCGATCATCGAGGCCAGCGTGGTGCTCTTGCCGGCACCCGTGGCGCCCACCATCAGCAGAAGACCCCGCTTGGCCATGATCAGCTCTGACAGGATGTCGGGCAAGCCCAGGCTCGACAGCGGCGGCACCTCCGGCGTGATGAAGCGGATGACAGCCGCGATCGTGCCGCGCTGGCGCATGGCGCTGATCCTGAACCGTCCCACGCCCGCCAACGGGAAGCTCATGTTGAGCTCACTGGCGGTATCGAGCTCGGCCATCCGATCGGCCGTAATGACCTCGGCGAGCAGATTGCGCGGCGCATCAGGCGGCAGAAGCTGGTTGTTGATCGGTATGCAAAGGCCGTTGATCTTGATCAGCGCCGGAGCATGGGCCGACAGATAGACATCGGACGCTTTCTTGTCCGCCATCAGGCGCAGGATGCGCTCCATCGTTCCCGGTGTGCCGCTGGTTGCCATGGTATCGCCCCCGTACGCTGATTGATGAATGCGATTTGCGACAGCTGTGCGTTCAGTCGCGCAGCAAGTCGTTCAGGCTGGTCTTGGCCCGGGTCTGGGCATCGACCTTCTTGACGATCACGGCGCAATACAGGCTGTACTTGCCGTCGGCGCTGGGCAGGTTGCCCGATACCACCACTGAGCCGGCCGGAATGCGTCCGTACGTCACGCTGCCGGTAGCACGGTCATAGATCTTGGTGCTCTGGCCGATGTAGACCCCCATCGAGATGACGGAGTTTTCCTCGACGATCACGCCTTCAACAACCTCGGAGCGCGCGCCTACGAAGCAGTTGTCCTCGATGATGGTCGGGCCGGCTTGCATGGGTTCGAGTACGCCGCCGATGCCCACGCCGCCGCTCAGATGCACGTTCTTGCCGATCTGGGCGCACGAACCCACCGTGGCCCATGTGTCGACCATCGTGCCTTCATCGACATACGCGCCGATATTGACGTAAGAGGGCATGAGTACCACACCGCGGGCGCAGAAACTGCCGCGTCGGGCAACAGCCGGAGGCACCACACGTACGCCGGTGGCCCGCATCGCCGCTTCGTCCATGCCACCAAATTTGGTGGGAACCTTGTCGAAGAAGCCCAGATCGCCGCTGCGCACAATGCCGTTGTCCTTGAGCCGAAAGCTCAGCAGCACGGCCTTCTTGATCCACTGGTGGGTGGTCCACCGGCCGACGCCGTCGCGCGTGGCGACCCGCAGTTTGCCGCTGTCGAGCTCGGCAATCACATGCTCGACGGCTTCGCTGATCTCCTTGGGGGCGGATTTGGGCGAGAACTCCGAACGGTTTTCCCAGGCGGCGTCGAGGGTTTTTTGGAGCTGATCGGTCATGTACAGAGGGTTTTCGTGAGAAAAGTTGGACGACGGGTTGGATTCACTGCCGGTTGCGCATGAACTGGACGATGCGCCGCGCGGCTTCTTCGCATTCGGCGGTCTCTGCCACCAGTGCCATCCGGACGCGGCCGGCGCCCGGATTGCCACCGTGCACGTCGCGCGCCAGATAGCTCCCGGGCAAGACCGTGACATTGTAAAGAGCGAGCAGCTCGCGCGCGAATTGCGTGTCGCTTCCCGGCACCTTGGCCCACAGATAAAAGCCGGCGTCCGGCAGGGCCACATCGAGCACGTCGGCAAGCAGGGGCGTGACACGGGCGAATTTGTCGCGGTACAGCTTGCGGTTCTCGACTACGTGCTCTTCGTCCGCCCAGGCCACGGCGCTGGCGGTCTGTACCACCGGACTCATGGCGCTGCCATGGTAGGTGCGATAAAGCAGGAATTGGCGCACCAGGTCGGCATCACCGGCAACAAAGCCACTGCGCATGCCGGGAACATTGCTGCGTTTGGACAGGCTGGTAAACGATAGCAGCCGCCGGAAGTCGTGCCGGCCGAGCTGCGCGGCCGCCTGCATGCCCCCCAGCGGAGGCTCATCGCGAAAATAGATTTCGCTGTAGCACTCGTCTGAGGCGATCACGAAACCATGCCGGTCGCTCAGCTCGAACAGCTTCTCCCACTCGGTCAGGGGCATCACTGCGCCAGTCGGGTTGCCAGGCGAGCAGACAAACAGAAGCTGGGTGCGGGCCCACACCGCGTCAGGAACCGAATCCCAGTCCTGGGCAAAGTTGCGGGCCGGGTCGGCGGCAACAAAATAGGGCGCGGCGCCGGCGAGCAAGGCCGCGCCCTCGTAGATCTGATAGAACGGATTCGGACACACGACGATAGCCCCAGGCGCGTCGGCCGATTGGCGTTGCACAACGGTCTGGGCGAACGCAAACAGCGCCTCGCGCGAGCCGTTCACGGGCAAGACCTGCCGGGTCGCATCGACGGTCAGGCCATAACGCTTCAGGATCCAGGCCGCGAAACTCGCACGCAATGCCGGGTCGCCCGCCGTTGAGGGGTAACTGGCCAGTCCGCTGGGCTCGCGGGTTACGGCATCGGCATAGGCCTTGGTGATGAATGCAGGGGTCGCATGGCGCGGCTCGCCAATGCCCAGGCTGATGGGTCGATAGGCCGCATCGGGCTGTATACCGGCGAACAATGCGCGCAGTCGCTCGAATGGATAAGGCTGCAAAAGGCCCAGCAATTGATTCATGGTGCGGGATTATCCCGCCTACACACGGCCCGGCATCTTCCAGCGGCGCCACGTCGCCGCCTTTTTTCAGCGCACCAGAGAGCAGTCTGCTCAGGTTTTCTTGCTGCTTTTGGCCTTTGGCTTGGCGGTAACGGGTGATTTGGTCGCGCCGTCCGCCGGCATGTCGCCGATGACCGACTTGAGCGGACATATCTTGAACGCGGGGCACTTCTGGCAACCGGCGACGACGGCAACGGGACATAGTGTCATGGCAAGTTTTCTGATGGCGGTGGGGGTTCGAGATCTGCAAGTATGCGCCTGTTGTGTGCAAAAGCTCTCATAACACAGGGTTTGTCATAGCAGGCTTCCCCTCGCAGGAGGGTAGACAAAGGTGACGAAGTGTGACCCAATTTACAAGTGTGAAGCGAGGGTTATTGCAGGGAGGAACCCGCTTTCAGAAGCGCACTTGTTTGCGTTGGTGGCATAGGCTTTTTGCGAAGTCTGGCGTGCCTTTACGCCGATCCGGAACAGTACCCCTGTGATGACCCACAGGCCTCCTTGCTGCAAATAGAAACGTTGTGGAGATTGCGATGAAATCAGGATTCCAACATCGCCGCAATGCGCTGGTGATTGCGCTGTCAGCCGCTTATGCGCTCGGCTCGCCCCATGCCCTTGCCAATCCCAATGGCGCTCAGGTCGTGTCCGGGCAGGCTGCGTTGCAGACCCACGGCAACCAGCTGACCGTCACCAACAGTGCGAACGCAATTATCAACTGGCGGGGTTTTTCCATTGGTGCCGGTGAAACCACCCGCTTCGTACAGCCCTCGGCCGCCAGCGCTGTGTTAAACCGGGTCGTGGGGTCGGACGTCTCGCAGTTGCTGGGTCAGCTGCAGTCCAACGGACAGGTGTTCCTGATCAACCCGAACGGCATCGTCATCGGTGCATCGGCGCGGATCGACACCAACAGCTTTGTGGCGTCCACGCTGGACATCGCCGACGCTGACTTCCTGGCTGGCAAGTTGCGATTTCTCGACCGATCGGGCGCCGGAGGCATCCGTAACGAAGGTTTGATCACGGCCGGCCCGGGTGGGCGTATCGCCCTGATCGCGCCAAACATCGAGAACAGCGGCATCATCCACGCGCCCGACGGCAATATCCTGCTGGCGGCCGGTCGCAAGCTCGAGATCGCCAGTCTCGATCTGGACGGCATCCGGTTTGAAATTCAGGCGCCCACCGATTCGGTGCTTAATCTGGGCAAGTTGCTCGCCGACAACGGCGCTGTACGTGTTTTCGCCGGGAACCTGCGCAACAGCGGCGAGATCGAGGCCAGCCGCATGGCACTCGATGCCAGTGGCCAGATTGTGTTGTCCGGCAGCAACAGTGTCGCTTTGACGGCCGACAGCATCATTCGTGCAGACGGCGCCAAAGGTGGGCAGGTACTGATCCAGAGCGCGCAAGGTACGTCCCGGATCGACGGGCTGGTGTCGGCTAGTGGCTCGGCGGGTGCCGGGGGCGACGTTCGGCTGCTGGGCGAGCGAGTGGCGCTGGAGGCGGGTGCGCGGATCGTCGCGTCGGGCAGTTCCGCGGGCGGTCAGATTCTGGTGGGCGGCGATTACCAGGGCGCCAATGCCGATGTGCAGAACGCCCGGCGGGTTCATGTGGCCGCGGGTGCCACACTCGAGGCCAATGCCACGGTCGACGGCGACGGCGGCAAGATCATCGTCTGGGCCGACGAAAACACGCGCTACCAGGGCGCCTTGTCTGCGCGCGGTGGCGCCCAGGGCGGCAATGGCGGTTTCGCCGAGGTCTCGGGCAAACAGAATCTGGAGTTCACCGGAACCGCCGACCTGAGTGCGCCGGCCGGCGCGCACGGCAGCCTGTTGCTCGACCCGCTCGATATTCTGGTATCGCTGACCAGCGGCATTCTTCCGATCGTCGTCGACGAATTCGCCGATTTCGCCAGCAACGTGGTCACGGTGTCCCCACTGACCTTGGCGGCGGTTGGCGGCAATGTGGTGTTACAGGCCGAACGCGACATCTATGTGCGCGATGCCATCACCTTGACAGCAGCTGGCGCAGGCTTGACCGCCACTGCTGGCGGGGCCTTGTTCAATGCCGGGTCCATCATCAACACGGCGGGCATCACCACCAATGGCGGAACCGTGAGCCTGCGCGGGAACTCGATTTCCGGTGCCGGCGGCATTACCACGCAAGGCGGCGCGGTTGATCTGATGACGGCCGCTTCGCTCAACTACTCCGGCGCGATTGCATCGGGCGGCGGAGGTGTCACGCTGGTGTCGCAGAACAGCTCGGTCAATGGTGCGAACGTGGATGCGGGCAGTGGCACGATCGCCGTGATGGGGCGAAACATCTCGGGTGGCAGTTACACCACGACCGGAACAGCTGGCTTCACTGCCTCCACCGGCAGTATCTTTGTCAACGACGTGAATGCCAATATCGTCAATTTCAACGCCACTGGCGCGATCGATGGATCGGTCGTAGCAAGTGAACGGGTGAACGCCGCGTCCAGTGGCTCTTATGTCCAACTGTCAAATGGCTTCAATTCCGGGATGATCAACAGCGCCGGCCCACCGCTGCGCTTGGGCACTATCTCCGGCAATTCGGGTATCTATCTGTATTCGTCCCATGGGATGGAGCAGGCGAGTGGCGGCCTGCTGACTTCGCGATACGTCAGCCTCAGCGGAAACAACGCGGCTTCGGCATTGGGCTCACTCGCGGCGCCAATCCTGATATCGGCCCCATCGGGCACGGTCCAGCCTGAAATCAATTTGTCCGGCCTCACGGCGCCAGCACACCTGGCGATGGTCGGCAGTCCGACATTGGCGGCCTTGAGCTTGAACGGCACGGTTGCCGGACTCGGCGGCTCCACGCTCACCGGCGCCGGCAACCTTTCGACATTCAGCCTCGGACAATCCGGTGGCATGCTGGATGTCTCGGCGGTGTCCAGCGGCGGTCTGGCGAACGGGCTGAACGTTTCAGTAGGCAACGGGGGAATCAATGCCGCCACGCTGACCTTGCCCGGTGCGCCGGTCAGTCTGTCGGCGTCGGCAGGTGTCACGGTGGGCGCGATGACGGCCGGCAGCCTGTCGATCCAGGCAGCCGGTGCCGTCAACATCGGTACGGCCACGACCACTGGCAGTTCGGGCATTTACGTCAGCACGCAGTCGTGCAGCTTTGGAAACATGGCGTGCACTGCATCCAGCCCGATCAGCGCTGGAACGCTGAACGCGGGCGGCAACGGGTCTGTGAGTCTTTACGCATATGACAACGGCAATGTGAGCGCGACCAACGTGAGCGCGGGGCGTGATGTCTATTTGTCGGTCGGAGAGGTCTACCCGACCTCCTTCGGTTTCCCTTTCACCAGCCTGACGACAAACAATGACATCGTGCTCGGGACAGTGGTCGCGGGCCGAAACGTGAGTGTCAATCACAATGCTCAAGGTAATGTGACGTTGACCAGTCTGAGCGCCGCCGGCTTCGTCAACATTCAGGCCGGCAGCTCATATATCCCCATTGCGTTCAATAACGCGACCACCACCAATAACACCATCGCCGTCGGTAACAACGGGCCGGCAGGTGCGACCGGTAGTTTCTCGGTCTACAACAACGGTATTGGCAATCTGACCGTCACTGGCGATGTCGACCGCAGTGTTTCCGGCAGCATCGATTTGTCCGCCGCAAACGGGGCGGTGACGGCCACCGGGAACCTGACGGCGCGCGACTCGATCTACATTTCGGCTGGGAGCGCAAGCTCGGTGGCGGCAGCCGCGACAGTAGGCAATCTCGTGTCCGGCGCCGGCGGCAACAGCAACAGTGGCAACATTTACGTCGAAGCGTCCGGCGATTTGAGGTTCAACACGGCAAATGCCAGTTCGGCCAACGTATCCAATGGCCGTGTCGACCTGAATTCCAGCATGGGCTTCGTTCGGACCAGTTCCGACAACACCACACCAGACATCGTCGCAACCGGTGATGTGGCTGTCCGTGCCGGTACGTCGATCGGCAATGCAGCCTTCGTCAATCCGCTGGACATCACCGCCGGTGCCGCCAGGACGGTCACCCTGGTGGCCGGTAGTGATATCGGCTCCCCAACAGGTGTGGTAAACGTCAATACCAATGGCACGCTCGCCGTGACCAGCACAGCAGGGCGGTTTCATGTCGCGGCGACAGACGGAGCCACGGCACAGTCTTTGTCGTCGATTCGTCTGTCCGCGTCGGCTGGCGGCATTGGCAGTGGCAATTCGTCGACGTTCACGTCGGCCGATCTCAACGTGACCGCGGCCAGCAATGGCAATATGATCACGATCAGTGATCTGGTACGTAACACCGGCACTCTGAACGAGTTCCGGTTCGATGCGACCGGAACCAGCGGTCTGACGTTCGGCAATGTGAACTTGAACACAGCGACCGGCATCAACAAGCTGGTTCTGACGTCGACCGGCAACATGCTTCAGGCGAGCGGCAATGTCGTTGCAGGCAATCTAACGCTCGACTCCGGCTCGGGCAACCTGACAGTGGGCAATGTGACGTCGGCCTCGACGGTGATTGCGTCTCCGGCAAGAAACAATATCCTGAGCCTTTCGGGCGCCAACGTTAACGCCGGCAATCTGCTGGCCGACTCCATCGTTGTCAACGGTTCCAGCAACGTGCAGGTCGGTTCCGTGCAATCGACGGGTACGCATCGCGGTTTTGCCAATTCGGCCTACGATTCCACCGTTTTTCGATATCCGTTGGACGAGCTGCGGCTGACTGCTGGCGCGACTTTGAGCACGGGTGGGAACGTCACAAGCGCCACTTCCGCTTTTCTGACCGGCATGACCGGCGTCAGCATCAACGGCGGTGCCGGCGCCGTGATGGGCGGCAACTTCTCGACGAACTTTTACACCGATTCGGTCGACATCAATGCGGGCACTGGTGTTTTGGCGGTTGCCGCGGTCGCTGCCCACGATGTTCGGGCCACAGGCTCGTCCCTGAACACAGGCAACGTCACAGCCACCCGCTTTCTGACCTTGGGCGATGCCTCCACACAAAGCGTCTCCACCGGCGCTCTTTCCGGAACGAGTGGATTGACGTTGAACGCAGGCAGCTTCACTACTGGCAATTTGTCAGCCACCTCCGGCACAGTTTCCATCACCGCAAACGCCACAGGCAACCAGCAATATGCGCCTGGCAGCCCGATTGCGATCACCGCCAGTTCGGTCGTCGTTAACGCGCCCAATCGCATCGACCTGGCGACGAACGCCACAGTGACCGCGCCGAACGTCACGCTCAGAGCCACGGGCGGCAACGTGGCCGCCAATCTGACTGGCGCTACCAACCTGACCGTCGATACGGGCGGGGTGTTCAATGTTTCGTCGACCCTCGCGTTGACCAATTTGAATGTCACCGCCGACGGCAGCGTGGCTGGTGCTGGTGCCGGTTCGGTGGTCACTGGCAGCGGCCAGTCGCAGACCTATGCGACGACGGGCAATCAACTGGCGCTGCAAATGGCGTCCGCCACGGGATTGGCCAATCGGTATGCCGAGACTGCCAACTCGATCACCGACATCATCATCAATACCACTGGCACGTTCGGGAGTTCAGGCAGTTCGCTGATTGACGTCTCTGCGCCTGTGGCCAACATTGCAGCCAATTCCGTGGTCATCGGAAACGGGTCGCTGACGTTGACAACCGCAGGCAATATCGCGCTGACATCCGTTGTCACCGGCGGTGGCGCTGTCTCCGCCACCAGTTTTGACGAATCCATTACCCTGACGTCCGTCAACAGCGTCGGGGGTTCTGTCACGGCGCGAACCTTTGGTGCTGATGCTTTTGACAACATCAATGTGCAAAGTGTCGTCACACTGGGCGGAGGCGTCACGCTGACGGCTGACAACGGAAATATCGTTCGTGCCGGCGCCTTGATGTCGCCGCAGATCGACACCCGCAACGGGCAGGGGCAGGCCACTGGCACCACCACTTTGAACGCAGCCGGCGGCAGCGTGGGCAGTGCCGGGTCGCGGCTGCAGACCAGCGGTGCGGTGACGCTCAATGCCAATGCGCACAACGACATTGCGATCGATGTAGTCAATACCACGCTGACGAATCTGGCGTTGACTACGTCGGCGAGTGGCTCGGGCGTGGTCAGTGTCAGCGACGCGAATTTTGCCGCCCTTGGCATCACGCGAAGTGGTGGCACCGACCTTTTGCTCGCAGCTTTGAGCCCCGTGTCGGCGGGTGGGTTTTCGCTGACGGCCACCGATGGCAATATCGTCGTCGGGGGGGATATCGGCAACGTCACGGCACTGGCACTCAATGCCGGCTATAACCTGAGCAGTGGCAATCTGGTGATCCAGGCCTCCGGCGGCCCGCGTACGATCAGCGCCAACACCTACGATCTGCGCGCCGGTCAGGACGTCTTGATCAGCGCGGGGGCAACAGCCGGCGAAAACGTTTCGATCATGCAGACGGCGGCTTCGGGTCACAATTACGTGTATGCAGGGCGCGACATCGTACTGGCGGCAAATGGCGGCAGTGCAACGTTGATGCACAACGCATTGAATTGGACCCAGTTTCTCAATGCAAGCCGAGATGTTGTGATCGACGGCGGCTCAGCGGGCGTTGCCAACGCCGCTGCGTCCGTCACGTCGGCTGGCGTTCAGAACATCACGGCGGATCGAAATCTCGCGGTGCGCGGTGGATCAGCCAATCAGGCGTCGGCGCGCATCGACGCGGTGCAAAGTCAGACCATCAACCAGGTCGGCGGCTCGGTGATGGTGTCCGGTGGATCGGGTCAGGATGCCTTTGCGCAGATCGTCTCCAGCACTTCCAGCCAATCAGTGGGCAACTCGAACTCCAACACGACGGATATGGTATCGGTGCAAGGCGGTAGCGGTACCGGAGCCTATGCTTTAATTCGGGCGGCGACGTCGCAGACCGTCCAGAGTTCCGGGGACATTCGGGTCGTTGGTGGCAGCGCAACTGGCACGGATGCAGAGTTGATCGCCGGCAGCAGCCAGACCGTGGGTTCCACGTCCACATTTTTCAATGACCCGACTGCTGCAATCCTGGTGCAGGGCGGCGCGGGTGGCAAGGCCAGGATCATGGCGGGTAGCACCCAGACCGTGAGCGCTGGCGACGGGATTTCAGTGCTCGGTGGTTCGGGCACCGGCACAACGGCGTCGATCGAGACAACGGCAGGTAGTCAGAGCATCGGCACTTCAGGTACTAGCTTCAACGACCCCACCAGCGACATACTGGTACGCGCGGGTACCGGCGATGCGGCGTTTGCGTCGATCAAGGCGAGCGGCACCCAGACCATCAGCACCGGTGGGACGATCACGGTACAGGGCAACTCCGGGGTCGGTGCCTATGGCGAAATCCTCAGCACGGGCGGATCACAGTCTATCGGCTCGACCTCCACCAACTTCAATGACGCGACCGGTTCGATCCTGGTGCAGGCTGGAAGCGGCGGCATCGCCCGCATACAGGCTCAGACTAACCAGACCATCCGTACCGGCGGTGACCTGTCAGTGATCGGCGGCAGTGGCGCCAACATGACGGCGGCCGTGCAGTCGATGAGCGGTTTCCAGACCATTGGCAGTACCTCCATATTTTCCAACGATCCGTCGGGTTCGCTTCTTGTGCAGGCCGGTAGTGGCAGTGGTGCTGCGGCTTTCATCAATGCCGCAACCGGTCAGACCATTGATGCCGGTGGCACCATCACCGTCGCAGGCAACGCTTCGGGTGCGTTCGCAGAAATCGTCACGACAGCCGGCAACCAGACCATTGGCAATGTCAGCGGGTCGACTGACCGCACTGACACTATTGCGCTATTAGGGGGATCTGCCGCCGGGTCTTACGCCCGCATAGCCGCGGCTGCGGGATTCCAGACAGTGCGCACCAGCGCCAATCTCACAATGTCGGGTGGGGCAGGCGACAACGCCGGCGCGAAATTCCAGTCTCGAACAGGGCAAACGTTCACTGTCCAGGGCGACCTGGCCGTGACCGGTGGCAGTGGCAGCGCGCCGGGCCTGAACGAGACGGCCATCCGCAACACGACCAGCGGCAACCAGTCGCTCATTGTCTCCGGCAATATGTCGGTCACGGGTGGTGGAATGGGTTCGGACACATGGGTGAAACAGGACGCAGCCGGAAGTCAGAACATCAACGTCGGCGGAACGCTGGCATTGTTGTCGCCGGCAGCCACCACCAATACCGGCGTAACCAGCATCGAGGCGCTGGGCAGCAGCCAGTCGATTTCGGTGGGTGGCGCGATGACGATCGCCAATCAGGCCGGGTGGTTGACTTATGTCAGCGCCACCGGTACGCAGTCGATCAATGCCGACTCGTTGGGCATCACCTTGTCGAGCCAGGCTCCGGTTTCGTCGCCCTTTGCCGGCGTTACGGCGACCGGCAACCAGAGCATCTTCCTGCGCGGCGACGGCAGCACGGTGGGATCAGCCACTTTGTCGATATTCAACACCAGCAGCCTGACCGATTCGCTGGCCGCGGTGTCGACAGCGGCTGACCAGACCATACTGATGGATTACAACTCCGCCGGACTGGTGCAGATCGGCAGCTCCAACGGCCTGGGCAAGTCGCAGATATTTGCGGGCGGCAAGCACACCATGGTGGCGGGCCAGTTGTTGATACAGGGCGGTGCCAGTAGCGCAGCCGTCGCAGCGCTCATGGTGCCGAACGACGCGGCCGTGATCAGCACCATCTACGGTCCGATCGAGCTCAAGGGCGGGGCCCAGGGTGCCGCGCTGATCGATCCGCCAACGCTGGACATGGTGTCGAACAACGGCGTATTCCTGCTTGCCGGTGCAGGCCCGGGGGCCAGTGCCACGATCAACGCCGGCATCTTCAACCTGGCAGCGACCCAAGGCGACCTGAGCCTGATCAGCTCGGCCGCTGCAGCAGCCATAACAGCCAATGTCTTCAACTATTTCGGCGGCGGCAATGTTTTCCTCACGGGTGGCACGATCACTGTAACGCAGGCCGGCACGATCAACATCACCGGCATTTGCTACAGCTGTGACACGAATCTGTTCGGCCCATTCAGCGTGTTCGCGTTCATACCACCGCCAACCGATTTTGGCGCCTTGGTTGCCAACAACCTGCTGGCGTTGTCCGATCTGGGATACGGGCTGTTCGATGCGTTTTACAACAAGGATGGCGAGTTGGAGCTGAGGAATCGGCGACTGAACCAGTGTTATTGACAAGGCCGACACCATGACTTCCACTTTGTTCAAACAACTGGGTGCGATTGCCCGGCCTCTTGCGGCTGACGTACGTCTTGCCGGGTTTCATGCGCTGCTGGCGCTGGCAGCTGTAGTGGCGGCCAGCGGCGCTGCGGCGCAATCCAAAGCCGGTGCGGTTTCGCACCTGCAGGGCATGGCCACGGCGCAACAACCCAATGGCGGCTACCGATTTCTGGCACGAGGCGATACCGTGCTCGAAGGCGATGTCATCTCGACCACCGAGCGCGGGTTTGCCGTGGTCGCGCTGGACGATGGGACCAAGTTCACCTTGCGTCCATCGAGCACATTCGCCATCGATCGTTTCAAGCATGAGCAGGGCGAGGAGTCTGCCGTCATGCGCTTGCTGCGTGGAGGTGTTCGCATGGTCACCGGCCTGGTCAGCAAGCGCAATCCGACGGGTTTTGAGTTCAAGGTCAAGACCGCAACCCTGGGTATCCGCGGCACCAGTTTCGATGCCCGTATCTGCGGCGAAGACTGCCGTCAGGAAGGCGTCGCGCCACAGGCTGCCACCGCGGCTGTGGCCGGGCTGTCGGGAACTGGGGCGGTTGTGGCCCGGCTGGTCCGCGCCAGCGGCCGCATCACCGCGACCTTGCCGGGTCAGAGCCCGAGGCCTTTGTCGGTGGGCGCCGCACTCTACCAGGGCGATGACGTGCGCACTGGTGCCGACGGTGTCGCCGTGATCGGATTCCGGGACCGCACCAAGGCATCGGTCAACCCGAACACGGTGATTCGCATCGACTCCTATGTCTACGACCAGCCGCAGGCCGCCGAGAGCTTCGCGGTGTCGCTGCTCAAGGGCGGATTGCGTCTGTTTACCGGCCTCATCGGCAAAAAGGAGCCACGTGCCTTCACCGTCAAGACGTTGACTGCCACCGTTGGCATTCGTGGCACTGGCATGGACATCAGTTGCGAAGGTCCGTGCGTCGATCCTGCACTGGGCGAGACTTCCGCCGCTGCCAACACGGTGGATCCCGGTCAGGCAGACGGCCTGTTTCTGCAGACCTGGGAAGGCGACAGCTATTTCTTCGTCGGCCCGTTGAATGTTGGCCTGAACCAGACCGGATTCATCGGCAACGATGGCTTGGGTCGCATACTGCGCACCATGCCGGAGTTTCTGACGCGCCAGCTTGCACCAAGGCCTGATCAGGTTGATGTCGATTGGGACAGCCTGTTCGCAAGCGTCCAGCCGACCGGCGCCGACGGCATCTATGTGTACGTGCGGGACGGCCATGTGTTCTTGACGTCGGGTGGTGCACGTGTGGATCTGGGCGTTGGAGAAGCAGGATTTGTGGGGGGTGACGGGCGCGCGGTTCGCATGTCACCAGTGCCCGGATTCATGTCCGGTGATCCTTATCCGGTGCCAGAATTGTTCAGTCAGACGGATCGCCCGTTGTTCCAGTTGTTCGGAATCACCTTGGGCCAACCAGGACAGGAAATATGCAGACTGTGAAGCGCAATGCCATGCGGACAACAACAACAGGAATCGCCATGATGCCCCGGCGGATGCGTGGGCTGGCGCTGTGTCTTGCCATTGGCTGGCCGGCGGCCTCGGCCATTGGACAAACAGCGCCGGCAGCCGAGGTGGCCGGTCCGACACTGGACATACAGAGTTACGTGATCGACGGCGGTGTGCCGATTTCAGATCAGGATACCCAGACCTTGCTGGCGCCGTTTGTGGGCACCAAGAAGACTCTGGCGGATATCGAGGCTGCGGCCCAGGCGCTTGAGCGAGACCTGCGCAGTCGCGGCTACGCTTTTCACCGCGTGTTCGTACCGCAGCAAAAGCCGGAACAAGGTGTGGTGAAGCTGGGCGTGATTCAGATACGGGTTGGCAAGGTTCAGGTGACCGGCAATCAGTTCTACTCCGACGAGAACATCCGGCGCAGCCTGGGCAGCCTGAAAGAGGGCGATATTCCCGAGGTACGCACCTTGGGGCGTGACGTCACGGCCAGCAATGCCAATCCGGCCAAGCAGATCACGGTGACATTCAAGGAGTCGAGCGAGCCCAATTCGGTCGATGCCGAGATCAAGGTCAAGGATTCTGACCCGGTGAACTATTTTGCGTCGCTGTCGTTGAACGAGAAAATTTCCGGTAGTGGTCCCTCGAACCGCACGCGACGTGTCAGCGGCGGGTTCCAGCACTCCAATCTTTTTGATCGCGACCATGTGATGACGGTGTCGTACACCACCGATCCGGGTTATCCGAACAACGTCAGCCTGTTCGGCGCCTATTACCAGGTCCCGTTTTATGGCACCGGCATGAACCTGTCGGCCGCATTTGTCAGCTCGGACGTCAATTCCGGCCAGGTTCGTCAAGGCAGCAGTGTGTTTGACATCAGCGGCAGTGGACAGTTCTTTGGTGTGCGCCTGTCCAAGGCATTGAGCCGGGTCGACGCCTTGCAGCAAACGGTGGCCGTGGGTCTGGATGACCGCTATTTCAAGAACAGCACGACTTTCAACGGCGCAAAGATCCAGCCCAATGTCGGTTCACGGGTCTTGTCAGCGCAATACACTTTTCGCGACGAACCGAGCTGGGGCGTGATGGCGGGCAGCGTCGACTATGCAGTCAATATCGGTGGCGGTACCTCGAACTCGGCGGCCAATCACACAGCCAACGGTGGTACACGCAGCTGGGATGCGATCCGCTACAACCTCGAGGCGGCTACATTGATGGGCAACTGGCAGGTCCGCGGACGATTCAAAGGTCAGATCAGCAACGACTCGCTGATCGCCGGTGAACAGTTCGGCCTGGGCGGGGCCAATTCCTTGCGTGGTTTCTCGGACCGCGTGGTATCGGGTGATCGCGGCTACCAATGGAACATCGAGGGCATGGGGCCTGGCATCGGTGAGCGCAAGATCCGACCGATCGTGTTTGTCGAAGGGGGTCGGGTCTGGGTGCGTGGCGGCGTCGACGAATCGCTGATGTCGGCCGGCGTTGGCTTGCGCATGACCATCGACAAATTCCAGCTGGGCCTGGACTTGGCCAAGCCGTTGGACAACACACGCGCGGCGCCATCTGGCAATCCGATACGCCTGCATCTGGCGGCTTCTTACCGGTTCTGAACCTGTGCCGGTTCAGCGACCCGGCACGGCGCTATCGGGTCTCCCACCTTGGGTTGGGGCTTGATCGCCGGGTGCCGGCAACTGCAGTTGGGCGCGCAACGCCACCTGAACGCAATCCTTCATATGCTGTTCGCCCAGATACCGAACTGCCGAGTAGCCCACCAGTGCCGCGACGGCCTGACCTGCCAATGGAACATATTTGGCGACCTGCTTGGCTGTGAGCCGCACCCCGACGGTCTGGGCTAAGCGCAGCACCAGTTCCTTGCTGATGTATTTGCCGATGAGAACCGATCCGACACCTTGAACGGCTTTT
>Ga0105048_10006497_pt1 | contig 18848 bp, 13 predicted proteins | sample MAT05_FD_78382 | JGI IMG/M metagenome (GOLD analysis project Ga0105048, IMG submission 78382) | Freshwater microbial communities from Lake Fryxell liftoff mats and glacier meltwater in Antarctica - MAT-05 | ecosystem: Environmental > Aquatic > Freshwater > Ice > Liftoff microbial mat | place... | reverse complement strand
GTCTGCCAATAAAATCACTGGCGACGCCGGCAATAACTTGCTGTCCGGGCTAGCTGGTAACGATACCCTCGATGGCGGCGCCGGAAACGACACTCTGAACGGCGGCACCGGCGCTGATGTCATGAGCGGCGGAACCGGCAACGATCTCTACTACATCGATGCTGTGGGCGATCGCATTCAGGAACTGAGCGATCAGGGTGATGATCATGTCATCACCTCCGTCAGCTGGACTCTGGGCGCCGAGTTGGAACGCCTTACATTGAATGGTTCCGGGAACATCAACGCAACCGGAAATTCCCTGGCCAACGCCCTGACGGGCAATGCTGGCGCCAACATTTTAGATGGCGCGGCAGGAGCAGACATCCTGTTAGGCGCTGCGGGCAACGACACCCTTGTGGGTGGTGACGGCAACGACACGCTGGATGGCGGGGCCGGCACGGATATCCTTAACGGTGGCAACGGCGCCGATACATATGTCTTCCGCCCTTCGTCGGGCGGGGAAAGCGAAACGGCACTGGGTGCTGCGCGCGATACCATAGCGTCCTTCGCGATAGGTCAGGACCGCATTGATCTGTCGGCATTCGACGGGGCGACCGACCTCGTCTTCATCGGGACGAACGCCTTCGGCGGGGGGGCTGGTCCACAACTCCGTTATGAGATCGCGGGCAACACCACGGTTCTGCAGCTCGACCTCACGACAGGGAAAGGTGCTCCCGATAGCCGCGCCGATGCGGAGATCGCGCTGTCAGGCGCTTTCGCGCTGACCCTGGCCGATTTTGTCGGCGTGGTGGCGCCAGTGCCAGCCTCGGGTGCACCTGTGGGCGCGATCAAGATTGCCATTGGCGCCAATGCGCAGCAGATCGTGAATGCGGCGCCGGAAGGTGCCACCTTCTGGTTCGAGGCAGGCGTTCACCGCCTTGTATCGATCAACCCGAAGGACCGCCAGACCTTTCTTGGCGATGATGCCGCGGTGATCAGCGGATCGAAGATCCTCACCGGTTTTGTCCAGGACGGCAATGCCTGGTCCATCGGCGGCCAAACGCAGCAGGCAGAGTTGCGAGCGGTGGGAGAAATGCGGGCCAATTTCGATCACGCCGGCTATCCCAACGTCGTTTTCATGGACGACAAGCCGTTGACGGCCGTCGACACGCGCAGCGAAGTCGGTGCCGGAAAATACTTCTTCGACTACGGCGCCGATAAGATCTATCTCGGTACCAATCCTGCCGGCCATCTGCTCGAGGCGGCGGTCAGCACCTATGCCTTCGCCGGTGCCGCGACAAACGTCACGATCAGTGGACTTACGATCGAGAAATACGCCACACCGATCCAGAACGGCACCATCGGCTACAACATCCCTCCGGTCGGCTGGACCATCGAGCAGAACGAGGTCCGCCTCAATTTCAGCGTCGGCATCCTCGGTGGCACCGATACCAAGATCATCGACAATCATGTCCACAACAACGGGCAGATGGGCCTCGGTGGAAATGGCAACAACATCCTCGTGCAGGGTAATAAGATCGCGTCCAACGGATTCTGGTCGGGCATCGATATCCTGTGGGAAGGAGGGGGTACCAAGTTCGCCGAGACTGACGGGCTAATCGTGCGCGGCAATTTCTCGCACGACAACTACGGGTATGGACTGTGGACGGATATCGACAACACCGGCACCCTTTATGAGGACAACAGGGTGGAGCGGAACTCACACGGCGGAATCGTCCATGAGATCAGCTACGATGCGGTGATCCGGAATAATACGTTTGTAGGCAATGGCGTCGATTTTCCCCAATGGCTCTGGGGTGCGGCGATCCAGATCCAGAACTCAAGCGATGTCGTGATTTACGGCAACACGATCGATATGACCGCTGGCGGCAACGGGATATCTCTGATCCAGCAGGACCGCGGCAGCGGAGCCTACGGGGAGTATCTGACAACCCGCAATTTCGTTCATGACAACGTGATCATCGCGGGTAATCCCGAGCAGGGGGCTTCAGGCTCGATTGCCGATGCCTTCGAGGCTGACATGTTGAATGGCGGTAACCGGTTCGACCGAAACGAATACCATGTCAGCAGTACGCTGGATGATCACTGGTCCTGGGGAGAGTTTTATGACTGGGACACCTACCGCGCGGTGTCCGGCCAAGACGCCAACAGCCAGATCGTCCTAATGTGACCCGGGCCTGCGATTAGGTAAAGGTCGATCAGCGACCATACTGATCCTCAAGGCGCACGATGTCATCCTCGCCCAGGTAGGACCCTACCTGGACTTCGATGAGCGTCAGCGCGATGCGGCCCACATTCTCCAGCCGGTGAATGCAGCCGAGCGGCAGGTAGATGTGCTCGTTTTCGGAGATGGTGAGGCGCTCGCTGTCGCGCGTCACCAGCGCCGAACCGGTCACCACCACCCAATGTTCAGCGCGGTGGAAATGCTTCTGCAGGCTGAGCTTCTCGCCCGGCTCCACAACGATCCGCTTGACCTGATAACGGCGATCAAGCGTAAGAGATTCGTAGTATCCCCAGGGGCGGTTCATCCGCTCTACCCGGCCAATCACAGGGCTGGTGCTATTCGAAGTATCAGTCGGGGTTACGTTGGTGTCCATGGGCTCAACTCCTGCCTCGTTTGCGCTGCTTCGTCAGGCCGGCATAATGCCGAGCGTCTTGCCGCTGACCAGAAGGTCGTCGAAATAGGCGATCGTTCGACGCAAACCCTCGTCGAGATCCACGCGTGGTTCCCACTGCAGCAGCTGCCGGGCCCGGCTGATGTCCGGGCAGCGCTGCATGGGGTCATCCTGCGGCATCGGCCGATGGACGATGTTGGAGGATGACCGTGTTAGGCCGATGATCCACTCGGCCAAGACGAGCACCGGCAATTCGATCGGATTGCCGAGGTTGATAGGGCCGATCACATCATCATCGGCAGCCATCATGCGGATGAAACCTTCGATTAGATCATCAACGTAACAGAAGGCCCGCGTCTGTAGCCCATCACCGTAGATCGTTATGTCCTCACCCTGCAGCGCCTGCATGATAAAGTTAGACACCACTCGGCCGTCATTAGGGTGCATGCGCGGACCGAAGGTGTTGAAAATACGCACCACGCGCACCTTCACTTTGTGTTGACGCCAGTAGTCGAAAAACAGTGTCTCCGCGCAGCGCTTGCCCTCGTCATAGCATGCGCGGGGACCGAGCGGATTGACATTTCCGTGGTAGTCCTCGGTTTGCGGATGAACCTCTGGGTCACCATAGACCTCGCTCGTCGAAGCCTGCAGAATCTTCGCGTGAACGCGCTTTGCAAGACCCAGCATGTTGATCGCGCCGATGACGCTCGTCTTCGTCGTCTGCACCGGATCGAACTGGTAGTGCACCGGCGATGCGGGGCAGGCCAAGTTATATATCTCGTCCACCTCGACGTAGAGCGGGAAGGTCACGTCGGCGCGCATGGCTTCGAAGCGGGGGTTGCCAAGGAGATGCGCAATATTTTCCTTCCTCCCGGTAAAGTAGTTGTCCACGCAGAGAACATCCCTACCCTCCCGCAAGAGACGCTCGCACAGGTGGGATCCGATGAAGCCTGCTCCCCCAGTCACTAGAACACGATTGGCAACTATATCCTGTATCTTTGACATGACTTACTGCCTCCTGGCATCGGGTTGGATCGGGCGCTCCGGAGCACCATCGGCAAAGCGCAGGCTGCCAACACCAGAGACGCGCAGAATGTCGCCTGGTTTGAGCGGCGTCCTTTCATCGGCCGCGAAGGTCATGGACACGGCTTGCTGCATGCGCGTAATCAAGATCTTCGGCGGTGCGGCAGGGCGCACCACCGCACTTGCTGCTGCGCCGATGCGCTGGCTACGCAGTGCAATCTGCTCGCGCCCCGCGGCGATTCCATTCTCTAACTCAACGAGCCGTGCGCGCGCTTCCAGCAACCCGACGGCCGCACGCTGCTCGGCGGCACCGCGCAATTGGGCGAGGCGCAGTGGCGCGTCACGGCCAACCTGCGCCACTCGAGCACTCTCCGTCGTGATCCGAGCGAGGCTGCTTTCGAGCCGTGCCACCTCGCGCTGGCTATCCACGACGCGGCTGCGATTGACCATCCCGGTGCGAGCGAGCGCGGCCATCTCACGCTGATAAGACTGGCTGACTTCGAGCTGTCCCCGTTCGAGCCGGATCTGCTCCCCCAGCGAGGCCATCTCGGCTTCAGCGTTTTCGTGTTGCCGCGTGATCTGATCGGCCTGGCGCGCCTCTCCGCCGCGCTCACCATCAAAAATTGCCAGCTCGCCCGCAATCATGCGCTGCATACCCAGCCCACCCTGCAACAGCTCCTCAGGAAAAGCTGGCGCAGTGGCGCCGTTCTGCTGCGCCTCAAGACGAGCGATCCGCGCCCGAACGCCTGCGCGTTGCGACTCCAGTAGGCCTACCCGCTCTTCGGCTTCCACAAGGTCACCGCGGAACGCGGCAGAATTCGGGTCTGTGGAAGCGGGCCCACCTGACATGGCGATCGCGGCCAGAGCCGTCATGCCGACGCGGAAGGGTAAAGCGCCGCTGATCCGCACATCCCCCATCACATAGACAGGACGCAATTCGAGTGCGCGGATGCTCACTCGCGGCCGCAAGATGAAACCATCAGCAAGGATATCCACGATCCGTTGCTGTAACTCAACCAGCGTCACTTCCACAGAAGGCACGGCACCACCGATCGGCAGAACGATGTTGCCTTGCGTGTCGATGACGAATTCGCCGGAGAGCTCCGGCTGGCCAAAGACCTGCATATTGACCCGGTCGCCGATACCAAGGCGCAGCGCCAGCTCCGGACTAGCGGCTACGGTTCCAAATCCAGGGGCAAGCCCAAGACCCAGCAACACCAGGACACCAAGCCTCCTAAGTGCCACCTCAGTGTGCTCCCCGCGCGCCGAGGACGGCCGGAAATGTCCGCATCACAATGAAGAGATCCAGCCAGAGCGACCAATTTCGAATGTAGAATGTGTCGGTTGCCTCCTGCTGCTGTAGGTCAGCTCCACTCCTGTCTGAGACCTGCCAGAGCCCCGTCAGGCCAGGTCGAACAGCACAACGCAGCGCCTGAAATTCCGGGCTGAACTTCGCCAAATGGTATTGAGGGAACGGGCGGGGCCCGACGAGACTGATATCTCCGCGCACCACGTTCCAGAGCTGTGGCAGTTCATCGATACTCATCTGCCGGATGAAGTTTCCGATAACGGGTAGGATGCGCGGGTCCCGCGACAACTTGACGTAGGTGTCCCACTCACGGCGCGCCTCTGGGTCGGTTCGAAGCAACTCGTCCAGACGCTCAGTTGCGTCGGTATGCATGCTTCGAAGCTTGAGGATTCCTACGGTGTTGCCACGCCAACCGACGCGTTGCTGCGTGTAGAAGGCGGGGCCTGGACTGAAGTGCTTGATCAGCAACGCGACAACCAGGATCAACGGAGCTGTGAAAATCAGGGCCGGCACGGCTATTGCGAGATCGAGTATACGCTTCCCAGCCTGTCCGTTTCGGGCGCGGGCGGGGTTGGCGAAATCAACCCCCGCACTTCGGCCGAGCGCTCGGGTCTGCACTGAGACCAGGGGCAACTCCCCTGATTGGGGAACAAGGATAATTCGCGAGAACGGGAGGGACGAAAGATCTAGGCCGCGCAAGGCTGGCGAAGCAAGCACCACGGCAATCTCAGCCATGCCGACAAGCGACGAGAGCTCAGCGATCCCGCCGAGGCGCGGCACCCCAGCGCCTACACCACGCTCAGGCGCATCACCAAAATATCCAACCGGCCGCAATCCGATTTCGGGTTGCGCTATCAAGTCGCTGGCCACGCGAGCCACGTCCTCACAAGACCCTATCATAACCACGTCGGCCCCCCACGCGGCGCGGGCTACCAATAATCGCGTCGTGCCGGCATGCAGGAGCATCGCGATTGGTAGAAAAGCGACCGTGGAAAGGGCCATCAGTAGGAGCGCATTCAGGGCAACCGGCCCGGCCAGCGCGAATACTCCAAGACTTGGCCAGGGCATCCACAAGCTCACCAACGCTCGCCTGCGGAACCGATCGAGTGGATCAAGGCCGGCCGTGCCGTAGAGGCCCAGGGCAGTCCCAGCCACAAGCATGGTCAGCGCCATGTTAAGACTCAAAGTCTTAAAGTCATTGTTTGGAATTTCAGCACCAAACAGGCTTAGCGCCAGGTACCCGATGACGAATGCCGCCCCCAAAGCGCCCAGGTCGGCCGCACCAAGCGCCAGCAGGCGGCAGGCGCGCCGCAAGCCACGCCCTGCCGACGGCGCCTGGGCATGCCAGAAAATCTGCGTCGCGGTCACTTCGCTCACGCCAGTTCTCCTCGGACCATTTGGCTATGCCTGACTACTCGGCCGCCATCGTCCTCAGAGCCGGCGCGTTCACCTGCTCGGAAATCCATGCATAGGTCGGCACCAGGCCGTCGCGCAGCAGGATCTTCGGCTCCCAGCCCAGCACCTGCCGGACGCGTCTGTTATCGCTGTTGCGGCCGCGGACCCCTTGTGGCTTAGTCCGGTCATGGCGCTTGTCGACGCTCTTCCCGGCCACATCGGCGATCATGTCGACGAGCTCGTTGATGCTCACCATCTCATCTGTACCCAGGTTGAACGGCGCACCGTCGTCCGAGCGCATGATGCGGTAGATGCCCTCGACGCAATCATCGATATACATAAAGGAGCGCGTCTGTTCGCCGTCGCCCCACACCTCGATCTCGGCATCGGTTCCCATTGCGGCCACCTTGCGGGAGATAGCGGCGGGCACCTTCTCGCGGCCACCGTCATAAGTGCCGAGTGGGCCATAGACATTATGGAAACGCACGACCCGCGTCGTGATGCCGTATTCCTCCATGTAGTACTGGCAGAGCTTCTCGCCAAAGAGCTTTTCCAGCCCGTAGCCCTCTTCCGGTTGGGCCGGCCAAGCATCCTGCTCGCGCAGAGGCGTCACATCCGGGCTGGTCTGCAGGTGCATGGGGTAAACGCAGGCAGACGACGAGTAGAGAAACCGCTTGGAGCCGGCGATACGCGCGGCTTCGAGCATACCCATATTCATCAGGGTGTTGTTGCGCGCGATCTCGGCATGGGCTCCGCTGATGAAACCGATGCCGCCCATGTCGGCTGCGAGATGATAGATTTCCTCCATGCCCTCGGCCGCAGCGCGGCAATTGGCTTCGTCCCGAAGATCGGCGACATGGAAATCCTGGGCATCCGTACCGCTGTATTCGGGCAGCTTCTGATCTGCGCCCCGAACCCAGTATCCCTTTATGACAAGGGCAGTCGTGAGGTGGTGGCCGATAAAGCCGCCCGCACCGGTCACCAACACGCGCTTCTGAACCATGATCCGTGTCCTTTTGATCGACTAATCCGATCAGGACGTTAAGACACGGCCCTGCTGCGCTGCAGCTTCGCATCGGGCTGATATCCAAAAGGGGATGTCAGCAGCCGAGGAGCTGTTGGAGGTACAACGCTGCAATTCGCTGGGGCGCATAATGCGCTCGCAGCCGCAGCACCGCTGCATCGCCAGGACTAAATGCGTCCGGATCCCGCGCTGTAGCCCCCAATAATTGAGCCCACTCCTCGATGTCTCGGGGATCAGACACCAAATGCGCGAGCCCTAGCGTCACCTCGGGCAGCGCCGCACAGAGAGTGGTAATGACCGGCAGGCCGAGGCCAAGTGCCTCCACCGGCGGCATTCCGAAGCCCTCGAAAAGGGATGGAAACGCAAAGGCTTGGGCGTGATTGTACCACACGCCAAGTGTGGCATCGTTGACATAACCCGTTAGAATCACCCTGTCCTCGATGGCAAGCTCGCGCGCAAGGCCCGAGAGCGCCTGCTGGGTCCCGCCGATCCCGCGTAGCCCGCCCGGGAACTGTCCGCAGAGCACCAACTGAAGATCCCGGTTACGAAGGGCGACCAGCGCGAAAGCGCGCAGCAACGTGTCGAGGTTCTTGTGGGGGTACTGCGCGGCGACCGAAAGGATGTATGGCCGCTCGATCGGGCGCGTGGAAGCCACCGAGCCGGCGAAGCGCGTCCACGAGATCGGGTTCGGGACCTTCACCAGCTTGCGCTCGGAGGTCGGGCCGAGCCAACGGATGGCATCGTCGCGAACGAAATCTGAGGGAACGATCACGGCATCGGCGCGCCGCGACGCCAGGCTGTGCGCTGCCCGAAGCCAAGCGCGCTTCGTGCGCGTGAAATGCTGCGGAAAGTGGCGGTACTGCAGATCATGCAGCACCGTCACCGCACGTCCGAAGCGTCTTGGCACCCATGGCGGCACAAAATAGTTCGGAAATAGCACGGCGTCGCTATCGAGGTCGCGGCGCAGAACTGCGCGCTGCTCCGCCAGAAACCGCGGCTCAGGGCCGCCGGTCTCGACGACGCGCAGGCCTGGCTGCTCCTTGAACTTGGCAAGGGCAAGCGGATCCAGCCGTCCTGCGTCCGAACAAGTCAGCGTCAAGTCAATGGAGTGTGCGCCAAACCCCGAGATCAAGTTGTAAAGCATGTGCTCGGCACCGCCGACCTCGCCCGCGCGGACGAAATGGGCCGCAACTATGATCCTTTTGTGCTGCGAAGCGCCGGTTTTCGGAGCGTCTCGTTGCAGCGCGAGGTCGAACTTCATTGCAGCAGGTCCGTCAGTCCGCAATCAGGCGGGGCGAGCGGCCGTCTCGGCGGCACGACATTCGAAAAATCCAAAAATCCGCCCTCTGCGCCTGACATCTCCATCTCGCTCCACACGAACAATTGAATCCACACTGCCACCGCAAAGGAACGGCCTGCGATGGCGCAACTAGATGACCCATCCGCAGACCACGACATTCAACCATAGTGATGGGGGAACCTTGTGGTCCGTCTAAGCTTCGCTCTTGCCTTCGGCTCGGCAGTGCCCCCCAGCCGGTCACGCACCCCTTCGCCGATTAACGGACTTCTCCAAACGGGTCACGCATCGTGGCGCAAGCTTCCGGGATTGGGGAATCGCTTCGGCGCCAAAAGCTGGCGGAGGGCGAGGTAGATGAATGCAGGATTGTTTCGGATATAACGACCAGCCAAGCGGCGGGGCTCCGTCACCATACGGAATAGCCACTCCAGGCCGTTGCGCTGCATGATGGCTGGTGCCTGAAGCTTTTCTCCGGCCAGGAAGTCGAAGGCTGCGCCTACGCCCACCATCACGGACGCGCGGATTCGGCCCTGATGAGCAGCCATCCAGCGCTCCTGCTTCGGTGTGCTGAGGCCAACCCAGATGATGTCGGGCCGCGCAGCGTTGATTATCTGCACGACTTCTTCGTCCTGCGCGCTCGAGATGGCGTCAAAAGGCGGTGAGTGGGTACCTACAACCTGCAGAGAGGGATACTGACGCATCAGGGCGTCACGTAGCACTTCGGCCGTGCCGGGCTTGCCACCAAAGTAGAAGTTACGATAGCCGCGTTCCGCCGAGATGGCGGTCATTGCGCGCATCAGGTCGGGTCCATAGACGCGGCGGACCCGCGGAAAGCCAAGGCGATGCGCCATCCAGACTAACGGCATCCCGTCAGGCGTGACCAAGCCGGCAGAATTGTGGATCGCGCGAAGTTCACTGTCGCGCCAACTCTCCATCACACCATGGACGCCGGTGATACAGACATAGTTCTGGCGCCGTGAGGCGATCCAGCCCTCGATGGCTTGGGTTGCAAGCTTTATATCGATCGCGCTGACATGAACGCCCAGGATATTAACGCGTGCCGTTCCTGCAGCCATGCAACCGCTCTCCTCATTTCCGTGGCCACCAAATGATGCCGATCGGGGCCTCCCGCCATCACGCAAAAGGATGATGCTGTGCGTACTCCCTTCGATGGGCAGCCAGCGCCGCCTTCGTGAGTACCCCCTCTGCGCAGGTGCCGTCGTTGGTCCGCCGGTGCATATTCATAACCGAATGGGCCGAGCCGCAGGTAAGGGATGGCTGTATTTGCCTTTTCGCCTGGTCGGTTAGTGTCAGGCTCGTGGAGGCCCCGGGCGGGAGTATCTGTGTGGATCGGCTGGCGTTTTCCGATACCGAATTAAGTCTTCGGGTTCTATCAGTGAGCCCTACCGTCGCGCATCGGGAGCATGTCGCCGTCGAGGTCCTGCGCGCAGCGTGGCGCCTTAGACGCCTGTGCGCGGCGCTCGCCCTCGCGGCAGCTGGGCTCTCTGTCGCGTATCTCGTGACGCGCTCACCAAGCTACCCCGCCGAGGCGATCATCGAATTCCATGTCGGCCGCGCCGATTTGGCTGGTGGTGAAAGTGCGGTCGGCGTTCAGATCGAAGCTTCTGCAATCGTGCTGAGCGAAGCGCGCATCATCCGCTCGCGCATGATCACGGCGCGCGTTGTACAGCGGCTGGGCTTGGCGGACGATGCCGATTTCATGCGAGAAGGATTGGCGAGCCGCAGTATAAATCGCCTCGAACGTGCGCTCGGCATACCGATGCCGCGGGCAAACCCGATAGCCGATGCCGAGAGACGGCTGTCGCGCAGCCTCTCCGTCGAGACCGATAACCGCTCGCTCCTCGTATCGATTCGGTTCATAGGCGCGCGGCCGGAGTTTGCCGCCCTGGTCGCCAATACGATTGCGGAAGAGTATCTCGCCCGTCGCCTGGAGGCGACGATGGATACCGCCGACCATACGGCAACCTGGCTAACCGCGCAGGTCGCCTCGGCCGAGCAGGCGGTGCTCGCTGCCGACGCCGCAATCCGGGCGCTGCGTGAGCGCACGGGGCTGGTACACCTCGGCGTGACAGGCGAGACCCTGCGCCAGCAGGAGGTGCGTTCCGTGGCGACTCAGCTTGAAGCTCTCGTCACCGAATGGCGCGCCGATGAGCAGCGGCTGCTCGTGATTGAAGCAGCGTTGCGTTCCGGCGGTGCCGGCGCCGCCGCATCGGAGCTCTCCACGGTGCCCGCTGTTCTCTCCGCATCACAGCTGGCCGCAACCACACAGCGCGACCTGGCCGAAGTGCAGTCGCGTCTCGGTCCCCGCCACCCCGCTTACGAACAGGCGCAGGCAGCGCAGACGACAGCCGAGGCGCGGCTGGAGCAAGCGGTGGAGAACGCGCTTACTGTCCTGCGGACAGGCCTCAGCGCGCGCCGGGCCGCCGAAGAGGCCCTGCGCGCACGCTTCAATCGGTTGGAGCAGAATTTAATCGCCGAAGCGGCCGTCCAGGCCGAGCTCACCAACCTGGCAAGCCTTGCCAACGCGGCCCGTGACCGTCTCTTGGCGCTCTCTCGAAGCCGCGACCAAGCGCGCAGCTTGCGCGAGCTTCGCTTAGTGCCGGCCGCACTGATCGTTCCGGCGCAGCCCCCCAATGAGGCGTCGCGCCCCAACTTGCTGCTTGTCCTTTTAGGTGCGCTGATCGCAGGCCTTCTTACTGGGATAAGCCTGTCCGTTCTGCTGGAGCGCCGTGATCGCGGCTTCCGCACCTCTGACCAAGTCAGCGGAGCGACGGGCCTGCGTTGCCTGAGCCTTGTGCCGGAGCGCGACAGCAGAGATCCTTCCCTCACCGATAAGGCGTGGCCGGCAGAAACGCCAGGCCAAATGATGTTCGATGAGTCGATCAGGACCGTGGCTTCAAGTATAGGCATCTTCAATTCCGCCCAACGTGATGGCGGTCGAATTGTCCTCGTCAGCTCCTCTGTCGCAGACGAAGGGCGCTCCTCGCTCTGTGCTGGTCTTGCGCGTTCGCTCACCCTGGCCGGTCGCCGTGTGCTGCTCATCGATGGTCCACCGCGCCGCTTCGACACCGCAGGCTCGTCTGCGTCCGCTGCACTGGACGGCAAGACGGAAGACACACAAACGCTGGCCGCTCCCGGACCCACCGGGCTGACGACGGTGAACCCCGACCGAAGCACGCCCTTTGCCGCATCGGTCGACGTATTCGGCTATTCGGCCATGGCCGCTTCGCTCGAGCAGGCGCGCAAACATTTCGATGTCATCATCATCGAGGGGCCGCCCGTGCTGCTCGTGGCGGATTCGCTGGTGCTCGGTCGGATGGCGGACAATGTGTTGCACGCTGTCCGCTGGGGCGAAACCAAGCGCCGCGACGTGCTCGCCGCTCTGAGCCGAATGCGCGAACATGGCGCCGCCGTGGACGGCGTCGTGCTGACACGGGTGGATGTCGCGGAACACCAAAAGCTTGGACTGGCCGACTCCGCCGCGCATCATCTGTCTCCGCACGGTTACTACGCGCGTCACGGCGCAGGACGGCGAGGCAAGACGCTGGCTCACGGGCGATGAGCCTTTCGCAGATGGCGCAGGATGGAATGGCGAATGAGCGCGCGGGCCGGCTGTTCTGGACGTTCTTTGATCAGGGAATCGTCAGCGCTGGCTCATTTCTCATCCAGTTGACGCTCGCGCGGCTGCTCCTGCCCCACGATTATGGCGTGTTTACCCTCATCTTCAGCGCGCTACTGACATTGCAGTTGGTGAACGCCACGCTGCTTTTCTACCCGATGTCGGTGCAGCTCCCGACAGCGACCGACGAGGAAAAGCCTGGGCTTCTCGGCGCCAGCATCCTGCTGGTGATGGGCCTGTCGCTCCTGCTGACGCTGCCACTGGCGGGCGGACTGATCGTTTTCGGCCTAGACCACGTCCTGCTGCCCGCGTTGGTTTTTTTCCTGGCATGGCAAGCGCAGGAGGCCCTGCGGCGAGGCCTGTTTGGCCGCCTCCGCCACCGCGATGCGCTCCCGGGTGATATTGCGACGTATGTGCTCCCGGCAGCCGTGACGGTCGCTATCGGCCTGACTTTCAGCATGTCGATAGTCGGCGCGCTTGAGATCATGGCCGTGTGCGCCGCAATCGGCATCTGTCTGCACGCCCGGGCGCTGACAATCGCGAAGCCCTCGAAGCAGCAACTGCAGGCGGTTGCGAGGAGCTATTGGCAGATCGGCGGGCTTCCCTCGCTCGGCAATGGCTTGCTCTCGCACACGCGCCTCTTTGTGGTCCCCTGGATCCTGGCTGTGCACGCCGGCCCGGCGGCAACCGCGGGCTTCCAGGCTGCGGTTAATATCGTGAACCTCAGCAACCCGCTGATCATCGGCCTCGGCAATTTGATTCCGCAGATCGTGGCCAGCACGCGCGGCCGGGGGCTTCAAAATGCATGGCGCGTTACTCGAACCTTTACGCTTATCGCGGCGTTGCCGATAGTTGTCTATTCTCTTTTACTCTTGTCCTGGCCCGAGGTTGTGCTGGGCCTCTTCTACGGCAGCGGTTCAATTTACCTGGGACTGGAATGGCCACTTCGTCTGCTGGTGATCTGCACCCTGCTGGGCTTCTACGTCGAATCGGTAATCTCCTTTTTGCACGGAGCTTCGCTGGTGGGCCACGCCGCAGAGGTAAACCTTTACGGAACCATCTCCGTCCTGCTGCTCGCGCTCCCCGCGATCCTGCTTTTCGGCATTGTCGGCGGTTGTTTGGTCCTCATCATGGGCAACCTGCTCCGTCTGGCGCGGGCGCAGCTGACGCTCTCAACGACACGCGCTGGCCCGTGCCCAAGCGCGACCGTCGTATGACCAGCCGATAATGGGCGCCCTTAAACAACAAGTGCACAGGAGGATACCATGCTGGTGACGATCGTTACGCCGACCTTTAACGCCGTAAAGTTTCTGCGTCCGTGTATCGAATCGGTTCGCGCCAATTCGGAACCCGATGTTCAGGTCGACCACGTCATCTGCGATGGCGGTAGCACGGATGGCACGGTGGAGGCGGCACGCGCCCTAGGTGCCCGCGTCGTTACAGAGAAGGATGAAGGTATCTTTGATGCCATCAACAAGGGCTCGTGGAACTCGTCCGGCGAGTTGCTGGGTTTCCTGGGGGGCGACGACGTGATGTTGCCCGGGGCGATACGCCGGGTGGCCGACGCCTATGCCGCCAGCAGGCGCCGCTGGGTCGTGGGAGGCATCCACTGGATCGACGACGCCGACCGCTATCTCGGCGGGTTGGCCGCACCCCCTTCGTGGATGACGCCCCGGATCGTGGCCTGCCTCGGCTGGAATCCCGTCATGCACATGGCGACGTACTTCTCCCGGGATTTCTTCAACGAACTCGGTGGTTTCGATCTCGCCTACCGCTTCAGCAGCGACTACGACATGATGTTGAGGGCCATGGCAATGGCACCCTATGCCCGGATCAGTCATCCGATAGCCTGTTTTCGTCGCACGGGCGCGAACGCCAGTGTCACGGGTGGCAGCCGGCTGCAGGTCGAAAAAGCGATTGTCCGTGAGCGATTTGGCCCGAAATCCTCTCTCGAGGGCCGAATGTGGGAGTTGGGCATGAAGACATGGTTCAACGTGCGCAATCCGCGCTGGTTCGTAAACAAGCAGATTGGGCGGCTGCGGATTGCGGCTGGCGCGCAGGAGAAGGCGTATTTCTGACGCCATTCCCTCCAGGCTGGCGTATGGCAGGCAGCACAATGCCGAGGCAGCGTCGGCGCGACTGGACTGGGGAGACCGATATTGCCGTATTCTGGTTTGGTCGCTCGCCGCGTTCGCGATTGCGGGTAAAGGCTTCGCCTATCTCGGCAAGTCGCCCCTCTTTGTCACGGAGATCGTTCTGCTGATCGGCTTGGTGATGATGATCCAGACCCGCGCGATCATTGCATCCCTCCTCAACCTGCCGGCGCTGCTCCTCGTTGCGCTGATGGCGCTGGCCCTTTACCACACCGTACCCTTTGTGCCGGTGCATGGCGTCGATGCGCTGCGCGACAGCGTGCTCATCATGTACGCGTTGTTCGCCTTCGTGGTCGCTTCGCTGGTGCTGCAGAAGCCTCAGCGCCTGATCGAGGCACTGAGCTTTCTACGCTGGTTCACTGGCGTCTTTGTAGTTATCGGTCCCGCGATCTATATCCTTAATAGCTTCCCCGGAGCTTTCCTGCCCAATATCGCGCCAGGGGTGCCCATTCTGTCTGTCCGTGCGGGTGAACTCGGCGTGCATCTATGCGGTTGCGCGCTGTTGGCGCTTGTCGGGCTGCGGACGACGAGCTGGCGGTGGATCGCGGCCCTCTTCGTCGCCATCCTGCTTGTTGCTTCCCAAAATCGCGGAGGTCTTCTGGCGATCCTCATTCCTGTGATTCTCGTACTGCCCTTCACCCGGATGTGGGGCAAGGGGCTGATGGCCGGCTTTGCCGGGATCATGGTACTTGGGCTCGCATATGCCGTGGATCTGGAAATGCCCTCGCGCAATGCTGAGCAGCATACGCTCGGCGAGCGGCCGCTAGGCGCCCGCCAGGCAGTGGACAACGTTCTCAGCCTCGTCCTTCCGGCGGAGAACCGACAGCTCGGCGACACGAGGGCGTTCCGGCTGAATTGGTGGCAGGACATTGTGAACTACACTGTCCATGGACCGCTGTTCTGGACGGGGAAAGGCTTTGGCGTGAACCTCGCGGAGGATGACGGACATGTGGTGGGCAGCCGCGACGTCGCGCCCCTGCGAAGTCCGCACAACAGCCACCTCAACATCCTCGCTCGCACGGGTGTGCCGGGGGCGGCACTCTGGACCGCATTCCTGGGATGCTGGTTACTGACGATCATGGCTTGCGCCCGGACCGCATGGGCCAATGGCGACGAAAACTGGGGAAATCTACTACTTTTCATTGCAGGATACTGGGTTTCAAACCTCGTCAACGCGAGTTTCGATGTTGCGTTGGAAGCACCGATGCTGGGCGTATGGTTTTGGTGTCAGAGTGGTCTAGGCTTGGCCGCCGTCGCGACTTACCGCGCGGCGCGGAGCCTGCCGGCGGTTCGCTCCATCTGACTTCGCCCAGCATGGCTCTGACCTGCTTGGCTTGGACACACCCGCATTCGCAGTGCGGAGTCGAAATGCCGGCAAGTGTGATGAAGAAGCGTGATGGCGCCGGCGCGGCTCAGTCAGCCAGCAATACAGCTTCGTGAGCGGCAATATGCCGCGACGCCCATATGACGACCTGCGTGCGGCTGCGAACTCTCGCCTTCCGGAAGATTGCCTTCACGTGAACCTTCACCGTCGCCTCGGTGATGACCAGCGCCCGTGCGATCTCCTTGTTTGTCCGCCCGAGCAGAAGCTGATTGAGCACTTCCGATTCACGATTGGACAAGTTGGCCCGCGGCTCCAGCTGGACTGGCGCCACGGCAAGGGCGGCCTGGTCGATGTGTCGGGGTGCGGAAACCCGGACTTGATTACCGGCCGTCTCCAGGATCAGCGCTTCGATCAACCCCTTCGGAAAAGCAGCCACGCCATCCGCGACTAGTCGCAAGGTGGCGATTAATGCATCGCAAGAAGAATGCTTCAGAATCAAGGTCTGCGCGCCGTAGCGCAAAGCTGAAATGAATTCGTGCTGTGTAACCGCATCCGCTATAATTATGGCCTTCGAGTAAGGGTAGATTCGTTTCACTGAGGAGACCTGAGCACTTGCCTCGGCGATCTCGCTACCGACAATCAGCAAAGGCGAAATCTCATCCGCTAGGCCTGCAATCGGCGCGGATGGTGCCAAGTCACTACACCAGATGGTATTAAATCCCGCTTCCGTCAGGATGCGGCGCAATCCCTCGCGAAATAGGATGGATGGGTCCACGATCATAATCTGGGTCAAAACATTCACTTGCCGTCCCCTGCGCCTCGAGCGCACTGTGATGCGCCGCAGACTATGATAAACCGTGATATTAAATGGCGTTGTAGACCTTTCGCGGGCAAACCATTCCAGCTACTAGAATAAATCCTTATCGAGTTGTCTAGTAAATTCAGGATTTCATTAAAAAAAGTACTTACACAAAATTTGTATGCAACGTTTTTTTGTTTATGTAATCTATCATAAAAATTTTTCAGATTTCGAAGCGCTATACTGTGGTTGATATTTGTAAACTCGATATTCAAGTTCTTTATTCGAAGTAAGTTTCGAGACATTTGATGACGTTAATTTGAGTTTTTACGCCAAAATTACTCTTTCCGCTTTTGGTGCCCGCGTAATGATCTGAATTTACTCCTTGATTGAATCCGCGCTTTGGAAGGGAAGACGTTAAGATGACAGCACGCAACTCTCGGGGTTTCCTCGATTTGGCACGACGGCCGGGGAACTCGGTTCCACGGAACGGCGCCTTCACTTCGCTGGGGAGGGCCGTTCTGATTATCCTAGGGGTCTTGCCGCTTCTGGCATTGTCGGAGGTCGCAAAGGCACTCGGGCCAGCCGCAGGGCTCGCGTTGCCCGCCTCGGCCGTGCCCATACCCGTAGGATCACATGCGCAGTCCATCGTCGAGGCGAACCCGCCGGGAACCACGTTCATCTTTGGCTCCGGCGTACACCGTCTGCAGCAGATCATCCCGAGAACAGGCGACCGCTTCCTGGGTGCACCCGGTGCGCGCCTCAACGGCGCCGTGATCCTGACGATGCCGTCACAACTGGGAGGAGGTTTCGTGTTCGATGGAGTGACTCCTCACAGCCAGGCGGAACGCCATGGCCAATGTCAACCGGCATACCCACGCTGCGACCGGCCATTCGCACTGTTCCTCGGCGACCAGCCGCTTCGTGCCGTCGCCCGCCTCGAGGACGTGGCACCAGGAACCTGGTTTTTTGATGAGGATCGAGGCCGCATCCACGTGGCAAACAACCCGTCTGGCCAGACCGCAGAGCTAACCCACACGCCTTTCGCCTTCGGCGGAAATGCACGTGACGTAACCATCGAGAACCTCACCGTCGAAAAATATGCCTCGGGCAATCAGCGGGGCGCGATCAATCACCGTGGCGCCGGAATTGGATGGACGATTCGCAACAACGACGTCCTGCGGAACTACGGATACGGCATCGCGATGGGCGCCGGAAACCGGGCAATCCAAAATCGCGCGAACCACAATGGCCAGCTTGGCATCGGTGGCGGCACGGCGCGCGGCATGCTCGTGGAGGGCAATGAGATCGCCTTTAACGCCTGGAACGGCGTGGATTGCGATTGGGAATGTGGCGGCGCCAAGTGGGGGGCCGTCACCGATCTCGTTTTGCGCGGTAACCACGTGCACCACAATCGCGGCGTCGGACTCTGGACGGATGATCAGTGCAGCAATGTCGTCTTCGCTGACAATCTCATCGAGTGGAATGCCCGGGCGGGGATCTCGCACGAGATCAGCCAGCGCGCAGTCATTCGCAATAATCGCCTCATAAGCAACGGCACGGAGGGTTCCACCTGGGGTTGGAATGGACAGATCCAGATCCAGAACTCCCAGAACGTGGAGATCTATGGCAACCAGTTGGAACTCGATGCGGCACGCGGCGGTAACGGCCTTATACTGATCCAACAAGATCGTGGCCCGGGCTTAGGCCTGCGCAACATAGCCGTGACGGGAAACACTTTGATCATGCGTGGCGGCGACGGAACTTTGGCCGGGTGGTTTGCGGATTTTGATCCCAAGACAGTTTCAACATCAAATATCCGTTTCGAATCAAATCACTACTTAGTTTTTTCTTTAGAATTTTCAAATGATGCCTGGTCCAATAATATGGCGCTGACTTTTCAGCAGTGGCAGGCGGCCGGCTTCGATAGATTTGGGGCCGCCGAGATCGCGCGACCCTGACGGGGCGCCGAAAGCTGGAATCGCCGCGCACGGACGCTCCCACCGCATCGCCTAACCCATTCGACTTAGGGATCATCCGGCGTTAATCGCTCTGATTGCTGTTACGGCGGGGTGGATGGTGTAGTTCCACTCTCCGTGGAACGCATTTCGGGTGATGTTGAGGCTTTCCATTTCCTGGTCGGAGACCACAATCCCCTTTTGATGGACGTTGCTATCGAGTTCGCAGCGGACCGTGAGCCCTGTAGTGGTCGTCGTCGCGCCGATGAGATCGACGATGACACGATAGCTGACCAGCGGCTGTGCCTTCC
>Ga0105048_10006495_pt1 | contig 18850 bp, 17 predicted proteins | sample MAT05_FD_78382 | JGI IMG/M metagenome (GOLD analysis project Ga0105048, IMG submission 78382) | Freshwater microbial communities from Lake Fryxell liftoff mats and glacier meltwater in Antarctica - MAT-05 | ecosystem: Environmental > Aquatic > Freshwater > Ice > Liftoff microbial mat | place... | reverse complement strand
GATCTTCCGTTTCACAGATTGCAGGAAGCGGGCAGCGGGAGCACCATCGACCACGCGATGATCAAAGGTGAGACTCAACGCCATCATCTTCCGTACTGCAATCTCATCAGTATTCTCATCGATAACGACCGGCCGCGCTTGAATGCGTCCGAGCCCGAGGATCGCGCACTCCGGCAAATTGATGATCGGTGTGAACGCATCGATATCGAACATACCGAGATTGGAGATCGTGAAGGTACCGCCACGGAGAGCGTCCGTCGAGACCGAACCCGACCGCGTCTGCTGAATCAATTGCGCCGATTCGCGAGCGATCTGGTGGGCAGATTTGCGGTCGGCGTCCCTGACGACCGGCACGAGCAACCCACGATCGGTATCGACCGCCATTCCGAGATGAATTGCCTCGTGCTGGATGATCTGGTCGCCACTCAGGGTCGCATTGAGCGCAGGGTGTTCGATCAGTGACAACGCCACCAGCCGCGCGATCAGATCGTTGAACGACGGCACTGGATCGCTGTCTCCGTTCATCTCATCCTTGAGCAGCGCACGGATGCGAACAAGTTCCGAGGCATCGGCGTCGGTCGTCAGCGTGACGGGTGCGACCGTACGGGCTGATTCGCTCATGCGCTGGATGATTACCCGGCGAATCGCGGTGATCGGTTCACCAACGCCCGTTGCCATCGATGGCGAAGAGGCGGCGAGTACATCGGAACGTGTGATGCGACCGGAAGGACCGCCCGCGGGAATGGTCGTGAGATCGACACCCGACGCCTCCGCCAACCGGCGAACTGATGGAATCGCGCGGGTTTGGGAGGGCGCTGGCCGGCTCGCGGCGGCGGCACGAATGTCTCGCTCGCGAATTCGGCCTGAACTGCCGGAACCGGCAAGCGCCGACCAGTCGATTCCGAGTTCGTCCGCGATCCTGCGCGCGCGCGGACTGATCGCCGCCTCGCCGCTTTGACCATTGCTGCTTGCGGTCGCCGCAACCGGAGCGTTGGGCTCGGCGGCCTGAGTGTCGACCGGTTTGGGTGTCTGAACCGCGGTTGGTGCGCCCGCGAAGGGATCGGTTTCACCGGCTTGAATGATGAAACCGAGGGTCGTGCCAACGGGCAGTTCAATCCCGATCTGGGGATCGGCCGGGATGCGGAGAATACCGGAATCGAGCGCTTCGATCTCCGAAACTGCTTTGTCATTTTCAATTGCCAGGATAAAATCGCCGGCCTCGACCGGTTCCCCATCCTGTTTGAGCCATTCGACGACGCGGCCGACTTCCATCGTCCAGCCCAGTCGCGGCATCACCACTTCACTTGCCAACGTTTACTCCTTGTTTGGACCTGCCGTATGGAACGACGCCCTGCGGGGACTTCCTTCGTTCGTCAGGATGACGTTGTTGGTGTGTCCTCAAGCAAAATCCTGTTATTCCGCGAGCAGGGATCGAATGGCCGCGACGATCGTGTCACGGTTCGGCACGACGGCGGCCTCCAGCGGCGGGCTGTATGGAACGGGAGTGTGCAGGCCGTTGAGGCGCCGCACCGGCGCGTCGAGATCATCGAATCCCTGTTCCGTCACCTGAGCGGAGATTTCAGCACCCATGCCGGCCGGTTGGAAATCTTCGTCAACCACCAGCAAACGACCCGTTTTGTGAACTGATTCGAGAATCGTGTTGATATCGAGTGGAGCGATCGAACGCGGATCGATCACCTCGATCGAAATGCCCTCTTTCGCCAGCACGTCGGCGGCTTCCAGCGACTTGTTGACCATCAGACCAATCGCAACGATGGTCGCATCAGTGCCTTCCCGGCGAACCGAAGCCACCCCGAATGGAATGACCTCATCTTCTTCGACTTCAGGCACCATGCCTTTGACGTTGAGGAGATTCTTGTGTTCCAGGAAGAGAACCGGATCATCACCACGAAGTGCATTCTTCATGAAACCCTTCGCATCGCGGGGTGTGGTCGGTACGACGACCCGCCACCCAGGGATATGGGCGAAGAAGGGATAGTAGTTGCCGGAGTGGTGAGTGGCCGCCGAACCGCCGATACCGATCGCTCCGCGCAGCACGATCGGCATTTTGAGCCGACCGCTGCTCATGTACTGGATCTTCGCAGTCTGGTTGATCATCTCGCCAAAGGCATCGAGGATAAAGTCGAAAAACATGAAGTCGACGACCGGCCGGGTGCCGGTCATGGCGGCTCCGGTGCACATACCGACGAAACCCCGCTCGACAATCGGCGTATCGCGGAGTCGCTCCGGTCCGTAGAGTTCGTAGAGACCGAGTGTGGTGTTGAAGTTGCCGCCACGAACGCCGATACCTTCCCCGACGACGAAAATGGTCGAGTCACGGGCCATCTCCTCGGCCAGACCTTCACGTGCAGCAGTGGTGTAGTTGAGTTCGCGCATTTTGGAATCGAGCCTCCTATCGGCTGCTGAAGATAAAGGACGTCGCGGTCGATGGGTCCGGATACGGGCTGTTTGTGGCGAAATCGAGCGCATCGGCTACGATCGCCTTGATCTCGGCATCGATCGCGTCGAATTCCGTATCTTCCGCGATGCCCCGCTCGACCACACCCTTGCGCAGCATCGCCATGGGATCGCGAGCCTTCCACTCATCGATCTCCTCGGCGGTGCGATAGCCGGCGTCACGCATGCCCTCGGCGTGCGGGCGCGTGCGATATGTTCGGGCCTCGATCAGGCTCGGCCCAGCGCCGGAGCGGGCGCGGGCAACGGCGGCCGCGGCAGCTTCATGAACCGCGAGTACATCGTTGCCATCGACCTGGATGCCTGGCATTCCGTAGGTCTGGGCGCGTTCGGCGACATCGACATTGCGTGTCGCATAGGCGAACGGCACTTCGGTCGCGTACATGTTGTTTTCGCAGACGTAAATCACGGGCAAATCCCAGATCGCCGCCATATTGAGCCCCTCGTGAAACGCACCGTTGTTCATGGCGCCGTCACCGAAGAACGCGACCGCAACATGGTCCGTTTTGAGCAACTTCTTGCTGTACCCGGCGCCGGTTGCCTGGAGGATGTTGGGTCCGACGATACCCGTTGTTCCCATCAAACCAACTTCCGGCGAAAAGAGGTGCATCGAGCCGCCGCGGCCGCGTGAGCAACCGGTGGCGCGGCCAAAGAGCTCGGCCATCACTTCTCGTGGCGAAACACCTTTGGCAAGTGCGTGCCCGTGTCCGCGGTGAGTGCTGAAAACGACATCGTTGTGGGTCAGATGGGCACAAACCCCGACCGCGACCGCTTCCTGCCCGATGTATGTGTGGCAGGCACCGGGAATGTTGCCGCCCTGATAAGAACGGGCAAGTTGCTCTTCCGTGCGGCGGATGTTGAGCATCTCGCGATAGAGCGTGAGCAGTAGATCCTTTGAGATAGTCGACGACTCCGTTACCGTTGCGCTCATTTAGATCCCCCAGGAGAATGTTGAAAGTACTTCCGGACCGGAGTCCGTCACCAGAACCATTTTTTCCGAACGCGCCCCAAATGCTCCCTCCGGACCCTGATACGCACCCGGTTCTACGCAAAAGACCATGCCCGACTGGATCGGTGTGTGGTCGTACGGCACCAATCGCGGGAGTTCATTCACCGTGACCCCGATCTGATGTCCGGTGTAATGGGCATTTGGCAACCCGAATGTTGCGAAAGCCGCCGCGGCCGCGGCGGATGCGTCGTGTGCGTATGCGCCGGGTCGAAGTGCACCCATGCCCGCTTCGCAAGCGGCCTGACTTGCGCGCGCGTATCGGATTTGTTCCATTGTCGGTTCGACCTCGCCGATGACATGGGTATTCGTGCAATCGAACCAGTAGCCGTCGAAGCGCCCGCTCAGGTCCATCAGTGCCGCGTCACCAGGTGCGGTGTTCCGGTTTCGTGGACCGCCGGGATAGGCGACGACATTGGTGCGTGGTCCGGTCACAAGTTCGCCGCTAAGCGGGATGTCGTGACCTGCTCCCGCAAAGATGTTTTTGCTGATTTCGGCGAACATCTCGAATTCGCTCTGTCCCGCGGTGCGGCAAAGCGTTGCCAGCGTGTTGTGCGATATGTCCGCGAGTGCGGATGTGCGTCGGAGAATCGAGATCTCGCGCGCGGTTTTGATCAATCGCGCCAGCCGAATGGCTGCCTCGCAATCGACAAGTGCCCAACCGGGCAACGCGTGTTGGATGGCGCGAGCCGCCACCAGCGGTAGAGATCGGGTTTCGACGCCGAGCGTACCGGTCGCCCCGGTCGCGCCTGCCTGTTTGAGCGCGGAGAGGAGCTGGGAGGCATACGTTCCGCCGGGGTCAGTCAGATGAAAACTGTCGAAGCCTTCAAACTCGAATCGCTCGTACCCAAAGACTTCGGAGACCTTCGCGGCGCCACCGGGCACAACCAGACCTGCGCCGCCACCTGCTGCCGAAATGACCGCAAGCCAGGGCGCGAACGTAAGTTCTGCGCCGGCGCCGACCGGTATCGGCACTTCGACACCGGAGACGTAGGTCACGTTGGCAACCGAGGAGAGAATTGCGATGTCGACTCCCGCGGTTGTCAACTCCGTTCGCGCTTTTGTCAGTTCATGGAGTTCGATACGTTCGCTCATTCCGCCTCCTGAAAACGGGGAAGAACATCGCTCAGGAAGAGTTCGACACCGGTGGTCTCGGGATAGTCGAGAAACTGAAGTTGAAGATGCCGCGCGCCAAGCGACGCCAATTCTTGCAACTTTTCTGTAACCTCGTTTGGACTGCCCGCGATGATGAACATGGTTGGCGGGAAGATTGGGGGTGGAGTCCGAACCACCCTTGATGGATCGTCTGAAATCGAAACGATCCCGAAGTAGGACGGAACGATCGATTTGGGATCGCGGCCGATCGCTTCGCAATGAGTCTTCAAGCGTGCGAGTTTTTGCGCGAAGAGCTCAGGCCGGGCGGAATCGATGTTCGGCCATTCGGCATGTTCGGCCGCGATACGCAGTGTTCGCTTTTCGCCACCACCGCCGATCATAAGTATTGGCTTCGGATTGGGACGCGGTTCGCAGGTTGCCGCGAAGACCCGATGATAGTTGCCTTTCAGCGTTACCTCGGACTCACTCCAGAGACGAGTGATGATTTGAACGGCTTCATCGAGTTCGTCCAAGCGCTGTTTCGCGGGTGGAAAGAGATAGCCGTAGGCGATGTACTCGTCTTCTTTCCAACCGGCGCCGATTGCAAGAATGAAATTGCCATCGGTCAGAAGTTGAAGCGTCGCCGCGCTCTTGGCAGTCAGGGCACGATTGCGATATCCCTGTCCAATGACCAGCGTGCCCACCCGCATGCCCGGGAATCGACCGGCCACGTGGGGAAGTTGCGCCATGCATTCGAGATACGGCCGGTTCCCGAACTGAAAGTGATCGACGAACAAGGCGGTCAAACCGTGCGTCGAAGCCGCGGAGAGGAGAAGTTCATTGGCGCTCATCATCCGCTCGACCGGATTACCAGATCGAGGTGTTGGCATGACAAGCAACCCGATCTCAGGGTTCACAGTTCTCCCAGTCTCCTAACGAGCGGACGCTGCAGTTGCAGAGACTTCGTTTGCCGGATATTTCGGACGCCGACCTAAGAGCACCGAAGCCACATCGGTTGCACCGCGTTCCCGGACATCGAAACCGGATTCAATGGAAGCCCATGCGATGTGCGGAGTGACCAGAATCGCCTCTTCGTGCAGAATCGGATGATCGGCAGGCGGCGGTTCGGTCGGGAGCACGTCGATTCCCGCGCCTTCGATTGTTCCGGAGCGGACTGCATCGACCAGCGCGGCAATGTCGACCACATCGCCACGGGCAGTGTTGACCAGGAAGGCGGTCGGTTTCATCAATGAAAGTGCGCGTGCATCGATGATCTTGCGGGTATCGTTGTTCAGAGGCACGTGCAGGGTGACGAAATCGGACCGCGACATCATGGTGTCGAAATCGACCCTTTCAGCGCCCAGTTCAGCAAAACGCTCATCACTGACGTAGGGATCGCAGGCGATGACATTGAAGCCGAGGCCTTTGGCTTTGCGAGCCGAGGCGCCACCGATTCGCCCAATTCCCAGAATTCCCATTGTCTGTCCGGCGATCCGGCGTATCGGGCGCTCGGTTTGGTAGCGCCAGCTTCCGGTTTGCGACATCGCGCGGTGGCGGAAGAGATTCCGCGCCAGTGCGAGCACAAAGGCCATGGCGTGAGAAGAGACTTCATCGATAGAGTAGTCGGGAACGCTGGTGACCCAGATTCCTCGTTCGGTGGCGGCGGGAATATCTATCGCGTCAAGACCGGTGCCAATTCGACAGATGATCTTGCACTTCGGCATCTGATCCATGTGTTCCGCGGAGATCGGCTGAATGGTGACCATCAATGCATCGCAATCCGCGTAGTTGGCCTTCGCTTCGTCTGAATCCGGGTACTCTGCGGCAATCACCTGCGCGCCATACGACTCGAGGACCTCTCGCTCGATATTGACCTCCTTATGACCCGCATAGACGATCAGAACTTTCGGTGGCATGAGATCCCCATTCTTCCTGACGGACGAATCAACCCTTCACCGCGCCGGCGGTAATTCCGGCCACGATGTACCGCTGCATAACAAGGTAAAAGATGACTGGCGGGATCGAGAAGAGCATTCCCGCGGCGAGTTGTTGCTCGATCGGTGTATCGAGCATGGTTTTCATCTGGCCGAGGCCCACTGCGGCCGGCCAGAGCGAGCGGTCATCCGTCAGAAGTTGCGCGAAGAGGTACTCGTTCCAGGCGTAGAAGAACGCGACTACACCGACGGCGACAAGTCCGGGCATCGTCAACGGCATGATGATCTGGAAGAGGATCCGCATCGACCCGGCGCCATCGACCCGGGCGGCCTCCTGCACTTCCCGCGGGATTGTGTCGTACAGGTTTTTGAGCACCCAGACACCGATCGGCAGGATGAAGGCAGCGTCGATGAGCGAGAGTCCAAAGAGGTTGTTTCGGATGTCTACGTGAATAACCGGAAAATTGGTGAAAATTTTGAAGATTGGCACGACGATCAGCGCTTCCGGCAGCATCTGTGTCATCAACAGGAAGACGGCGAAGGCGGTTCGCCCTTTCCATCGAAGACACGACAGGGTATAGGCGCCAAGGATCGAGAGGAAAACGACGATCACGGTCGCAGCAAGCGCCAGCAGGGTCGAGTTGAGAATCCAGCTTCCTATAGGTTTGGTATCAAACAGCTCGGTGAAGACACCGAGATTTGCCCCCTTCGGCACCATAGGTGGCGGAAAATGAGTGCTGTACTTGGTGGGTTGGAGGATGCTGACCACCATCCAGTAGATCGGGAAAAAGGTGATTCCAACGACCACCAGCACGAGCGCGTAGTACGCGACCCGGCCGATGTTTCGTTGAAGGCGGCTTCGCTGTTTTCGCGGAGTGGCGTAGATAGGGGAGGTAGTGGACATTAGGAGACCTCCAGTTCCTGGCGGCGTTGAACAGCGAGGAAGATGAGCGCGATCGTCACGACCATAACGAAACCGGCGACTCCGATCGTGGCCGCGTACGGGAAGTTGTGAAAACGGAATGCGGTTTGATAAACCCGGATCACGATGGTGTCGGTCGCTCCGGAGGGTCCTCCACCGGTGAGGAGAAAGATGATCGTGAACTGTTTGAATGAGAAGATTGCAGCGAGCACGGTCAGCAAGAGAAGTGTCGGGGTGATACACGGCAGGGTGACCGCGAAAAACGCCTGAAGCTTGTTGGCGCCGTCGACCCGGGCAGCCTCGGCAAGATCGCCGGGAACCGTCTGTAGCGCGGCCAGAATGACAAGGCTATAAAAGGGGAATCCCTTCCAGGCCGTAATCAACACCACGATCGGCATCGCCAGCTTCGGGTCGTTCAACCAGGTCGGGTGATCGGCGACAAATGGAAGGAAACTGGTCATCCGGTTGGCGACGCCGAAGTTCGGATTCAGAATCCAGACAAAAACGAGCACGGTGGGCACATCGGGGAATGCCCACGGAAGCGTCATCACACCCCGGGCCGCGGAGCGACCCCTGAACGGACGGTTCAACAGGAGCGCCGAGCCCAGTCCAAACGAAAGTGCGACCACGATCACGGCGAGCATATAGACGATTGTTCGCTGAACAGAGTTCCAGAAGTTCTCGTCTTGGATCAGGCGGCGGTAATTGTCCAGACCGATCCAGACGGGCGCTTTCCCAATCGTCTGTTTGGTGAAACTTGATTCGACCCCCTTGTAAATTGGATACAGCAGAAAAAGCGCCTCGTACAATAAAATAGGAAGAGCAAGCATGTAGGGGAGCAGTCCGGCTCGCCGCAGGCGGGAGCGCTTCGGCGATTCGATCGATGTCATCGAATTGGTAGCTGCCACTCGTATTCAAGCCTCAATGATGCGTGGATCAGGAAATCGGTTTGCGCAAACCGATCCCTCCAGAACGATTCGAGATCGCTCTCGAAGGGATCGGTGCGGGCAGATCGCGGCTCCAATGCAGTCGGCGCGATCTGCCCGATAGCGAGTTACTCCAGGTTCGCGGCGAGTTCTTCGGCCTCGGCCTGAGCTGCAGCCATCGCATCCTCGACCGACGCGCTGCCGGTGAGAATTTCCTGCATGTGATTGATGACGATCTGCCCGAATTCCTGGTTGTTGAAGATGAAGTCGCCAACCATTTCCGGCGGCGTGATCGGGTTGATGTCCTTGTAGCCTTCGAGCCAGCCGAGTTCGGCGAAGTAGTCGTCGAGACCTCCCACTTCGTAGGCTGGGATCACGTCGAGCTGGCCGGTGAGCAGCAAGCGATAGTTCTCTGGCTTGTACAGCCAGGTGATGAACTCGACGCCTGCGTCCGCATTGGCGCTCTGATTGTTCACCGTGATCGGGTGAATGCGGGCGATCGACTTCTTGCTCTCCCATGGGAGGGACATGCTGCGGATGTTCGGGTAAACGTCCGGAGCTTCAGTCTTGAAGATGTTGACCGCGGCGGAGACGATCATCTGCTGTGCGATCTGGCTTGAGCCCCAGAGTCGGGTTGCAGTTGCGTCGTCCGTGCCCTGTGGGAAAGTGCCATCGTAGAAATCTTTGAAGAGTTGTACAGCCTTCAGGATCGGATCGGTGGTCAGGTTCGGAGTCTTGCCGGTTGCCCAGGTGCCATCGAATGGGCATGCCCACTGCTGGAGCTGGAACCAGAAGCTCTCAGGCTCGGACATGAGGTGCGCGGACATCATGCCGAACTTGTTCGGCCGATCGGTCAGCGCGGTGCTGACGGATAGCCAGTCGTCGGTATTCGTCGGGAGTGTGACCCCGGCTTCAGTGGTCAGCGCCTCGTTGTAGAGGAGACCGAAGACGACGGTCACAACGTCAAGTCCCATGGGCTGGCCGTCGACAGTGATGTAGTCGTGGGCCGAGCTGAGCGTGGTGATGTTGTTGGCCGTGAGCACACTTCCGAGCGGTGTCAGGACTTCCGCTTTGAGCAATCTCAGAACCAGGTCCGGTGTCGTCTGAACCAGGTCATACTCGAGTTTGCCAGCCTGAAGTTGAACGATGACGTTATTGGTGAATTCGTTGAAACCAGCGCCGGCTTCGTTGATCTTGATGTCACTCTGTTCAGCGTGGAACTTCTCGATCAGCGCGCGCCATGCGCCACCACGACCTGGCTCTTCGAAGAACCACGTACCGTAGTTGAGTTCGAGCTGGGCGCCCTGCAGGACTGCCGGTGCGGCGAAGACCTTGCTGGCCTTGGTGGAGAGACCCGCCGCAAGTCCAGCCGCGGCTGTACCCTTGATGAGACCTCGTCGACTGACTGGTGTCGAGACAATGCTCTCGACGGAATCGTTCTTCATTGACACGTTATCTCCTCCTCATATGACCGCCGTGGACGTTGGGGTTTCGTCACTGCCACGCTGCATGACCGAAGGCCCATCAGTTGATTGATCTGGGCCCCTCCTCTCTCCAAACACGAACCACCGATGGTCCGCGCATCGCTTCGACTAAGCGGTCAGCCAGGTATGGCTGCCACCCGCGTTGAGCGCCAAGTTACCGCCATCGACCGCGAGCAGGGTTCCAGTCACCATTGCCGCGGCGTCAGACGCCAGGAATATTGCCGGTCCCGCCATATCTTCAGCCTGGGCGAGGCGGTTCATGGGAATACCCACGAGGAACCGATCCATCAGCGCCTGATCGAAGGTGGGGGAGTCGAGCCATTTTTGGAAGCCTTCAGTGAGCACCTGGCAGGGCAGAATCGCATTGACACGAATGCCATGATGTGCCCATTCGATGGCCATTTCTTTGGTAAGCATATTGATCGCGCCCTTGTTCGCACTGTGGGCGAGATTGCCGCGGCCAAGAGCAGCGGCGCTGGCGATCGAGCTGATGTTAATGATGCTCCCGCCGCGGCCGGCGGCGATCATGCGCCGCCCGGCCTGCTGCGAGCAATTGAGTGTTCCGATGACACCGACTTCGAGCACGCGCTCGAATGCGGCCAACGGGAGGTCCTCCGGTCGGTGGCGGGCGCCGATACCAACATTGTTGACCAGGATATCGACCCGACCGAACGAGCAGTCCACCAATTCGAACAACGTGTCGATATCGTCCGGGTTACCAATATCAGCGTGGATGAATTCGGCCTTTCTTCCCAGCGCTACGATCTCGGCCTGTGCCTCCGCCATTGCTTCATCGTTGATATCGCACCCGACAATATCGGCACCATGGGCGGCAAATCCGAGCGCGATCTGCTTACCAATGCCCAGTCCAGCGCCGGTCACAACCGCGACCTTCCCGGAAAGATCAAACAAATTCGTCATCGTAGATCGATTCCTCGCGTTCCTTGTAACTCGGCAGTCTCTTCGACACGCCCGTCGTGACTGCGAACGACGCGCTCGTAGGATCCGTGCAGATGATCCAGCGTCAGTTCGACCGCTCGCGCTTCATCTCGATCGCGAATGGCGTCGACGATGACCTGGTGCGACGGCGCGACAATTTCGCGGAAGTCCCCGTGGGCGACATTCCGGTTGAGAAGTAGCACGTGAATTTGCGGACGAAGGTTGTTCCAGGTCTCCATGAGCCGCCGGTGTTTTGCCGCGGCGTACACCAGATCGTGAAACTTGAGATCGAGCTCGGCCGCTTCCTGCTCGGTAATGCCGTGAGCCATCCGAATTGCGATGTCATCGACGACTGCCTGCATTTCTGCGATGTCAGCGGTGACGGCCAGGTGCACTGCCCGGCTAATCGCGAGTTTTTCAATCGCGACCCGCAGGGTGTAGACCTCATCGAGATCCTCGCGCGAGAGTTGAGCGACGAAGGCGCCACGATTCCGACGGATAAGAATCAGCCCTTCCCGCTCGAGTTGCATGAAAGCTTCCCGGATCGGACCACGACTCACACCCATCGCCCGCGAAAGCGCCTCTTCCCGAAGTTGCTCGCCAGGTCCGAAAAGTCCTTCGAGAATGGCGGAGCGAATTCGCGTGGCGATATCGACACCTAACCCCCGACTGGCGGGCAGTGCAAGCAGGTTGTCGAGTTCGCGCGAAGCAGACATGGTTCCACGGCTCCGTCGGATGGAATTGCTTCCGCCCGAGCGTTGTTAATCGTAAATTGTTGATTGTCGACAATCTGACAGTTAGGACAGGAATTGTCAATAGTGTTGGGCAACGTGGTGCATTCGGACTTAACGATCAGGTTCTGAAGAGTAGCGCGAGTCGGTTCTCGAAATTTGCGAGCGAACTATTCGGTTGATGGCACAGTGGTTGCGTTACTCCCGGCAAACGCGGGTAATTCTGATTGTCGACGGTCCCGCGCGAATATCTGCAGTAGTCGGTGTTCGTAGAAGGCTGACTGCAAAACCGAGTCGAGGAGCATATCGTGCCAGAGAAACGACCGCGCGGTTTTGCCGCCATGGACCAGGAAAAGCAACGCGAAATTGCCGGAATGGGTGGCAGAGCTGCCCATGAGAAGGGAACCGCGCACGAGTTTACCCCGGAAGAGGCCCGTGAAGCGGGGCGTAAAGGCGGTGAAGCGGTGAGCAAAAACCGCGAACATATGGCCGAGATTGGCCGCAAAGGCGGCGAGGCTCGCAGTGGCGGTGAAAACGCTTAGCAATTGCAAAACCGGGAGGCCATGGCCTCCCGGTTTTGCATCAATGGTCCGAGATACGGTCGTGTTCTACCTTGCTGACGTTTCAAGGTATCGTCGTCGACAAACCTCGATGACCTCATGCGCTTCTGCTGCATCGTGCCAACCGAGCACTTCGGTCTGCTTCGGCTCGAGCAGTTTGTAGGTCGCGAAGAAGGTTTCAATCTCCCGCATCCAGTGGTCGCCAAGTTCCGACAGGGTGCGCACATGTGAGAAACGTGGGTCACCGACCGGTACGGCCAGCACCTTGAAGTCAGAGCCCTTTTCGTCCGCCATGTCGAGACCACCAAGCACTCTGGTTGCGATCATGCAACCGGGGAAGGTCGGTTCATGCACGATGACAAGGATGTCGAGATGGTCTCCGTCCTCGGCAAGCGTATCCGGGATGAATCCGTAGTCGGTCGGATAGTGAACGGATGAGAAGAGCACCCGGTCCAGTTTGAACGACCCGAGCTTTTCATCGTATTCATATTTATTGCGGCTGCCCTGCGGGATCTCGATGAACGCCCATACCTCTTCAGTTGCTGATTCGTCTTGTATGGTCACCATTGCTCCTCCCACCATGGAATCTCCGAAACGTTCTTTCTCTGCCATTTTAGAACGAGATTAGGTCAACCCGGTTGACCGGTCAAACCCATTCGCCGAAGTACTCGGTTCCCGGCCGCACGTACTGGCGGGCGACTTCGTCGTTCACGTCGAGGCCAATTCCAGGTCTGTCGTTCAGCACCACGTGGCCGTTCTGGATGATCGGCTGGTCTTGAATGGTCAGTTCATCCCACCCAGCGTAGTCGATCCAGTGCCATTCCATAATCAGGAAGTTGGGAATGGACGCGCAAACGTGGGCGGATGCCATTGTTCCCAGGGGCCCACAGACATTGTGCGGCGCGAGCGGGACGTAGTAGACCTCGGCCATATTCGCGATTTTACGGCATTCGGAGAGCCCACCGCACTTCGGAATATCCGGCATGATGTAATCGACCGCCTGCTGTTCCAGCAAATCGCGGAATCCCCACCGGAGGTAGAGATTTTCCCCGCTGCAGAGGGGTACCGGCGAGGCGCGTTTAACCTCACGCATCGCCGCGACATTTTCCGGCGGAACCGGCTCCTCGAGCCAGAGCAGGCGAAAAGGCTCCATCGCCCTCGCCACCGCAATTCCGCTTGCAATGTCGTATCAACCGTGGAGATCGATCGCCAGATCGATATGCGGACCGACCGCCTCCCGAACCGCCGCGACCCGCTCGACCATCCAATCCAGTTCGGCGTTCGAAGCGTGCCAGTTCCAGCGATCATTCCGGAATCCCGCTTCGGTTTCATCGAGATCGAATTTGAGGGCGTCGAATCCGAGTTCGACCACTTGTTTCGCCCGTTCCTCATATGCCGCTGGCGAGAAGTCTTTCCCGGCATGACTGTCGCAATACAGCCGAACAGTATCCCGGAATTTGCCTCCGAGAAGTTGATACACAGGAACTCCAAGTGCCTTGCCCGCGAGATCCCACAGTGCGATTTCGATTCCGGTCATTGCAGTGACGGTGGCACCGGACATCGCGCCATCGAACAGCCGTCCGCGCCGCATCTTCTCGAACAGCATATCGACATTGAGCGGGTCTTCGCCGATGATGAAGTTCTTCAGCGCATGCACCATCTGCGGGCAGCCTTCACCGCCATGGATGCACTCACCATTTCCGATCAGACCCTCGTCGGTATAGATGCGGACGTAGGTTGAGTAGCCGTGTCCCTTGATTTCCGCCGTGCGGACATCGGTAATCTTCATGTGCTCAGCTCCGGTCAATGTGAGGCGCGTTGGCCGGTTTCTTGTTCATATTCAGCCGCTTTCTCGCTCGTTGGCGGGTAATAGTCATGGGCTGATCCACCGGCGATGATTTTGCCGCGAATCCACATTTCAAGACGTTCCTTTGATGGACCGATTGACGCGATCTGTTCGGCAAAATCGAGTGGCATGGCGATGACGCCTTCGTCATCGGCCAGCAGGATGTCGCCGGAATGAACGTATACGCCGACCATGTTGATCGGCTGGTCGAAATCGACCGCTTCCAGATCGCGACCGCTGTGCGCGGGGTGTATCGACGCGGCAAAGACGGGTAGTCCGACCTCCGCGATGTACGGAGAATCGCGCACCGCCCCGTTGATCACCGCCGCGGCGACCCCGCGTGATTTCAGCCTGGCCGCCAGAATGTCTCCGATAATACCGGCGGTAGGAACACCGAGCGCATCAACGCAAAAGATGTCACCGGACTCGATGGATTCGATGAGCTGGATTTCAGCCGAGTTTCGGCGCGCAACCGGATCGTGCCCGGTTTCGGGACCGCGCCGCATGAGGTATTGGCAGGTACGCGCGCGTCCAACGATTCGATTGCCGAGTCCAAGTTGTTGCAGTGGATGCAAGCCCAGCATGAAGGTGTTTCGCCACCCCATACTGATCATGAGTTGGCAGGCCGAGGCCGTGCTCACGAGCGCGAGGTCGTTCTCGATCGCTTTGACTCGCGATCGTTCTTTACCGCTCCAGGTGAATTCACTCAACACTCACCGACCTTCACGAATGCGATGACCCCTGTTCGGGTGAACACGAGTCCATGGCTTCAATTTGCGAGAATGGCAGAGATGACTTGAACCGGAAGTATGACATCCCAGGAGAGACCAAGCGGCCGTGAAGACAATCAAGATTCAGGATCTGGCGTTTTCTGATTTGCGCCGGGGAGAATCGACGCGCTTCTGGATTGATGCGCTGGACCTGCTCACCGGCCCCGCGTTGCTTCCGGCCATATCGATTTCCGGAATTGAGCCCGGCCCCACACTTTTCGTCGTGGCCGGAGTCCATGGTGACGAGTATGAAGGGATGGCCGCGATTCGCAGAGTCGCCCGCCAACTCGATCCTGCGCGAATGAAGGGGCACTTCGTTGCCATCCCCTTGGCAAACCCGTTCGCATATGAGGCGCGCGCGCGAATCGCGCCACTCCACATCGATGGGGCGAACCTTGCCCGCGTTTTTCCCGGTGATCCGAACGGCACGCCAAGTCGAATCCTTGCCCATGAATTGCTGCAATTGGTGCTCCGGAATCTGGGATCAAATGACATTTTCTTCGACTTTCACAGTGGCAGCGCCGACGTGCCCTTCGCGCAGTTGATCGGATTTCGCGACCTCTCAGGCCCGGTGGCCCAGCTATCCGAGGAAGCGGCGCGCCACTTCGGGATCGAACAGATCTGGCGAATTCCCGATTCAGCGGGGCCGTTCAACGCCGAAACGGCACGCCGGGGCATCGTCACGCTTGGAACAGAGACCACCGGCCGGGCAGGCTGCGATCCTGACGACGTCGCAACGTATGAAAAGGGTTTGCAGAATTTGCTGGCATATATGGGCATCGCGCTGGATTGGCCACGACCGAAGCGAAACAATCACCTGGCACTCGTCACGACCGATGTCTATTCCCCGGCAACCGGTTTCTTTGAAACTGAACGCGGTCTCTACGATCAGGTCACGGCCGGCGACCTTCTCGGTCGCGTCGTCGATCTCTTCGGTGACGAACTGGCAGAGGTACGTGCACCGGTATCAGGCCCACTCTGGGCCGCTCGCTCGATGCCCCCCGTACGCATCGGGGAACTGCTCTTTTATATAGCTACGGAGTAGGTACAAGGTGCAAGGTGCAAGCAGCAAGGTGGCGGGCCGTACGCAGCGATCTAGTGCAGCGGTAAATGGCGGCTCCCGCGCCTCTGTACCGGGAGCTTGAAGCTTGTGTCTGGCAGTTTGAGACTAACGCCGATTTCGGCGCGGATCCATCAGGTCGCGGAGACCATCGCCGGTTAGGTTGAGCGCGAGCACCAGAAAGACGATGGCAAGACCGGGGAAGATCGAGAGCCACGGGGCGTCGCGGATGTAACGTCGACTCGCGGCGATGTCGGCACCCCAGGAGGAGGAAGGCGGCTGTGCGCCGAGACCAAGAAAGCTGAGCGCGGTCTCATTGAGGATTGCGAAGGCGAACCCGAGCGATATCAGCACGAGAACTGGTCCGAGCGTATTCCTCAGAATCCCTTTGAAGATGATGTGCGATGGAGTGCACCCTATTGCACGGGCCGCCAGGACGTAATCATTTTCCTTTTCACTGATCATCGCCGATCGAGAAACGCGGGCAAATTCCGGTATGGCGATCAAACCGATCGCGATCATCGCGCTAAGTTCACCCTTGCCGCGGATTGACATAATCGAAATCGCCATGAGTATCGGAGGAAAGGCGAAGAGGGCATCGACCAAGCGGCTGATGATACTGTCGGCGATTCCCCCGAAGTACCCCGAGACCAGACCAAGTGGCAATCCGATCAAACTTGCGATGGAAACCGACGCGATGGCAATCGCAAAAGAGATGCGGGTCCCATGGATCACGCGGCTGAATATGTCGCGCCCTTTGTCGTCTGTTCCGAAGTAGTGGGTGAGACTCGGCGATTGCTTCAACGATTTGAAATCGGGTTTCGCGGGATCGAATGGTGCGATCTGAGATGCGAACACCGCCGCGATCACGAAGATGACGATCAACACCACACCAAGGGTGAACGTCTTCCATTTTATAGCGCCTTCGAGGAGACGGCGTGTCTGACTTTTGCGATGGTGGCGATGGGGAAGACCGGTATCGGCGACGGACGAGAGGGTCGCTGGCACTATGAACCTCCGCGTCCAACCCGGATCCGCGGATCGAGGATTGAATAGATCACATCGACGAGTATGTTGATGAGCAGGAATCCGGTCGCGACTACCAACACGACACCTTGTACGACGGGAAAATCGCGGTCGTTGATGGCGTTGACCGCCATGTACCCGACACCCGGCAGGGTGAAGACCGTTTCGATCACCGCCGCTCCGCCCAGAAGGTATCCGAATTGGATTCCGACCGCGGTGACGAATGGAATGAGCGATGTTCGTAGCGTGTGGCTGAAGAGCACCCGGCGTTCAGAGAGTCCTTTCGCCCGTGCGACGAGAACAAACTCATAGGAGAGCGTCTGCAGAACACTCGACCGCAGGTACCTGGTAAGGGGACCAGCGAGGAAGATGCCAAGTGTGAGCGCCGGGAGAATCATGGTTTTGACACTCTCGACGAAATCCTCGCGCGGGCTGATGTATCCCTGGAGTGGAACCCATTGCAGTTTGGCGCCGAAGAGATAGACGAACTGAATCGCAAGCCAGAATCCGGGAATGGAGAGACCAAGCAGGGCGAATGTGGTGCATAGGAGATCGGCCCAGCTGTTGCGTTTGATCGCCGAGATTGTCCCGGCAGGAATGGCGATGATGATTGCAATGAAGAGTGCAAAAAGCGTCAGATAGAGCGTTACTGGCAACGCCCGGCCGACGAGCGTCCACACCGGTTGCCGACTGATCGAGGATTCGCCGAGATCACCTCGCAGGACATCGCCGAGCCAGATCCCGTAACGAACTGGCATTGGTCGGTCGAGGCCTAGCTGCTTGCTGAGAATCGCGACCTTTTCCGGGGTGGCCCCCTGCCCAAGCATGACGGCGGCGGTGCTGCCTGGAATGAAATCGACCACAAGAAAGACGATGCCCGAGATCAAGAAGAGGGTTGGGATCGCCTGCATAAGCCGCCGAATGATGTAGCTTGCCATCTTCTCTCAGGCCGAATCTCTACTCGTCGTTTCGACGAAAAGCGGGAATTCACCGCATTGTGCGGTGAATTCCCGTTTGTTGCAAGCCGGTATTACCTGTTTACCGGTTGAGCCAGACCGTGCGGAAATCCTGGAAGTAGAGTGGGTGGGCTGCAAAGCCTTCTACTTCGGCCGCAAGGCAGTGGAAAAGCACCATTTCACCGACGATGATGCCCGGTGAAATGTCGTTCCAGCGCTGCTGGAATCGATCGTAGATCTCTTTGCGTTTTGCCTGATCAAGTTCGCTGCCGCCGGCCGCGATGAGTCCGGTGATCTCCTCATCCTGATACTGGCTGATATTCTGCGGTCCCGGAGGGAAGAAGAACGCAAGTGAAAGGGTCCACGCCGGATCGACTGAACGCTGGGCGTGATTGTCCCAGGAGAGATCGTAGTCCGGGTTGGTCACGATGCGATCGATCCAGGTTGCAAGTTCGAGTTCCTCGACCTTCACATCGACGCCGATCTCTAGCATTGAGGCCTGGAACATCTCCGATCCCTGTTTGAGTTCAGGATAACCGGCAGGGAAGACGATGTTCATGGTGAGTTGTTCGCCATCTTTTTTGCCGTCGACGTAACCGGCGGCCTCCAGATAGCTGTTCGCTTTCTCGAGATCGTATTCGAAGGCGTCGTCGTTGATCGCGTTGTAGGCCCAGTGTTTGTCGGACCACGGGCTGGTGTTCTTCGCGCCCTGACCGGCCTGGAATGCCTCGAAGTACGTTCGGCGGTCGACCGCATACGCGACTGCCAGGCGGATGTTCTGGTCGTTCAGCGGCGCGCGCGAGTTGTTCAGATACATCACCCAGCCCATATCGTTTTGCAACGACACTGCGGCTTTCAGTTGAGCATTACCTTCGATGACTTCCTTGTCCTTCAGCTCTGGTGTGAAGAAGACATCGGCATCGCCCGCTTCCATAACAGCGAGGCTGGTCGATTTCTCTTTGATTGGCCGGTAAACGATCTCATCGAGATAGGGGAATCCAGTCATCCAGTAGTCCGGGTTTTTGGTGATCGTGATGTGATCGCCCGGGATCCACTCCTTCCAGACGAAGGGACCTGTGCCATTTGGTTGGGAGAGAATCTGATCCGGAGTCGCCGATTT
>Ga0105048_10006492_pt1 | contig 18855 bp, 16 predicted proteins | sample MAT05_FD_78382 | JGI IMG/M metagenome (GOLD analysis project Ga0105048, IMG submission 78382) | Freshwater microbial communities from Lake Fryxell liftoff mats and glacier meltwater in Antarctica - MAT-05 | ecosystem: Environmental > Aquatic > Freshwater > Ice > Liftoff microbial mat | place... | reverse complement strand
GGTCGCCGGACTGCAAGGCAAGCGCGTGTGGCTGCTGACGGGCGACGAGGATGACCATGCCAGCCCGAAGCAGAACCAGGCCCTCTTCGATGCCATACCCAGCCAGGACAAGAAGCACCTGCGCTTCGGATCGGGGCATTTGCTGCCAACAGACTATGTCGAGCAGTTGTCGGACTGGTTCAAGATCTAACACTCGCACTTCACCTGAGCGAGGCCGCCGGTGCGCAGTCGCGCAGTGCAATGGGCGCGCGGCGTTCGCGCCCCAAAGAAAACTGGCGACCCGGCGAGGAGTGCTCATTGACGAGGAGGAGTAGGGATAACTGACCGACCGCGATGCCGATTCGGACGACGCACGCACGCTCAGGCCGCTGCAGACTTCGGCCTGCAGCCAAGCCGACGGTCGCGGTACGACAGTGTCTTGGCTGAAAGCTGGAAGCGCGCGCCGTGCCGCCGAGGGCGCCGCTTCCTGGAGTCCTGGGAGTTATCGATTCCACCTGCAGGCAGGCAAGCGACAGCTTCCGGACCTCCAATCTGGCGCGTCGACTGTCGCCGATGGGTCGATGGAAGCCATCACGGTTGGCCGCCGATCAAAGCCATCGAAGGGGCAACTTCGGGGGCAACAAAGTTTTACCGATCAGGAACGGCGCGCCCGTTGACGCTTCAGCCCGACTGCGGTTCCCGTCCCGGCCTTCGTGTTGTCACTTGCCGACACCCGCCGCACTGAGCTGTCGATACACCTCGGCCGACACGCCGGCCAGCGCCTCGCGGTCGGCAGCGGCAGAAATGGCGTAGCCGAACGGACCATCGACCCAGTAGAACACCGTGAGCTCGCCTTGCTGCGCGAAACGAAATGCGGTCCCCGGGTCGGACTTGCCGGACTCGAGGTCGGCGACCTCGTTGGACACGTACAGCGTGAGCCTGGTGCCACCGGCATCGCGGTACATGAACTGCGCCACCGGCCCTGCGCCGCCGGGCAGCAGACGGCCACCTTCGAGCGCATAGCCGAGGGCCTGCAAGTGCGGCGGCCGCATCGCGGCGCCCATGCGCTTGGACAGCCAGGCGACGAGCTGGTCCTGGTGCGCGGCGTCGATCTCGACCGCCCGGCGCTGATCCGGCGTGTACACCGCATGCGCGAAGCCAGCCGCCGAAGCCAGCGTGGGTGCCGGCGACACCGGCCGGGTCATCGGAATGGCTCCGCCCGCACCGGCCGGACCGCCACGCATCTTGTGCATGATGGTTGTCCTGTGGACGATGGAACGTGTGGTCGGGCGAGCGGTCTGCTCACAGGGGTGGACGCAGCGGCATCCGGCTTTATTCCCGACTCCAAGGCCAGGCTGCGCCGGACTATCGAACGCGATCTTCTCCCGGCTGTGGGCAAGGCCCGAAGCGGCTTCGCCTGGCTTGGCAGGTCGAAGAGGCGCGTTCCGGGGCGTCGACGCCAAGCGGAGCCGCGCGACCCGCGCTTGAGTCTCGTCAAGCCCGATCACGCGCACGCGTCGCAGCATCAGCTTTCTTGCGCCTGGGAGGCCCGCCATGCCCGCCACGAACTACATCCGCTGGTTCCGTGAATTGTCGATGTCCGATCTGCCGCTGGTCGGCGGCAAGAACGCCTCGCTGGGAGAGATGTTCCAGCAGCTGCAGCCGCTGGGCGTGCGCATCCCGGACGGCTGTGCACTGACGGCCGAGGCCTACCGCGACGCAGTCGAGGGCGCCGACGCCTGGCCCGAGCTGCACCGCCTGCTCGACCGGCTGGACAAGCGCGACACCGACGCACTGGCGCGTGCCGGCGCGCGTTGCCGCGAGATCGTCTACGCCGCGCCGATGCCCAAGGCCGTGGAGACCCAGCTGCGCGAGGCCTGGCGCACGCTCAAGACGCAGATCGGGCCTGACCTCAGCGTCGCCGTGCGCAGCAGCGCCACTGCCGAAGACCTGCCCACCGCCAGCTTCGCCGGCCAGCACGACACCTACCTGAACATCCAGGGCGAGGAGATGCTGATCGACGCTGTCAAGCGCTGCCAGGCGAGCCTGTTCACCGACCGCGCGATCAGCTACCGCACGGACAACGGCTTCGATCACTTCAAGGTCTTCCTGTCTGTCGCGGTGATGCAGATGGTGCGCAGCGATCTGGCGTCCAGCGGTGTGATGTTCACCATCGATACCGAAAGCGGCCACCCCGATGTGGTCTTCATCACCGGCGCCTGGGGCCTGGGCGAGAACGTCGTGCAGGGGGCCGTCGACCCCGACGAGTTCTACGTGCACAAGCCCACCTACCGCCTCGGCCACCGGGCGGTGCTGAGCCGCACACTCGGCGACAAGCAGATCAAGATGGTCTATTCACCCGGCCGCACGCGCGAGCCGGTGGTCAACAAGCCGACGCCGAAGGCCGACCGTGCGCGTTACTGTCTCAGCGACGCCGACGTGCTGGAGCTGGCGGACGCCGCCATCAAGATCGAGGACCACTACAGCGCCCGCGCCGGAGAAAGACGCGCGATGGACATCGAGTGGGCCAAGGACGGCCCCGACGGCGCGCTGTACATCGTGCAGGCACGGCCGGAGACCGCCATCTCTCAGCGCACCGCCAACCAGCTCGAGGAGTACGTGCTCGAAGGCACGGCGCCGGTGAAGGCCACCGGCCGCGCGGTCGGCGCGAAGGTCGCGGCCGGGAAAGTGCGCCTGATCGCCGACTCGCGCCATCTGTCGCAGTTCAAGCCCGGCGAGGTGCTCGTCGCCGACACCACCACGCCCGACTGGGAGCCGGTGATGAAGACCGCGGCGGCCATCGTCACCAACCGCGGCGGGCGCACCTGCCACGCGGCGATCGTCGCGCGTGAACTCGGCATCCCGGCGGTGGTGGGGGCCGAGCATGCGACCGAGGCGCTGACCGGCGGCGAGGAGGTCACGGTGTCCTGCGCCGAGGGGGCGGTCGGCCGCGTCTATGCCGGCCGCGTGCCTTTCCGCCGCGATGTCAGCGACCTCAGCGGCCTGGTCAAGCCGAAGACCCGGATCATGGTCAACCTGGGCAATCCCGAGCTCGCCTTCCAGGTCAGCCTGATGCCCTGCGACGGCGTCGGTCTGGCGCGCATGGAGTTCATCATCAACGAGCACATCAAGGTGCACCCGATGGCGGTGCTGCACCCCGAGCGCATCGTCGATGAGGCGGTGCGTGCGCAGGTGCAAGCGCTGTGGTCGGGCTACCCGGACGGCGCCGGCTACTTTGTCGAGAAGCTGGCCGAGGGTGTGGGCACCATCGCCGCCGCCTTCTTCCCGCGGCCGGTGATCGTGCGTCTGTCTGACTTCAAGAGCAACGAGTACGCCGCGCTGCTGGGCGGGCGCGACTTCGAGCCGCATGAAGAGAACCCGATGCTCGGTTTTCGCGGCGCCGCACGCTACATCCACCCGGCGTATGCCGAGGGCTTCGCGCTCGAATGCCGCGCGATGAAGCGCGTGCGCGAGACGATGGGGCTGACGAACCTGAAGCTGATGGTGCCCTTCTGCCGCCGCCTGGACGAGGCGCGCGGCGTGCTCGCGGCACTGGCCGCGCAGGGCCTCGAGCGCGGGCGCGACGGCCTGGAGGTCTATGTGATGTGCGAGATCCCGAACAACGTGCTGCTGATCGACGAGTTTTCCGAGCTGTTCGACGGCTTCTCCATCGGCAGCAACGACCTGACGCAGCTGACGCTGGGCGTCGACCGCGACAGCGCGATCGTCGCCGACAGCTTCGACGAGCGTGATCCGGGCATGCTGAAGATGCTCGAGATGGCGGTGGAGGGCGCCAAGCGCAACGGCCGCCACAGCGGCATCTGCGGGCAGGCGCCGTCGGACCACATCGAGATCGCCAGGTTCCTCGTCGAATTGGGCATCGACAGCATCAGCCTGACGCCCGACCGCGTACTGCGCACGATGCAGGAGGTTGCCGAAATCGAGGCGCAGCGCGCCGGCGCGGGGGGCGGTCGATAGAATCCTGCGCAGTTCCAACACGGTTACAGGAGCCTCCCATGCCTCTCGTCTCGATGCGCCAGCTGCTCGACCACGCGGCCGAGAACACCTACGGGATTCCGGCCTTCAACGTGAACAACCTCGAGCAGGTGCAGGCGGTGATGATGGCCGCGGCCGAGGTCGGCGCGCCGGTCATCCTGCAGGCCAGCGCCGGGGCACGAAAGTACGCCGGCGAGGCCTTCATCAAGCACCTGATCCAGGCCGCAGTCGAGGCCTATCCGACGGTGCCACTGGTAATGCACCAGGACCACGGCCAGAGCCCCGAGGTGTGCCGCGGCGCGATCGATCTGGGCTTCAGCTCGGTGATGATGGACGGCAGCCTGCAGGCCGACGGCAAGACCATCGCCAGCTACGACTACAACGTCGAGGTCACGCGCAAGGTGGTGGACATGGCGCATGCGCTGGGCGTCACCGTCGAGGGCGAGCTGGGCTGCCTGGGCAGCCTGGAGACGATGAAGGGCGACAAGGAGGACGGCCACGGCACCGACGCGACGATGACGCGCGAGCAGCTGCTGACCGACCCCGAGCAGGCCGCCGACTTCGTGCAGCGCACGCAGCTGGACGCGCTGGCGATCGCCATCGGCACCAGCCACGGCGCCTACAAGTTCAGCCGCAAGCCTACCGGCGACATCCTGGCCATCGACCGCATCAAGCAGATCAACCGCCGCATCCCCAACACCCATCTGGTGATGCACGGCAGCTCCAGCGTGCCGCAGGACCTGCTCGAGCAGATCCGCCAGTACGGCGGCCAGATGAAGGAGACCTACGGCGTGCCGGTGAGCGAGATCCAGGAAGCGATCAAGTTCGGCGTGCGCAAGATCAACATCGACACCGACGTGCGGCTGGCGATGACGGGCGCGGTGCGCAAGTTCCTGGCCGAGAACCCGGAGAAGTTCGACGCCCGCGAATGGCTCAAGCCGGCGCGCGAGGCGGCCTACCGCATCTGCAAGCAGCGCTATCTGGAGTTCGGCTGCGAAGGCCAGGCGCCGAAGATCACACCGCGCTCGCTGTCGGTGGTGGCGCAGCAGTACGCGCGCGGCGAGCTGGCGCAGACCGTCGCCGCCTGAGCCGCTGTACTCAGAGGCTGAGAGTTTTTCGAGCGTGATCGAGCAGCGCGTCAAAAGGCGTCCGATCTAGGCGCAAAGCACAGCCATAGCTCAGGCTATGGCGCGCAATTGCAACGACGAGTGGGCGTCTTTTGGCGTGATGAGTGGGCATGATGGAAAGACTCTCAGCCTCTCAGGTTTCGGGCAACTCGATGCCCACCGCACGCGCGGCCGCGCGCACCGGTGCGGGCCAGTTGATGCGGCCAGGGTCGTGCCCGCCGGCGATGCCGAGCAGCCATGCCTCGGCCGTGCCGGCGTTGCGAAAGCCGCGCGAGACACCGGGCGGGATGCTGATCGTGTCCCAGGCTGCGAGGCGCAGCGCGCGTTCGCCGGTCGGGCCCCAGAAGACCTCCCAGTCGCCGCTGAGGGCGATGAAGACCTCTTGCGTCAGGTGGTTGTGCAATGGCGCCGACTTGCCCGGTGCGCAGCGCACCAGGTTCAGATGGAACTGCTCGGCAGCCAGCGGCGCGTTGGGCGGCTCGCCCAGCACACGGTAGGTGCTGCGCTCGCAGCCGGGGATGCCGGCGTCGAGGTAGTCGTCGGTGGTGCGCAGCGCGGCAAAGCGCGCGACGCGGGCTTCCATCTCCGCCACGCTCGGGTCGGCATCGGTGATCGGCGCCATCGCGGGCAGACCGGCCATCAGTAGACCGCCGCCGACGGCGCCGCCGCCCGCCCGTCGAGCACGGCCAGGATGTCGTCGAGCAGGCCGCTGGCACCGATGCGAAAGCGCTGCGGCACGACGGCGGCGTCGCCCAGCGCCTGGCGCACCAGCGCCGCGTAGGCGGCGGCGTCGGCCACCGTGCGCACACCGCCGGCGGCCTTGAAGCCGACGCGCGCACTGGCCTGCGGGTGCTGTGCGATCGCACCCAGCAGCACCTGCGCGGCCCGCGGGGTGGCGCCGACCGGCAGCTTTCCGGTGCTGGTCTTGAGGAAGTCGGCGCCCTCGTCCAGCGCCAGCATCGCGGCGCGCCGCATGGTGTCCTCGTCGGGCAGCGCGCCGGTTTCCAGGATCACCTTCAGCCGCAGACCCGGGGCCGCAGCACGCACGGCCCGCAGTACGGCCGCTGCCGCGGCCTCGTCGCCGGCCAGCAGCGCGCGCCAGGGCAGCACGAGGTCGATCTCCTGCGCGCCAGCCTCGGCGATCACGGCCGCGTCGCGCAAAGCCGCGGCCACGTCGGTGCCGCCGGCCGGAAAGTTGGCCACCGCCGCCACCGCCACGCCGTGCGGCAGCCGCGCGCGGGCAAAGGCGGCAAAGCGCGGCCACACGCAGACGGCAGCCACCGCACCGTGCGCCGTGACGGCGCGCTCACACAGGCGGGCGATGACGGGCTCGGTGTCACCGTCGTTCAGGCTCGTCAGGTCCAGGCAGGCGAGTGCGAGGCGCGCGTCGGCGTCGCGATCCGGGATGTGTTGCGGGCCCGTCATGGCAGCTCCAGCGACTCGATCACCGCGCCCAGCAACTGCACTGCGCGTGCGCTGGACGCCTGCGCGGTGGCGATCGTGTGCGCGTGGCTCAGCGTCTCGTCGGCCATGCCGGCGGCCATGTTGGTCATCAACGACAGGCCCAGCACCTTCACGCCGGCATGTCGCGCCAGGATGGTCTCGGGCACCGTGCTCATGCCGACCGCGCGCGCGCCCAGCAGGCGCAGCATGCGGATCTCGGCCGGCGTCTCGAACTGCGGCCCGAGCACCCAGGCGTACACGCCCTCGTGCAGCGTGATGCCCTGGCGCGCCGCGGCGGCGCGGGCGCAGGCGCGCAGAGCCGGGTCGTAGGCCGCGCCCATGTCGACGAAGCGGCCGTCGCCGGTCTCGCCCACCAGCGGCGAGCGCTGCGGCATGTTCAGGTGGTCGCTGATCAGCATCACCTCGCCCGGCGCCACCGCAGCGTCCAGGCTGCCTGCCGCGTTGGTCTGCAGCAGCACCTGCACACCGAGCGCCGCGAGCGTGCGGATGGGGCCCTTCATGGCGCCGGCGTCCCCGCTCTCGTAGGCGTGCTTGCGGCCGGCCAGCAGCGCCACCGGGTGGCGGCCTATGCGCCCGATGCGCAGCCGCCCGGCATGCCCACCGATGGCCAGCGCGGGAAACGCCGGCAGTTCGGCATAGGGCAGATCCACCGCGCCCTGCACCAGTTCGGCCGCGCCCCCCCAGCCGCTGCCCAGCAGCACGGCCACGGTCGGGCGCTCACGCCCCAGGCAGCGGGCCTGGATGTGGGCGGCACTGGCGGCCACGGCCGCGCTGAGTTCGTTGTCGTCGGTCATCGCGGGCTGGCCGGGTGGTCCATCAGTTGGTCTGACAGGTGGTCGGGGCCGAAACTGTCCGGCAGCAGGGCACCCAGTGTCGTGCGCAGGCGCACCGTCTGTCCATCGGCGATGAGCACCGGCGCAGCGTCGGCAGCGAACTCGCGCAGCCGCTGGCGGCAGCCGCCGCACGGCGTCACCGGGGCCAGCGACGGCGAGCCCGCGTCCACCGCCACCGCCAGCACTCGCGTGCCTCCCGCCAGCACCAATGCCGCCAATGCGCCGGCCTCGGCGCAACTGCCCTGCGGGTAGGCGGCGTTCTCGACGTTGCAGCCGGCGTGCACACGGCCTTGCTCATCGAGCAGCGCGGCGCCGACGTTGAAGCGCGAGTAAGGCGCGTAGGCCCGCGTGCGGGCGGCGCGCGCCGCGTCGAGCAGGCTTTCGAGCGTGGTCGGGTCCAGCGTCATCGGCGGCGGCCTCAGCGTTCTTTCACGTGGGGAAGCCCGAGCGCCTTGGGCGCACGCGCGCGGCCGATGAAGCCGGCCAGCAGCACCACCGTCAGCACGTAGGGCAGCGCCTGGATCGCCTGCACCGGCACCTCGCCGCCGCCCAGCAGCGCAGGCAGCATGGTGCCCTGCAGGCGGATCGAGGCGGCATCCAGGAAGCCGAACAGCAAGCAGGCCGCCAGCGCGCCCAGCGGGTGCCACTTGCCGAAGATCATCGCCGCCAGCGCCATGTAGCCGCGCCCGGCCGTCATGTTGGGGCTGAAGCTGGAGTTCAGCGCCAGCACCAGATAGGCGCCGGCCAGCGCAGCCAGCACGCCGTTGATGGCCAGCGCGCGGTAGCGCAGCCCGATCACCGAGACGCCGGCCGCGTCGACCATCGCCGGGTTCTCGCCGGCCGCGCGCAGCCGCAGCCCGAAGCGTGTGCGGTAGAGCAGCCACCAGACGGCGCCGGCCAGCAAAAAGGCCGCGTAGACCAGCGCGTTGTGGCCGAGGAAAGCCTGCGCCAGCGCGCCCAGCAACGGCACGCCGGCCAGCGCCTTGGCCGCGTCAGCCAGCAGCGGGTCCAGGCGCACGGCGTCAGACACCGGCGGCGTCTGCCCACCCAGCTTGAACCAGGCCAGCCCCAGCACCACCGTCAGCCCGGCGGCGGTCATCGTGATCGCCACGCCCATCACGACCTGGTCGCCACGATGGCTGACGCAGGCATAGCCGTGCAGCATCGACAGCGCCACGCCCACCGCCACCGCCGCCAGCAGCGCCAGCGCGAAGCTGCCCGAGATGGCGCCCATCGCGCCGGCCGCGAAGGCGCACAGCAGCATCTTGCCTTCGAGGCCGAGGTCGATCACGCCGGCGCGCTCGCTCACGCAGCCGGCCAGCGCGCACAGGATCAGCGGCGTGGCCAGCCGCAGCGTGGACGCCAGCAGCGTGCCGATCTCATCCACCGGCCGCCCCCCGCCGCGTGAGCGCGGCATGCAGCCGCGCGAACATCGGCGCGGCCACCATCGCCATCGCGCCGGCAAAGAGCACGATCAGACCTTGCAGCGTGTAGACCATGTCGCGGCTGAAGCCGGGCATCTCGAACGCCAGCTCGGCCCCGCCCTGGTACAGCGCGCCGAACAGCAGCGAGGCGAGCACGATGCCCACCGGGTGATTGCGCCCGATCAGGCTGACGGCGATGCCGGCAAAACCTGCACCCGCGACGAAGTCGGGCAGCAGCCGGTTGTGCACGCCGGCGATCTCGTTGACGCCCACCAGGCCGGCCAGCGCGCCCGACAGCATCATCGACAGCATCACCTGCCGCCGCGGTGCGATGCCGCCGTAGCGCGCGGCCTCGGGCGCGAAGCCGGTGGCGCGCAGCGCGAAGCCGGCGCGCGAACGCCACAGCACCAGCCACACCATCACACAGGCCAGCGCGGCCAGCAGCACGCTGGCGTTGAGCGGTGTTCGCGGCCAGGCGATGCCGAGCGCGCCCAGCATCTGGTGCATGCCCGGCAGCAGCGCGTTCGGGCCGAAGGCGCGGCTCTCCACCGTCATGTTGCCCGGTGCCTTGAGCACGTTGACCAGCAGCCAGGCCAGCAGCGCGGCGGCGATGAAATTGAACATGATGGTGGTGATGACCACGTGGCTGCCGCGCCAGGCCTGCAACGCTGCGGGCACCGCGGCCCAGGCCAGGCCGAAGACCATCGCACCGGCCACCATCGCCGGCAGCAGCGCCCAGGCCGGCCAGTGAGCGGCCAGCGCCAGCGCCACCAGCCCGGCGCCCAGGCCGCCCATCGTGGCCTGGCCTTCGCCGCCGATGTTGAACAGGCCGCCGTGAAAGGCCACCGCCACCGCCAGCCCGGCGAAGACGAAGGTGGTGGCGTAGTACAGCGTGTAGCCCCAGCCGACTGCGCTGCCGAACGCGCCCTTGAGCAGCAGCCTGATCACCTGCAGCGGCTCGAGCCCGACCGACCAGACCACCACGCCGGCCACCAGCAGCGCCAGCATCAGGTTGAAGACCGGCAGGACGACCAGGTCGATCCAGCGCGGCAGCTCGATGCTGTGCGATGACATGGCGGTTCGCTGCGCGCTGTGCGGGCCGGGTCAGGCCGCGGCCGGCGCGGGCTCGGCCGCCGAGTCGCCCATCAGGCGGCCGAGCGCGGCCTCGTCGCAGCGCTCGATCGGCAGCTCGCCGGCGATGCGCCCGCCGTTCATCACCAGCACGCGGTCGGCCAGCGCGAGGATTTCATCGAGCTCTGACGACACCACCAGCACCGCGCCACCGCCCTCGCACAAGGCGCGCAGCCGGCCATGGATGAACTCGATGGCGCCGATGTCCACGCCGCGCGTCGGCTGGCCCACCAGCAGCACCCGCGGCGGGCGGTCCTGCAGCTGCGCCTCGCGCGCCAGCACCAGCTTCTGCTGGTTGCCGCCGGAGAACTTGGATGAGCGCAGCTGCGGGTTGCGCGGGCGCACGTCGTAACGCTCCATCATCTCGGCGGTGTCGCGGCGCATCGTGGCGCCGCGCATCCAGCCGGCGCGCGCGTAGCGGGGCCGGTCCTGGTAGCCGAGCACGGCGGATTCCCAGGCCGGGAAGGGCAACACCAGCGCACGCTGGTGGCGGTCTTCGGGCACATGGGCCAGCCGCAGCTCGCGCGCGCGACGGGGTGTGATCCAGTGCGCGGGCGTGAAGCGCTGCCCGCCCAGCTCGAGCGTGCCCGCCTGCGGCACCAGCAGGCCCGACAACGCATCGAGCAGCTCACTCTGGCCGTTGCCGGTGACGCCGGCGATGCCGACGATCTCGCCGGCGCGCAGCGCCAGCGACACCTCGGCCAGCCGCGGCACGCCCAGTGCATCGCGCCAGCCCAGGCCCTCGGCGCGCAGCAGCACCTCGGCGTCGGCGGGGGCCGCGGCGCGGTGCGGCTGGTCCTCGCGGCCCATCTTCACGCGCCGGCCCACCATCGCCTGCGCCAGCGCGTCCAGGCCGGTCTGGGCGATGGGCGTGTCGAGCACCACGCGGCCGCCGCGCATCACGGTCACGGCGTCGCACAGCACCATGATCTCCTTGAGCTTGTGCGTGATGAGCAGGATCGTCGTGCCGCGCCCGCGCAGCCGGCGCAGCGTCTCGAACAGCGTGGCCGTCTCCTGCGGCGTCAGCACCGCGGTGGGCTCGTCGAGGATCAGGATGCGCGCGCCGCGGTAAAGCGCCTTCAGGATCTCCAGCCGCTGGCGTTCGCCGACGGGCAGCTCTTCTACCGGCAGGTCCAGCCGCACGGCCAGGCCGGTGTCGTCGATCAGCGCCTGCAGGCCGGCGCGGACCTTCTCGCGCGCGCGCGACAACCGCCAATCGGGCTCGGCGCCGAGCATCACGTTGTCCAGCGCCGACAGCGTGTCCACCAGCATGAAGTGCTGGTGAACCATGCCGATGCCCAGCGCGATGGCGTCGTGCGAATCGTCAATGCGCGCCGGCCGGCCCTCGATCTCGATCTGGCCCGCGTCGGCCTGATAGAAGCCATACAGGATCGACATCAGCGTGCTCTTGCCGGCGCCGTTCTCGCCGACGATGCCGTGCACGCTGCCGGCGGCCACCGTCAGGTCGACCGCCGCGTTGGCCTGCACGGCACCGAAACGCTTGTCGATGCCGTGCATGCGCACGGCGGGCGCAGCCGTCACCTCAACTGCACTTGTTCGCGGTCATGTAGTCGATGACCGTGAGCTTGCCGCTGATGATGTCGGCCTTGGCCTGATCGACGCGCCGCTTCATGTCGGGCGTCACCAGCTTGGCGTTGTTCTCGTCCATCGCATAGTCCACGCCACCCTCTTTCAGGCCGAGTGAGCTGACGCCGGGCTTGATCTGCTTGAAGGCGTTGTAGACCGCCACGTCGACCCGCTTGACCATCGAAGTGAGCATGGTGCCGGGCTGCAGGTGGTTCTGGTTGCTGTCCACGCCGATGGCCAGCTTGCCCCCGTCCTTGGCCGCCTGGTACACGCCGGTGCCGGTGCCGCCGGCGGCCGCGAAGATCACGTCGGCGCCCTTGGCGAACTGCGCCTTGGCCAGCTCACCACCGCGCGCCGGATCGTTCCAGGCCGCCGGCGTGGTGCCGGTCATCGACTGCATCACCTCGACGCGCGGGTTGGCGAACCTCGCGCCCTGCTCGTAGCCGCAGGCGAATTTGCGGATCAGCGGGATGTCCATGCCGCCGACGAAGCCGACCTTGCCGGACTTGCTGGCCAGCGCGGCCATCATGCCGACGAGGAAGCTGCCCTCGTGCTCCTTGAACACCACGCTCTGCACGTTGGGCAGATCGACCACGAAGTCGATGATGGCGAACTGTGTCTTCGGGAACTCTTCGGCCACCTTCTTCAGGCTCGAGCCCATCGAGAAGCCGATCGCCACCACCGGGCTGGCGCCGCGCTCGGCCATGCGGCGCTTGGCCTGCTCACGCTGGGTGGCGTTGGAGACTTCGAACTCGAGGTAGGTCTTGCCGGTTTCCTTCTTCCACTGCTCGGCGCCGCGGTAGCCGGCTTCGTTGAAGGACTTGTCGAACTTGCCGCCGCTGTCGTAGATCACGGCGGGCTGGCTCTGGGCCCACGCCAGCGGTGCGGCAAACGGGGACAGGCAGGCGATCAGGGGGACCGTCAGACTTAGGGCAAGCTTCTTCATGGGCTGGCTCGTGGTGGAGAAAGGTTGAGGTGAAAGCCTCTTCAGGATAGCAAGACTTGCGCCTGATCGGCCCGATCGGCCGGGTCGGCAACACGGATACTGGCGCGGCTACCATGACCGGAATGGACCTGAACCTTCTCTCGATGCCCAAGGTGCTGCTGCACGAGCACCTCGATGGGGGCCTGCGTGTGGCCACGCTTTTCGAGCTGCTCGCGCAGCGCGGTCTGGAGTGCCCTGCCCAGAGCCTCGAGGGCCTGGCGCAGTGGTTTGCGGCCCGCGCGCACGCCGGCAGCCTCGAGCAGTACCTGCAGGGCTTCGCGCTGACGGTGGCGGCGATGGCCACCCCGGCCACGCTTGAGCGCGTGGCCTTCGAGGCCGCCGAGGACGCCGCCGCCGACGGCTGCGTGCTGGCCGAGTTGCGCATCGCGCCGGCCCTGTTCGAAGCCCACGACATCGCGGCCGAGGCTGCGGTGGAGGCGATGCTGGCCGGGCTGGCGCGCGCGCCCATCCCTTGCGGGCTGATCGTCTGCGCCATGCGCCACCACACGCCGGCCGAGGTCGAGCGCAGCGCGCGGCTGGCGCTGGCCTGGCGCGGGCGCGGCGTGATCGGCTTCGATCTGGCCGGCCCCGAACGCGGCTTCCCGCCTTCGTTGCACGCGGGGGCGCTGAAGATCGTTCGCGACGCGGGCCTGCCGATCACGCTGCACGCCGGCGAGGCCGACGAGCCCGAACGCATCCTCGAGGCCGCCGACCTGGGCGCCACGCGCATCGGCCACGGCGTGCACTTGGCGGATGCCTTCGATCGCCCGGGCGGCGCGGCACTCATCGACGAGGTGATCCGCCGCGATCTGCATCTGGAGGTCTGCCCGACCAGCAACGTGCACACCGGCGCCTATGCGTCGCTGGCCGAGCACCCGATCACCCGGCTGTGGCGCGCCGGGGTCTCGCTGAGCTTTCACACCGACAACCGGTTGATGTCTTGCATCAGCGTGGCCGGCGAGGCGCAGGCGCTGGTCGACCACTGCGGCCTCGGCGTCGAGGACCTGGCGCGCATGGGCGCGCTGGCGGTGAAGCACAGCTTTCTGCCACGTGATGCATGTCACGCCGCGCTGGAGTCGCTGCGCGGCTGGGCGTTGCGCAACCGCATCGCGCTCGAAGGCTGAGCCGGGCGGCCGCCTGGGCCGCCGTGCAGGGCTTCACGCCTCTGCGACCTTCTAGGGCCTAACCCTCGATTCGCGGGGATGCGGGTTCGGGTGCTAGTCGCCGACAGTCACCTCCATCCCGGATGGTCCGGGGAGGCGAAAGACTCATGAAGATCAAGAACCTGGCCGCGCTGATGACCCTGGCGATCGCCTGCGCGAGCGCATCGGCCGAGAACTTCAACACGACCGTGACTCTGTCGCCCGACGGACTCGGCAACTTCTCGGGCCCCTTCGCGGTGACTCACCTCGGCGCCGGCGCCTTCACCGACACGTTCAACTTCGGCAGCTTCAGCGGCCCGGTCGACATCAACGGCAGCCTGGTCACCATCGGCACCTCGGCGCCACAGGACATCGACTTCGTCTCGGCCTTGCTCAACGGGGTCGCGTTCAGCTTCACCAAGACCTCCATCGGCGGGGTCTTCGAAGCGCGCGAGCGTGGCGGCCTGGCGTCCACGCGCTTCGCCGCCAACGTGCCGCTGCTGCTGACGGTCACGGGCCGCGTCGCCGACGGCATCGCCCGCGGTCAGTCGCCCGCCGCCAGCTACAGCGGCACGCTCAACCTGCTGCCGCAGGTCTCGCCGGTGCCCGAACCAGGCGCGCTGTCGCTGCTGCTGGCCGGCCTGGCCAGCGTCGTTTGGGTGGCCCGCCGACGCTCGCGCGCCGAGTCGGCGCTCTGACCCAACCCTTGCGCCCACCCACGCGACCGAATCACGGAACCCTCATCATGCTGACTGCACTGCTCAAGACCTCCGCCCTTGCCCTGACCTTGGCGCTGGCCGCACCTTTCGCCCAAGCGGCGCCAATTCCACTCGCCCTGTCCGGCGGCCCAACCAACTACAGCGCCACCTTCAGCAGCAACAAGACGGCCGCCGGCAACTTCAGCGACCAGTTCATCTTCGGCCTCGGCGGTCAGGGGCTGATCAACGGCAGTCTGATTGCGATCTTCAGCCAGGCCAACCGCGCCAGCCAGCAGATCGTCTTCAACAGCGCCAACGTCAACAGCCTGGGCTTCGTATCCGAGCCCGACGACATCGACATGGGCGACGTTCTTCGTGTCTGGTTCCTGCTCGACAGCCTGGCAAGCGGCGACCTCCTGCTCACGGTCAACGGGTGCGCGGGCGCATGTGACGGCGTGCAGCAGCGCGGCTCGCCGATCTCCGCCAGCTACAGCGGCACGCTGAACGTGACCCGCACGGTGCCCGAGCCGGGCAGCCTGGCGCTGGCGCTGACCTCGCTGGTGGCTCTTGGCGGCGTCGGGGTGACTGCGCGTCGCCGCCGTCTTTAACGGCAGGCGTTGGCGACGGTGAAGTCGATCACCTTCAGCCGTCCGCCGACGATCTCGGCCTTTGCCGCATCCACCCTGGCCTTCATCGCCGGCGTGACGAGCCTGGCGTTGTGCTCGTCGAGCGCCCAGTCGACACCGCCTTCCTTCAGCCCGAGCTCGGTCACGCCGCCGCCCACGCCCTTGAAGGCGGTGTAGACCGCCACGTCGACGCGCTTGAGCATGCTGGTGAGCATCGTCCCCGGGTGCAGGTGGTTCTGGTTGCTGTCCACGCCGATGGCCAGGATGCCGCCATCCTTGGCCGCCTGCATGATGCCGAAGCCGGTGCTGCCAGCGGCCGAAAAGACGACGTCGACGCCCTGGGCGATCTGCGCCTTGGTCAGCTCGGCGCCGCGCGGCGGGTCGGTCCACGCGGCACTGGTCGTGCCGGTCATCGACGAGATAGTCTGCACGCGCGGATTGGCGTAACGCGCACCCTGTTCGTAGCCGCACAGAAACTTGCGCACCAGCGGAATGTCCTGCCCGCCGACGAAGCCCACCTTGCCGCTCTTCGACGCCATCGCCGCCAGCATGCCCACCAGGAAGCTGCCCTCGTGTTCGCGGAAGACAAAGCTGTGCACGTTGGGCAACGACACCACCATGTCGACGATCGCGAACGAGACCTGCGGGAAGTCGCGCGCCACGCGTTCGATGCTGCTGGCCTGCGGAAAGCCGATGCCGACGATCGGGCTGGCGCCGCGCTCGGCGAAACGCCTCGCCGACTGCTCGCGCTGCGCCGCATTGGCGATCTCGAACTCGAGGTAGGGCTTGCCGGTCTCCTGCTTCCAGCGTTCGGCGCCGCGCCACGCGGCGGCGCCGAAGGACTGATCGTTCTTGCCGCCGAGCTCGAAGATCACCGCCGGTTGAGCCGCAGCCGCGGCCACACAGCCCGCAATGACGAGTCCGGTCAGGCACCGACAGGCGGCCTTCACGGCGGTCAGAAGCTCAGCCTGGCTTGCACGCCCAGGGTGCGCGGCTCGTTGATGAAGCCCGTCAGGTTATTGAAGTCGATGCCGCCCACCGCACGGATCTGGTTGGTGATATTTCGCGCGAAGACGGCCGCGTCATACCTGCCATTGCCCCAGGTGTAGCCCACACGCAGGCCGCCCTCGAGCAGGGCCTTGCCCGTGAACTCCACGCTTTCGTACAGGAAGAAGTTGACCTTGCTGCGGTAAACCCAGTCGGTGAACACGTAGGCCTCGCCGCCGGCCATCGGCTGCGAGTACTTCAGCGTGAAGCTGGTGGTAATCCTGGGCGCCTGCGGCAACGCGTTGCCGTCGATCAAAGCCACCGTCGACACCTGTCCGGTGGCGGTGTTCGTCACGCTCTTCGTCGGGTCGGTGACGGTGCACGAAGCGCAGATGCCGACAAACAGGTTCGGGTCCTTGATCTTCGTGTCGTTGTAGCCGACGCCCACGCTGGCAACCAGGTTGTCGGTGACCAGGAACTGCCCGTCCAGCTCGAAGCCCTGGCCGCTCGCCTTCCTGGCGTTGATCAGGATGTTGGCGTTGCTGCCGCCGCCCACTGCAGTGAGCTGCAAGTCCTTGACGGTGTAGCTGAAGACGTTGAAGTTCACCCGTGCGCGGCGGTTCATCAAATCGGCCTTCACGCCGGCTTCCACCGAGGTGTTGGTTTCTGCATTGGCCACGCTCTTGCCGTTGAAGGCGCCTGCCCCTTGCACGCTGCTGCCGCGAAAGCCTGTGGCGGCGCGTGCGTAGAGATTGGTGGTCTTGTCGAGCGCGTAGGTGCCGCTCAGGTCCCAGCTCAGCTTGTTGTCCTTCGGCGTGGCCGTCAGCGACCCGTCGGGCTCAAGTGCGGTCAGCTCGGCCAGCGTGCACTTCTTCGGGCCGCTGCCCGGGATGCCCAGCGTCGGGCCGATGCAGGGGGCGAAGCCGCTCTGCCGGTAGTCCTCGACGGTGAAGGTCTTCTTGTCCTGCGTGTAGCGCAGGCCGCCGCGAAGGCCCAGGGCCGGGCTGACCGCGTAATTGATGGCGCCGAAAAGCGCCGAGGCGGTGTTCTTCTGGCGCACCCGCTGGTAGCCGTCCTGTGTGCCGCCGAAGGGGCTGTCGTAGCTGAAGCTCTCGACCTTGTAGTCCTCGTTGAAGAGGAACAGGCCAGCCTGCCAGTTCATCGGGCCCCTGGACGTGCTCTCGAAGCGGAACTCCTGGGTCAGCTGCCTGTGGGTCGGTACGCCGTCGGCGGTTTCCGAAGAGAACGGAATGCCCAGGTTAGGCGGCGTGCTGAAGACGTTGCCATTCCCGCCGTCGATGTCACCGCGGTTGTAGGTGGTCAGGCTGTCGTAGCCGGTGATGCTGTTGAGCGTGAGCTCCGGGCCCAGGCCGATGCGCAGGCGCGCGTTGGCGCCCTTGATCTTCAACCTGGACTCGTTCATGCCGTCGTAGCTGACCTTGCTCTCGTCGAAGCCACCGATCAGGTCGTTCGTACCCTTCTGGATGATGTTGGCGCGGAACACGCGGGACGAGCCGTCGAGGTCGCGCGCGTGCACTTTGAGCAGGGCGCTGAGGTCCTTGCTCGGCTCGATTAGCATCTGGGCGCGCAAGGCGCTGTCGCGATAGCCTTCAAGATCGCGCGTCGGGCCGGAAGGGTTCAGGTTCTTCACCCAGTCGCTGCGCGACTGGCTCAGCAACGAGATGCGGGTGGACACGGTGTCGCTGATGGGCAGCGTGGCGGCAGCTTCCAGATTCACCGTGCTGTAGGTGCCCACCGAGGCGCTGACGTAGCCCTCGGCCTTCTTGCCCGGCTTGACCGAATTGAACTTCACCACGCCGGCCGGCGTGTTGCGGCCGAACAGCGTGCCCTGCGGGCCACGCAGCACCTCGACGGATTCCAGGTCGAAGGCCGGGAAGCCCTTCAGGATGGGGTTCTCCTGGACCACGTCGTCGTAGACCAGCGACACCGGTTGCGACGCGTTCAGGCGGAAGTCGGTGTTGCCATAGCCACGGATGTAGAAGCGCGGGAAGGCGCGGCCGAACGAGCTTTCGATGTTCAGGCTGGGCACGCGGCCCGAGAGCACGCGCACGTCCTGGCCGCTGGAGTTCAGAACGTCCAGCGTCTCGCCCTGCAGCGCCGAAATCGAGCTCGGCACGTCCTTGATGTTCTCGACGCGGCGCTCGGCGGTGACGTTGATGGTCTGCAACTGGCCTTGCTGGGCCGCCGCACCAACCTGGAGCGACACCAGCACGGCGGCTGCAAGCGCGTGGTGCATGAAGGCGGGGCGGTGCGCTGGGCGAATCCGTCGACTGGCGGCAAACGTCATGGGGGCTCCTGGCGGTGGCTGTTGTGGTGATTCCGGCACGCAACCGGCGTGCCATCATCATCGCTCGACGCCAGCCTGTGCAGTTCCTCTTCGGTCTTGCGATGTCTGCCTGCAACGTTCCTGACACAGCGTCGTCACAGATCACTGCCATGAGCACTTCCCCGATCCGCCGCGCGCCTGAGCTCGACCTGCCAAGCTGGCAGGCGCAGGGTTTCCTCGTCTGCCCCGGCTTTGTCGACGAGCGCGATTTGGCCGTGGTCCGCGCGCAAGCTCAGATGCTGGTGCACGCGCTGGCCCCGGCAGCCGCACCGGCCGTCTTCTCCAGCCGCGACCCGGCGCGCAGTGCCGACGCCGCGCTGCTGGCCTCGGCGCACGCGGTGCACGCCTTCTTCGAGGAAGACGCAGTGGACGCTCACGGCGCGCTGTGCGTGCCACTCGAGCGCGCGATCAACAAGATCGGCCACTCGCTTCACACGCTGGACCCGGTCTTCGCGCCTTTCACGCGTCGGCCGGGGCTGGCCGCCCTGGCGGCGACGCTGGGGCTGGCGCAAACGCGCTGGATGCAGTC
>Ga0105048_10006490_pt1 | contig 18858 bp, 11 predicted proteins | sample MAT05_FD_78382 | JGI IMG/M metagenome (GOLD analysis project Ga0105048, IMG submission 78382) | Freshwater microbial communities from Lake Fryxell liftoff mats and glacier meltwater in Antarctica - MAT-05 | ecosystem: Environmental > Aquatic > Freshwater > Ice > Liftoff microbial mat | place... | reverse complement strand
GCTGTCCCTGGCGGTCAGAACCATTCCGGCCGGGGCAACGAAGGAGACCCGGTAGTCGCCAAAGATGTCGCTGCTGACCAAGTTGGTGAACGCGTAGGCTCCTCCCGCTCCCGTCGTCGTCGTGGCCAGGATGCTGCCGGACGCATCCAATAGATTTACACTCACCCCAGTGATGCCGGGTTCGCTGCCATCCTGGCGACCGTTGCCATTGAGATCCTCCCAGACAAAGTCCCCCAGCCCCTGGTTGAGCGGGCCGCGATAACCGAAGTCCTGGTCGAGATTGGTTCCCGCGTTGGGCAACTGCAGCGAGGAGTTGTTAGCCGACCCGATGCCATCCGCATCGTAGGTCTGCGAGGTGTAGCCCGCAGGCGGGGCGACCGTGACGCGGTAGTTGGGAAGCGCGCCATTGATGTCTCCGCCAAAAAGACCGCTGAAGAGGTAGTTTCCGCTCGAATCCGTGGTGGTCGTGTACGTGATGTTGTCAACCGTGGTGGACAGGTTGCCATCGTCGCCGCCGAACACCAGGGTGACCAAGGCCCCCGCAATGCCGGGCTCGGCGTTGTTCTGGGTTCCGTTGCCGTCCACGTCATACCAAACGGTGTCACCGATGGTGCTGTTGCCGGTGTAGGCAAAGTCCACATCGGTGCGTGTCTGACCGGGAGTCAGCGTGGTGACGGTGGTATTAGCCGTGCCGGGAGTCAGGTCGAACCCATCATCCAGATCGTAGGTCTGGGCGAAGTTATCGGGCAGGGTCGAGGTGTCGACGCTGACCACATAGTTGCCGGCCGGAAGCGTGCTGACGAGATAGTTGCCGGTGCTGTTGGTGGTGGTCGCGTAGGCGACATCGTCACCGCCGCCTACCACTCCATCAAAACCCAGCCAGACAGTATTGACAGTGACGTTGGGGATGCCCTGTTCGCCGGCATCCAGCACGCCATTGGCATTTTGATCATGCCAGATTCGGTCGCCGAGGGAGGCGTTGCCGGTGTAGCCGAAATCCTGGTCTCTGGGGTTCGGCGTTCCCGCAGTCAGGGAACGAACCGACAAATTGGCGGAGCCGAGGCCATCGGCATCGAACGTCTGGGTCGTCAGGCCGAAGGTGGTGAAAGGCGTGGTCGCGGGATCCACCGACACACGGTATTGTCCGGCGCTGTCCACCGGCAGGCCGGTGACAAAATAAAATCCGGTGGCGTTTGTCAGCGTGGTGATGACACTGTCGTCCCCGTTGCCGAAGAGGCCATCGAGTCCCGCCCAACGGACAGTGACCGTGGCGTTCGGGATTCCCACATCCGTGCCGTTGAAGGCCGCGTTGCCGTCCACATCGAACCAGACACGATCCCCGATGGAGCCGAGGCTGGCCGTGTCGGCCGCAGCATAGTCATTCAATGCCCCGCCAACTCCATCCGCCCCGGTGCGTTCTCCCGTGGCTGTGCCGGGAGTGCCGAGTGTGCCGGACACCGTGCCGAAGAACGGGCTGGTGATTGATGTGCCGTCGAGGCTCGTCGTAGTGGCATTTACGGTGTTGTCCAGGGTCGTCAGCCCGGTCGGAGTGGTGAGGACGTTTGCCTGGTAGGTGATCGTGACTGAACCGCCCACAGGAATCGAATCAATGGTGTAGGAAAGGGTATTTCCGGCGGACGTATCAATGATGCCCGTGACTCCGCCAGAGGAAGAAACCGAAGGCGTTCCGGTCAGGGAAAGATTTACTCCGTCAAGAACGTCGGCAACGACGGTGTTAAACGCGGTCGTGGTGTTGACTCCGGTGTTCGTCAGGGTGATCTGGTAGGTCACCACCGAACCGGTGGTGGCCGTGACGAGTTTCGTCACGGCGAGGTTCGGTTCGACCACGTTCGAGGTAACGGAATTGGAGGTCGTGAAAGTGGAGTTTCCCTCGGTGCCGTTGATGACACCATTGCCATTGGTATCGCGTATTACGTTAACCACGGTGGCCGTTCCGTCCCCGTCGGTGTCCACAAGCACGGAATACGTGTTCGTCCGGGAGGAGCCCGCCTGGTTTCCGGTCTCGTTGGCCAACAGGACGTTGAATTCGATGACGACGTACTCATTGTTGACATCGCTGTCCAGGTTGTCCAAGTCGCCGAAGCGGAAGAAGATATCCTGCCCCGAGGTGTAGATCGTGGCGTCCCCGGTGCCATCTCCGGCGCTGGCGGTGAAGATGTTGCTGTTGCCGAATGTGCCGGTGATGAGCGCGGGAGTCAGGGCCAGCATTTCCACGGTGCTGCCGATCACGGTGCCGCCTGTCAGCGCGGCAATATTTGTTATGCCGGTGGAGGTGATATTGCCGGTGTCCGAGATGAAAGCAAAAGTGGCGGAGCCATCGTTCAGGAAGACGAGGCCGTTGCCCAGATTGTCCCGGATCTGGAAGTTATCGGCAGCACCCTCCGCCAGGGTCGTGATCAGGCGATAGCGAACGACTTCGCCGACCGCAATGTTATTGCCCGTCGTGGCGGTTTGTGAGGTGGCCACGATGACCTTATTGACGAGAGGAGGAGAGGTGATCGTCGCCGTCGAAGTGCTGCGATAGTCATTGACCGCGAGTCCGGGCAATGTGACATCGCCACCGCGCTCGACGCCAACCGTGCCCGCGACAGTGGCGTCGCGATCGCCGGGATCGCCGTCAAGACTCGTCCAGCGAATGTCGGCCGTGTTGGAGACGATACTGCCCGTCGCTCCGCTGAAAGTGCCTTGGACGACGATGGTGATCAAAGTTGCCGCCTGCATGTCGACGTTGTAGCCGGACGTCACCTCGAGAAGGCCGCCCGAGATTTGGAAGGCAGAGGATAGAGGCCCGCCGGTGACAGTGATCGTGCCCGCGCCTCCCTGCAAAACGCTGACGATGGTGGCACCGCTCAGCTGTGTGGGGAGGACATCGCGGAGCCAGATATCGAAGGCTGTGGTATCGCTGGCAAGATTGCCATTCGCGATGGTGATCGAGTATTGGATGATGTCTCCAGCGTCGCCGCGCACCGTGGTCGCCAGAGGCTGACCGTCGGTCACGTTTTGCACCTGCTTGGTTACGGAGAGCGCCGGTTCAACGAGTGTAACCGTCGGAGCAGAAACGGTTGGACCGTTGGCAGTGCCCGCACTGCCGTCGCCAGTGCCGACCGCACCGGGATCGTAAACAAGGTGCGCCTGATTATTCACGGTCGTGCCGCCCTGGTTCGAGGCCACATTGAGGACGACAGCCTGCAAACGAACTGTGATCGTTTCAGGAATGGCATTGTTCGTGTTGGTATTGGTGACCGTCCCGAAATTTATGGTCAAATCATTGCCCGTCTGGGTGACAAAGGGGGAAAGGCCGCCAGCCGGAATCACATTCGCTGTCGTGATAGCCCCGCTGCTGGCGGTGACGCTGACAATTTCGAAAAAGCCGAGTTCGCTGCTCAGGGAGTCGATAAGTCGCAGGGTATTGGTCGTGCCTTCAGGAACCGTGATCACCAAATCGTAAGTGATGAGCTCACCAATGGTCGCCTGATTACCGGCAGTGTTGCCGGGTTGGCTGACCTCGGTACTAATGAGGGTCTTGACGAGGTCGGGCGCATCCGTGAGGAAAACCGCCGTATCACTGTCGCCGCCGGGGATATGGTTGATGCCGCCGATTTCCAAGCCGGTGTAGTTCGTCAGTGTCGCCGTGTTCGTATAGCTCTGCGAGGCGGCAATGGTCGTAGCCAGCGTCAGGTCATAGGTCACGACGATAGTGTTGAAACCCGTCGTGATCGCCGTGCCGTCGGAATTTTTGCCCTCGGCCAGTTTACCGGTAATGCCATCGATCAACTCGATCTGAAAATCCCCGGTCAACGGGTTGAGGTCCAGGTCATAGGTGAGAAGGTAGTCCACGCCTTCGACCAGTTGGGTCGTTCCGTCGTTTCCGCCGAAGACCTTGAAGCCGGTGTTCGAGACAAAAGTTGCCTCGTCAGTCGGATCCGTGTCAAAAAATTGGGTGTAATCAATGCTGTCCTCGAAGGTGACATTGAAGGCATCGGCGCGTCCGGTATTCTGGACGACGAGGGCATAGCGGACGACGTCACCCGCATCGGGAAGCGTTCCGGTGGTCAGGTTGCTCGCGCCGATGGCATTCGACTCGGCAGCAGAATCCACGATCGTATTGAATCCCGAGCCGGAGATCGGATTGAACACAACCCCGCCGAGGGTCAGCCCGCCGCCCTGGGTCGAGGCGACGACGCCTTTCTGGATGTCCACCACGGGTTCTTCCACCTGCACCTGAACGATGGCCTCGCCCACGCCGGAAACAATTCCGGTATCCTGATAGGAAGTCTGCTGCTGGTTGGTGAGGTAAAGACCGTCCGTCATCGGAGCATCCGTGGCGGTGAGACTGAAAAAGATATCGACCTGAAGGTTGGCGGGATCCGAGGCGTCTCCGGGCGGCAGATCGAACGTCCCGATGTTGATTGAGAACGAATTGGCCACCGAGTCGCTGGTCGCGCCGGTGATGACGGACGCCCCATTGGCGGCCAGGAGGGTGTTGTACACGTCATCGCCGAGGACGACAAAAATTTTCCCGACGGGAGGGATGGCGTTATTGGCATCCAGGGCCACCAACGCATCGAAGGTCGAACGGCTGTAAACCGTGACATCGCTGAGAATGTCCACGGGGCCGGGAGCGTTGGGTCCGTTGAATTCGCTGACCAAAAATTTGGGCAGAGGCACATAATCGTCAATGACCAGGTTTTCCACCGCGGACAACGAGAGGCTCGCGCCGAGTCCCCAAGTCACGCTTTCGCCCGCCCCCACAATGGCCACGGGGTAACTGGTGTTTCCGGCAATGGCCACGATTGTTTTGGTCAGGGTTGGCCCCTCGATCACGATGCTGTCGCCGCTGCCGTCGGCTTCGCGCCCTTCCGGGGCATCCGTCATGGTATTGAGGATCCGTCCGTCGATGGTGACGGTGTTGTCGATGGAGTCGCCCATGTCCAGAGAGATGTCGCCGGAGAGCCCTGTGACATAGTTGCGCTGGGCAACTGTTCGGAAGTTGATCTGGCCACTGGTCTGACCGTTGGCGATGTTCGTGGCGAGGGCACTGTTGAGTTGGGCAGCCGTCATGCCCGGCGTGAAGTTGCTTGGTCCCACCAACCCGTCACCGCGCAGGATGGCGTCCGCGCCTGCCGCGACCATCTGCTCGGAGAGACGGAACAGCAGAATGGTTTCGCCAGCGCCCACGGTGATCGCACCCGAGGCGTCCGCCTCGTAAAAACTGGCATCAAACGTCTTGTCGAGCGTTGTCCCGTTGTAGAACGCGACAAGCGTGACGACACGGCTTGGGTCGCCTAGAGGCGCCGTGCCAAATTCCACAATGGCCACGTCGGGAAATAAGCTCGGGATGATTTCTCCGAAGGCGATGGAGAACGTTGTGTTGATGCCGCCACCATTTTCGGACGTGATGAATGTCGGCGCGGTCACACCGGCCACCAGGGCTCCCGAGCTGGTGATGAAGAGCTGGCCGTCGCCCAATTGGTCGATGACAAAAAGATCCTCGAACTGATAAAAATCCGAGACCTGAAGGTCCAAGGTCCATTCCAGCGTATCGCCAGGCACGAAGGTGCCGCCATTGACGTCCGTCACGTTCTTCTGAATCGTGAGGGATTCCGCGCTCAGGTTCTGGATATTCGGAAGAAGCAGGTCGTCACCCGTGGCGCTGTCGAAAATCTGGTAGGAAGCGACGCCGCCGACGCCATCCGGATCGTAAAAGCCAGAGGCTTCAACGCTGTTGGGAACGAGGCGGTCGTCCCCGGTGGCTGGCACGAGTACCTGAACGCCATTGGCGTCAAGATAGGGGACGTAGGTCTGGTAGGTGATGGTGGCATCGGTTCCCAGAGCGCCGGTGAGGGTTGGAATCTCAAAAAGAAACGCATTGTCCGCCCGGCCATCGGCTCCCGGGGTTCCGGTGGCGTTGTTCAGCAGATCCACCACATTGTTGGGCTGTCCGGCAACCGGGGCGTAGGTCACGCCGCCTACGCTGATCGTGGCGGTGCCGGCGAGGTACACCAGATGGTTGGCGAGAATGTCGGCGATATCGATGTTCGTCACCGTTTCCCCTGCGGCGACATCAATGTCGATGACCCAGGTTTGGGGATCGTTCGGGCCGGTGGCGGCTTCGGCCTCTTTTTCGACGAGAGTCTTGGTGACTTCCCAAACCCGCGGCCGGATTTCGTCTGTGCTGGCCGAGCCCGTGGCGGCATCCCCATCTTCGTTGTTGCCGAGGGGAGCGGAATAAATCGGAAGGTCGCTTCCCGGATTGTCCAGCGGGTCTGCGCCGTAACGGAAGCCGCCGCCCACCTGGAAGGAAACGGTACCCTGGGTTCCGGCCTGATTGGGAAGGTAATCGGCCGAGAGCTCGGTTTTGTCCGTGATCGCGTTGAAGAGGATATGGGCGGCCGGTTGATCGGGAACGAAACTCCCGAAGGGCAGTTCCAAGACGAAATATTCCTCGCCGGCTGCCAAGGTGATTTCCGTGCCGGGAAGTCCGGCGATCTGCGAAATCGGGTGAGTGATGATCAGCGGTGTAGTGCCTGTGTTTTCGAAATGACCCAGCACAGTAACGGGCTGGCCCAGATAGGTGAAGGCACCGCCCACGACGTCGAGACCCGCAGAGACCCGCAAATCCACAAACGGTCCGTACCCTGCGTCGCTGGGCGTGACGCTTGAGTTGGTGAACGTGATGTCCACGCCAAAGCTTTCGCCGGTGAAGGGATTTTCCGGCGCATCGATCGTCACCATGGGAATGGGTGCGAGCACGGTATCCAGATGGGACGTCAGGACCGTTGTCTCAATCGACCCGGTGGAAACTTCCAAAATCCAGTTGCCGCCGAGAAGCGCGGAACCGGTTTGGTCGGTTGACGCGGCCACATCCGCTCCAGATGCGGCGGAAAGATTTTCGATGAGATGGGTGCCCGAGCTGCCAGAGGCGAGGTCGCAGCCGTAGAGCAGGATGTCGCTTCTTGCGGTCAGGGCAGTGCTCCAATGGGTCACTTGCTGCGCGGCGGCGTGGCCGGCGGCAAAATCCCCGGCCTCGTACGATGCATTGCCGAGTACGAGGCGGCCTTCTTGGGAATGGGACACGATGTGCAGGGCATCGTATTGCTTGCCCAATCCAGCTTGGGCGTCGAGATACGCCGTGATTTGCGCCAGGCCGTCCTGCGAGGAATTCAAGGTCAAAACGTGAAGCTGGATTCCCTCGCCGCGCTCCAGGGCCATGCTGCTGGCCAGTTCGTTTGCATCCTTCAGGGTGCCGTCGACGATCAATAATTCTGTCCGGACATGGGTGCCGGCTGCGATGCCCGCCAGGTCGCTTTGGGCCGGGGCGACATCGGCGGTATGGACCGAATCCTGATTGGCCGACTGGGGTGGCACTTGCGCCGCCGCCTCAGGAGTCCCGTCCGCCGGATGTCCGGCCGGACTCCCGCCGCCATTGGCTTCGGCCGCCGCGACCAGGGCTTCCGCCAGATTTCCATGGTCGGCTTCTGCGGCATGTGCCGCTGCAGCCGAAGCCGCGTCGTGTGAGAATTCGCCTCCCTGGGCCTCGTGCGGAGCTTCAACCTGCGCGGCGGGAGTGGCGGAATACAGGATGCGGTCTTCGAGGCGCTGAAACTGAATCCCCGCAGAGCGCGGCTTTTGCTTTGGAGAAGATTTTTTTTGCGAACGCGTTTTCATGAGTGATTACCGACAGTTTGAAATGATCCTTCCTTGTGGTCCGACGCACTTTGCCGCTTCCAACACGTGCGCAAAAAAATCCCTGATCCGAAATGGCCCATAAGTGGTTGGAAGATCGTGACGTTTCCTAGAAAAATAAAGGAAAAAATAAAGAATATCCTTTCCCTTTTTCCCCGACTGGGTAGAAGCACGTCCGTTCTTCAAGGTTTTTCAAAAAGTTTCTCATACAGCACGAAATGCAAAACAAAATGCCCAAAACAGTTTATTTCTTTCGCCGGATACCAGTTGCGCTTGCCGTCCTTTTCATGGTCGGATCCTTGGCCGGATGCTTTGAGGTGTTCAAACAGTCCTACGCGGAAGATTCCAAACTGGCTTCCAAGATCGACGAGATCATGTCGGAAAATGAAGCCCGGGTGAAAACCCTTCCAACGGACAAATCGGCTGTCCCGACAGGCACCTATAAGCCTGGTAAGGACGACCAATGGTGGCAGAAAGACGTCGAGACGAGTATCACCAGTAATTCTGATCAAAAAATCACTCTGGAAGGCATTTTCGTGGAAACGATCAAGCATTCGACCCAGATCAAGGTCTTTTCGGATATTCCCCTGATTCGCGAAACCGGTATTCAGGAAGCCAAGGGCGAGTTTGACACGGTGTCTTTCGTCAAGGCGATGTACGAGCATCAGAACGATCCGGTGGGAAACATCCTCGAGACGGGCTCTGCCAACGGCCGCTTCGTGCAGGATGGCGTAATTGTAGAAGGCGGCTTGCGGAAGAAAGTCGTGACCGGAGCGGAAATCACTCTGAAACAGGAGTTTGGATATCTCCAAAACAACTCGAGTTTTCTCACACCAAACCCGCAAAGTACCGCCCGGCTGAGTCTCAGCGTGGTGCAGCCTCTCTTGAAGGGTGCCGGAGTTAAGTACAATCGCGCAATTCTCGATATCGCCAAGATTGATTCCGAAAGCGCCATGCAGGAGATGATCCGGCAGGCTGAATCCCATCTGCTTGAGGTATCCCGCGCCTACTGGGGCCTCTACCTGGCCCGTGCCACCTATGTTCAAAAAATGCGCCTTTATAAACTGGCTGTCGGCGTTTCGGACGAAATCAAGGGCCGCGGCAACGTCGATGCCGTCAAGGGCCAGGTTGCCCGTGCGGAGAGCGCCATGGCCGAGCGCCGCTCGGATCTCGTTCGTGCCGAACTGGCTATCGCCAACGCACAAGATCGCATTCGTGCTCTGGTCAACTCTCCGGAATTGCCCGAGGCCGGTGCTCCCGAGCTCATCCCGGTTGATGGTCCGCTCATGAGGGAATACTCCGTGAATTATGAGCAGGCGGCCCGCCGTGCGTTGGCCCAGCGTCCCGAGGTGGCTCAGGCGTTCCTGCAGGTCCGTGCCGCCGCCGTCCGCGAAAAAATGCAGCGCAATGAAGTTCTTCCCGCCTTGAATGCCGTCGTGGCTGGATACATCGCCGGACTGGCCGGAAACAACAACCTGTCTGGAGCCTACGGCAACGAATTTAATCAGGACAATGGCTCGGGAGGCCCCGGTGTTTCCGCCGGATTCGAATTCGAATTCCCCTTGGAGAATAACACGGCGGAGGCCCGCCATCAGCGCCGTCTTCTGGAGCTGCGCCAGCAAGTCAACCAACTCAAAACCACGATTGAGACCACCCTTCTGGAGGTCAAGGTTTCCGCCCGCGAGGTGCGCACCACATGGCGGGATTATGCGGCGAAAATGGAAAGCATGCAGGCGGCCACCGCCGATCTTTCGCAGTTCCAAGCCCGCCGGGAAGTGGACACCGCCCTTCCGGGCGAGCCACAGCCGGCTTCTGCAGTCAGCAATGAAGCCACCACGGCTTACCTGGATTCCGTGCTGAGCGCCCAGAACCGCCTCACTGCGGCCGAGGAAGACTCGGTCAAAAGCGCCGCCTCCTACCAGATTGCGATCCTGAACTTCGAGCGCTCGCAGGGCAACCTTCTCGCCTACGAAAACATCAGCATTGAGCGGACCAAGGGGAAGGATAAATTGCCTCTTCTGAGACTTCAAAAAGGCGGCTCGGAATCCAAGACCGCGAATCCCTGATTTCGGGGCAGCCCCGGACATGACCTGTCTTCTGAAAAACGCCCTGCTTGCCCTCGCGTTTCTCGTCGGGACTTCCCGCCTTAAGGCTCAGGATTTTACCAGCTACACCGAACCCAGCCGGAATATCGATATCTCGGCGCCGGAACCGGGCGTGGTGGAACAGGTCGTCGCGAAGGAAGGCCAGTTGGTCAAAGTCGGCGACATCCTCGTGAAGCTGGACGCCCGGGTCATCGAGCGCGAGGCCGACATTGCCATGGAAGAACTGAAGTTTAAGAAAAACCGCCTGGCCAAACTCCGCGAGTTGCAGTCCAAAAAATTTGCCTCCCGGCACGAAGTGGACAGCGCGGAGAACGATGTCAAGATTACGGAACTCAAGCTGTTGCGCGCCGAGGCTGTCATTGCACGGTTGACCCTGCGCAGTCCCATCGACGGCATCGTGACCGAGATGCGTTACGACGTTTCTGAGAGCGTGCCGGGAGCGAATTCCCATGTCGCCACCGTCGTTCAACTTTCCCCGATGAGGGTCCAATTCAACCTCCCGACCGCCGAGGCGCGGAAATTGAAAGTTGGCGATACCGTGACCCTCGGATTTCCGGAAACCGCAGCCACCCGTGCCGCCACCGTGGAGTTCGTCTCCCCGGTCAGCACCGCAGTGGTCAACACTGTCCGTGTCACCCTCATCATTTCGGAAGAGGGTGCGCATCTCACGGCGGGCATGAAGTGTGTTTACCATGCGTCCAATCCTGCCGTGGAGCCGGCCCCCGCACCGAAGTAATTGGACAAAATTCCGCCGCACCGCCACCTTTACTGATTATGAGTGAAAACAAAGCAGCAAACCACGAGACCAAGGACGCCCGTCAGCTTCGGGTGAAATACGACGAGAGCAAGGCCCTGTATGCCAGTCAGGCCTTGGTACAGGCCTCCGCGGAAGAAGTGATCATCGATTTTTCGTCCGGCATTCTCCAGGATCCCTCCGGTCAGGGCGGAGCCGTCATGCCGATCCACACCCGCATCGCGATGTCCCACGCCGGTGCCCAGCGTCTGCTCGGCGCGCTGACGCAGACCTTTCAGAAAAAGAAGGCCTGACTTTTTTCCGGGGTTTGAAGGGAGGTCCCGGCCATCGCCGCCCGCCCCTGGCACCGTGATGCTCCCTGACCCTCCTGCATCGTGAGCGATCCGCTGGAAGAAATCATCGCCCTGCGCGGTGCCCATCCCCTGCCTTCGACGCAGGAACGGGCTCTCGCAGCACTGCGAACGGCGGTGTCCGCAGACGCGGCCCTTTTGGTGGAGTCCGGCCCGACCGTCACGTTGCTCGCCGGGGTCTCTCCGTCCCCGGAAATCCTCGAGAACCTCATCCGAACCGCCGCCCCGATTATTTCCTCCGCAGTGCGGGGCAAGGTGATCGTTAAGAAATTCACGTTCCGCGATCAGCAGGTGCACATGATTGCGGAATCCTGCGGCGCGGCCTCCGCCTGGCTGATCGTGTGGGTGAGAACCACGGAAAAAGCCTTGGAGAGTGTGAGCCAGGTCATCCGGCTGGCGGCCCAATGTCTCCCAGTCGGAAGTTCGGGAACAAACGCCGAGGCGCAGGCGGCCCTGGAACTCATCGCCTCATTTTCCAAGCCGCGACTCGCCCGCATGCGTGATTTCGCCGAGAAGATCTGTGGCCTGATCGGCGGAAAATCCGTGATTCTCGCGCGGCGCAAACTGCGCGGATGGCGCATCGTCGCGTGTTTCCCCTCGTCCGCTCCCGCAGCGAGAAGCTCTCTGCACGAATCCCTCATGCTGGCTCTCTCGGCCCACGGGGCGGATGAACACCCCGCCGTCTTTCCGCCGGAAGGGGCGCATCCTGCACTTCCGGATATTTGCCGCATCACCGAGTCCCAGTCGTGCGCCGTCGTGCCCGCGTGGGAGGGCTGGGCACTGATCGCCATCTGGGACAGTCCGCTGCCTCCGGCGGAAGAACTCCACGCCGCCGTTGCCCCTCTTGCTCCGATGCTGCCCTCCTTGTATCGCCATGCGCGCAGCGTCCTGGCACGCTGGAAATCCGTCCCTTTTAACCGCCGCCGCCTCTGGGGCGTTCTGGCCGCTGCAGTGGCAATCCTGCTGATTTTTCCGTTCCATATGCGCGTGCGCTCGCCGGCGATTTTGGAGCCCTCGTTGCGCCGCTTCGTTGCGGTACCTTTCGACAGCGTGCTCAAGAAAGTCCACGTGGCCGCCGGGGATGTGGTCGAAATGAAAACCCTGCTGGCGGAACTCGACGGCAAAGAGGTGCGCGAACGTATCGCGGAAATCGAATCCCAGGCCGCCGCCGCCAACTTGCAAAGCGCCTCGGACCTCGCCGGCTCGCGGTTTGACGAGTCTGCCCTCAGTTCGCTCCAGGCTCAGCGGGCCGGACACGAATTGGAAGTGCTTCGCGAAAGGGAAAGGAACCTGAGGATTCTCGCGCCCATTGCGGGTGTCGTCATCCAGGGCGACTTGGAGCGCGAAGAAGGTGCCGCGTTGAAGCTTGGCCATTCCATCATGGAAATCGCCCCCCTCGACACGATGGTGGTCGAGGCTGCGCTGCGCGAGGATGACGCGCCGTTTGTGCATGCGGGTCAGACGGTCACGGTGCGTCTCAACGCCCTGCCCTCGCGGGACATCCGCGCCGTCATCAAGAAGGTGGACCCGCGCGCGGAAACACGCGACGGTCGCAATGTCTTCATCGCCGAGGCGGAAGTGCCCAATGCCGACGGTAACCTGCGTCCGGGCATGAAGGGCAACGCAGTGATCGTCGCTGAACGCATGCCATTTTTTTGGATCCTTTTCCGCAAGCCATGGAACGCGCTCCGCAGTTGGCTTTTCTGGTGAGCCGTGGACAAACCTCCGCCCATCGGTCCTGAACTTCCGTCCTTCCTGCATCAACCCATGCGGTTGCGCGGAGGGTGCCGCCTGGTCCTTCAGGATTTTCGCGGAGAACCGGCTTACGTCCTGGAGGACACCAACAGCGGCCATTTTTTCCACCTGGGACTTCGTGAGGAACAGCTCGTTCGCAAGCTCGACGGTTCGCGCACAGGCATGGAAATTCTGGAGGCCTGTCACGCGCCCCCGGAAGACAAGGATGCTCTCGATGCCGCCCAGGCGCTCATGCTTCTCAGCTCCCTGCGGGGCTCGAACCTCCTCGACGGCTGCCCGCCGGAGGACACACCCGGCCTGACTCTGCTGAACCGGGCCATCGCGAAAAATCCGCTTTTCCTGAAACTTCCCCTCGGCAATCCCGATCCGGCGCTGACGTGGCTGGAACGCCGCACACGCTGGCTTTTTCGTCCGTGGTTCCTGACGATGGCGGGGGTTCTTCTGCTCTGTGGTGTGCTGGCCGTCGCCTCGGACTGGCAAAGGTTTTCTGATCACGCCCAGTCCGTGCTCGCCTCCGACAACTGGATCTGGCTGGGCGCGTGTTTCCTGGCGCTGAAAATCATCCATGAGCTTGGCCATGGAGTCGTCTGCAAGCATTTCGGCGGACGCGTACCCGATTGCGGCCTCTATTTCATGTTCTTCACGCCGCTGACCTATGTGGACGCGACGTCCTCATGGTCCTTTGCGAACAAACACACGCGGATGCTGGTTTCGGCGGCAGGGATGATTTCGGAAATCGTGGTTGCCGCCGTCGCGGCCCTGATCTGGGCATCCACGGAAACCGGGGTGATCAACACCATCGCCTACAACACCATCATTTCCGCCACGGTGATCACACTCTTTTTCAATCTGAATCCGCTGTTGCGTTTCGATGGTTACTACCTTCTTGCCGATCTCACAGGCGTGCCGAATTTGTATACCCGGGGTGCGGCGGCTGCGGACGCGTGGTTCCGGTGGTTTCTCATGGGCGTTCGTCCCGGGCAGCACGAGGAACTGTGGATCGGCCTTTACGGGGCAGCCTGTGCCGTTTGGCGCTGCCTGCTTGTCCTTAGCATCAGCATCGGTGCGGTCGTGCTTCTGCAAGGCGTGGGCCTGATCATGGCTGCGTTGTACATCATCGGTGTCACGATTCCGTTTCTCAAAAAAATGCGCCGCCAGAAACTTCCCAGCGGAAAAGCCGCGATCCGGCCGCTGGTGATCGGTGCGGTCTTTCTGGGCCTTCTTTGCCTTCCGTTGCGTCAGACGATCACAGCCACCGGCGTCATCCAGGCCACGGAACTCACCTCCATCCGGGTCGGATGCCCGGGGTTTCTCCGCGAGCTTTTGGTGGCACCCGGACAAAGTGTTGCCCCGGGGGAGTTGCTGGCCCGCATCGCGAACCCCGAGGAAGTTGCGCGGCTGAAAATGATCGAGACCGAGGCAAACCTCGCCGAGGCCGCAGCCCACAGTGCGCGCCTCAGCCGCGATCCCCAACTGGAAATCAAGAAGCTCGAAGAGGTGCGGGGGCTCCAGGCCCAGGCTTTGGAAAAAGCCGCCTTTTGCGCCACGCTTGACGTCCGCGCTCCCGTTGGCGGAATGATCATCGGCCGCAACATTAAGCACATGGTCGGATCATTTCTCACGACCGGCTACGAGCTTTTCGCCATCGGTTCGGCCACGGATCGGGAAGTGCACATTCTCATTCCCGAGGAATACGCCCAGATGATCGCCGGCAAACCGGGGGATCATCTGCGTATCTTCCTGCGCAATCAGGGAAAAACCGTCAACGCCGTGCTGCTCCGCATTGAGCCGCGCGCGAATCGGAAGATTCGCTTTCCGGAAGCCACCGCCCTGGCCGGCGGCCCGATTCCGGTACGACAGAAGGAGCGCCCGGACGACGATTCCGAGCGCATGGAAATGCTTCAGCCACACTTCGTCGCCGTGGCGACCTTGACAAATCCCCCTCCTCTGCTCTCGGGTGAGACCTGCCTGGCTAGACTGTACTCCAGCAAATCCCAAATCGTTGCCGCCATCATCTGGCAACACCTCGAGCGCCTGATCCGACACTATGTGGGAAATTCCGAAACGAGAGCCAAGTGAACCCGGGGAATGACTTGAGGTGTCGCCAGGAGCAGTCGAGAATAAGCTCTTTTGAGATCCCGGCTAAGTTTCCGTCCACCAAGGTAATCGCCAACTAGACCATTTCCTCCCGCATGCCTTCAAATGCGTTTGGGAGTTATTTGATCCCCAACTCGATCCGCGGTTTTACCGTTCCAAGCGGGGTGTGAGTGACAGCAGAGATTTCGCGTTGGCTGCGATTTTCGAGGAAGGCCATGCGGATGGCCTGTTCTTGATTGGGCGGAAGTGTCTTGAGGTGGCGTTGCAGCAAACCCCTAAGTTCGCCCAGAGAGGCTTAATGCTCGTTGTTCATGCGAAATGCCGTCCAAGACATTGGACCCTGCGCAACGTGGATACCCGTCCTGCGCTGGCGGAGTTGATTGCTTCGCTGAAGGTGAAGATGGTTCTGTGATCGAAGCCTTTCCACCGGGCTTCGCGTCCGGCCTCCTGCCAGTCGAGGGCGTCGAGGCTTTCTTCGGAGATCGGGTCTTGCGGTCCGAGAATCTTTCTCATCGTTCGACGGTTTTCAAATGCCCGCCAGACGGCTTAATCCTCGTTGAATCTCCGGGCCAGTTCCTGTGCATCGGCGGTTTGCACAAAAATCCGCTGGCTTATTACACCACTGCCGCCTCAAAGGCCAGTTCATCCGGCAGCCCTGATGCGCTCTTAGTATGAGGAATCAGCCGTCCCAAGGATTCAGCAAGGGCACTTCCTCCGGGTAGTCACTTGTATTTCGCGTGACCAGAGTCAGGCCGTGTGCCATCGCGGTGGCGGCGATGAGGCTGTCGAGCACGGGTAGGCGGCGTCCCTTGCGCTCATGCCGGGCGCAAAGGCGGCCCCACTCCCGCATGACGGATTCGGTGGGAGCCAGGAGGCGGGCGCCAGCCCACCTTTCGATGCGCGAAAACCAAAGTTCGATCTCCTTGCGCCGTTTGCCGGACGGCATCAATTCGATGCCTTTGACGATTTCTCCAAGGGAAATCGTTGAGAGGTGCAGGTCATGGTCATGGGCGTCGAGCCAGGAAAGGACGCGTTCGCCGGGGCGGGGATTCGACGACTCGCTGAGCACGTCGGTGTCGAGCAGCCAGCTCACGAAAAATGCAGGGTGCGTCCGGTATCCTTGTCTCGCGAAATCTTCCAGCCTTTGACCGGACATTCCCGCAGGAGCGTCGAGAGTTTTTCGCCTTGCGTCTCCCGGGCATATTGCGCGGCTGCGACCACCACCACGGTGGGCCGTCCATGCCGGGTGATCGTTTGCGGACCTTCACTCAAGGCGAGGCCCACGACTTCACTGAGACGATTTTTAGCGTCCTGGAGTTGCCATGACATAGGGGTAATCTAGCTAGACTAGACAGAACGTTCAAGAGACATTTCTCTCTTTTTGTCGCGACAGCTTCCTTCGCACAGGAGGCGATTCGAGACAGACAATGGGAATGGCGTGTTTTCGAAGGGATAGGCATCATTGGTTTTATCGTCATATCATTCCATGCGTTTCACGCGGAAAACCGTCACCGGGGCGGGTTGTCCGGTGGGCGGAGGCATTGGCCTCGTGGAGGTCGTCGGGCGGGGTGGCGAGCCCGATTTCGGCGAGTTTGATCGCGGCCCAGGTGCCCCGGCGGGCAAGGGAGATCGCGGCTAGTCGCAGCCCTTCGGCTCTCTGAAGATCGACTCACTGCGTGCCGCAGTTGGAAAAAGATGGGCCGGCGTGGAAAACCGTCCGCCCCAAATCAGACCAGAGCCTCGAGACGGCGGACGATCTCGGCTTTGCCAAGGACGCCGACGGACTGGTCCTTCTTTTCCCCGCCTTTGATGAAGAGCAGGGTGGGAATGCTGCGGACACCGAATTTTTCGGAAATGATCGGGGCCTCATCCACGTTCACCTTGGTGATCTTGAACTTGCCCACGTTTTCACGGGCAATCTCGTCCACCACCGGGGACAACATGCGGCACGGCGCGCACCATGGCGCCCAGAAATCCACCAGAACGGGCTCGCCCGCAGCAGAAACAACACTTTCAAAATTGGAGTCGTTCAACTCCACAACATTTTCACTAGCCATAGATTTGGAAATTAGCAGGTTTCCCAATTCGCGCCACCTGGAACCACAAAAAAGAAAAGCCGGAACCTTTCGGATCCGGCTTTTCGAGTGAGTGTGTTGATGGCAGGTCTTAGCCGAGCATCATCCAGAGCTGAATGCCGAGGGCGGCCAGGGAGGCGACCAGGGCGATGGCTCCGACCATAACGCTGACTTCGCCAGCCGACTGGGCTGGCGGTTGGGGGGCGACGGTGATGGAGGCTCCACTGGAGACGGATTTTGAGGCCGAGGCGGCAGGCTTCTTTTGAAGCTGAACCGTAGCCTGCGGCATGCCGGGTTTCGGACCCGCCGAGCTGGCCGGAACTTTGGCAGTTTCTTTTTTGGTCTCGGAAATCAAGGGAGCCGGCGCGATAGCGGGTGCTCCACCCAGCATAGGCGGCTTGGGCGCGGTCGGCGGGATGGAAGCCGCAGGCATCACAGTGCCGGGCGGTTTGGGTGGTGCAAGCGGTGCGCCGATGGTGGAAGGAGGCCGGGGCGGTGCAGTCGGGGCCATGCCGGGAGCCGACGGCGGCTTGGGCAGGCCGGGAGCGAAGGACGCCGGTGGCTTCGGAATCGCGGAAGCAGGAGGCGACAGCGGAGCGGGAGGTGTTAACCCGGCAGGCGGTGGCACAGAAGCCGGGGCTGGTGGTGCAGGCGTGATCCCGCCCGGAGGGGCTGAGGGCACGAGACCCGGGGGTTTTATCACGGGTTTCGGGGGCAAATTAATCATCGCGGTTTCGCGAGGATTCGATGCCAGAGGTTGACCGTCCCGACGCGGAGGGAGGACGATGCGCACGGTTTCCTTCTTAGGTTCAGCCATATTTTCAGTTAAAGGTTAGGGAGCAGCGTTAAATGCTAACGCCGCTAGATATTCACAAATACTTGCCAGTCTGTCAATAAAACCAATCCGCCAGAATGGAAGAATTTTTCCCGTGGCTCAACGGGACTTTTCCTGCTGGATGCTGGCGGTCTTGGTCTGGCGGTTGAGATTGATCATATCCTGCATGATGCGCAGGGATTCATTGCGAATGGGATCGGGCGGAACAAGGGCGGATTTTTTTCCACCGGGTTCCTCTTCCTCTTCCGTCATGGAGGCTTTCTGCGGTTTGCGATCAAAAGCGACAGGGCGGAGTTTGGGTGAGGACAAGTCGTCGAGGGTGAGTTCGTAGGCCTGGGCACCGAGGGCGGGGCCCCGCGCAGCGCGGTCTTGTTCGCGTTGTTCCTTGCGGTCTTTATCCTCCGCGAGTTCCTTGCGGCGTTGTTTTTCGTTCAAGGAAATGGTGTTCTCCGTGAGTTTTTCGCGGAAGCGGCGCATGTCCTCGGTGTTGTAAAGAAATTCCCGGTCCGCTGTCAGCCGCTGGCTTGAACGCGTCTTGAGTTCATTGAGAAAGAGCGGCGTGGCGGCCATGGAATCCGCGATTTTGACCGGGGCGACCTCGTCATAGGGCAGGCGGTTTTTCAGCGAGCCTTCGCCGATTTCAGAATTATCGGTGAGCGAAGGCAGGACAATATCGGATGAGACCCCGTTGAGTTGGGTGGATCCGCCGCGGACGCGATAGAATTTTTGAATGGTAAGTTTCAGTGCACCGGCATCGGCGGAACCCAGGCTGAAGGGCGGCATGAGGCGGCCGAGATCGAGAACGGTCTGGACGGTGCCTTTGCCGAAGGTGCGTTCGTCGCCGACAATGACGGCGCGTCCGTAATCCTGCAGGGCTGCGGCAAAAATTTCACTGGCCGAGGCGCTGAGGCGGTTGACGAGAACGATGAGTGGTCCGCTGTACGCAACGGTTGGGTTGGGATCCTGGGAGACGGTGATCTTACCATTGGCGTCCTTCGCCTGCACGACCGGTCCCTTGGGAATGAAGAGGCCGGTGAGGTTGATCGCCTCTTCGAGGGAACCTCCGCCGTCGCGGCGCAGGTCAATGACCAGGCCCTGAATGCCTTCGCTCTTGAGGCGTGTGAGGAGCGCGGAAACATCCTTGGTGGTGCTTTTTTCTTCGGAGTTGTCCTTGAGCAAG
>Ga0105048_10006489_pt1 | contig 18859 bp, 22 predicted proteins | sample MAT05_FD_78382 | JGI IMG/M metagenome (GOLD analysis project Ga0105048, IMG submission 78382) | Freshwater microbial communities from Lake Fryxell liftoff mats and glacier meltwater in Antarctica - MAT-05 | ecosystem: Environmental > Aquatic > Freshwater > Ice > Liftoff microbial mat | place... | reverse complement strand
CGGCGCCATGCCGGCGAGTCGGCATGGATCCAACGCTGTCAGGTGCATAAGCGGCGCAACGTACTGGATCATCTTCTTGAGGACCAGCGGCCGTTAGTGGCCAAACAACTAAACGCCGCTTACGCGATGGAAGACTACGCCCCGGCCAAACAGGCCTTGGATCGTTTGCATCGGGAGTTGATGGATGTCAACCCTAGCGCGGCGCGCAGCCTGGCCGAGGGGCTCGAAGAAACGCTCACCGTGCATCGACTGCGCGTGCCGCGCCTCCTGCGCCAGACGCTGGCTTCGACCAATGTCATCGAATCGGCCTTCGCGGTGGTGGAGAAAGTCTGCGCGAACGTGAAACGCTGGCACCCGGGCGATCAGCGGGAGCGCTGGGTGGGCTCGGGTTTGTTAGTGGCGGAAAATCACTTTCGCCGGGTCAAGGGTTATCTGCTGATTCCCCAGTTACTCCGGGAATTCGCCACTTTCACGCCGCCCAAGACCACCGTTGTCAAAAAGCGCAAAGCGGCGTAGAGTGGGTTAGGTCAGAGTCGCTACTTTCAACGGAAAGTCGGGCATTCCCGCCCAAGGGCGCGGTCGGCCACGATCCAGGTTTCCATGCAGGTGGTCATGAGCAGCACTTGATTATCGGTGGCTCCGGTGGGAGGATCCCAGTTCTTTTCGTTCGCCGTACCTTCGATGTACAAAAAGGCGCTCACCAGCGGGTTCCTCCAATTTGTTCATCAATCCAAAGCGATCCCAACCGGTAGTCCTTTAACCACACGCGCAAGTCATCTGGATTGAGACGCTCCAGCTTGGTTTGACCCTGTTGTTTGGAGTAGACGATCACGACTTCAGGCGTTTCGGTCATCGAACGGTCGAAATCAACCCTAGGAACCGGTGCGGGGTCTGGATCCAAAAATGCAAGAGAACTAAGCGGCGGGTTGCCGTTTCGGTAGTCGTAGTAAGGGAGTACGTCGCCGTCGTCAACGACTCCGCCGCCCTTGCGGGTGGAGGTCGCGAACTTCCTTCGGGGTGGCGCGCATCAAGTTAATGGCTTCGATCAGGTTCGACTTGCCGCTGCCGTTCGGACCGATGATGAGATTTAGCGCGCGAAGCTCAATGCCAGGATTGTTGGGGCCGAAGGAGAGGAAGTTCTTGGGCGCCAAGTGTTGGATCAGTACGGGATTCGATGGTTCAGGCAGGGCTTTGACGACCCTCTCATTATCGTCCAACAGGGTCGCGGCGGAAGGTAACCGGGTGAGATGACTTCCCGCGCTCATGCTTGGGCTTCGGTGAGACGGGCTAAACTCTGGATATGAGCGTGATGACAGTTCGATATCTGGGCGCGGTGCAGTTTGAAGCAGAGACTCGGGGGCACAAGGTGTTTTGTGACCAACCCTTGGACCATGCGGGTTTCGATGAGGGGATGACTCCGGTGGAGCTTCTACTGGCGGCTTTGGGGACTTGCGCGGGCTACTATGCCGCCGAGTACCTCAACAAAAACCAGTTACCAAGCGAAGGGCTGGAGGTGAAAGTCGAGGCAGATAAGGTAAAGAATCCGGGGCGGCTCGATAATTTCCGGATCGATGTGCATGTGCCGGCGACTCTGGAGGCGAAGCATCAGGAGGGGGTAAAGCAGGCGGTGGAGAAGTGTTTGGTGCATAACACTTTGTTGAATATACCGAAGATCACGACGACTCTAACGAGTGGCGACTAGCGCGCACCAACCGCACTTTTCTTGGTTGGCGACAATGCGCCAGGGCCGTACCAGGGCCTCAATCTCGACCGATTGCTGGATGAGGTAGCCGCTAAGGATGGCATGACGAGTAACTACCCGGGTAAATTCAGGCCATAAGTCAGCGAGAATCCCGGCTTGGATACTCATGACGCCCACGTCGATGCTGGCGGTTTTGATGGCGTCGAGTGAGCCTTGGAAAGCATGGGTTGGGAGATCGCGGGAATCTAAGTCGCAGCCGAATGCTATGGCTCCTAAGTGGGTGGCGGCTTCGCCCAGGAGGCCGGAGCCGCAACCGATGTCTAAGAAAGTCTGATTCGGCTGGACGATCTCTTCCATGGCTTCGAGGCACAGGTGGGTGGTGGGGTGGTCACCGTTGCCGAAGGCCAGGCCGGGCTTTAGGTCCAGCCGATAGCGGTTCGCCGGGGTTTCGCTATCGTGGTTCGGTGGCGCGAGATACCAACGGCGGCCCACTTCCATGGGCTGCCAAGTGGCTTGATAAAGGGCGTTCCAGTTTTGTTCCGGAACTTCGTCGAGGGTGCCACCCAGGTGAATCGCGGGGGCTGCGGCTTTTCGGGTGGCGAACCAAGCGATCAGATCGAGTTGACCGTCGTCGCGGTTATTTTGACTGATGCCGGTTAGGTCGTGTTCGGCGACTTGAGCGACTAAGTCGTCTTCGTCATCTGGGTCAATCGTGAAAGTAAGTCGGAACACTTACAACTTTTGCCTCGCGTCAATGAAGAGCCAGCAGAAGGCGGCGATAAAATACAGTGCGGACATAATGCCGATGGAGACGGGCCAGCCGCCATGCCCATTGACTAACCAAGGGACGAGCGATGGGCCGACGATGCCGCCGATTTGGCCGCTGGTGTTCATGAAGGCCGAAACGACGCCAGCGTTCGAGCCGCCGATGTCCACGCAGGTGGCCCAACTGGCGGCCAGTGTAAACATGCTGGTGGCGATGGCCACCGCGATCAGCACGGCCGAGGCGATGGAACTGGTGACGACGGCGGCGGCGGCCATCGCGATGCCAGCCACCAAGTAAGCCCCGCCTGCAATGACGGCGCGGCCGTAGCGCAGGCCGAAATTGCGAACCATCCAATCGGTGGCCCAGCCGCCGCCAAAGTCGCCAGCGATGCTGAGTAACATCGGCGCGCCGGAGAGGGCAGCGAGTTCGGCGCCACTGAAGCCGCGGGCTTCTTCGAGGTACTTGGGCAGCCAGGTGATGACGAAGTAGAAGCCATAGGTATTGGCGATGTACATCAGGCAGAGGGGCACCATGGAGGGATGGCGAAGGATGCGGCCCCAGATGTTGGCGGTGCCGTGGGGCGAGTCTCCGGCGCGGTTGGCTTCGATGTAAAGGCACTCGTCCTGCTTGACGGCGGCGTGTTCGCGGGGTTCATCGCGGAACCAGAGGTACCAGGCGGCGGCCCAGGTGAAGCCGACGCAGCCGAAGATGAGAAACACCGCGCGCCAGCCGACGTATTGTTCGAGTAAGTAAGCGGCGTAAGGAGTAATGCCGCCGGCCAAGTGGGCGCCGGCGAAAAAGATACCTTGCACGCGACCGCGTTCTTGTTGCGGGATCCAGCGGCCCAGCGCCCGGGCGGCGACGGGCCAGGCGCCGGCCTCCCCGGCACCGAAGAGGAACCGGACGATGACCAGGCTCCAGAAGCTGAAAGCGGCGGCGGTGATCATGGTGAAGATGCTCCACCAGACGACGATGCGGGTGAGGACGACGCGGGCGCCCAACCGATCCGCCCAGCGCGCGGTGGGGATTTCGAAGAGGGCGTAGGCAATGGTGAAGGAACTGAAGACGTAACCCATTTGCTGCATGGTAAGGCCGAGGTCCTGCGAGATCGGTCCGGCGAGTTTGCTGATGCAGACGCGGTCGAGGTAAGTGACGAAGGCGAGGGCGACGGTAAACGCGACGACGCGGAAGCGGACGGCATCCAGAGGTGAGGTGGTCACCGGATTATTTGATCACGGTTTCGAGGCGCGTCACCGAATGGCGATAACGAAACATGGCTTTGAGCTGAAGCTTGACGGCCCAGCCGACGAGCCAATCGCTCAGCGGGCTGAGGGGCAGCGTAAATTCCACTTCGTCGGTAAGGCGCGTGCCATCGCCTTCGGCCGTGAAGAGATGACGGTGATGCCAGCTACGAAATGGCCCTTGCACCTGACGGTCGGCGAATAAGCGCTGGTACTCGTACTCGGTATGTTCGGCCACCCAGAGTAACTTGAGGTGGGTGACACGAAAAGTAATGCGGGCGCCAATTTCGAGGCCGCCGGTCCGTTTTTCCACCACTAACGGAGTATCGGGCGGCGTAAGTAACTGGATGGCTTCCGGACGTTCATGAAAGGCCCAGACGGCGGCCAACGGTGCGGGGATGAGTGAGGTGTATTGGAATTTTACCATTGGTAGTTGCCGCTACCATTGAGGAGACGCGGCTACTTCCAGCTTACGCTGGCTGTTGCGCTCCGTGACGATCACCTTGCCTTGGCTGATGGCGACGCGGTCGACGCCTTGCCAGTCGGGCGGGATGGTGAGTAGGAAAGTGGCGTAGGAACGCGTCGTTGTCTCGCCAGTGTCCAGGTAGGTGTAGAGCAGGCGGCCGAAGATGCGGTTCTTCTTGACAAGGACCGGGAACGGCTGGTGGAGGCCGGTAGTGCCGAACTCGAGCCCGCGGGCTAGCGGCTTGTTTTGCGCGTCGACATGGCGCCAGGCGTTGAACCAAGGATACTCCGCAGTCTTCCAGAGATAACCGATCAGCAGGCTCTGTTTGGGGCTGGAGGCGGTGGCCCAGCCGAGCGGCTCGTCAATGACGTAGGAAACTACGTTGGGCAAAGGATCGTTCTTGAGCCGGCGCATGTTCACGGTAGTTTCGTCCTTGAATGCTTGCGGCCAATAGAAAGATGGCTCCTCGGGATTGGGCAGCGGGGACGATTGCGCGAAGCCCCGGCGGGCATTCGCGTCCACCAGCGTGTCTTCGTCGAGGAAGGGCGGGCCGATGGTGGGGTGCTGCACCATGTTATAGATTTTGCCCAAGGTGTTGCGGTTGGTGACGGTTTCGTGGACCGTGACGAGGGCAGCCAGGGGATCGATGAGGATGCGGCGAGCGACGTCGAGGCCGGCCATCGGAAGTGACGCGGTCATGATGCCGGGGCTCGTTATTTTCCAAGCCACGCGCGTGGCCTCGCCGTGATATGGCATGCCATTGGCGAGTTCAGGGTCGCTCGGTTGGCCCCAGCGATCAAGGCAGAGGAAATGGGCCATAGGACGGTTGGTGGCGTTGAGGTCGGCGGGCCCTAGCCAGCGCAAGGGGTTCAGGCCGTTCTTCATTTTGAACGAGACAAAGGAGCCGCCGCCGAGGTCAAAGGTCGCTTCGGCATTGGGGTTTTGGATGACCACTTGAGGACGGTCCTGCGCGGTCAAGGTGAGAAGGAGGAGGAGAGCTTGCATCAGGGGAACGTTATCACGAGAATGTTTGAGATTCCAGATTGGAATCTCAAAGGTTGCGCCCCGCTCGCGCGTCGAGTGCACCGCTGACGCCTGCGCTTGGCACGTTTGAGATTCCAGATTGGAATCTCAAACGTTCAGGTTGACCGCGATCGAGGCCGGGTGCGAATCGGAGAGGATTATCACGGATACCCAGAATTCGGGATACTATGATTTCAATGGCAAAGAAAGCCTTAGCTGTAAAATCTCCGATCCCCGCCGCGGTGCTCGAGAGCCGAATCTGCATGACCCGTGGGCAGAACGTGATGCTCGATAGCGATCTCGCTAAGCTCTATTAAGTAACCACTTCGAACTTCAACAAAGCGGTCCAGCGTAACCTGTCGCGATTTCCAGAAGACTTTATGTTCCCGCTGATTCCAGAGGAATGGGAAGCATTGCGGTCGCGAAAGGGTAGTGCGACCGGCAGAGGTGGACGCCGCTACATGCCGTTTGTCTTCACCGAGCAAGGCGTGGCGATGTTGTCGAGCGTTTTGAAGAGCCAGCGCGCGGTGCAAGTGAATATCGCCATCATGCGGACGTTCGTGCACCTGCGGGAGGCGACAATCAATCATAAAGATCTAGTACGCAAAATCAGCGAAATGGAAAGTAAATACGATGGACAATTTCAGGCTGTATTCGGTGCCATTCGGAAGCTGATGGAACCCACCGTGGTGGCAGGAAAACGGCGGATCGGTTTTGGCGCTTCGGTGTCGCGCTAGCCGTTCATCGCGATGATCTGCCGCACGGTGTGGCCGCCGGCTAAGCGATCGAAGCCTTCGTTGATTTGGTCAAGCGTGAGGCGTTCGCTTAACAAGGCAGTGACGGGCAAACGGCCTTGTTCGAACAGCTGGATAAAGCGCGGGACATCGCGAGACGCCACGCAGGAGCCGATGTAACTCCCCTTCAGCGTCCGCTCTTCCGCCACTAAGTTGGTGGGCGACATCGGCCAGCGGGAATCGGGATGGGGCAGACTGGCCGTGACGGTGGTGCCGCCGCGGCGCGTGATGCGGTACGCGGTTTCTAGCGCCGCCGTGGCGCCGGCCATCTCAAAGGCGAAGTCCACGCCGCCGTGGGTTTGGTCCTTCACGTCGGCGATCAATGTGGGCGAGGCGGCGTGGTAAGTTCGGGTGGCGCCCAGGGTCCGCGCGAGGGCGAGCTTGTCTTCATGGACATCAATCGCGATGACGTCGCTAGCGCCGGCGAGTTGGGCACCGAGGACGGCATTCAGCCCGACCCCACCGAGGCCAATGACGGCGACGCGTGCGCCGGGCTGCACCTTGGCCGTATTCACCACCGCGCCCACGCCGGTGAGCACGGCGCAACCAAAAAGCGCAGCCTGTTCGTAGGGCAGGTGCGTGGGCACCTTGACGGCGGAGCCACGGTTGACCACGGCGTATTCGGCAAAGGCGGAAACCCCGATGTGGTGATAGATGCGCTCACCGTTCCGATGCAGCCGCAGGTGGCCGCCCAGCAAGGTGCCGGCGCCATTGGCTTGCTGGCCCGGTTCGCAGAGGCCGGGGCGGCCTTCGATGCAGGGGGCGCAGCCGCCGCAGCGGGGCGCGAAGACCAGCACGACGTGGTCGCCGGGCGCCAGGTCCGTGACGTGGGCGCCGCATTCCACCACTTCGCCTGCCGCTTCATGGCCTAGGATCATGGGCATGGAGCGAGGCCGATCGCCGTTGACGGTAGAGAGGTCGGAATGGCAGAGTCCGGCGGCATGGATGCGGATGAGGAGTTCCTGGTCTCCGGGCGGGTCCAGGTCGACCTCTTCGATGGAGAATGGCCGGGAGTCCGCGTAGGGCTGCGGCAATTGCATTTGACGAAGGACGGCGGCGCGGATCTTCATTTACTCGAACTGCTTCCGGAAGGCGGCCATCTCGCTTTCGAGCGCCGCCAAGCGGCCGGTGAGGCCGGTGACCTGCTCTTCGAGCTTGGCCACCCGGTCGCCAGGTAGGGGGGCTGCGGTAATCGGCGGCGCAAAGCCAACGACATCGCCCGATAGTAAATGTGCCCAGCGATTGGAGAGCGGCTTCGTCAGCGGCTCACTCCGTTCGGCCAACTTGCGCAGAACGCTTTCGACGCTTTCGGTATCTTCAAATTCGTACAGCGATTGCGTGCGCGCCCGGATCTCAGCCAGCGTTTGCGGGCCGCGCAATAACAGGCAGGCGATGACGGCCAACTCACGGTTGCCCAACTCGAGCCGTTCGACGAGGCGGTGGCCATGTTTAGGCACCCGGCTCTCGCGGCCGGTGAAAATGAGCGACATGCCGCGATGGCGCAGCTTGTCGAGGGCGAGCGTAACGGCATCGTCGGTCAACGACATCAGCGGCTCGCGGCTCGATTTCTGGTTGCAGGCATTCACCAGCGCGTTGAGCGACAGAGGGTAATAGTCGGGCGTCGCCATCTCTTTTTCGATCAGGCAGCCGAGCACCCGGGCTTCAATCGGATCTAGTTCAAAAGGCATGGGTTTAGCGTTGTTCCGGGCTGAAGAGCGGCTCCGTTTCCGGCGACATCAGGACCCAGAAACTGTACAGGGCAAGCACCGTACCGACGGGAATGTTGGCCAGGTGGAGCGTCGCTACCACCATCGAAAGCGACCGCGCCCAAGGGCGAAACTTCATCAAGCCCAATCCCACGACGACGGAGGGAATGGCGAGCAAGAGCATCATGGCGGTGATCCCACTGCCAAAGAAACGGATAACCTGGACCATCGGTCCGGAGGCGAAATCAGCACGTTCGGCTTCAATCATTAACCCACTGAAACCGCCGAGGCTGATTAGTAAGATCAGAGCTGCCAAGCCACCCACGACGCCAATGACGACGTATAGAATGCCAAGACCTCTGACATGTGACTCCATGCCCATAGGGGAACCTATTTCTCCTTCATAGATGGTACCGTGCTTCCCATGGTACAAGGGATCCCCTAATTGTGCCCGCGACCCCGTTTCAATCTTATAACCGGCTCGTAAGCGAAATCAGCGGCACGATTGCCCCCAAGTGCCCCCTATCCCTGCTAAACTGAAGGCTAACCAAGTTGCGATGCAATTTTCTTTCGGGTCCAGGAAAGAAGCCATGGTCGCCCAGCATGCTTCCCGTGCCGTCGCCAAGGTCGCGAATCCGAGACCTGTCTTTTGTGTCGCAACGCCAACGCTATGGTAACAGCCAACTATCCGTTGTTTGCCGCGTCGACCACCGACAAGATTTTGAACGCGTTATTTGACGACACGTTCGCTGGCATTCACCAGCTGACCTGGTTCGATTGGGCCATCCTGATTCCCTATTTCGGGACGCTTGCCATTTTGTCTCTGTATGGCCTGCATCGCTACAAGGTGATCCACGAGTACTTCCGGGTGAAGAAGTCGTTGAACCGGCCGGCGGCCCGGTTGTTTGAGGAATTGCCGCCGGTGACGATCCAACTTCCGTTGTTCAATGAGCAGTTCGTCGTGGAGCGGTTGATTGAGACCGTGCTGAAGATGCGCTACCCCAAACACCTGTTCCAGGTGCAGGTGCTGGACGACTCGACGGACGAAACCTCGGCCTGCACCGCCGCTCTGTGCGCGCGCTACCGCTCCGCCGGACACAACATTGACTATATCCACCGGGCGGTCCGGACCGGCTTCAAGGCTGGCGCGCTTGAGCATGGCCTCGATACGGCGACCGGTGACTTTGTGGCGGTCTTTGACGCCGACTTCCTGCCGCCCGTCGACTTTCTCGAGCGGACCATCCACTACTTCACCGACGACAACATCGGAGTCGTCCAGACGCGCTGGAGCCACATCAACCGTGATTCGAATCTGCTCACTGAAGTGCAGGCCATGCTGCTCGACGCGCACTTCGTGCTTGAGCACGGGGCGCGGAGCGGCAACGGGCTCTTCTTCAATTTCAACGGTACGGCCGGCATCCTGCGCAAAGCCATGATTCGCGACGCCGGTGGCTGGCAGCATGACACCCTAACCGAAGACTCGGACTTGAGTTACCGGGCGCAACTGAAGGGCTGGCGCTTCGCCTACGTTCCCGCTGTCGATTGTCCTTCCGAACTTCCCGTCGAGACGCATGCGTTTCAGGTTCAGCAACAGCGTTGGAGCAAGGGCCTCACGCAGTGCGCCCTGAAACTATGGCCGCGGATCTGGAAAGCGGACCTGCCCTTCAAGGTGAAGCTCGAAGCCTGGCTCCACTTAACGCCGAATATCTCTTATCCCCTAATGATCGTCATCTCGGTGCTGATGCTGCCGGTGATGATTGTCCGCTTTTACATGGGCTGGGTGGAGATGGTGTTTCTCGACGTGCCCCTCATTTTCGCGAACTTCGTTTCCATCGGCGCCTTCTACTTAGTGGCGCAGCGGGAACTCTATCCGCAGACCTGGAAGCGGTCGATCATCTTCCTGCCGGCGCTGATGGCCGTGGGCGTGATGCTCACTTTGTCGAATACCAAGTCGGTGATTGAGGCGCTGCTCCGGCAACAGAGTGCGTTTGTGCGTACCCCAAAATATGCGGTCGCCAAGGGGCAGCAGCGGAACAAGCTGCGCCGATACCGGCGGCGGAGTGGTTGGCTACCTTATTTGGAATTGGCTTGCGGGACGGCGTTTCTGGCGATGGTAGCTTACGCCATCGACACTTACAACTACTTGTCGATTCCGTTCCTGATGTTGTTCGTCTGCGGCTACTTCTGGGCCGGCGGCTCTACCCTATGGCAGGAGTGGCAGGGCAAGCTGCGCTTCGAGCGCGAGCAGCAGGAAGCCCTGGAACTCGAAAAAGCCTAGCCGGCTAAGACCCGGCCGATTGCCCGAAGATCACGACGATTCTCGAAAAGATGTTACTCACCGTCGGCATAAGGGTAGTCGGTAATACCACGTAGATCGCAATTACCACAAAGCCGACAATCAATGCGTATTCGATTAAATCTTGTCCGCGTTCATCCTTCCGGAGCGCACGCAGTCTGGTCCTGACGATGAGTTGGTTGATATACTTTTTCATGGTCTCCACTCTCTGTTAATTGAACCAAAAGTCCCTTAACAAGCCCTCAATAAGATAGTGCCTTGGTACCGTTACAAAGACAACAAGATCGGCACCCTAGGACCCAAAGATTTTACCCCTAAGGGTCTAGTCCTTGGATCCTAGTACCGTTGCACTAAGTCCCGTTTCGTAGGACTATCCTTACGGATTAGCCTGCTGCGGAGTCCGCCGCACGGTGAAGTTCAGCAGGCGGATCGTATCCGTACTGGCGCTCTGCATGCGGCCGCGGAGGCGCAGTTGTCCCAAGGCGCTCCCACTGGCGAAGTTACCTTGTCCCAGAGTATTGGTCAAAGGGGAAGCTGCGGCGAAGCTCTGGGCGGACCAAGCTGCGGTGGTCGTGGAAATCCCGACGCTGATGCGGAGGGCGACAACGTCGTCGTTCACTTCTAGGTTTCGGCCGGCGAAGGTGAGTCCCCCAGCAAGGACATCGATCTGGGGGGCCGCCGTGCCGCCAGCGTGAAGGTAGGTGGCTTCGATATCTAACCGATCGCCGGAGTACAGGAAATTCGCGGGTATGGTGCAGGTTCCCAGGTCTGCGAAGGTGGTGGCCGAGGTGGTGCCGCCGACGTTGGAGCAAATCACCTGGATCGACGAATGCGTCTGGTTGGCATCGTAGGTCTTGCGGCTGGCGATGGTTCTGTTGAACCAGGTGTCGCCGTTCACCAGCGCGTTTACCACCGGGTCCGTCGGTGTGCCCTCATCCCGAATGCCGGCCCGGCCGGATTCAGAGTTGGCGATCAAGCGCTTGACATTGAAGCCGCCGTCCCGATTTACGAAAGCCAGCGAGGTGCCGTTGGCGCTCAGCCAAGTGGTTAGGGGCACGGTGCCTTGGCCGGTGCCTTCGCGGACAATGAACTCCGTTCTTCCGTTGGACGGCAGGTCCTCCCATACGTACATTGTGGCGCGCGGGGTATTGTTGCCCACCGACATTTGGCGGTTCAGGTTGTTGTAGACCAGCGTCGTGATGTTCTGGGCCAGGTTACCGGTGGAATCGATGAAGGGAATCACCCCGGGGGTTAGCCCCGTGTACCCGCACCCACCCCAAAGTACCTCAAAGCCATTCGAGACCAGGCAGCGTCCGGCTTGGCCGATCGGAAGTTGGGCCCAGGTGGGCGTTTGCCCTTGGCCCACAATCAAGCCGCCGCGCGTCGGGTTGGACGGGGTGGTATCGCTATGCAAGGTGCTCAGCAGGGAATGCGTGTTATTGGCATTGGTGCCGGCCGTACGATAGAAGGCGTCCAGCACGTCGCCGGTCTGAGGAATGGACCAGGAATGGAAGGTGATCGTGATGCCGTTGAGGGTGTAGTCGTTACCCGCGATCTGCAACAAGCCATTGCGGAAAAGGGCGAGGCTGGCGGCCGGCGATGGGGTGGAGGGCAGGATGAAAACGGCATTGGTGCCGTCGATTGCCCCGGCCGGCGTCTCTGAGTCGCCGAAATTGGGCAAGATACCCCCCGTTTCGCCGACCACGACGCCCCCAGCGCCGCCACCCACCAAGGCTCCTCCCGGCAGTAGCCGGGCGCGGACATCGCGCAGCCGCAAGGCCGCTGAGGACGACGGTACGGACCAGATTTCCGAAAACTGGAACTGGCCATCGGAGTTGTAGCGCACCAGATAGTAGGCATTGTTCGCCGACGTGGTCGGCGCCAGGCGCACGTGCAGTGCCCCGTTTACGATACTCACCGTGGTGCCTTGCGTGCCAATATTGGCATTGTTGGAAGTCTGAAACGTCTTCCATTCGACAATGGCTAAGCCATTGAACGGTTTGCCGTCGGCGCGGTAAACCGTATCGCGAATGGTGGTGAGAGGCGGTTGTGCCCACAGCCGGGCGCAAGTTGCCCCGCAGGCAAGAATCAGAAAGAGGCGGCCCAGGCCGCGGATCAACGTGCTCATGACGGGAGACTCCTAAGTTTGTGTTAGGCCGCGCTGAAGAATTGCGCACAACCTACCTGACCGGAGTTTAGCGGGTACCCTGCGAATTTTCGGGTACCCTGGCGAAGGGGGTGGCGATACTAAGTAATTGATTGTAGGAGAGTTAAATCGAAAAAAAGTGACTTTGAAATCGTTGTGAACGCACTTTTGCCGGAAGCACGATTTTGGTCTTACTTGCCTTCGAGGACAAACGTCGGTGCCAAGCCTGAGGCCGTCGAAAATCCGCTCGCCGAGGGCGTCGAGAGCCACGTCGTACAGCCGTGTACCTTGCCCAAAAAGCTGTGCGGATGCACTTCGATATTCATGTCGCGGTACTCAAGGCCAGCATAGGTGCGCACCGGGAAGGGCGCATGCACGCTTTCCACCCGCTCCTGCACCACATAGGCATTGGCCGTTGCCCGGCGCAGGGCGCGGTCCCATTGGGCGTCGTCCACTTCCCAGCCGCGGACCTCGGGCAGGTCGCTCGTCTGATCGTTCGGACGCAGGATCAGCCGCTCGCGATTCGACATTACGAACTCCGGCAGATCAATCGGTTTCCCGTGAAAGGACGATTTGGCGTGGCCCACCACGCGGGTCCACGGAATGTACTCACGGATCGCCTTGCGTTCGATCAGCGGGAAATTCGCGGTTACCGTTTCGTCGGTCAACAGGTCAAAGATCGCTTTTTTCTGCGCCACTTCGCCGCGGAAATTATTCACCAGGCAAACATTGCGTTCGCGGTAGGCGCGCAGCAACGCGTGGTTCAGGTCGAAGCGAACCAAGAATTCCGCGATTCGAACGCGGCGGTACACCAAATCGATTTCGAAATCGCCGCGCCGCAGCATGCCATTTTTGTATTCCAATTGCTCCAGCGAAATCACTTCCGTGTTGTAGCCTTGCTTCCGGAATAACTGGGCCAGTAACTGGTATTCGCCGCTTTCGAAATTGGCGAAGGGCTGGCGGAATTCGAGAATCGCGATGTTGGGCTTTTTCTTGCCGCCGTACTCTTTGTAAGCCCGCAAAATAGCCGCCAGCAGGAATTTTGTCCCGCCCACCTTGACCAAGGTATGCTTCTTACGGAACTCTTTTACCGGGGCCGCTTCGTAGAATAGGTCGGCGAGTAACTCGCCGTAAGCCACGCCGGAAGGCGTCTCCGCCGAATACTGGTTGAAGTGTAAGTGCCCGTTCTGCATGTGCGTGTCGAGCAGCGAAGTTACCGCTAAATATGAGTAACCCGGGTCGATTTGCGCCAGCATCTTTTCGGCCGGCAGCAGCGACATGCGCGATAGTAGCTGCGGCGTGGCGAGCGCCAGGCGTTTCACGCGGTCAATCGCCGAAGTCAGAGACTCCGAAGCCGTCACCATGTGGTCGTACTGCTTGCGCGTGATAAAATGCGGCCGCAGGAACGGCGACACCGGCCGCCCGGCGATCACCATGCGCTGTTCGTCCATCTTCTTGGCGAGCTCGTCGGCCCAGGCCAAATCGCGGAATGACTCCGTCTCCAGAATGTTTTGGTAGCGGGTGACTGCGTCACCCAGGATTTTAACGCTCATTTTGCGCCGGACTTTCATTTCAGTATTGCACAGCGAGTGCGATAATCAAAACACGGGTAAGCCCTAATCTTCCCGTAAACTTTAGATTTAATTGGCCTTAGAGTTCGGCAATTCGAATGCTAAGCGCTCCGGAGGTCCGTCAACACCATGAAGAATTTTCCCTCAGTCCTGCTTATCGTTGGAATTCTCGCCGTTTCTTCGCCCTGGGCCCAAGCCGACGAAGGCATGTGGCTGTTTAACCAAGTGCCCAAGGCCGCCATCGCCAAAAAGTATGGCTTTACCTTCACCGACCAGTTCTCCCGCCAGCTCCAACTCGGCTCCGTGCGCTTCAACAACGGCGGCTCCGGCTCGTTTGTTTCGGGCGAAGGATTGCTCTTCACCAACCACCACGTGGGCATGGATTGCATCCAGAAGGTCTCCTCGCCCGCCAGCGACTATGTCAAGGATGGCTTCCACGCCCGCACTCGCGTCGAAGAAAAGCGCTGCCCGGACCTCGAGATCAACATCCTCCAGTCGATCGACGACGTCACCGCCAAAGTGAACGCCGGCCTCACTGACTCTACCCCCCCCAGCGAAGCCAACCAGCGCCGCAAAGCCGCGCAGTCGCGTCTGGAGAAAGAGTGCATTGCCGCGGGGGCCGAGCGCTGCGACGTCGTCACGCTCTATGCCGGCGGACTCTACCATCTTTATCGCTACAAGAAGTACACCGACGTCCGGCTGGTCTTCGCGCCCGAAAGTGCCATCGCGGCCTTTGGCGGCGACCCCGACAACTTCACTTACCCGCGCTATTGTCTCGATTTCGCCTTCTTTCGCGCCTACGACAAGGACGCGCCGGTAAAGCCCCAGCACTTCTTCCCCTGGTCCAAAACCGGCGCCAAGGATAAGGAACTCACCTTCGTCTCTGGCCACCCCGGCTCCACCGGGCGCCTGCAGACCATCACCGAACTCGATTTCCAGCGCGAGGTCAGCTTCCCGATGACGCTCAGTCGTCTGCGCGGCATGCGCGAGGCCCTCGACAAGTTCATGGCCACCTCGCCCGAAAACAAGCGCGCCGGCACGGAACTGCTCGCCAGCGTCCTCAACAGCCTGAAAGCCTACGGAGGCTTCGACCGCGGCCTGCACGACCCGGCCCTGATGGACCGCAAGCGCGCCGACGAAAGCAAACTCAAGAAGGCCGTCGCCGACGATCCGGCCAAGGCCCAGCGCTATGGCAGCACCTGGGACGAGATCGCCGCCGCTTACGATCGATACCGCACCATGATCGCCCCCTACTCCGTGCTTGAGCGCTCCCTGAGCGGGGGCGACCTGATGGGCGTCGCCCGCGACATCGTCCGCTACGCCGCCGAAAAGACCAAGCCCAACGAGCAGCGCCTCCGCGAATACTCCGAAACCGCCCTGCCCGAAGTGGAGCAGCGCATGTATTCCGAAGCCCCGCTCAGCCCTGGCCTCGAAGTCGCGATGCTGGAGAATTACTTCGCCTGGGCCACCAAAACCCTCGGCGCTGAAAATCCGGTTTTGGTGAAGGCTCTCGCCGGCCGCAACCCGCGCGCCGCCGCCGAAGCGATCGTCGCCAGTACGAAACTGGCCGACATTGCCGAGCGCAAGCGGCTCGCCAATAGCTGGGAAGCGGTGCAAGCTTCAACTGACCCCCTCATTCAACTCCTGCTGACGCTCGATGCCCCCGGCCGCGAAGTGCGCAAGCGTTACGAAGATCAAGTGGAGGCCTCCTTACGCGGCGCCGCCACCCGCATTGCGCAGATTCGCTTCGCCCTCTACGGCGATCGCGAGTATCCCGACGCCACCTTCACCCTCCGCCTCTCCTACGGCCAAACCCTCGGCTACACCAATGCCAAAGGCGAGGCCATCAATTGGTCCACCAATTTCGCCGGCCTCTACCGGCGCGCCACCGGGCAGGACCCCTTCGCCCTGCCGCCTTCCTGGACCAAAGGCAAATCCGCGCTCAACCTGAAGGTGCCCTTTAACTTCGTCTCCACCCACGACACCCACGGCGGCAACTCAGGCAGCCCCACCGTCAACACCCGGGGCGAAATGGTGGGCATTCTCTTCGACGGCAATCTCGAAGGGCTCCCCAATCGCTTCGTCTTCACCGACAAAACCGCCCGCAGCGTCCACGTTGCCAGCCAAGGGATCCTCGAAAGCCTGCGTAAGATCTACCGCGCCGAATCGCTGGTGAAAGAACTCACCCGTTGAGCGCCGCCTTTCAATTGGGCCTGCGCTACGGGCTCATCATCGGCATCCTCACCATGGTCGACATCTACGTTGGCACCATGACCACGGTGGACCGCACCAGTTGGATGTTTGCCCAAACCGTGCTCGGTCTGCTCACCATGTACATCTGCGGCTGGGCCGGCATGAAGGCTTTCGTTCCCTCTGGCGGCCGGCTCGGTTTGTCGGCGCTCGCTGGGGGCCTCGCCGGCTTGATCGGCACCATGCTCTTCACGTTCACTCTACTTACCGTCTCGCTCGGCCTCACCGACCAACTCCGCCAATTCCCCTTCGCCAGCGCTGACTTCGTCAAAACCGGCCAATCGCCCGCTGACTACGTCCGCTCCGCTAATGGCATCCGCGACCTCTGGAATGTGGTGATCTCGGGTCTGGTGCGAGCCCCTCTCGGTGCGGGATTCGGTGCCATCGGCGGCTTGATTGCCCGCTCAGTGGGCATGATCAAGCCCGAGCATTAACGGGTCAGCAGCCGGGCAAAGCGCAGGATTTGGTACAGCTCTTCCACGTAAGCGATATAGTCGCGCGCTTGGGTGGCGGCGGAGGTGTTGACCTTGGTGGCCTTCTCCAAACGCTCCAGAAAATCGTCGGGCGGCTGAAAGTCGAGCCCGCTCACTGGCTGGCCAGCGATCAGGGCCCGAAGCCGTTCGGCCATCGCCATATCCAAGTGGCGAAGTTCGTCGTAAAGCGCCGCCACGCCGGGGTCGGTGCTCTTGCGCGGGTAAGGACGCTCACCCAACCGCCGCCAAGCGTCTTCCAGTTTCTTGAGGGCGCTGCCTTGCGCGTGTTCGGGGATACTCAAAGCTTTAGTTGATCGCTTTGCTTTGCGCCGTCGCCGGCTCCTGCCCGTAGTTTTCGCGAATCACCTGGCTTTGGTCAGAGAAAAATGTCCGGCTGCCGGAGTTACCAAAGGCGTCGGGCGTTGCGTTGATCTGGTAACCACCCTGGGTGGAGGTGATCGTATAAATGTAGCCGCCTTTTTTGCCGGTGGTGAGGTCGGAGGGAATCAGGTCCGCCGATTGGGGCCCGGCGGTGCCGCTGGTGGGGGGGCCCAGTTCGGCCAAGGTGGTGGCGTACTTCCCGAATTGCGAATAATACTGGGTTTGCGCCGTGTGCAGCGTGATCACGCCGCGGATCGACGCCATCTCCTGCGCGTACATGCGCGTCCGGGTGAGTTTTGGCACCGCGATCGCCGCGATGATCAGGATGATCGCAATCACGATCAGCAATTCGACGAGTGAAAAGCCCAGGCGGCGTCGGTCGCGACGCATACGATCAGTCGGCAATATCTTCATGGCAGGTCTCCCCTAGCTATGACGTTATCAGATCGCGAAGCGTGTAGGCTAGATCGGCAAACTCTGCACGGTGGCCGACTCGGGCGTCCGGTTTTGCCTTATGACCTGGCTTTGGTCGGAGTAAAAGGTCCGTTCGCCGGTGGTGCCGAAGGTCTCGGGGTTGGCGTGGATTTCATAGCCGTTCGCGCCCGGCGCCAGAGTGTAGCGATCGCCGCCTTTGCTACCCGCGGCCAGGTCGGCCGGGATCAGGTCCGCTGCGGCGGCACTGGCGAGTCCGCTGGCCGGCGGCCCGAGTTCGATCAAGTTCGCGGCGTACTTGCCGTATTGCGAAAAGTACTGCGCCTGCGAGGTGTGGAGCGTCACGACGGTCCGGATGGCCGCCATTTCATTGGCATTCCGGCGCGCGCGGGAGAGCGGCCCGCTGGCAATGCCGGCGATGATCAGGATGATGGCGATGACGATGAGTAGCTCGATGAGTGAGAATCCGCGGCGGGTGTTTTGTCTCTTCGTGGGAGGTGAGACGATGCCCGCCGCTGAAGCGTGCAAAGGAGACCTTCGTCAAGACTCTCGCTCCGCCAAAGTTGCACGGACAGTGGCGAGCGTCATCATCAGCGTCATGGGCTGAAGTGGCGACTCGACAAATCCCCGTGACAAATAAAATCGCTTCGCCGGCTCCGACAGAGCGTGCACCAGGATCGCGAACACGCCGGTGTCCCCGGCAACCTGCACAGCTCGCAACATCGCATCCCGCAATAAGGCTTGCCCCAACCCCTGGTTGTGATAACGGCTGTCGATCGCCAATCGTCCCAGCAACAGGACCGGCAGGGGATCCGGCATGTTGCGGCGCATCGCCTTGGGCGCGGCCTCGTGCGCAATCGCCCCTGCCGAAAGGCTGTAGAACCCCACTACGCGGTCGCCCTCACAGACCACGAAGCAGCGCGAGGCTCCTGCCGCCTGATTCTTGAGTGCCCGTTTGTTTACCCACTCGTCAAGGGATGGCTCGCCGCAGGAGAACTCCTCGCACCGATGGCTCGCCTCGAGCGGCACCGGGGCGGAGAGCTTCATTTTTCCCAAGGCGCCTTAGTACGCAGCAGGCGGCGCAGCCGATCGGTAGGCGGCAAGGGACGATCCAGGAGTTCTTGGAATTTCGCGAACACGGTCGCGTTTACCGCGAAGTAGGTCTGGTCGAGCAGCGTGTCTTCGGCCCGCCGGCATGCGGCTTCGAGCATAAAGTCCGATCGGCTCCGCCCAAGCCTTTCGGCCGCCTGGTCAATCAGATCCCGCTGCCGCGCCTTTGCCCGGATGTTGATCGACACGGTCTCATTGAGTATTTGTGCCATCGGCTCCTACACAACCAGCATACAGACTTGTATAGAACACTGCAACACGCATCTATGTCGTGGGGGCCCTCCGGACCCGCACCCGAATTAGCCAGAAGATCATGATCCCCACGGCCAAGACGGGCGGCCCAATCCAGATCGGTAAACCGCGCCAAACCTCGGGAAACACTTTCTGCTGTCCCAGGAAAAACGAAGCCGCCGCGATGAAGAGCGCAAAGCACCCGCGCCAAAGACGGCGCCCCAATCGAAGGTGCTCCTCTCCCGATATCGCGCCGCCGCCCAAGCCGTCG
>Ga0105048_10006487_pt1 | contig 18865 bp, 18 predicted proteins | sample MAT05_FD_78382 | JGI IMG/M metagenome (GOLD analysis project Ga0105048, IMG submission 78382) | Freshwater microbial communities from Lake Fryxell liftoff mats and glacier meltwater in Antarctica - MAT-05 | ecosystem: Environmental > Aquatic > Freshwater > Ice > Liftoff microbial mat | place... | reverse complement strand
CGCCTCCTTCAACATCTCGCCCGTGATCTGCCCGCATGTCTGCGTCGGCGATTCAATGTTCATTGAAGGCTCTCCCGCCGCGAACGACCGAGGAATAATGCCCCATTGCAAAAGCGTCAGCGAAATAATCCAGCCGATTAAGAACGCAACAGTCATGATCGCGACCAATGGAACAGGCGCGAGACTGCCCGCAATATCAACACTGGCAATTTCAGCTCCGGGCACGCTGATGAATCCGTGCGACACCACACCGACCAAACCGATAAACCATGGAATCGAAAGCGGAATCATGAATGTCTTGGCATCCACCAGACTCGCGGCGATCAACCCCGAGGTCATGACCAGATAGAGCGCAAGCAACGGCCAATCGCGTGCGATCTGCAATCCGCCCGGAACGATGACGGCCTGGCCGAAACGATTGACCTCGCTGATTCCCGGCGCGCACGGACCCATGCCGAAATGGAACAGCAGCACATAAAGCGCAGCGAACGTCACGCCGACCGCCGCCTCGACGATGGGATAACGCGCGGAAATCGGCGTCTTGCAATACCGGCACTTTCCCGACAAAAGTATCCAGCCCAACACGGGAATGTTGTCTCGCGCCGCGAGCCTGGTGTTGCAATTCGGGCACGTGCTGGGCGGATACATCAGCGCGCGAAGATCAAGAAAAATGTCGCGTATCACCGCGCGGAGTGAGTAGTCTGGAACGTTCGCGTTTGCGATCGCTGCGTCGCCGATCTCCGCACCATCGGCTGCGATTTGCGGCGAAAGTCGAAACACGACGACGTTCAGAAAGCTGCCCACGCAGGCACCCAGAACGAACAAAAACGCGATGATGAGAATTTCCTGTGCGGGCATGTTGGTTCTGATTTCATCGGACGGCCGCGAGCACACGCTCCACCACGCTTGACGTGTCGAGAGTCGACACATCGACCACCAAGTCGGCGAGCGCGACATAATGCGGCTCGCGCTGATCGAGCAAGACGCTGACCTCTTGGATACCGGAAGCAGCAGTCAGTGCAGGCCGATTCATCGCACTCGACGCGTCGGCAGCGACCCGCCTGTGCAGTTCCGCGGCATCGCATTTCAGATAGACGCACGTGTACTTCGCTCGCTTGATCCACTGGCGATTCACTTGCCTGACCACCACGCCGCCGCCCGTTGCGATGATCAGAGACCTGCTCGACGCGGCACGAAGTCCGTCCCTGAGCACCCGACTTTCGAGCCTGCGAAACCACGGCTGGCCGTAGCGTTTGAAAATCTCGGCAATCGACAGCCGCGCACGCTCGACGAGAATTTCATCCAGATCGATAAACCCCCGGCCCGTTGCCTGAGCCAGCGATCGGCCGACGGTCGTTTTTCCGCTGCCCCGCGCGCCCAGAAGAATGATGCTTTCCTGCCTGTTCACCACTTGCACTCCGATGGTAATTTAAGGGCACTTGATCCACGACGACACGACCTTCTGGCGTTACTTATTGATTGGCTTCTGACCTCTCTCGTACCGATCAAGGCGCTCGCGCAAATCTCGCACGGCACCTAGAAGTTCCATCTCTGCCGCATTCAGCGTTTGCTCTTCTTCCAGCTTCGCCTGCTGCAGATTGTTGGTCACGACGGCGATGAATAAGTTGATCACCACGAACACCGCGATCACCACAAAGCTGCCGAAAAACAGCCACGCCCAAGGCTGCTCACCGATGACGGCCTTCTGCATATCCGCCCACCCTTCGAGCGTGAGCACCTGAAACAGGCTGAGCAGACTCTGGCCCAGCGTGCCCCAGTTTTCCGGATCGATTTCAGAGAATTTGTAGAACCCGATGATGCCATACACATACATGAGCAGCGCCACGAGCATGACGACGTGGATCATGGACGGAATGCTTTTGAGCATTGTGTTGACGATGAGCCTGAGCTCGGGATAGGCGGTGATGACGCGGAGTATTCGCAGCACCCGCGCAAGCCTTGCGACTGTGGCAAGCGGACCGGCCGAGGGCAGGAGCGACGCCGCGATGATCAGAAAATCGAACACGTTCCAACCGTCTTTGAAGAAATTCCAGAATCGCGGCCCGTACGCCAAAATTCGAATGACGATCTCCGTGACGAACGCGATTTGGAAAGCGATGTTGATCGAGTGAAGCAGCGTGCCGTACTCCGCCATGATCGTTCGACTTGTCTCTACGCCGATCAAAACCGCGTTGATCAGAATGAGCGTCAACGTCACGCGATGAAACGCATTTGCATCGGCAATGCGTTTAAAAAACGCGAACGGCGTGGATGTGATTGGCGGTTCGATCATGGCCAGAGCATATGAATCAGTCGATTGAAGACCACACACCGCGATTTTGCGAGACACGAATCCACGAAACATGCAGGGAAATGCTCATCACCACACGTACGCGCGCGACGTCGAAAACGCTTCGCCGAGCAGGCGTCGAAAGATGATTCGCCTCAGGTCGTCGATACCCGTGCCGTCGAGTGCGGACACCAGTTGAAATTTGATTGACGCGTTCGACGGCATGAGGTCGGCCTTGTTCACCGCGACGATGTCGGAGACTCGCGCTGTCACTGTTTTATCGCGAGTCGTGCCTCGAATTGTTTGGCCGATTATTCGGCGCTGCTCGTCGAGCGAGGTCGTCGCGTCGAGCAGTTCGATGATCAGATCGGCCGACGCGATCACGGGCTGTGCGAGTTCGATCGCGCGGCGTTCAATCGCGTCGTCCGTCTCTCGCAGGCCGGGCGTATCGAGCAGTCGGATGACCAAACCGTCGATGTCGGCGAGGTCGCTGACGTAGTCTCGCGTCGTGCCCGGCATGTCGGCCGTGATCGTTCGCTGACGTGCGAAAAGTTGATTGGCGAGCGAGCTTTTACCAGCATTGGGCACGCCCACGATCGCAACGGTCGGCGGGTGTAATAGACGTTGAAGGGCCTGATCGTTCGCATCGACTTTCTCTGAAATCGCCCACGCTTTTGGCTGATTGAGCAAACACTCGAGCGCGAGACGCGTCCGGGCCAGGGGTAACTCGCGGGTCACCTTCTCATCAATTGAATGCTGCTGCCGATCGTTCGAACTCGGAATGAATCCTTCGATACGAAGCAGCCGAACGACGGCGTCTTCGATCGCCTTCCCGCCGTGCAGCGAAATCTCCACCGACATGTTTGCCGCACTGCCGTTTGATTTTTCAGTCTCATTTATCACGACGATCGGATCGTCGATCACGCCCGAGTCGTCGCGCAGTTCGCCGTGCGAAAATCCATTCGAACGTCGACCTGACGACATCGCCCGCGAAAATCGGCGCGCGAGAAACTCCATCACGCCCGGCCCGGTCAGTCTTACGACCTGCAATGCCGCAGTGCCCGGCGCAGTGAGATTTTGAAATGCATTTTGCGAGGTCATCATTAAGAGCCGTGCCTGATGTGATGCTCGGAGTAGGCGAGTGCGATGCCGTAGAGCACGAGGTCGGGAGAGACCGCGTGGACGATTTCCCAGTCGGCAAAAAGGGTCGGCGCGTCGCCGCCGGTTGCGATGACTTCGGGCCAGGTCCCCTGCTCGGTCGCCCAGTATTCTGCCTGCTCCTTGACCAGGCCGTGGATCATCTGCGTGATGCCGTGTCGAATGCTGCTGGTGGTATCGGTGCCCCAATTTCCGGAAGGCCGTTCGTAGGCGATGTCGGGCAGTGAAGCGGTTCCTTCGTGCAAAGCGCGGAGCATGAGCGCGACGCCCGGGGCGATCGTCCCGCCGACCAGTTGGCCCTTGTCGTCGACGAGATTGACGGTGATGCACGTTCCGGCATCGACGACGACGCACGCCTTGCCAAGCTGTTCGAACGCCGCCGCCGCCGCAAGAGCGCGATCGACGCCGGTCTTTGTCGGCTCTCGCGTCGCGAGTTTGATGGGCAGGTCCAGATCTTTTCCGACCCACTGTACGTGCTGTTTCGAGTGGGTGAAAACGAGCCGGTCGATCTCAGAATTCGCGAGCGGCACGACGCTGGCGGCGGCGATTTCTGCGTCGCCCACCGCGCTGGATTTCGCCCACGCCGCCTTGATCAGCCGATCGACTTCCGCCGGGTCTGCTCGATCGCACCGATGCACTTCCAAAAGTTCGCCCGACGTAAACGATGCGACCTGCACGCGTGAATTTCCGACCGCGATCGCGACAAGATTGATCTCCATTCGACGAGTGTAGGGAGGAACGCCGAAAGAGGACAGCGGACGGAGGCGAACCGCCGCGACCGCCGATTTGCGCTGTTTTTCGATGTTTTGCATGGTTTTACCCCCGGCCGCACGTTTTTTCACGATGTTTTCACCAGTTGCGTGTTCTACCGCTTTCGTCCAACTCACTTGCCACATTGCACTTACGATAATCTAAGGCGAGGTTGGCTTGCGATTTGTACGCATTTTGAGTTCGAGTTTCGCGATTATGTGCCTCCTTCTGTTGATGAGAGTTGCATCTCCCGCGTAGCCGCCAGCTTGCTGGCGCTTCATCCGACCCGGCCTGCACATCAAGCGCCAGCAAGTTCGCGGCTACGCGAGGTCATACGTTGAATGAATGGTGAGCCTGGAATCGTCGACGATCGACTGACCTTCGCGCTATGCGATTGGCGCATCCCGCCTCGCACACACCGGCGAAGCGCTTTTGACGAATGCACGACGCCTGAGTTTCATACCTGACAATCCGAATTCCCCGGAGACGACTTTTCACGAGAGTTGATAGTCCATGGTCGATGATGGATAGTGCACGAAGGTGCGGCAAAGCACTCGCACTGAAAAGCCCATGGCCATTCTAACGAATCAAGTCGCCGCCGTCCCCACCGCACAAGAACTGCAGCGGCTGATGCGAATTCAAGTGCCGGTGATCGTCAAACTCGCAGAGCGCCGAATCAACGTGAATGAGGTTCTGAAACTCGCGGCCGGTTCGATCATCGAATTTCCAAAGGCCAGCGACGACCCGATGGAACTCATGATTAACAACCGCACGATCGGCACGGGCGTCGCGGTGAAGGTGGGCGAGAATTTCGGAATCCGCATTTCTCAGATCGGCGATCCGAGGTCGATTATCGAAGCGCTGGGTGGCTGACCTTGGATACGTGAATGGGGTAGACGATTTGGGTGGGTGTTTCTTCGCAAACTTTCAACTCTTCACTTGGAGCCATCTTGCCCCTCGACATTGCCATCACCGGAGCAACAGGCCGAATGGGCCGACGCCTGATTTCGATTGCGCGTGAAAGCGAGGAATTTAACATCGTGGCCGCGCTGGTTCGGCCCGGCCATGCGAAGCTGGGCGTTGATGCGGGCGAAGCCGTCGATCACCCTTCTCTTGGCGTCGTGCTGAAGGCGGAGCTGGACGTGAGGCCCGACGTCTTGATCGATTTTAGTACGCCCGATGCGCTCTCTCACTGGGCCAGCGTTTGCATCAATAATCGAATTCCGCTTTTCACGGGCACGACGGGTTTGGGGCAAACGCACGAGGCGGTTTTGAGCGAGGCGGCACTGGATATTGCGGTGCTGCATGCAACGAACACGTCGGTGGGCGTGGCGGTGCTGAATCGCGTCGCGGCCGAGATGTCAAGGCTGCTGGGCGGGGACTACGACATTGAAATCGTCGAGCAGCACCATCGGCATAAGAAGGATGCGCCCAGCGGAACGGCCGCGACGCTAGCCAGGCGGTTGCTCGACGCGACCGACCGTTCGCCGCGCGATCTCAAGTATGGACGACACACCGAAAGCGAACGCCGACTGCAGAGCAGCATCGGTATTCACTCGCTTCGCATGGGCGACGTCATCGGCACGCACACGGTTCACTTTGCCGGCGAGGGCGAGCGTCTGGAAATCTCGCACGTCGCCACCAATCGCGACACGTTCGTTCGCGGGGCACTTCGCGGGGCGGCATGGCTCGCGGGCAAACCCGCCCGACGGTATTCGATCGAAGATGTGCTGGGGATTTAGCGGTAACGAAGCAGAGTCGTAGTGATTTGAGCGTGCGGGCGTGTTTTCAGATTGGTGGAAACTGGGCCGCGAGCGGCCCGGCTAACCGATCTTGTTTACGTTGCGAATTGTGAAAACGTCGCCCGTCAATCCAGACGTACAGACACAATGCTCCTAAATCCACGATCGCGAAATATCAAAAACGGAGAGGCAGGGATTCGAACCCTGGATACACTTTCATGTATACAGCATTTCCAGTGCTGCTCCTTCGGCCACTCGGACACCTCTCCAGTAACAGGCGATCTCGTCAGGCGATCGCATCGGGCGATCGCATCAGTCGATCACGTCGGGCAAAGCGTTCTATTTCGCAAACGCCAGCCTCGCGATAATCTTCATCTCTTCACCATGGTCAAGCTCCTTCGACATCTTCGGCCATTTTTCGCTCTATCAATCGTCATGACCTGCGTTTTGACAATTTGGCCGACGCAGGCTCATGCCAGTGCGAATGCAGCCACTGGTTTAGACGGCCTGACTGAAAAAGAGGCACAGGATCGGCTCGATTCGCTTCGACGAAGCAGTGCGAATCTGGAAGACCTTTCACGGATCGTGACGCAATACGAACGCTTCGTCGAGCAGGTAAAGGGAACAAACGTTTTGGAGATCGCCCGCGCCGATCTTGATCTTTGGCGCAGCAGACTTGATCGCGGTGCCGTACGAAGCAATGGGCAATGGATGTTTCCCGAAGATCTCGAATTAAATAGTCGCGAAGCAACTGACCTTGCGCTTCAGGCTCGGCTACAGCTTTTTGACGGACAACCGGATCAGGCGGCCGAGATGATCGAACAGGCCATCTTGCTTGACCCAAAGTGCATCGCGGCGAACTACATTCGCGGCGTGATGGTCGCGGACACTTTGCCGAAAGAAGCAGTGCGGTGTTTTGAAATTGTTCGAGAATCAGCACCGGACCACGCGCCGACCTTGAACAATCTGGCGGCGATATACATCAAACTTGAGAAACCTCAACTGGCGACGATCGCGATGAATCAGGCACTGCAGGCCGCGCCGGGCGTTCGCGTGCTTATTGACAACGCCAGAGAGTTGTCCGTGCTTTTGCCAAAGCAGGTAAGCGAATCGAGCAGCGGGCAGGAGATGATGCGGCAACTTGCGGAGCAAGAAGCACAGTTGGCGGTGAAGCTCGCGGAACGCGGACTGGTGCGGGTCGGCGCGACGTGGATCGATCAGGCCGTCGCGAAGATTTCGGAAGACGATCACGCCGCGGCAGTTAAGCAGACGAGGCCGAGTCGCGTGCGGCTCAACGAGATCGACGCCCGATCCGCCGTGCTTCGGCAGGAGATTCGCGACAATCTCGATCTGCTCAGGCTCATCGAGCGCGACACGCGTGCGGCAAGTCGTTCGACATTTCCCGATACCTATTACGCGCTGCTCGCACGGAACAATGAGCTGCGTTCAACGCTCCGCGAAAACGGGCTGCAAGTCGAACAACTCCGGACTGATCTTGGGGCCATCGAATCAAGCAAGGCCGACAAAGGATTTTCAGGAAAGCTTCGCATCATTGGCGAGGACGGAATTCCAGTGCCGATCGGCTTCGAGTCGTCCGCGGCAACAACACACCCGTCAACAGCTCCGGTCAAACCCGACTCACCGTAAGTGATTCAGACGAGCACTAAACGCGTCTTTTACAGGCCAAGCTTTGGCCTGCACCAACACAACTAAACCTGCGCGACGTGAAAGAGCGCGTCGGGAAGATCGACGTCGAGCGTTTCTTCAACGCAGTGTGCGTCCACGTACAGCCGAGCCTCGGCCCGGCGTGCTTCGAGAACCACCTGTAGCGACTCGCGGAGCAGCGTCCTGCATTCATCAATGGTTCGGCCGCGACACACCGTGCCCGGCACCTCCTCGACCCAACCAACGACGGTGCCGTCCGGGCGCTCTTTAAAGATCGAGTGGAATGACGACTTCATAGGCTTTTAGTTGAGACCCAAAAGGCCGAATCGTCAAGTCAATATTGCGTAGGCGTCAGATGTTTTTTACGTCGCGCTATCGGGTCTTGTCCGCTTGATTGCCCTTCGCTCAGATAACGACGCTGTTGATTTACCGGCCCACTCGACGAAACTTCGCTCGCGTTGAACGTTCTCCATGTCATTTCCGGTATCGACAAAATTAACGGCGGCCCGACCGTAGCGCTGCTCGGCCTGGTGCGTGCACAAAAAAATGCAGGCATCGACGCACCTCTCATCCCCCGCGTCGTCCCCCGCGTGATCGCGGCGTTCGCGCGACCCGAGGCCTTGATTGATGCGGCCGACTTTCGCGATGCGGGAATCGAAACCACACTCGTCGGCCCGGTATCACGACTCATCCGCGGCTATCACTCGTCGCTTCACGCTTCGCTTACGAAGCAAATCCAAACCGCAGACGTCGTGCACATTCACGCCGTGTGGGAGCCGATCCAGATCATCGCGGCCCGCGTTGCGAAGAAGATGAACAAGCCCTATGTGCTCACGCCGCACGGAATGCTGGGCGACTGGGCGATGTCGCGCAGGCCGATGGTCAAGCGAATGCTCGGAGTGTTGGGCGCGGACAGTTTGATCAACAAGGCGACAAGACTTCACGCGACGACGACGATCGAACAGGCACAACTCCTACGGCGTTTTCCACAGGGCTCTGTTGTGCTGGAACCCAATGGGCTCGACACGTCCGAATTCCAGGTGCTTCCGCCGCGCGGGTTTTTACGCGATCGCTTTGCGGCGCTCAAACAATCGAAAATTCTGCTGCACCTGGGCCGAGTTTCAGAGCAGAAAGGCCTGCACGTGCTGCTTCCGGCGATCGCCTCGCTCGGCCCGGATTTTGCGGAGTGGACACTGGTGATCGTCGGGCCCGACGGTGGCGCTTACGAACAGGCGCGGCGGCGCGAGGCACGTGAACTCGGCATCGCCGACCGTGTCATTTTTGCGGGCCCGATATTCGGCGCCGACCGCATCGCGGCCCTTCGCGACGCCGATCTTTTCGCTCTCGCATCGCATCAGGAGAATTTCGCGATCGCCGTTCTCGAAGCCATGGCCGCGGGTTTGGCGGTGTTGGTGAGCGACAATGTCATGCTGCACCCGACGATCACGCAGGCACGTGCGGGCGGTGTTTCGCCGCTTTCGGTCGAAGCTGTTTCGCGCGAGCTTGTTAGATGGATGAAAGATAAATCGCTTCGCGAAGAGGCCGGCCAGCGCGGGCGTCAGCTGGCGATGACAGAGTTCGACTGGAACAACATCGCGATCCGATGGGCGAGATATTATGCGGAAATTGTTCTTGAATAACACCGTAAATTATGCGGGTAAGGGTGCTGCACTCTGATCATCATCGCACGAGCTGCCACCTTTAGGGAGCCGGGTGACACGTTTTGCGTACTCGCAAAGAGTGCGGTTGGGCCGACGTTCTGAGCACGCTCTGGAGTACCAGAACGTGTGACCGGTTTGAAATCCGCGCACGGCGTTGCGTGTTACCCCGAATCACTTTCACTCCGTTCAGCTGAAGAGATACTCTATTAGTTAGTTCCACTCATCGATCTGACGGCCCGTCGCCACACCCATTCGACCGGGCCGACGGAAAATTTCGACAGCCAGAGTTTCGAAAAGAGCACGTTGATCATCCACACGACGATCACAACGACGAGCAGTTGCGTTCGGCCCATCGAAGCGAAATAGCCAAGCCCGTATCCATAGAAGAAGGCCGTGCAAAGCAGCGACTGCAGCAGGTAATTACTGAGCGCCATCTTGCCGACACACTCGAGTGCGTTGGTCAATCTCCCCGCGATCGAAAACCAAAGCGAGACAAGGCCCTTCGAGTACGCGATCGCAGTCAGTACCGCGGTGAGCAAGAACAAGGGGTAGACAATCATGACTTGCACCATAGGCGAATCGGCATACCGACGATTCATGTCCGAGATCGCAATTGCACCGGCCGTGCCCAGGACGAAACAGACTGCGCTTAGTACGACGTGCAAGCGCGTGGGCCTGTTCGTAAACCAGCCCGCGCCGTGCAGCGCCATGCCCAGCAGCATCAGCCCCAGCACGTAAGGCCCGGTGAAGAGAAGGCCTACGCTCTGCATGTAAAATGCGGTCGGAAGTCGCTGCTCGAACTGCTGGTGGTACGTGCCGGTGTAGGCCGCGATCTCGCTCGCGACCTCGGCCGCGCTGTGAATCATTTCGTCTTCCGAAGCCGCCAGGCTTTCACCGCTTGGCTCGAGCATCATCACAGCGCCCAGAAGCATCACGAGCAGCGTCGGGAGAATCAGCAAAACACTCGCGGCCGAGATCAGCCAGAGCCTTCTCCGTCTCACACACCAGATCGCGATCAGGCCGACGACGGCGTAACTAAACAAAATGTCTCCGTACCAGACGAAATACGCGTGGATCAGACCGATGATCGCCAGCACGATGAGCCGAAGTGATTGCGACTTTCGAACCTCGCCGACCGTCCGCCACATCAATTGCCCGTGCTGGCTCTGGATGGCCAGGCCCGCGCCGAACAACATCGCGAAGATCGAAATAAATTTTCCCTCGGCAAAAATAACGCAGAAGTAACGCACGATGCCGTCCGCGCCTTGGAGGTTCGCCCACGCCGCGCCGGGATACGTTAATGCGGCCGAATACGGTGCGTAATACGCGATCTCGGGCATCGCAAAACTGACGATGTTCATGAGCAGGATGCCCAGAACCGCGATGCCGCGAAGAAAATCGATCGACAACTGCCTTGCGGAATTTACATCAACCGAACCATTATTTTGCTCAGTTCTCTCGATGTCTGACATGCGATGAACTTGATCGAAAGACATTTGAACGTCCATTATTGCAGATTGATCCACCGGGCAGTACGCCAATTCGGCAATCGCGCGTATGATCAAAACCACATGATGCCAGTTATCCTTCATCACGGTTTTCTCTCGGGCCACGGCGCTACGTTGGCCTCGCTGCCAGGCGTTCGCACCTTCTCAGGCGGCATCGAGCGGGCGATAACCGATCGCGGTCATCCGCTGCTCGTCACACGCGTGCACGCCACACAGTCGATCGCCCACCGTGCCGCGCAGCTTAAATCTCAGGTGATGACCTATTTGCTGAGCCGTAAAAACAGCTCGTTGTCTTCATCGCGATGCATCATCGTGGCGCACTCCATGGGCGGACTGGACACGCGGCACATGATTTCGCACCTGGGCATGGCCGACCACGTCGCCGCCGTGATTACGCTTTGCACGCCCCACCGCGGCACGCCTTTCGCCGACTGGCTTTTGCATCACACCAATCGCATACCTCTCGCTTCCAGATTACTTAACGTGCTGGGATTAAACTGGCCGAGCCTGCGCGACCTGACGTGCGCCTCGATGAAGCAGTTTAACCTCGACACGCCTGACGCACCGGGAGTGGAGTATTTTTCCGTCGCGGGTGTGACCAATCGAATTTCGGTTCCAAAGTTTATGTTCCACACGCACGAAATGATTCGCGCTTCCGAGGGCGAGAACGACGGCATCGTGTCGGTAAAATCTGCGAAATGGGGCAAGTATCTCGATACCTGGCCCGTCGATCATCTGTACGCGATCAACCGCCGCATCACACTCGCGTCCATCGTCGGCGGAGACATCGCACATCGTTACAGCGCGCTGCTGGATCAGGTCGGCATGACACTTAACGGAACGAATCTGCACGGAGCCTCGGCGAAGACGGCATGAAGCCATAAAGGGAAATGAAGCCTCATCGCATCATGAATACGTTTTTGTTTTCTGTTCTCGCACACTCCCTTTCGACCGACATCCGCCAGGCCGCTTCGCAGTCGCGCACACTCGGCTTCGACGCGATTGAGTTTCCCGTCGCGCACATGCCGGGCGAACTGTCTTCGACCGGATTTCGCGAGCTTCGTCACCTCATCGCCGCACAAAGGCTTGAACTGCAGGCACTTCATCTCACACTGCCGGGCAAGGGCTTTATGCCCGATACCGCCGTGCGCGGACGAACCTCGGTCGACATAGACCGCGCACTCGATCTCGCCGAACAGGCCATGCAGGTCTGCAGGCAGTCGGGCGCGAAGCAGCTCGTCATCGACGTCGGCCTTCTGCCGCGCGGCCGCGTAACGCCGCCGCGAAAGCGAATTACCTCCCAGCTCGCCGGGGCATTAATCCTTCCCGACACCGCCGTTCAGGAAGTCGAAGTCGATGCCGTTCCGCTCGACACGCAGGCGATCGCGTCGGTCGATGCCGCGATGATCGAACTCGGCAACCGCGCGGATCGCGCGGGCGTGATGATCTGTCTCACGACCTCACTCTCGCCGATCGTATCGCTCGCCGATGCGCTGGCCCGGGTGGATTGTCCGTGGTTCTTTGCAAGCATCGACACCGCCGCCGTCATTCGCGAGGGCACTCAATTTTCAGACGCGTTTAATATGTTCACGCCTCGAAAAATCGCGCACGTTCGAGCGCAGGACGTCGTTCGCGGAGACGCCGGCCTGACACGCCCGACGATCATCGGCCGCGGTGATGTTCCGTGGCGTGAACTTCTAAGCTTGCTACGCGAAGCGGACTATTTGGGGTCAATCCTGATCGAAACGACCGATCTTCCCGACCGCACCGCCGCCGCACGCGCGGGGCTTACGCAGCTTCGCGCCATCGCCGCGACGTGAAAACCTGCTGGTCGGACGGTTGTTGTGGCAAGCCTTAAATGCCTGCTATTGCTTCCAGACATTGCCGAATGTCACGCCCTGTCGCTTGCGTTACGACCGGCGGTTGGCCGATAGTAAGAAGATATGGGTTTGGTGTGGATCAATGTCGAAACGAGAATTGCTATTAAGCTGCTGGCGATCAGCCTTCTTTTTGGCGTACTCATTGTTGGTTGCTCAACAAACACACCTACGCCGGTTGCGGCGCGATCCGCACCGATTGCTGGCGCACTGACCCGCGAATCGCCGCGACCGGGCCTGATGGTTGCTCGGACAATCGCCGCACCGTCAGTGTCAGCTCATCATCAACCGCCCGACTTCGTCGATTCGCGAACGAGTGTGGTGTTGAGCTTTGATTCTCCCGCCGACGCGGTTTTTGTTCTTGCGAATTCGTGCAGTGTCGCAAGGCAAACTGATGAGAAGGCCGGCTCGTTTCTCGATGTCGCGGGTGAAGAGTTGAAGATCGGTTTCAGGATCGGTGCGGCGGTTCGCGGCCGAGCGTTCCCCGCAAACTGGACGGCCGTCGCACTTCGCGTTCGATCGCCTCAGGCTTCCACCACAGTCGCCACACTCCTTGACGTTTCGGGCAAGCCGATTTCAAAGAGCGAGTCGATTTTGACTACGCCGCAAGGTTGGACCAACGTCGTCGTCAACATTCCTGCAGATTTTCCGCAGAATGATGTCGAAGGGCTCGTGCTTGAAGTTCGAGTTCAAAATCAATCCGCGCCTTCGAATTCGAGTGTGATTAAAGCGTCCATCGACGATGTGGTGCTGCTCGACAACAATCGTTCGGTTCGCACCACCGGCCTAAGCGTGCTTCGCCGCGGAACGGTGTGGCGCGTTGCATCAGACGATCTTGCGGAGTTCGTCGGGTCAGAGCTATCAAGCGCCAACCCTCTTCGACTCATCGAATGGTCTAAGTCGCGGGTCGTGTTTCAATCGCTTCGCGACCCGACGCGGTTTGTTTCGATCGATCATCTGGGTAGACGCTTCGACGGCGGCGAGTATCGATTTGTCGGCAAAGGGCAATCGAAGTCGACGTGGCGACTCGCGCATCTTTCGCCCGGCGTGGTCGAGATCGATCCGGATCAGGGCCGGGTCGAGCGGCAAGCACCGGGCGACTTAAATCAGGACGGCTACGACGAATCGCGCGGCAGTTACCGCGTTCATGCCCTTGCAGGCCGAATCGATATTCGCATGGCCCCAAGATCCGTCGGGTTGGATAATGCGGTCATCGAAATCACCGGATTTGAGCACGCGCAGGAAGTCCTGGCGAGTGTTTCGGGCCAGGTCGTTCGGCGGGTGGATCGCTCGACCAGCGGCGCGGTCCTGGTCGAACTGGAGACAAGAGTCGAGATGCCGATCGTATTGCAGTTGCGGGCGAAATGACCTGGCAAGTTGCTTAATTTACTCAAAAGCTTAGCCCGCGCTGTCTTCGTCGCCGCCGATGACTTTGGGTACTTTGAAAAACGGATCATCGCGATCGGGCGCGTTGGCCAGGACTTGCTCTGTCGAAAACATCGGCCCGATCACATCCTCGCGTAGCACGTTCGTCAGCGGCAACGGATGAGCCGTCGGCTCGACGCCCGTGACATCTACCTCGCGCAGTTTGTCGACATACCCGAGAATTTTGTCCAGCTCACTCGCATACCGCGGCAAACAATCTTCAGGAATCGCCAACCGTGCGAGCTTTGCGACGTGTCGGACTTGATCGATCGTGATCTTTTCTGGCATAGCCCGAATCTAACGCGTGAGCAGGACTTCTCCAATCGACGGGCAAGCCTTGTCTGGTGTGGGCTCGCGAGATCTTCGGCCATGCTTACACATTGCTCACACTTTCTTCGTGCTTTGAAGCTATCATCGCGAACATGCGAAAAATAGTTGCTTCATTGTCGGTGCTGCTTTGTGCCCTGTCCCTTTCTCAGGCACAGGTCAGTCAGGCGCAGGTCAGTCAGGCGCAGGTCAGTCAGGCGCAGGTCAATCAGATCGTCAACTCACCCGAGCCTGTGAACACGATCGCGTTTGGTTCTTGCTTTCGTGAGACGAGGGCCGCGCCGATCTTCGACACGATCTTCAAGGCCGCCCCCGATGTTTTCATTTTCCTTGGTGATAACGCCTACATTGATCCGAAGGATCAGTCGATGTTAGACGCCGGATATGCAAAGCTCGCGCAGATTCCCGCTCTGAAGCAGTTGATGACGCAGACCAAAGTGCTTGCAACATGGGACGATCACGACTTTGGCATCAACGATGCGGGCACGGAAAACCCGATCAAAATCGAGAGTCAGAAAGCATTCCTCGACTTCTGGGGCGACGCCTCGGACTCCGCGCGTCGGGGCCGGCCGGGGGTTTACGAAAGCTACTCGTTCGGGCCCGAAGGCCAGCGTGTGCAGGTCATTCTTCTGGACACGCGATATTTCCGCGATGCGCTGGAAACTGCACCCGATGTTAAACCCAAAACCTACATCCCATCGACCGATCCCGCGGCGACGATTCTGGGCCGCGAGCAATGGGCGTGGCTCGAGGAGCAGTTGAAGCAGCCGTGCGACGTACGGATCATCGCGAGCTCGATCCAGGTCATTCCGCAGGAGCACCGATTCGAAAAATGGCTGAACTTTCCGCTGGAACAAAAACGGCTGTTTGATCTGATCGGAAAGACGCAGACCGCAGATTCAACAACGCGAACCATCCTGATCTCGGGCGATCGACACTCCGGCGAGTTCAGCGTCGCAAAAGACGTCTCGCCCAAGCCGATTTACGAAGTGACCAGCAGCAGTCTGAATAACTCCTCAGGCAAATTCAAACAAGAGCCCAACCGCTACCGGCAAGGGCCGCTGATTACGGTGAATCACTTCGCGCTCATGCGATTCGACTGGGCGAGCAAAGCCGTCGTCGTCGAACTCGTCGGCGAAGACGGCACGGTGCTGTCGAGCATGAAGATTGATTGACCTAGCGTCTGACTGTTGTTCCGCCTCCACAAGATCAGTTAGGAACGAACATCGGCACTTGGATCAGGAGAAATCGCTGGCCGACGTCTTTGGCGACCTTCTCGTTGGTTCTTTCGTGCCAGTCCTTGGCCGAGTTGAAGAGTGCGTCGCGCTTTTCTTTCTCGGTTGGAAGTTCGATGACAGCCGTCAGACAGATTGCCGCCCCGCTGCAATAAACTTTTTTTGCGCCAAGGCGATACCAGTCTTCGACCCGCGCGAGCGTCTGCTTCTCGTTTAATCCGCCGAGCATTCGCCTGGCAGGGTCGGCCGTGATCCATTCCTTCGCTTCGATGCCGCCGTCCTCGTTGATGAGTTTGAGCGCTACGTCGTCGTCACCCAGCCGCTGTGAAATTTCCCCGCCGCCTGACGCTTCGCCGATGTACTGCAGCATCACAACCGACCCGCCGATTAGGAGCGCAACGCCCGCGACCACGCCGATGATCATATACAGCTGTTTCTTTTGCTGCTGCGCGTGAGGGTCGATCTTCTTCGAGCCTGGCGGTGCAATTCCGACTCGGCCCGGCATCGGCGAGGACTTTGTCGGGGGCTTTGTCGGGGGCTTTGTCGGGGGCTTTGTCGGGGGCGCTGCGCCCTGCCGCGATGCGTTCTGAGAAAAGGCCCCCTGAGACGATGCCCCCAGTGCGGGCGGCCCCTTTTTCACAACTCCCTTTATCGGCTTGTCGCTGAGCTGCTGCGTCTGAAGCAGCTTCCCGGTTTTAAAATTCAGGCCGCAACTCACGCACAGCACCGCCTCTTTCGGCACCTTCGCGCCGCAGCCCGGACACTTTCCGCCCACCGGTTTGGCCACGTGATCGGGCTCGGCGAGTTCGTACATCGCGTCTTCTTCCGCCTGACTGGATTCGGCAGTCGCAGCGACTGGAAATTCCAGAACGCCGCCGCACTTGCACTTCATGCGTTTACCCGCGAGCGCCGGTTTCGCCGCATAGGCTTTGCCACACGACGGACATTCCACTGCTTCCATACCCTGCCTCCGATCAAAATCGACCTGACTATTGACACTGCTTGATTACGCCGCTTTCCTGGAGCCTTAATTGAAAAGACCCGAGCGCCGGGCGCTCAGGTCCATAGTGTTCGCTTAGACCAATGGATTATCAAATCCGGGTGTAGGCCTGCGACCAGAAATCAGCGGGTTCATCAGCGCGTTCTGAGTGCGTCGCGAATCTCCGCCAGCAATACCTGATCCTTCGTCGGAGGCGCGGCCACCGCGGGCGCGGGAGCCGACTTCAAACGGTTGATCACCTTCACCACCATGAAAATCGCAAATCCCTGAATGACCAGGGCGATCAACGCGTTGATGAACTTGCCGTAGCTGATCGCAACGTCAGCCACCTTCGAAATCTTCGTGCCGTCGGGCAACATCGATTCAGGAACGCCCTGCTTCAGCACCAACCTCAGCGTACTAAAATCCACGCCGCTCAGGAGTAGCCCGATCGGAGGCATAATGATGTCGGCGACCAGCGAATTGACCACTCCGCCGAACGCGGCACCAATGACAATCCCGACCGCCAGATCGATCGCGTTACCTCGGACAATAAAATCTCGAAACTCATTAAAAAGACCCATGGTCAATTCCTTGTTGAACGACATCGCTTTGGCCCGCGAACTAACGCGAACAGCTTTTGCAATTCAACCTAATCGCCGCCCATCGTCAACTTTTTGAAGGTCTTCGACCATCGTCCAATAGTTAACTGTTCCGGCTTCTTTATCGCGGGTGTAAACGGTTAGGATCGACAACATGAGCCATGCACTACCGGCCGACCCTTTCCTCGCCGCCGCCCTTGAAGAAGCACTGCTTGGTCTTTCAGAGGGCGGCCTTCCGATCGGCAGTGTGCTGGTTCGCGACGGCCAGATCATCGGCCGCGGGCATAATCGTCGCGTCCAGCACAAAGACCCAATGGCGCACGCGGAAATCGACTGCCTGAAAAACGCCGGCCGCCAAAGCTCGTACAAAAACACAACGCTCTATTCCACACTCATGCCGTGCTATCTCTGCACGGGTGCGGCCATCCAGTTCGGCGTGCCCAGAGTCGTCATCGGCGAAGACGTGACCTTTCCCGGCGGAAGCTGCAAGTGGGGTTCGAGCCGCAAATTTCTCGAAACCAACGGCGTCGAAGTCATTGACCTCAACGATCCGTCCTGCATCGCGATGATGGAAAAATTCATCCGAGAAAATCCGAAACTATGGAACGAAGACATCGGCGTCGACTGACAAATTGTCGATTGTGTTGCCCGAAACAGACACAAAGCGTATGCAATCGATTTGCCGTACATGAATTTGAAGGTCATCACCCTGTGACTCTTCTGCCGCCTTCCAAGTTATTGACGCAAGAAGTTAAAACGATACAGATTATTTCAGCAGCACCGGATCAATCCATACGCACTCGGACTGCATTCCGTAATGCTCGGCGAAATCGATCTCGAGCGTCAACTCTTTCGCGCCCGCAAGTGGTATTTCGATGAGCCGGGCATCTTGCCCTGGAACCAGGTCGCTGATTTCGATCGCCGTTTTTCCGTCTAGCTTTACACGCGCAAACGCACTGCCCAGTGGGCCGAGATTGCGCAGGGCGAGTCGTGAACGAAACGTGGACGAACCGGGCGCGATCGCGAACGTCAAGACGCTTTGCGGCCGCATGATGATGGCGTTGTCCACAAGTTGCGGGAGCGATTGAATCGACTCACCCGACATGCGAATAAATCGGATTCGAGACGAAACATCCGATGATTCGCCGATGAATCCGCGTGATTGCGCGTGAGCGGGCGTCCGCATATTCAAACGGAGCAACCCCGGACTTTGATAAAACACCGCAGACAAAGTCGCTGCGTCAATCGACCGAACCTCGCCGTCGCCAGACCATGCGTATGACGCGCGGGACGCGCCGGTTTCGGGCATCTCCATTTCCAGAGAATCCGCAGACACCATTGCGCCATTCTCAAATACAAGAGTGAATGGCGCCTCTTTCGACAAACCCGCCGGGGTCAGCGCGAAGTAGATGGCAGTCATGCTCGAAACTGGCACGGCCTGTTCGTTATTTTGATCATCGACGAGGCGGACTCGATCGTCACTCACCTCCGCAACCAGGCCGCGAAGAATGTCGCCGTTCTGAAGGATGAGCGTGTCAGACGTACGATCGGCAGGCGGATTGACCTTAATTCCCGCGCGAACCAAACGGTCAACGCGCTTGATGTCGATCCGCGCGATCGCGTCAGATCCGTCGCCCAGAAGCATG
>Ga0105048_10006486_pt1 | contig 18865 bp, 12 predicted proteins | sample MAT05_FD_78382 | JGI IMG/M metagenome (GOLD analysis project Ga0105048, IMG submission 78382) | Freshwater microbial communities from Lake Fryxell liftoff mats and glacier meltwater in Antarctica - MAT-05 | ecosystem: Environmental > Aquatic > Freshwater > Ice > Liftoff microbial mat | place... | reverse complement strand
CACCCGCGCTTGCGTCCGGCTGGGCTGGAACCGCGCCACGTCCACCCGCAACGACCGGCACGCGGTACACGTCGGGCACTCCGGCCGAAACAGCGAGTGGCCGAACCGCCGCCACCCGGCCCGCAGCCGCTCGCCGTACTCCTCCGGGGTCATCCGCCCGACGATGTCGTACCGCAGGGACCACGTCCGATCCGGCAGGTAGCCGCACTTGCCCGGCGGCGACAGATGGGTGAAGAGCAGTTCCATAAATGCATCCGGCGACGGCGCGACGTGAGTCCGCCGGTGTCCATGATACTCACGACCCACCGGCGGGCTGACGCCGCGCCGTTCGCCTCATTGCACGAACTCGACGGCCACCGGGCGGGGGATGATGCCGGCCGCGTGGGCGGACTCCAACAGCAACTTCACCGCCGCCCGGCCCCGTTCGCCGTAGTCCAGCGTCCAATCGTTGACGTACATGCCGACGAACTTGTCGGCTAGCGTCACGTCCATGTCGCGGGCGTACCTCAGGGCGTAGTCGAGCGCCTCTTGTCGGTGTTCGAGGCCGTATTGAATGCTCAACTTCAGCAGCCGCGAAATCTCCCGAATGGTGGCGTCGCCCAAGTCCTTGCGGACCACGTTTCCACCCAGCGGCAGCGGCAGCCCGGTCTTCTCCTGCCACCACACGCCCAGATCGACGACCAGTTTCAGTCCCTGATTCTGGAAGGTGAGTTGCCCCTCGTGGATGATGAGACCGGCGTCGCACTCGCCCCGTTCGACCGCGCCGAGGATGTGGTCGAACGGCATCACCGTGAAGCGGACATCTTGCCCCGGCGCGACATCGGCGAAGAGCAGTTTGAGCGTGAGGAACGCCGTCGTCAGGGTGCCCGGCACGGCGATGCTCACGTTCGGCAAGTCGGATAACTTCAGCGCCGACTTCGCCACCACCATCGGGCCGTATTGGTCGCCCATGCTGCATCCGCTGGGCAGCAGCGCGTATTTATCCAACAGGTGGGCGTAGGCGTGGATGCTCACCGCCGACACTTCCAGTTCGCCGTTCATCGCCCGCCGGTTCAGAGTCTCGATGTCTTGCAATTCGTGGGTGAACTTCAGGTTCCCGGTGGGAATCTTGTCGTTCGCCAGGGCGTGAAACATGAAAGCGTCGTCGGGGTCCGGCGAGTGGCCGACGCGGATCAACTGCTGGGGCATGACTGGCTCCGATGGTTCCCCTTATGGGAAAGGGGATTGTGTCTTTGCTGGTCCCCCCCCTCCCGCCAGGGGAGGGGGAACTAACCGAAAACTTCCGCCGGCGGGCCGCTCTTGGCGACTTTACCGGCGCGCATCTGATGGACGATATCCGCCCGCCGCGCCAAGTCCATGTCGTGCGTGACAACGAGAACAGTTTGCCCGGCCGTCGTTAAGTCGCGCATGACGGCCAGCACCTCCTCGACCAACTCCGGGTCGAGGGCACTCGTCGGCTCGTCGAACAGCACCGCCTTCGGGCCAACCGCGAGAGTGCGGGCGATGGCAACACGCTGCTGCTGGCCGCCGCTCAGCGCGGCCGGCTTGGCGTCGGCCTTCTCCGTCAGCCCGACCCGCGCCAGTTGCACCCGCGCGCGGGCCTCGCACTCCGCTTCCGGCAAGCCCAGCGCGTACTTCGGCCCGCTCATCACGTTCCGCAAGACGGTCATGTGCGGGAACAAGTTGAACTGCTGGAACACCATGCCGACATCGCGGCGGACGGTGTTCAACAGTGCCGGCGCGTGCGGCTTGCCGTCGGTGCCGGGCAGCTCGTGACCGAACACCTCCACGGTGCCGGTGTGGAACGGTTCTAACCCGTTCACGCACCGCAAGAGTGTACTTTTGCCGCCGCCGGACGGCCCGACCAATACCGTCAGTTGGCCGGCCGCGGCAGTCAGGGTCGCACCGTCGAGGACGCGGTTTTGGCCGTGATACTTCACGATGTCGCGGACGTGGATCATGGGGCCTTACCGGTAATTTCTGCCTTCCGAGCCGGACGCGTGAGCGACGGTCTTCAAGAACCGTCGCTCACGCGTCCGGCTCGGAAAGTCATCACTTGAAAAAGGCGTAATACACGGACAGGCCGAACCCGATGGCGACCACCAGCCAGCGGACGTACACGGCCGGCAGTCGGCGGGCCACCCGCGCCCCGGCGTACCCGCCTGCGACGGCCGCCACCGCCATCGCTCCGGCGTAGGGCCAGTTCACCAGCCCGCCGGAGACGAACACCACCAGCGAGATGCCGTTGATGGCGGAGGCCAGGAACGTCTTCACCGCGTTCATCCGGTGCAGGTCGCCGATTCCCATGAAGCCCAGCGCGGACAGCATCAGAATGCCGATGCCCGCGCCGAAATAGCCGCCGTAGGTGGCCACCAGGAATTGGAACGCCAGCACTCCGACGGTCGTCCGCGCGGTCGGCTCGGCGGCGGTCTGCCCGCGCTTCGACTTCAGCCACCGCGACACCAACGGCTGAATCAGGAACAAGACGGCGGCAGTCAGCAGCAGCCACGGCACCAGTCGGGTGAACTGGTTCTGATACCAGTAAAGCAAAAGGGAACCCAAGAGTCCGCCGGCCAAGCTGACCGGCAATAACTGGAGGGCGAACGGGCGGACGTGCGCCAACTCCTGGCGATAGCCCCACGCGCCGGCCAAGGAGCCGGGCAGCAGGGCGATGGTGCTGGTGGCGTTCGCCATTGCCCCGGCCCCAGGCGGTAGGACCGCCATGAGGGCCGGGAAGGTGAGCAGGGTGCCGCCGCCGGCGATGGAGTTCATGACCCCGGCCAGAAAGGCGGACGCGCACAGGGCGAGGTACACCCACTCCGGGGAAACTTCGGGTGGCATTCGGGGTTAAAGCCTGGAGGGATGTTCTACTTTAACAGATACGCGAATCCGCCGCCGGCGGCACCGCCCGTTTCGCGGCCCGCCTTGCGGAACGGGTTTGTCGGCGAGTAAGATACTTCCGGTCGCGCGACCGCCGCCGACCCCGTGACCCGCTCCGTTCCCGCCGAGGTCTCACGTGAGCAACAAACAGCCGGGCGATCCGAGTGATCGCAGTCGGTTCACCCGACAAATCGACGAAGCATTCGAAGACGTGTCGAAACTGGCCGGCTCCAACGTCGCGCCGACGGACTTTTACCAGCAGTTCCTCACCCGCGCCCTGACCGGCATCGGTGCCCCCGCCGGGGCCGTCTGGCTCCGCACCCCGCAAGGGTTCTTGCAAGTCGCTTGCCAGGTGAACTTGGAGCGGATCGGGCTGGAAGCCAAACGGGGCGGCCGCGAGTGCCACAACGAGGTCCTGCGGCACGTCTTCCAGGCGAACCCGCCGCGGTCCGTGATCCTCGAACCGCAAGGCCGATTGGCCGGCGTCGCCGCCGACGCCAACAGCCCGCCGGCCGCCAACTTGTCCGACTTCTACGCCCTGTTCGCCCCCATCGTGGGCACGGACAAGCAGTCGTTCGGCCTGCTGGAAGTGTTCCAGGACAGCGGCCACAACCCGCAGTTGTACCCGACGTTCATCCAGTACGCGACCCAGATGGCCGGGTACGCCTCGCAGTACCACGCCTACGGCAACACCCGGCAGGCGACCTCGGCCGGGTCGGAGAAGGTGTTCGCGCAGGTGGAGGCGTTCGCCCGCCTCATCCACGGCACGCTGAACCCGACGGAGGTGGCGTACCACGTCGCCAACGAGGGCCGCCGACTGATCGAGTGCGACCGCCTGTGCGTGGCCGTCCGGCACGGCGGGAAGGCGACCGTCGAGGCCGTGTCCGGGGCGGACGTGGTGGAGAAGGCGAGTACCCACGTCCGGCGGATGAAGAAGCTGTTCGACGCGGTGCTGAAGTTCAACGACCGGCTGACGTTCGCCGGCACCCGCGACGACGCCCTGCCGCCGGAGGTGCTGCACGCGCTGGACGAGTACCTGGCCGAGAGCCAGCCGAAGTTGCTGGTGGTCCAGCCCATCCGCGACGAGCGGGAGAAAAAAGACGACGTGCCCGCGCGGTCGGCGCTGCTGCTGGAGAGTTTCAACCCGCCGGACAACGTCGAGCCGCTGGTGCAGCGGATGGAGTTGGTCGGCAAGCACGCCGCCCCCGCCCTGTACAACGCGGCCGAGTTGAAGCGCATCCCGTTCAAGATGCTGTGGAAGCCGGTGCTGTGGGTGCAAAACGGGGTGGGCGGGAAGACCCGGTTCATCACCCTGCTGGTGTGCGCGCTGGTGGTGGCGCTGGCGCTGGTGATGGTGTTCGTCCCGTATCAACTGAAGATGGACGCCAAGGGGCAGTTCAAACCGCGGGTGGAAAAGGCGGTGTACGCCCCGCACGAGGGGGAAGTTATCGAGGTGTTGGTGAAGCCGGGGCAGCGCGGGGTGAAGCCGGGCGACGCCGTGGTGAAGCTGTTCAACGGCCAACTGGAACGGCAGTTGGGGCAACTGGACGGCGAACTGGCCAAGGCCATTGCCGACGCCGCCACCCAAGAAAACGCTCTGGGCAAGACGCCGACCGACCGCGAGAACCAGGCCACCCGCAACGACCTGATCCGTAAGAAGGCGGACGCCGAGTTCAACCGCGGCCTGTACACCGACCGCCGGTCCAGCCTGATCCGCACCTACAACCTGATCGACTCCGAGCGGGGCTTCTTCCACGCCCGCGCGCCGGAGCTGGACCTGCTCCGGGTGTCGGACCCCCGCGACCGGGTGTGGACGGTGCTGAACAACGACAACCGCACCGAGTTGAACCGGCGGACGGTGAAGACGAACGAGCCGCTCGTCCGGCTGGGCGCGGTGGACGGCCCGTGGCGGGTGGAACTCCGCATCCCGCAGCGAAATATCGGCCAGGTCCAGCGGGCGTTCAGCACCCCCGGCATGCATCAGGTGGAGGAGTCGCCGGACCCGACCAGCCCGACCCGCACGACGGGCAAGCGGTTCCTGCCGGTGGACGTGCTGTTCGCCGGGTCCGAAACGGAAAGTTTCAAGGGCAAACTGTACTTCACCGACCTGGGGGCGGAGGCGGTCCCGAACCAGAGCGACCACAACGAATCCGAGCCGATCGTCATCGCGTATGTCACTATGGATCCGGCGCAGTTCTCGGAGGCCGACCGCAAGGCGCTGTTCGTCGCCGGGCTGGAAGTGCGGACGAAAATCCGCTGCGGCAGCCACTCCCTCGGCTACGCCTGGTTCCACGGCGTCTGGGAGTGGTTCTACGAACACGTCGTGTTCTTCTTTTAAGCTGCGGGACGCGCTGTCGGAGCCGGAAGCGTGAGCGACGGTGCCTGTTGAAGACCGTCGCTCACGCTTCCGGCTCCGACAAGCCGCCTCCTATCGTCCGGCCGACCGCCCCCGCCTTGGGATCGCGGCGGCCACCCCAACCATCCCGCCGGCGCGCCGAACCGTGCGCGCGGCAACACCTCCCCCTGAGGAGTCCCGGCCATGAACCGCGTTCCCCGTTCTCTCGCCGTCTTGTCGGTCGTCGGGCTGTGCGTCGCCCTGTCCGCGTGCGGGTCGAAGCCGCCGCCGGAGGTGATCCCGCAAGCCGTCGTCACGCCCGCCGACGTGGGCGCGCCGCTGTACGCCAAGCAGCCGATGCCCAAGGCCAAGCGGTCGCCCGCCGGTGTCGATCCGGTCGTCGTCTCGCAGGCCGTCATCCAGCCCGACGAGCGCGTCCAAATCGCCTCCCAGGTGGACGGCACGCTGCTGTTCTACGGCGTCAAGTTGGCGGCCAAGCCGGCCGTGATCGACGGCAACGTGGTCTCCCAAAAGTATGTGGACGAGAAGGGGAAGGTGATCGCCGAGCAGTTCTTCCGCCGCCTCCGCGAGGGACAGGCCATCGAGAAGGACGAGGTCATCGTCCGCCTGGACGAGCAGATGCTGGGCATCCAACTGGGGGCCAACCGGTTGTCGCTGGAAAAGACGCAAGAGTCCGTCGCGGCGTCCGCCTTGCAGGTGCGGGTGGCCGAGGGCTACCACACCAGCATGAAGTCCGCCGGCACGAAGATCGAGGCCATGTCCGCGATGGCGCAGTGGGCGCGGGCGCAGGGTGAACTGGCCCAGACCATCCGCGAGCAAGCCAAGCTGCAAGGGGAGACGGACATGACGCAGTTCAGGTACAACCAGTGCTTCGTCCGTAGCCCGGTGGACGGCCGCATCGTCAAGTTCCTGAAGCACCCCGGCGAAGGGGTGAAGGCCGGCGAGCCGCTGCTGGAAGTGCAGTCGTCCAAGCGGTTCCGCGTGGAAGGCAAGGTGGACGTGCAAGAAGCCAGCCGCATCCGGCTGTTCACCCCGGCCGAGGTGATACCCATTCGCCCGGTCGCCCCGGAGCCGTACTCCATCAGCCACCGCCGGGAGGTGTCCGCCGTCGCCGTCACCGCGCACGCCGATCGCCCGCTGGTGGTGTCCGGCGGGATGGACGCGACCGCGCTGGTGTGGGAGCCGATGTCCGCCGAGAAAGCCGTTCACGTCTTGCCGCACCCGCCCGGCGTCGGGGTGAAGGCCGTGGCCACGACCGCGAAGGCCGACGGCAACCGGCAGTTGGCCGTCACGGGCGGGACCGACGGCAAACTCCGCCTGTGGGACTTGACCGACCCGAACAATCTGCCGAAGAAGCCGACGGCCGAGTTCGAGGAGGGGCTAGGCGGGGCCGTCGCGGTCCTCGCTTTCTCCCCCGACGGGCGATATCTGGCCGCCGCCGCCGCCCGCGACGTGACGATCTGGTCGGTGGCCGAGCGGAAGAAGCTGTACGCCCTGCCGCCCGAACACCGGGACGACGTGACGGCCGTGCGGTTCACCCCGCAAGGAACTTTGGTCACGGTCTGCCGGGATAAAGCCGTGCGGGTGTGGGCGGTCGGCACCGACACCGCCGCCGTCGCCCAACTGATCGACAACCGGTCCGGCACCGTGGACGTGCTGGACGTGTCGGCGGACGGCGGGAAACTGCTGTTCGACCAAGACGCCAGCCGGTTGGACGTGGTCAGCCTGGACGACGGGCGGAGCGTCGGCTCGCTGCGGAACGGCGGCGGGATGCGGTTCGCCGGGTTCGCCCTGTTCGCCCCGGATGACCGGTTCGTGCTGACCGCCGGCGGGGACACCGAAAGCCGGGGCGAGATGCAACTGTGGGAGACCGGCCGCGCGACCGACCCGACCGGGTCGAAGAAGGGGGCCAGCCCCCGCGCCATCGAGCGCCGCCGGTTGGTCATGCCGAACCGCGTGGCGGTGACGGCGGCGGCCTTCTCCCCGCACCCGACCAAGCGGTTCGTGGTGGTGGGCACGGCCTCCGGTGGGGTGTATTACTGGGTGCCGCCGGCGGCCGACGAGCCGTACCGCGCCATCCGGGGAAAAGTGACGGCCCTCCTGCCGGCCGACTCGCGCACGTCCACCCTGCGGGTGGAGGTGGACCTGCCGGACGCTCAGACGGCGGACATCCTTCAGGACCGCGGGACCGCCGCCATCCTGATCGACCCGACCGACCCGCCCGAGCCGCCGAAGTTGCCGCTGTCCGCGCCGCCCGGCCCGCCGACGCCGCCCGGCCCCACCGCCGGCGCGGTGCCCGCGACCGGAGTCCTCTTGCCGGCCGGCGGGTTCCGCCCGGTGCCGGGGAAGTGAGGTGTGTTTGCACCCCCTTCCCCTGGGGTTTAAGGATTTGGTCGGAACCCCTCTCCCCTGGGGGAGGGGAGCAAAGACATTCCCCCTCACCCCTAACCCCTCTCCCCCAGGGGAGAGGGGAACCAGCAAGTACCTAACGGACCCATGAACCCGCAACTCCTCGACAACCCGGCCGAGCGCCGCAAGCAGGTGCGGCTGAAGGTCCGCCCGGACCTTCAGCACGTCGAGCAGCGGTACGAAGGCAAAGCGTTTTACGTCATCAAGGACCCGGTCTGTTTGCGCTACTACCGGTTCAACCGGCAGGAGTATTTCGTCTTCTCGCTGTTCGACGGCACGCACACGATGGAGGACGTGCGGAAGAAGTTCGAGGACGAGTACAAGCCGCACCGCCTGGAGTTCAGCGACCTGGAAGGGTTCGCCCGCCAGCTCGTCACCGCCGGGCTGGTCCAGCACGAGGCGGCCGGCACCGGCAAGCACCTGTTCCAGCGGCGACTCAAGCAGCGGCGGATGAAACGGTTCGCCGCCATCTCGAACATCATGTATTGGAAGATCCCGGTCTTCGACCCGGATCGCGTGCTGACGTACCTGTATCGCTTTTTGTGGTGGATCTTCACCCCCGCGTTCCTGGCCGCCAGCGTCGGGCTGATGCTCGCGGCGCTGTTGCAAGTGACGCTGCACTACGGCACCTTCTACGAGAAGCTGCCGGCGTACAACGAGTTCTTCCAGTTCCGCACCGTCCTGTACATGTGGCTGTCCCTCGGCGTGGTGAAGGTCATCCACGAGTTCGGCCACGGGTTGAGTTGTAAAGCCTACGGGGGGGAATGCCATGAGATGGGGATATTACTCATGTGCTTCTCGCCGGCGCTGTTCGCGAACGTGACGGACGCCTGGACGGTGGCCGACAAGTGGAAGCGGATCATCATCAGCTTCGCCGGCATTTACGTCGAACTGGTGGTGGCGTCGCTGGCCACGTTCGTCTGGTGGTACACCCCGCACATGCCGGTGGTGAACTACACCGCCATGTGCATCATGGTGTTGTGCAGCGTGTCCACGGTCATGTTCAACGCCAACCCGCTCATGCGGTTCGACGGGTATTACATGCTGGCGGACTGGCTGGAAATCCCCAACCTCCGCGACCGCGCCAACAAGTTCCTGAACAACCTGTTCCTGAGCAAGTGTTTGGGCATCGAAGTGCCGCCGGAACAGTACATGTCGCCCGGCCGCAAGTGGCTGTTCGTCGTGTACGCCATCGCCAGCTACATCTACCGCTGGGTGTTGACGTTCAGCATCGTCTGGTTCCTGTCGGACTTCCTGAACCCGAAGTTGAAAGTCATCAGCCGGATGCTGGCGATGTTGTCGCTGTTCTCCATGTTCCTGTTCCCGACCTACAAGGTCTTCAAAAACATCCGCCAGCGAGGTCGTATGCCGGACGTGAAACCGCGGCGGGTGTACCTCACGCTCGCCTGCTTCGCCGGGTTCGTGGCCGCCTTCCTGCTGCTGCCGCTGCCGATCAGCCGGGTCCGCGAAACGGGGCTGATGGCCCCCGACCCGGAGTTCGCCCGCCCCATCGGGGTGGAGGAGCCGGCCGTCCTGACGGGCGTCGTCGTGACCGAGGGGCAGCCGGTGCGAAAGGGCCAGGTGGTCGCCCGCATGGACAACCGGGAGCTGGCCGACGACCTGAACGAGTGGACGGGCAAATGGCAGGCCGAGCAGGCGCGCGGGCAGCAACTGCGGCACGAGGCCGGCCGCACCAACTCGGTCCCCCTGGAAGGGGCCGCCGCCGAGGCCGACTCGGCCGCCGACCAGTACCGTCGCGGGGTGGAGACGCGGCGCGAACAGTTGAACACCCAACGAACCCTCCGCGCGCCCATCGACGGGGTGGCGATGGGCGTCCCCCGGTTGACCGACGAGGGCCGCACCTACGACCAGTCGGGCACCAAGGACCGGCCGCTCATGAGCATCGCCGACCCGTCCAAACTGATCGTCAAAATCCCGATCTCGTCGGCCGACTACAAGCATTTGAAGGAAGAACGTGGGCCGACCGGGAAGGAACTGGACGTGACGGTGTACGTCACCGGCCGCACCGACCGGAACTACCACGGCAAGCTCCGCCGCCTGCCGGACTCGGCCGAGAAGACGGTGCCGGTCGCGCTCACGCACCGGGCCGGCGGGCCGCTGTCCGTCACGCAGAACCCCGAGACGGGCGAGGTGGTGCCGGTCGCCCAGACGTACCTGGTGGAGGTGGAACTGACCGACCCGGACAGCAGCATCCGCCCCGGCGCGCTGGTGACGGCCAAGATCCACTGCCGCTGGCGGAGCGCCGGCTGGTGGGTGTGGCGGAAGGCCAGTGAGGCCCTGGACATCGGCCTGTATTAAACCGCGAACCCGTTGAGGGTGTCCCGTCGCGTTGCGGACGGCCGCGACACCGGGTTCGACACCCTCTCGCGGATGCGGTATGGTTCTCCCGCCACCTGCCGCGCGGAGCGGTGAGGGTTTGTCGCAACAAGGTTTCGCTCGCATGAATGGGATTTCGCAGCCGTCCGCCCCGTCCATTCCGACGCGGCGGCGGTTCCTGAGGCGGGCCGGGCAGGTCGGCCTCGGCCTGTTCGCCGTCGGCACGGGCACGGTCGGGTACGGCTTCTACGAGGCGTCCCAGATTCGCGTCCGGCGGCGAACGGTCGCCGTCCCGAACCTGCCGCGCGGGTTCGACGGAACGACGGTCGCCGTCCTCGCCGACTTCCATCACGGGCCGTTCGTCAGCCTGGACTTCCTCCGCCGGGCGGTCGCCCTGGCCAACTCCCTGTCGCCCGACCTGTTCGCCCTCGTCGGCGACTTCGCCCACAAAGGGACGCACACGCACGAGCAGTTGCCGCCGTGCCTGGCGGTACTGGCGAAGCTGCGTGCCCCGCTCGGCGCGTTCGCCGTCCCCGGCAACCACGACATGGGCCGAGGTGGTGCGATTTACCGCGAAGTCCTGGCCGCCACGGAGACCGTCACCGACGTGACCAACCGCGCGGTGCCGGTGACGCGGAACGGGGAGACGCTGTGGCTGGCCGGCGTCGATGACTTGTGGTGGGGGAAGCCGGATGTCGCGGCGGCACTGAGCAAAGTTCCGACGACGGCCGCCGTGCTTCTGCTGTCGCACAATCCGGACGTGGCCGAGCTTCAACCGGACCCCCGCGTCGGCCTGATGCTGAGCGGTCATACCCACGGCGGGCAGGCGTATGTGCCGGGGTACGGGCCGCTCTGGCTGCCGTCGCGGTACGGGTCGAAGTATTGCGGCGGGCTGGCGGCGGGGCCGGCGTCGGCGGTGTTCGTGTCGCGCGGGCTGGGCGAAGCCGGGGTGCCCCTGCGGTTGAACTGCCCGCCCGAAATCAACCTGCTGTCACTGACGGCCTCTTAACCCCCGTCGGTCATCTCGAAGTCGTTGAACACCAGGAACAGCCGCCGCGAGTCGGGCGTGTAAAACCCGGCCGGCGGGCGGGCGCGGACGTTCACCCGGTGGTGGCCGGGCGGCACCGTCAGCGACCGCTCGACCACCACCGCGCGGCCGTCCGCCACGACCGGGAATTCTTCGGACCAGATGTCGCCGGCGAACGTGACCGCCGTCGGCTCGTCGCTGAGCGTCGCCAGCATGAAGCGGATGCGGACGACGCGCGGGGTGTCGGTCGGGTTGACGAACACGATCTGCGCCGCCTTCCGTGCCAGCCGGCCGTGATTCTCCTTGCCCACCGGTTGGTAGCAGAAGAACCCCTTCAGCCACAGCACCGACACCCGCTCCCGCTCGGCGGCGGCGGCGCGGTCGAACGCCTCGCGGCCGGAACTGCCGATGACGGCGGCGGCGTAACTGCGGAGGTCGTAGAAGACCAGCCGGCCGTCCGGGTGGCACACCCGCTCGCCCCCGCCCAGCGCCCGCCGCAACTCCTCCTCGAACGCCGCACACCGGGCCGGCGGTAGCCCCCGCCGGTCGAGCAGCAGGCCGCGGAAGCCGAGGCGGATGAGCCGGGCCAGCATCCGCGGCGGCGGCTGGTCCGATACCACCCGTAGCACGTTGTCCCATTCGCGGTGGGCCATCGCCCCGAAGCTCCACCGTAGCCGACGGGTGTGCAAGTACCCGCGAACGTGGTCGTAGGCCGCCACCCCTTCCACCGGTGTCGCTTCGGGGTACTGGACGTAGGGGAAGGTGAACACCGCCGCCTCCGCGTCCGGCACGTCCGCCAACCGCTCTTCGACTTCCTCGAAGAAGGCCCGGTCGGTGCGGTACTTCTCGGCCGTGGCTTCCATCGCCTGGGCGTACCCGGTCGGGCGGAACCACTGGTTGTTCAGTTGGTCCCACAGCCCGACGCCGATCAACAGCACGGCCACCGCCAGCCCGACCCGGGGCCGCCGTCCGACCCACCGGTTCAACACCCACGCCACCGTGAACAGCGCGAAGAAGGCGATGACGATACTCACGCGGTTGAAGCACCGCACCTGCGGGCTAACCAGTTGCGCGTACAGCGACCCGACCCCACCCATCGTGCCGAGTAGTACGGAGAAGAGCGTCAGCCCGGCCACTGCGCGAAGGACGCCCGGCCGCCGCCCCGGTAGGAACACCGACACCAGGAGGCCGATCAGCCCGACGGTCCCGATCAGTCCGAGCGGCGAGAACTCGTTCTCGTTCTGGCACGGACGCGCGTCGCGGGAGTCGTACTCGGCCCGCAGGCGGTTGAGCGGCTGCCAGTTGTGCCCGGCCACCGGCAGCACCAGTTGGGCCAACTTCATCCCGTACAGTTCGGCCTCCTCCGTCAGCCGGGTCGTCGGCCGGGTGTTGTCGCCGTATTTGGCGTGGTAAGCGAACGTCGGCAAGTGGTTCGCCACCCCGCCGACGGCCACCGCCGCGATGACCAATCCGGCCGCCGCCGCCGCCCGCCAGGTGCCGACCGCCGCCCACCCGTACACCCCGGCCGCCGCCAGCACGGCGCAACTGAAAAAGGCGTAGTACGCGCCGGCCGACGCGGTGAGTAGGGCGATCACGACGGCCGCCCAACCGCGCCGGTCGCGGAGGCGGAACCGGCGCGAGCCATCGGACGCGGTGGGGAAGAATGGCAGCGTCCCCAGGCACGTCCACAGCGCCACCATCATCGCCAGCGGCAGGACGTAATACGCCGACAGGAAGTAATGGACTTCGCCCCGCAGGTAGTGGTACGGCTGGAAGGCGTACAGGAGGCCGGCCGCCCCGGCCAGCAGCACCGAGATGCCGAACCGGCGGAAGACGGCCATCGTCACCACCGCCGTCAGCGGGAAGGTGAGCAGGTAGTACAGGTTGAACGCGACGACGGCGTTCGGGGTGAATTGGCCGATCAACCAGATGCCGGCGAAGTGCAGGTGGTCCACGACGGGGAAGTCGTGCAGTTCCTGAATGCCCGGCGCGCCGAGCCGCTCGTTCCGCCAGTGGCTGCCCCGCTCGACGACCGCCTTCGCCATCGGCAGGATGAGCAGCGCATCGCTGTCGTACGCGAACGGACTGGAGAAGTCGGCCCGGTGCAGGTGCATCCCGGCGACGAGGAGGCCGACCGTCACCGCCACCACCGTCAGGTAGCCGAGCGCGGAGTGCCACCAGCGACACGGCGGCTCGACGGGGGCGGTCATGGGGGTCTCGACGGGGGCGAGGCGGTCGTCCCTTCCCACGATAGTCCCGCCCGCCGCTTCCGTCACCCCGACTGCCGCACACTCCGCTCCCGGAATCCGACCCCGGAGTTTTCGCGCCGCCCGGCACGACCGGTATAATTCCGCCGGTGGCCCGCGGAACGCCCGCCTTTCCAGTTGCTTCCCCGCACCGGCGCTTTTAAGCTCAGTCGGTAGAGGTTGCGTCGAAGGCGCGCTGTGCCGTCGCCCACTCTTCCCGTCTTCGTGACTTCTCACCCCCGACTTCCACCGCGACCCGAGGTGCCTCGGCATGGCCAAGACGAAACCCGCCGGTGAGGGCAAGATCGGCCTGATCCTGGCCCTGACCTTCTTCGTGATTACGAGTATCGCCCTGGGCGTGTTCGCGTACCAGTTCAACGCCGAAGTCGAGGGGGCGAACAACAAAGCCAAGGAAGCCAAGGACAACGAGCAGAAGGTGAAGGACTCGCTGATCGCCGAGCAGAAGCGGGTGGCGCTGTACAAGTCGTTCGCCGGGGTGGAGTTGTCCGCCGACGAGAAGCGGGTGCTGACCGGCCTTCCGGGCACCGACCCGCTGCGGGCCGAGCAGCAGGCACTCATGGCCAGCACCATCGCCGGATTGCAGTCCGTCGCCACGGCCGAGAAGTTGGACTTCGACCCGAAGGACTTCCTGGTCTGGGATTGGCCGGCGAACGGCACGCTCCCGGAGTCGCCGCGCAGCGGCAGCAAGGTGCAGCCGGCCCGCTACCCGACCACCATGCCGAAGGAGTCGCTCCGGCTGATCGCGGCCGCCGAGCGGATCCGCCTGACGGCGAACACCGCCAAGCAGAACGCGGACGCCGCCGTCGCCGCGTACAACGCCGCCGCCGCCGACTACGCGAAAGCGAAAGAACTGCTGGACGCCGCCCGCACTGCCACGGTGAAGGAGAAGGCGGACGTGGTGGCCACTGTCGCCAAGGCGAAGGACGCCGCCGCCGCCGCGTTCGTGGACGTTTCCAGCGACTTCCGCAAGAAAGAGGGTGAGTCGCGGTTGGCCCGCAACCAGTCCGAGGCCGAGAAGCGGTCGCTGGAACAGTCGCTCCAAGACAAGCAGCAGCAACTGGACGACCAGCGGCGGAAAGACGACGCCACGCTGGCGGTGCTGCCGTTCGACCTGCCCAAAGGCAAGGTGGTGTCCCGCCGGGGGAACCAGGTGGAGATCAACCTCGGCCGGGCCGACAAGCTGCAAACCGGGGTGACGTTCATCTTTCAGCCGACCGACTCCACCGAGAAGGGCGAGCAGTCCCGCAACCGCCAGGTGTACGACGCGCGCGGCAAGCCCGTCCGCGACCGGGACGGCAACCCGGTGCGGGCGTTCCAGCCGAAAGGGTCGCTGGTGGTGACGGAAGTCCTGGGGGCGAACCTGTCCCGCGCGCTCGTCACCGACGAGTACGAAGGCACCCGCGAGCCGGTGGTGGAAGGGGATCTGCTGTACAACGCCTCCTGGCAGAAGGGCACCAGCGACCACATCGTGTTGTACGGCATCTTCGACAAAGACGGGGACGGCACCGACGACATCAAGCAGGTGGTCGCCGAACTGAAGAAGGCCGGGGTGATCGTCGACGGGTACTGGGACTTGGCCACCGGCAAGTGGGCCGGCGGCGTGCCGACCGAGCGGACGGCCTACGCCATCCAGGGCGAGTACCCGGTCCTGTCCGGAGGCGGCCAGGGGCTGGCCAACGAGCGGTTGAACCTGAAGGCGTCCCTGGACACCGCCAAGGCCGACGCCGAGAAGAAAGGGACGAAGGTCATCAAATCCCGCGAGTACTTCCCTCGCGTCGGGTACAAGGTGGCCCAAGGCCTGACGGACGACACCGTCAACCAAGCCGCCGCCAAGTACCTGCAAGCGGCCCCGCCGCCCGCCGCCCCGGAAATGCCGAAGTAACCCCGAAGGGCAACACTCCCGCCGCCGGCCGCGCCCGACGCCGGGCGCGGCCGGCGGCGTTTTTCCCCGCCTGGGTTGCAGACTGCCCGCGCCGCCGGTTGCTCTGCCGGATAAAGTGAACGGGTATCGCCCGGTCCCGGAGACGCACCGCGAATGAAACTGATCCTCGCCAACCCGCGCGGCTTCTGCGCCGGCGTCAACATGGCCATCGAGGCGCTCGAGACGGCCATCACCGTGTTCGGCACCCCGCTGTACGTCTATCACGAGATCGTTCACAACCGGCCCATCGTCGAGCGGTTCACGGCGAAGGGGGTGGTTTTCGTCGATTCCCTTGCGGAAGTGCCGGACGGCCGGACGGTGCTGTTCAGCGCGCACGGGGTCTCGCCGGCCATCCGCGCTGAGGCGGTCGCGCGGAACCTGCGGGCCATCGACGCCACCTGTCCGCTCGTCACCAAGGTTCACCTGGAAGCGATTCGGTACGCCAAGGAAGGTTACACCATCGTCCTGGTCGGGCACGAGGGGCACGACGAGGTGATCGGCACGATGGGCGAAGCGCCCGCGCACATGGTGCTGGTGGAGGACGCGAACGACGTGGCCGCCCTCACCCTGCCGGCGGACGTGAAGTTGGCCGTCCTGACGCAAACGACGCTGAGCGTGGACGAGACGCGCGGGGTGATCGCCGCGCTGAAAGCCAAGTACCCGCAGTTGCACAGCCCCGGCAAGGACGACATCTGCTACGCCACCCAGAATCGCCAGGAGGCGGTGCGGGAAATCGTCCCGGAAGCGGACGTGGTGGTCGTGTTGGGCAGCCAGAACAGCAGCAACAGCAACCGGCTGGCCGAGATCGCCCGGCAGAACGGCCGCGCCGCGTACCTGATCGACCGCGTCAGCGAACTGCGAGACGAGTGGTTCCGGCCCACCGATACGGTGTTGCTCACCGCCGGCGCGAGCGCCCCGGAGGAACACGTCCTGGACTGCGCGAACCGACTCATCGACCGCTTCGGGGCGACCGTCGAACACCGCTCCGTCCGCGAGGAACACGTCAGTTTCCCGCTGCCAAAGGAGTTGCGGGTGTTGAAGCCGACCCGCCCGGATTCCGCCTGACGAATGACTCGCGCTACCCCGCCTTTGTGCTTCCCGCCGTCGCCGGTATGCTGCCCCTATGCCGCGCCTCACCGTCAACGCCGACCCGCTCGAGTACCCGGACCCGCTGTCCGTCGCCGACCTGTTGAAGCGGCTCCGCACCGACCCGAAACGGGTGGCGGTGGAGGTCAACGGCGAGGTGGCCCCGCGCGAGGAACACGCCGGCCGGCTACTCGCCGACGGCGACCGAGTGGAGATCGTCGGCCCCGTCGGCGGCGGGTGACGGAACCGTTTCACTCCGCGTTTTCTTCACGCCGGCACCGGCACGCCCAACTTCGTTGCCGCGTCCGCGATCATCTTCCAAGTCCCGTCCGGGATGGCGATTCCGCTTTTCATGCGCTCGGCCTTCGCGTTCCGCTCCGGGTCGCCGGGCAGCGTGATCGTTTGCCCCGGCGCGGGCGGGGTGCCTCGGACGAAGCCGGTCAGTCCGTCCGTCTGCCTCAGGAAGTGATCGACGCCGCCGAACGCGGCCGGGTCGAACACGGCGAACACGACCGCGTTGCCGACGCCGGCCATCGGGTCGTTCGGGTTGGCGCAGCGCCCGCCACTCAGCCCGCCGCACAGCAAGTCGATGAGCAACCCCAACCCGAAGCCCTTGTACGCCTGCTGCCCGCCGAATGGCAGGATGCTGCCCGGCGGGGTGGCGTACAGCGCGGCCGCGTCGGTGGTCGGTTGCCCGGCCGAGTCCACCAGCCACCCGGCCGGCACCGGCTCGCCCTTCTGGAACTGCACCCGCACCTTGCCTTCCGCGACGGCCGACGTGCCGAAGTCGAGGATCACCGGGTCGCCGCTGGTGGGGGTGGAAAGGCAGATCGGGTTCGTCCCGATGCGGCCTTCCGTGCCGCCCGGCGGGGCCACACGTCGCCCGGCCCCGTGCGAGTTGACCATCGCCAAGAGCGCCAGTTTCTCCCGCGCGGCGACCTCGGCGTACTCCCCCAGCCGGCCGACGTGCCCGCAGTTCCGCAGCGTCCCGGACGCCACCCCGATCGCCTTCGCCTTCGGAACGAGCTTGGCGAGCAGTCGGTGCGCCTGCACCTGACCGAGTCCCCAGCCGCCGTCGGCCGCGACCACCGCCGGGGTTTCGTTCAGGATCGTGAACGGCGCATCGGCATGGTACTGGCCGGATTGCAGGAAGCCGAGGTACTGCGGCACCCGCATGACGCCGTGCGAGTCGTGCCCGCACAGGTTGGCATCGACCAGGCTGTTCGCCACCTGCGCGGCGGACTGCTTCGACACCCCGGCGGCGACGAACAGGGACGCGACGAACTCGGCGAGCGGTTGCGGGGCGACGGTGGGCATGGGGGGAGTTCCAGGTTCCGAGTTTCAGGTTTCAAGTTTCATTGTGCGAACCGGGCCGCGACTTGAAACTCGGAACCCGAAACTTGAAACTGGTTTCATCCTTCCGAGGGTTCCGCCCGTGTTCCGCCTCTGCTTGCTCGCCGCAGTCACCGCGTCCGTCGCTGTCGCCCAGGAGAAGCCGCCGCTGAAGTGGGGCATGGATGCCACCGGCGGCGCGCCTTACGTCTTCGACAACAACACCAAGGGCTTCGAGGTGGAACTGGCCGCGTACCTCGCGGATCAACTCGGCCGCGCCAGCGAACCCGTCAACGGCGACTGGGACAGGCTGCCCGATCTCTTGAAGAAGGGCGATCTGGATATCGTGCTGAACGGGTATGAATACTCCGATCAGTTCAAGTCGCACGCCAGTATCCCCTATTACATTTACCGCCTCACCGCGACCGTAAGGGTGGATTCCGCGATACAATCCTGGAGTGACTTGAGGGGGAAGAAAGTTGGCGTCTTGAGTGGGTCCGCCGCCGCGCGGTATCTGGACATCTTGAAGACGGAGTTCGGCGGCGACCTGACGGTCGAGACGTATATCGACGTGGCGAACACTTTCCAACTCGTGGCCGCCGGCCGCATCGACGCGACCGTGCAGGACAACCCGGCCGCGATTCACTACCTGGCCGAAGACGCCAAGAAACAGAAGCAGTTGCGGCGGTTGCCCGAGACACGCGGCCAGGGCTTCTACGTCATCCTCACCCGCGCGGACGACCGCGCCTTCCGCGAGCGCATGAACGACCTGTTGGGTAAAGCCATTGAAGATGGCACGCTGGAAAGCATTTACCGCAAATATGGCATCTGGAACGACGACCAAGAACGGCTCAACAATTGGCGCAAGAAGCGGTGGGCGGATTCGACCCTGACCGACGAACAGCAGCTCACCGGCACGTCGCCCATCAACTGGCCCGAAGCCTTGAAATTACTCGGCTACGCGGCCCTGGTGACGATTTTCCTGGCGGTCGCCGCGATGCCGCTGGCCACCCTCGCGGGGATGGCCGTCGCCGCCGGGCGGTTGTACGGCCCCCGGTGGCTCGGCGGGTTGTTGTCGGTGTACGTCGAAATCCTGCGCGGCACACCGCTGCTGTTGCAACTGTATGTGTTGTTTTACCTGCTGCCCGACTGGTTCCCGGCGTTCGCCCGACTGCCGAAGGAGTTGATCGGCATCATCGGACTGGCGCTGAACTACTCGGCGAGCGAGGCGGAACACTTCCGTGGGGCGT
>Ga0105048_10006485_pt1 | contig 18866 bp, 14 predicted proteins | sample MAT05_FD_78382 | JGI IMG/M metagenome (GOLD analysis project Ga0105048, IMG submission 78382) | Freshwater microbial communities from Lake Fryxell liftoff mats and glacier meltwater in Antarctica - MAT-05 | ecosystem: Environmental > Aquatic > Freshwater > Ice > Liftoff microbial mat | place... | reverse complement strand
TCCGTCACGTCGAGCCCGCCGGCGCGGTCGTGGAGGCCCGCTTCACCGGCGAGACCCCGGTGGTGAAGGCTGCTGCGCTGATCGATGCCGGCTCCCGGCTGCCCGACACCGCCCTGTACGACGCGTTCGAGGCCACCGGCACCCGTCTCCCGAGCGCCGGCGATGCCGTCGCCCCCCGGTCGATCTACGAGGCGGTCCTCGAGGGGCGCCGCGTCGCCCTGGCCCTGGAGGGGCGTTCCTGATGACGGGATCCCAGTACCGCTACCTCTTCAGCCCGCTGCAGCTCGGGCCGGTCACGGTCCAGAACCGGGTCGTGTTCGCCGCCCACCTCACCAACTACGCCGAGGGTGGCCTGCCCACCGAGCAGCACGCGGCGTACTACGCCGCCCGCGCGGCCGGCGGCGCCGGGCTCATCATCACCGAGGAGCACTCCGTCCACCCGACGGACTGGCCCTACGAGAAGATGATCCACGCCTTCCACCCCGAGGTCCTCCCGGGGTACCGGCGCATCACCGAGGCGGTCCACGCCCACAACACACCGATCTTCGCCCAGATCAACCACAACGGCGGGCAGGCGTCGAGCATGTACACCCGGCTGCCGGTGTGGGCGCCCTCCGCGGTCCCCGACCCGCTCTTCCGCGAGGTCCCCAAGGCGGTCGACCACCTCGAGATCGCCGAGATCGTGGCGGGGTACGCCGACGTCGCCCGCCGGTGCAAGGAGGGCGGGTTCGACGGCATCGAGATGCAGTGCTCGCACAGCTCGATCGTCCGCGGGTTCCTGTCGCGAGCGACGAACAAGCGCACCGACTCCTACGACGGCAGCCTCGAGAACAGAGCGCGGATCCTCCACGAGATCGTCGCCGCCGTGCGCGAGGCCATCGGCCGCGATCTCGCCCTCGGGGTCCGCCTGTGCGGTGATGAGCTCATCGACGACGGCATCACCATCGACGAGGCGGTCGAGGTCGCCAAGGCCGTCGAGGCCCGGGGCCAGGTCGACTACATCAACACCTCGATCGGGGTCGCCACGGCGTCGCTCTTCATGATCGAGGCGTCGATGCACATCCCGCCCGACTACTCGCTGTTCATCCCGTCCGCCCTGCGCAAGGCAGTCGATCTGCCCGTGGTCGGCGTCGGTCGCTTCAAGGACCCCCTCCAGGCCGAGCGGGCGCTGGTCGAGGGCCACGCCGATCTCATCGGAGTCGTGCGCGGCCAGATCGCCGATGCCGAGTTCGTGGCCAAGGCCCGTTCGGGCCACCACCACGACACCCGGCTGTGCCTGTCGTGCAACCAGGAGTGCGTGGGCCGCATGGGCCTCAACCGCTGGCTGGGGTGCATCGAGAACCCGCGCACGGGGCGCGAGGCGATCATGCCGGTACCCACCCGGCGCCCGGTGGCCAAGCGCGTCGTCGTCATCGGCGCGGGGCCGGGCGGGCTGCAGGCGGCCATCACCGCGGCGCAGCACGGACACTCGGTCCTGGTCCTCGAGCGGGACGACGAGGCCGGCGGCCAGGTCCGGTGGGCGGCCAAGGTGCCCAACCGCGCCGAGTTCGGTGACCTCGTCCGCAACCAGCTCAACGAGTGCGAACGGTCCGGCGTCGAGATCCGCCTCGGGGTCGAGGCCACCGCCGGGTCCGTGCTGGCCCTCGATCCCGATGTCGTCATCGTGGCCACCGGGTCGCTGCCGTCGCGACCCTGGTGGGCGCCGCCGGAGCCCGGGGCCGGCGAGCTCCCGGTCATCGACGTCACCGACGTGCTCACCGGGGCCTTCGTGCCGTCGGGCCGCGTCGTGGTGATCGACGAGGTCGGCTTCCACCAGGCCACCAGCGTCGCCGAGCTGCTCGCCGACCGCGGCTGCGAGGTCGAGGTCCTCAGTCCGGGCATGGTGGTCGGGCAGGATCTCGGGATCACCCTCGACATGGAGAACTGGTGGCTGCGGGCCACCGCCAAGGGGATCGTGCAGACCACCGACTCGGTGATCGTCGGCCTCGAGGACGGTGCGCTGACGGTGCTGCACCACCCAACGGGAGCGACCACCCCGAAGACCGCCGACTGGGTGGTGCTCGCCATCCCCGGCCAGCCGGCCGAGGCGCTGTACCGCGAGCTCACGGCGCGCACCGCGACGTCGGGCGTCGAGATCCACCGGGTCGGCGACTGCGTCGCCCCCCGGCGGGCGCACGCTGCGGTCATCGACGGCAACCGCGTCGGAGCGTCGCTGTGATCGCCCTCGTCCCGGTCCGCGCCGGCGAGCTCCCGCTCGGCGGTGACGAAGCGGTGGCCGAGGCCGGCGGCCGGGTCCTGCTCGTCGGGGTCGGCACCGAAGCCGCCGCGGCGCAGCTCACCGGGATCGCCCACACCGTGCTCGTCTGGGAGCGGGACTCCTACGCCCCCGCGGCCTGGGCCGGCACCCTCGCCGCCGTCGTCGCCGACGAGGACATCGTGGTGCTGCCGGCGTCGCCCGACGGGCGCGATCTCGCGCCCCGGCTCGCCCACGTCCTCGACCGGCCCCTGCTGGCCGGTGCCGTGGCCATCGAGGCCGGCCAGGTCGACCTGGCCCGCCAGGGCGGCTTGGTCACCGAGTCGGTCGTGGTCGACGGGCCCTACATCGCCACCCTCCAGCCGGGGGTCCGCGGGGTCGAGCGCGATCCCACCCGGTCGTTCACCGTCGAGCCGGTCGAGGTCGATCCCGGCAGCGCCGCCCCCGTCGTCGCCGCGCCCATCGATCCCGTGCTCGTCGACGTGCTGGCGCCGGACCCGGCCACCATGGACCTGTCCGAAGCCGGTCGGATCATCGGCGGGGGCGCGGGGCTGGGCAGCGCCGAGGTCACCGCCGAGCTCGCCGGCATCGCCGACGCGCTGGGCTGCTCGATCGGCGGCACCCGGGTCATCACCGACTGGGGCTGGCTGCCCTTCGAGCGCCAGATCGGAACCACCGGCGTCATCGTGCACCCCGAGCTGTACCTGGCCTTCGGCGTCAGCGGCGCGGTGCAGCACGTCGCCGGCCTCGGCGACCCCGAGCACGTGATCGCGGTGAACCTCGATGCGAGCTGCCCGATGATGGCCATCGCCGACCTGGCGCTGGTCACCGACGCGCCGGCGCTGGTCGCCGAGCTCGCGGCACGGATGGGAGCCGGGACCGATGGCTGATCCGGTGGTGGGGACGCCGGCGGGGACGCTCGTCGTCGACCGTCCGACGAACCCCGACTTCGACGTCGTCGTCGTGGGTGCCGGCCCGGCCGGGGCGACCGCCGCGCTGGTGCTCGCCCGCGCCGGCAAACGGGTGTGCCTCCTGGAACGGGGACCGTTCCCGGGCTCGAAGAACATGTACGGCGGGGTCATCTACGCCCGCGTGCTCGACGAGCTCATCCCGCGGTGGTGGGAGGAAGCGCCGATCCAGCGGTGGGTCACGCGCCGGGGGACGATGGTGCTCACCGAGCACCAGTCGGTCACCGTCGACTACCGCACCACGGCGTGGGGGGATGCGCCCTACAACGGGGCCACCGCGCTGCGACCCGACTTCGACGCCTGGCTCGCCGGCCACGCCGAGGCCGCGGGCGCGGTGGTGGTGTGCTCCACCACCGCGGTCGGGCTCCTGAAGGACCGCGCCGGGCAGATCTGCGGCGTGCGCACCGACCGTCCCGACGGGGACCTCACCGCGTCGGTGGTCATCGCCTGCGACGGCGTCAACTCGTTCCTCGCCAAGGAGGCCGGGCTCTACCCCGACGTCTCGCCCGACAACTACACGCTGGGTGCCAAGGAGGTGCTGGCGCTGCCGCGCGAGGAGATCGAGAAGCGCTTCGGTCTCCGGGGGCACGAGGGCGCCGACTTCGAGATCGTCGGCTGCACGCAGGGGATCGCCGGGGGCGGCTTCCTCTACACGAACCTCGACACCATCTCGGTGGGCGTGGTGCTCAGCGTCAGTGAGCTGGCGGCGGCCAAGGTGCGCCCCGAGGAGCTCATCGCCGGACTCAAGCGCCACCCCTCGATCGCGCCGTTCGTCGAGGGCGGCGAGCTCAAGGAGTACTCGGCCCACCTGATCCCCGAGGCTGGGCTGTCGATGATGCCCGAGCTCATCGGCGACGGCATCCTCGTCGCCGGGGACGCCGCGGCGATGTGTCTGGCGGCCGGCATCTGGCTCGAAGGAGTCAACTTCGCCATCGGCTCGGGCCAGGCCGCGGGCGAGGCCGCCATCGACGCCCTCCGGTCCGGCGATGCATCGACCACCGGGCTCGCCGGCTACCGGCGTCGGATCGAGGCCAACTTCGTGCTCGCCGACCACAAGCGGCTCAAGCTGGCGCCCGAGCTGCTCATGTCGCACCGCATCCAGCGCCAGTACCCTGCGATGATCTGCAACATCGTGGAGTCGATGTTCACCGTGACCAACCCCGTACCCAAGCAAGGTGCCGCCCGGATCGCCCTGCGCGAGGCGCGGAGGGCCGGGGTCAAGTTCCGCCACCTGGCCCACGACCTGTGGATCACGGCGAGGACCTTCGGATGACCGCGACCACCGCCGCGTCGTCGTTCGTCCGCCGTCTCAAGGCCGCGTTCGCCCCGACGGCCGCCGGTCCGACCGCCCCGGTCACCGAGGCCCGCACCGACCCCGCGCCCGGTGCGCGGGAGTGGGAGCCCGTGAGCTTCGAGCGGCGCATGAGCACGGTCGAGTTTCGCGTCGGCTCCCGGGCCCACATCACCGTCGACGGCGACTCGTGCCGGGGGTGCACCACCAAGGCCTGCGTCACCGCCTGCCCCGCCGACCTCTTCGTCCCGGTCAGCGACGGCGGGATCGTGTTCAACTACGAGCAGTGCTTCGAGTGCGGCACGTGCTACCTGGCGTGCAGCACCGCCGGTGCCATCACCTGGACCTACCCCGATGGCGGCTCCGGCGTCGTCTTCCACCGGAGCTGAGGGGCGCCTGATGGGTCCGACGATCGCCGTCGCGTTGAAGTGGGTTCCCCTGCACGTCGAGGTCGATCCGCTGACGGGATCGGTCGACGCCGATGTTCGCTTCGCGGGGTCGTCGGCTGCTGACCGGGCCGCGCTCGAATGGGCGCTCGGCCTGGCCGAGGCGACCGGTGGCCAGGTCGTCGCGGCCACCGCCGGCCCCGCCGACGCCGAGGCCCTGCTGCGCGATGCCCTCGCGGCCGGCGCGCACCGTGCCGTGCGGGGCGCGGCGCCCGTCGACGCGCCGAGCGAGGTGGTCGCGTCGGTGCTGGCCGGCGCCATCGGCCCCGTCGACCTGGTGTGCGCCGGCGACCACAGCCTCGATCGGGGGAGCGGTTCGGTCCCCGCCTTCCTCGCCGCGGAGCTCGGCTGCGCGCAGGCGCTCGGCCTGGTGCGCGTCGAGCTCGACCCGGTCGCCTCCGACGCCGAGACGGGCTCGGTCCCGTCGGTGACGGTCCGGGCCACCCGTCGCCTCGACCACGGACGCCGCGAGGTGCTCCGGGTGGAAGGCCCCGCGGTGCTGTCGTTCGAGGGCGGGACGGCCGAGCTGCGGCGGGCGCCGCTCGCCGCGGTCCTCGCGGCTCGCACGGCCGCCATCGAGGTCACCCCCTGGACCGGCCAGCCCGACCCGCGGGTGCGGGTCACCCGGCGTGCGCCCTACCGGCCCCGGCCCCGGGCGCTCCTGCCCCCCGCCGCCGACCTGACACCTCGCGAGCGGATCCTGTCGCTCACCGGTGCGCTCACCGATCGCACCCCGCCGCGCACCGTCGTCGCCGACACCGACGAGGCGGCCACGCTCGTCCTCGATCAGCTCCGAGCGTGGGGCTACCTCGGGTGAGCCCTGTGGGTGTGGGGGGGACCGACTGGGGGACGCGCACCTCGCCCGAGGCGGCCGCGGCCACCCGGGTCCTGCTCGTGCCGCTGGGCTCCACCGAGCAGCACGGGCCGCACCTGCCCCTCGACACCGACACCCGCATCGCCGTCGCCATCGCCCGGGGTGCCGCCCGCGACCGGGCCGATGTCGCCGTCGCCCCCGCCTTGGCGTACGGCGCCAGCGGTGAGCACCAGGGCTTCGCCGGCACGCTCTCGATCGGTCAGGCCGCGCTGGAGCTGGTGGTGGTCGAGCTCGTGCGGTCGATCGGCCCGGAGGTCGAGCGGGTGGTGCTCGTCAACGGCCACGGCGGCAACATCGAGGCGCTCGACCGTGCCGCCGCCACGCTGCGGTCCGAGGACCGGCCCGTGACGGTGTGGTCCCCCCGTCTGCGCGGTGGCGACACCCACGCCGGTCACGCCGAGACCTCCCTGCTGCTCGCGCTCTGCCCCGAGGTGGTCCACCTCGACCGCGCCGAGCCCGGCGTCACCACACCGCTCGCCGACCTCCTGCCCGCGCTCCGGTCCGGAGGGCTCGTCGCCGTCACCCCCAACGGCGTGCTCGGCGACCCGACGGGCGCCTCCGCCGCGGCCGGCCACGAGTTGCTCGCCCGGTGCGTCGACGACCTCGCGACGATCCTCGACCACGAGGTGGCGACGCCGTGACGGACCCGATCGACACGGGTGACGCATCGCCGGTCGTGCTCGTCACCGGTGGCGCCCGGGGCATCGGCGCCGAGATCGGTTGCGAGCTCGCCGCCGCCGGCTGGCGACTTGCGCTCGTCGACGCGTGCACCGATGATCCCGCGCTCGCCTACCCGTTGGCGACCGCCGCCGACCTCGACCACGCGATGCGGCGCGCCACCGAGGCGCACCCGGCGAGCGCGATCCGCGGTTCGGCCGCGCCGGTGCTCGGGCTGGTCGCCGACGTTCGTGTCCAGCAGCAGATCGACGCCGCGGTCGCCGACGCGGTCGCGCACTTCGGACGGCTCGACGCCGTGGTGGCCGGTGCCGGTGCCATCGCCGGCGGCCAGACGGTGTGGGAGACCGACGACGCCACCTGGGACGCCATGATCGCCGTCAACCTCACCGGCGCGTGGCGCCTGGTGAAGGCGGCCGTCCCGCACCTGCTGGCCACCCCACCACCCCGACGCGGGCGTGTCGTGGTGATCGCGTCGGCGGCCTCGATGGACGGGCTGCCCCTGCTCGGCGCCTACACGGCGGCCAAGCACGGGGTGACCGGGCTGGTGAAGGCCCTGGCCGTCGAGCTCGGTCCCGAGGGGATCACCGCCAACGCGGTGTGCCCGGGCTCGACCCGGACGGCGATGCTCGATGCCAGCGCAGCGATCTACGACCTCGACTCGGCCGAGGAGCTGGTGCAGCACCAGGCCCTGGGCCGGCTCATCGAACCAGCCGAGATCGCGTCCGCGGTCGCCTGGCTCTGCTCGCCCGGCGCGTCCGGGATCACCGGCGCGATCGTCGCCGTCGACGGTGGGATGACCGCGAGCTGAGCCGCCGCCCCGCCGGCCACCGCGGACGTGTCCGGTTCCGTGTCATCGGTGTCCGCTGCGAGCGTGGGGTTGTCGCGACCGCACAGGTAAGGTGACGCCGCCGCGTGACGGAGACCGTTCGTCGCCCGCGTTGATTCGTCTACGCCGAGCCAGGGGGAAGTTGTGAAGACCAAAGCTGCGATCCTGTGGGAGCCCCACACCGAGTACGTGATCGACGAGATCGAGCTGGACGGCCCGAAGGACGGTGAGGTCTTCGTCGAGTTCAAGGCCTGCGGCATGTGCCACTCCGACGAGCACCTCGTCACCGGCGACATGGCCCTGCCCCCCGAGGTCACCGAGATGCTCGGCTGGCAGCAGTACCCGATCATCTGCGGGCACGAGGGCGCCGGCATCGTGCAGGAGCTCGGCCCCAACGTCACCACCCTCGCCGTCGGCGATCACGTCGTCACGTCTTTCGTCCCGTCGTGCGGCAAGTGCCCCTCCTGCGTGGCCGGGCACTCGAACCTGTGTGACCTCGGCGCCATGCTGCTCGCCGGCACCCAGCTCGACGGCACCTTCCGCCACCACACCAACGACGGCAAGGACCTGGCGCTCATGTGCTGCCTCGGTGCCTTCGCCCACCACGGCGTCCTCAACCAGGCGTCGCTGGTCAAGGTCGACGCCGACATCCCGCTCGACAAGGCGGCGCTGGTGGCCTGTGGCGTCGCCACCGGTTGGGGTTCTGCCGTCAACACCGCCGAGGTCCAGCCCGGCGAGACCGTCGTGGTGGTCGGCACCGGCGGTGTCGGGATGAGCGCCGTCCAGGGCGCGGCCATGGCCGGAGCCCGCTACGTCATCGCCGTCGATCCCGTCGAGTTCAAGCGGGAGCAGTCGCAGATCTTCGGCGCCACGCACAGCGCGGCGAGCGTCGAGGAGGCCGCGGCGCTGCTCGGTGAGCTCACGTGGGGCAAGAACGCCGAGAAGGTCATCGTCACCACCGGCGTCGGCGTCGGCGCCGACCTCGCCGGCATCATGAGCCTGGTCGCCAAGAACGGACGGTGCTGCTACACCTCGGTGGCCGAGATGAGCGCCACCGACGTGCAGCTCAACCTCTTCGACCTCGCCATGCAGCAGAAGCAGTTGGTGGGCTCGATCTTCGGCGGCGGCAACCCCCGCAACGACATCCCCAAGCTCCTCGGTCTCTACCAGTCGGGCAAGCTCAAGCTCGACGAGATGATCACCAAGACCTACTCGCTCGACGAGGTCAACCAGGGCTACCAGGACATGCGCGACGGCAAGAACATCCGCGGCGTCCTGATCTACGATTGATCCTCGACACCACCCGAAACGAATGACCACCACGCCGGTTCCCCTGTCTGCACCTCCCGGGGGCCGGCGTGGTGTCGCGTGGGCGTCCGGGCCGCTCGCGTGAAGGCCGACCGCGCCCTCATCGACGATCTCGACGCTCTCGTCGTGGGCCGTCGCCGCGAGCTCGAGATCATCGTCGCGGCGCTGGCCGCCCACCGGCACGTCTTGCTCGAGGGGCCGCCCGGCACGGGCAAGTCCACCCTGCTGCGGGCGGTCGCCAACGTGGGCGGCGCCGGCTTCGTGTTCGTCGAGGGCAACGCCGAGCTCACCGCCGCGCGCCTCATCGGCCACTTCGACCCGGCCCGGGTGCTCGCCGAGGGCTACGACCCCGACGTGTTCGTCGACGGGCCGCTCCTGCGGGCGTTGCGCGACGGTGCGCTGCTCTACGTCGAAGAGATCAACCGGGTCCCGGAGGAGACGCTCAACGTCCTGGTGTCGGTCATGTCCGAGGGTGAGCTGCACGTGCCCCGCCTCGGCCGGGTGGACGCCGCCCCCGGGTTCGCACTCGTCGCGGCGATGAACCCGTTCGACGCCATCGGCACCGCCCGCATCTCGTCGGCCATCTACGACCGCATGTGCCGGGTCACCATGGGCTACCAGGACGCCGACATCGAGACCCGCATCGTCGAGCGGGAGGCACCGGAAGCCGAGCCCGACTTCGCTCGGCGGGTGGTGGCGGTGGTGCGGGCGTCGCGCGAGCACCCCGACGTCCGCATCGGGTCATCAGTTCGGGGCGCCATCGACCTCGTCCGCCTGGCCGACCAGCTTGCCCTTCTGCGCGACGCCGCTCCCGACAGCGCCGCGGTCGGACTCGACGCGGCGCTGGCCGCGCTGAGCGGGCGGCTGCGGGTGGCCGAGAGCACCGAGCGGCGCGCCGACGACATCGTGCGCGACCTCTGGCTCGCCGAGTTCGGACGCGAAGGTGACGAGGGCGGTGGCGCCCCGGACCCGCAGGACCAACCGGAGCCGCAGGGCGATGCCCCCGGGGAGCAACCGGGAAAAGTCTGACGCCCCCACCGGGGGGCGGCGCGGGGAACGATGAGGTCCACGAGGGCGACGACGCCCGCCAGTCGCTCGACGAGGAGCGCCAGGAGACCACCGGCCGCGACGCGCTCAACCGCCACCCGGGCTTCGCCGAGATCTCACCCGAGGTGGGTGCCCTGGACGAGGGCGCCTTCGACCGGGCCCTGTCGGAGGACGCCGACGAGGCGCTGAGCCTGCTCACCGACCTCACCGGCGCCACCGACGAGAAGCTCCGGGCCCAGGCCCGTCGGTTGGCCGCTCGGATCCTGCTCGACGTCGGGCGGCAGGGTCCCGCTCGGCGCGGCGGTTCCTCGCGCCGCACCACGGCTCCGGCCGACCAGGTCGAGGGCGACCTCGACCTCGACGCCTCGATCGAGCCGCTCCTGTTGGCCCGGGCCACCGGGCGACCGCCGGCCCTCGACGAGCTGCGGGTCTCGACCTGGTCGCGACCCGACACCGCGCTGTGCTTCGTCATCGACCGGAGCGGGTCCATGAGCGGCGCGCAGCTGGCCACCGCGGCGATCGGCGCGGCGGCGTGCGCCTGGCGGGCCGGCGTCGACCACAGCGTCATCGCCTTCAACCACAAGGCGCTCGTGCTCAAGGCCCAGGGCGAGCAGCGCTCCCCCGAGGCCGTCACCGACGACATCCTGCGCGTCCGCGGCTTCGGCCCCACCGACCTCGCCCTGGCGCTGCGCACCGCCCGCGCCCAGCTCGACCGGTCCCACGCCGCCCGTCGCATCGTCGTGCTGCTCTCCGATGCCCGTCCCACCGCCGGCACCGATCCCGTCCCGATCGCGGCGTCGCTCGACGACCTCTGCATCCTGGCGCCGGCCGCCGACCCCGACGACGCCGCGGCGCTCGCCCGCGCGGCGGGCGCCCGCTGGGCTCCCGTCACCGGTCCTGCGCACCTCCCCGCCGCCCTCCGTTCGCTCCTCGACCCGTGACGGCCACCCAGCTCCCGACCGGTCCGGTCCCGGGGCGCGGCCGACGGCTCCTGCACGGACCTCTCGGGATGGGCGGTCACCGACCATGACGGCACGGTGGCGCGCGGATGACCTGCCTGCCGGTGCACGGCTGGTGCTCGACGCGTCGGTGCGGCGCATCGACGGGGGACGGGCGCTGGTCGGCGGGTCGCCGCTGCGGATCCTGCGGGTGAGCGAGGCGGGAGCGGCGGCGATCGATGCCTGGGTGGCAGGGGAGGAGGTGGGGGCGTCGGCGGGCCGCCGGCGCCTGGCCCGGCGGCTGCTCGACGGCGGGCTGGCCCACCCCCGGTTCGCCGGCGGGCCGTTCGGGTCCGCGGATGTCACGTGCGTGGTGGCGGTGCACGACCATGCCCACCTCCTGGTGCCGACCCTCGACGCGCTCCGCGCCGGCGAGACGCTCGGCGCGGTGATCGTCGCGGATGACGGATCGCCCGAGCCCGCCGAGATCGCCGAGGTCGCGGCCCGCTACGGCGCGACCGTCGTGCGACGCGACGTCCGCGGCGGCCCGGCGGCGGGACGCAACGCCGCGCTCGCCCAGGCCGTCACGCCGCTCGTCGCCTTCGTCGACCGTGACGTCGAGCCCGACCCGGACTGGTTGGTCGAGCTCCTGGCCCACTTCAGCGACCCCCGGGTCGCGGTGGCCGCCCCCCGGGTGCGGTCCCAGCCCGGTTACGGCCCGCAGGCACAGTTCGACCTCGACCGTGGCCCCCTCGACCTCGGTGCCGTCGAGGCCCGGGTGGTGCCGGGCTCGCGGGTCGCCTACGTCCCGTCCACCGCGCTGCTGGCCCGGCGGGCGGCGCTCGACGACGTGGGCGGGTTCGACGAGTCCCTGCAGTGGGGCGAGGACGTCGATCTCGTGTGGCGGCTGGTCGAGTCGGGCCATACCGTGCGCTACGAGCCCCGGTCGGTCGTGTTCCACCCGTCCCGGCCCGATGTGGTGTCGTGGGTGCGCCAGCGCTTCCACTACGGCACCTCGGCGGCGCCCCTCGACCAGCGCCACCCCGGCGCGGTCGCCCCGCTGTCGATGTCGGGGTGGACGGCTGCGGCGTGGGGTCTCGCCGCGGTCGGGCACCCCCTGCTCGGCGCCGCGGTCGGCGCCGGTGCCGCGGCGATGCTGCCGCGTCGGCTCGGGATGCTCGAGCACCCGTGGCGTGAGGGATGGGAGCTCGCGGGCAAGGGCCAGCTCGCGGCGTGGCGACCCGTTGCGTCCGCGGTCACCCGGACGTGGTGGCCGATCGCCCTCGGCGCCGCGCTGGTGTCGCGACGCGCCCGTCGGGCCGTGGTGCTCGCCGCGGTCGTGCCGCCGCTCGTCGACTGGGCCAACGGCGACCGGGCCCTCGACCCGGTGCGCGCCGTCGGCCTCCGGGTACTCGACGACGCCGCCTACGGGGCGGGCGTCTGGGCGGGCTGCTGGCGGCACCGCACGATCCGACCCCTCGTTCCCACCCTGCGCTCGTGGCCCGGTCGCCGTCGCGCCGCCTCCAGCGTCGCGGCGTCGGACACCGAACCAGCCTGAGCGAAGCGGTCCGAACGACGAGCCCGCCAGCTCCCTCGAACGAGGTCGCCCAACCCGACCGGGTCGGGCGCGGTCACGGCTGGTCGTAGAACACACGCTCGACGACCCGGCGGGCCCGGCGGGTGACCCGCCGGTAGTCCTCCCGCAGGCCGGTGGGGGTGAGGTCGAGCGACCGGGCCAGCCACTGCAGCTGGGCGGGGTCGGCGGGTAGCGCGTCGCTGGCGCGGCTGTTCACGAGGAACCAGCGGTTGCGCGTGTGCTCGCAGAACTCGTAGGAGTCCACCAGACGCTGGGCGTCGTCGGCGCCGAGCGCGCCGATCTCGACCAGGCGCACGATGGCGTCGACCGTGCCCGTGGCCTCCACGCCGTTTCGGAGCTGCAGGAGCTGCGCCGTGAACTCGACGTCGGACAGCGAACCCCGGCCGAGCTTGAGGTGGAACTGCGGGTCCTCGCCGAACGGGATCCGCTCGCGCTCGATGCGGGCCTTCATGCGGCGGATCTCGCGCGCGTCCTCGTCGCTCAGCCCTGTCCCCACGATCCACGGGACGAGCCGCTCCACCAGGCGGGCCCCGAGCTCCGCATCCCCCGCCACCGGCCGCGCCCGGAGCATCGCCTGTCGTTCCCATACCAGGGCGTAGCGCTCCCAGTAGCTGGCGTACCCGTCGACGGTGCGCACGAGCGAGCCCCGCTTGCCCTCGGGCCGGAGCTGGGCGTCGATCGTGTAGATGCGCGCGGCCGGGGTGGAGCCGCCGACCAGGCGGAGCAACCCCGACGCCACCCGGTTGGCCTCGTCGATGGTCGAGCTGTCGCCGCCGTGCACGAAGATCACGTCGAGGTCGCTGGCGTAGGACAGGTCGGCGCCACCGAAGCGGCCGAGCGCGATCACGGCGAAGGGCACCTGGGGGTCGAGCGAGCCCAGCGCGGTCTCGAGCACGGCCTCCGCCAGGACGGTGAGATCGTCGCCGACCGCAGCGACGTCGGCGTGGTCGAGGAGGTCGCGTGCGGCGATGCCGAACAGGTTGCGCTCCTTCCACCGCTGCAGCGCGGTGGTCTGCGCGCCGAGGTCGGATCGCCACGAGACGGCCGCGGACGCGCGCTCGACCAGCTCGTCCAGCGACGCCGACGAGGTGCGGCCGGCGTCGGGCAGGCGGGCGACGAGATCGGGGTTGCGGATCACGATGTCGCCGAGCAGCCGGCTGGAGCCGAGCAGCGTGCACAGCCGCTGCGCCGCCTCGGGCGAGTCCCGGAACGTCTCCATGAGCTGGCTTCGGCGGGAGGAGCCGGTGAGCAGGTTGCGCAGCAGCAACAACCCGAGGTCCGGGTCGGGCGAGTCCGAGAGCCAGTCGAGCAGCAGCGGTAGGAGGTGCTGCATGAGCCGGCTCGACCGGTTGAGCCCGCGGGTCAGCTCGAGCACGGCCAGGCGGGTCCGGTGGGCGTCGGTGAAGCCGAACGCGGTCAGTCTGGTCACGGCCGCATCGGGGCTCAGGGTGGTGGTGGCGCTCGAGAACACCTCGAGCAGGGGCCGGAAGTACACCCGCTCGTGGATCGACCGGACGGCGAGCTGGTGGTGGCGCAGATCGTGCTGGAAGCGGGCGGTGGCGCCGGCCTCGGGTGTCCCCCGATAGCCGAGCACGCGGGCCACGTGGTCGAGCTCATCCGGATCGGTGGGCACCGTGTGGACCTGCTGCTCCTCGCGCAGCTGGAGCCGATCCTCGAGGCGGCGGAGGAACCGGAACGCCTCGGCCAGCTCTTCGCTGTCGGCGCGGTCGATGTACCCGGCGGTCGCCATCTCGGCCAGCACGGTCAGGGTGGTCGGCGAACGCAGCTCGGGGTCGCCGGGGCCGTGGACGAGCTGGAGGAGCTGGATGGTGAACTCGATGTCGCGGATGCCACCTCGCCCGCGCTTGATCTCCCGATCGGTGAGGCCGCGCCGGGCGACCTCCTGCTCGGAGCGTCGCTTCATCTGGCGGAGCGAACGGAGGTCGTCGGCGGAGAAGGGGCGCGACCACAGCCACCGGCGGGCAGCCTCGACCAGGTGGTTGCCGAGCCGGATGTCGCCGGCCACCGCTCGGGAGCGGAGCAGGGCCTGGAACTCCCACGGCTCGGCCCACCGGTCCCAGTAGGCCTCGTACGAGTCGAGGGTGCGGACCAGCGGCCCGTCGCGACCGAGCGGGCGCAGCCCGGTGTCCACGCGGAAGCACCGCTTGGCGATCTCGACCACGGCTCGGGCCCGACGCTCGAGCCGCTCGGCCGATCCGTCGCCGACGAAGATCACGTCGATGTCGCTCGAGTAGTTGAGCTCCCGGCCGCCGAGCTTGCCCATGCCGATCACCGCGAGCCGGAACCCCGACGCGGATCCATCCCCGTCGTCGGTCGGCGCCTCGTCGGCCGCCTCGGCCAGCAGGCACGCGCCCTCCAGGACATCGCTGGCCAGGGCGGCGAGGGCGGCGCCGGTGGCCTCGAGGGTGGTCCGGCCCGTCAGATCGAGCGCGGCGATGCGCAGGAGCTCGTGCTCCTTCCAGGTGACCAGCTCGGCGACGGTGGTGTCGGCCCTCGGGGATCGATGATCGAGGGCGTCGAGCACGTCGATCGCGGCAGGTGAGCGTTCGACGAGCCGCTGCATCGACCGGCTGGCCGCGAGCACGGCCACCAGCGCAGCCCGGAGCTCGGGCTCGCGACCCAGGCGGTCGGCGAGCTCCGGACGGTCGCCGACGAGGCGGTCGATCGCCGCCCACACCTCCTTGGGTGCCGCCGAGCGCTCGACCGCGACGTCGAGATCGCCGCTGATCGACGCGTCGGATGCCACGCGGCCAGCGTAGGACCTGGGTCGCGCGCGTCCCGGCGCCGAGTCGGGCCGGGCCGGGACCGGGCCGGGCCTCGGGACCGATCTCGTACGATGGCCGCATGGCTCGGATCCGGTTCGCGGCGGCGCAGCTCAACATCGTCGTCGGCGACCTCGACGGCAACGTCGAGCGCATCGTCGGTGCCATCGAGGAAGCCGAGGCCGACCACGCCGACCTCGTCGCCTTCAGCGAGCTGGCCATCACCGGCTACCCGCCGGAGGACCTCCTGCTCAAGCCGTCGTTCGTCGACGACAACCTCGACGCCATCGAGCGCGTGGCGCGGCGCACCGGCTCGACGCCGGCCTTCGTCGGGTTCGTCGACCGACGCGACGATGGCCGGCTCGTGAACGCCGTCGCGGTCTGCTTCGACGGTGCCATCCGCGGCCGCTACCACAAGCGTCGCCTCCCGAACTACGCGGTGTTCGACGAGGACCGCTACTTCGAGGTCGGCACCGACCCGCTCCGCCTCTACCGCGTCGGGTCGCTGCTCGTCGGCGTCTCGATCTGCGAGGACGCCTGGCTGCCCGACGGCCCGATCCGCCAGCTCGCCGACGGCGGCGCCGACCTCGTCGTCAACCTGAACGCGTCGCCGTTCCACCGCGGCAAGGTCCACGAGCGTGAAGCCATGTTGGCCGATCGCGCCGCCGAGGCGAGCTGCGCCATCGCGTACGTGAACCAGGTCGGCGGCCAGGACGAGCTGGTCTTCGACGGCGCCTCGCTCATCGTCGATGCCGACGGGTCGGTCATCACCCGGGCGCCGCAGTACGAGGAGTTGGTGTTCGTCACCGACCTCGACATCGTCGACCGCTCCGCCGAGGGACCGACCCTGCCCGTCGTCGACCTGCGGACGGCGAACCGCAGCGGGAGCGCGGCCTCGCCTGTCGTCGTCGACCCCGTCGTCGTCACCGCGCCGGCCCCGCTGCTCGACGGCGTCGCCGAGGTGTACGAGGCCCTCGTGCTGGGCACGCGGGACTACGTCACCAAGAACGGGTTCAGCGAGGTCGTCATCGGGCTGTCCGGTGGCGTCGACTCGTCGTTGGTCGCCGCCATCGCCGCCGACGCGCTCGGGCCGGGGCGGGTCCACGGCGTGCTCATGCCGTCGCGCTACTCGAGCGACCACTCGATCAGCGACGCCGAGGCGCTGGCCGACAACCTCGAGGTCGAACGCCGGACCATCGCCATCGAGCCCGCGCACCATGCGCTGGTCGAACTGCTGGCGCCGTCGTTCGTGGGCCACGAGCCCGACCTCGCCGAGGAGAACATCCAGTCGCGCATCCGCGGCGTGCTCCTGATGGCGCTGTCCAACAAGTTCGGTTGGATGGTCCTCACCACCTCGAACAAGAGCGAGAGCGCCGTCGGGTACTCGACCCTCTACGGCGACTCCGCCGGTGGGTACGCGGTCATCAAGGACGTGCCCAAGCTGCTCGTCTACGAGCTGTGCCGCCTCCGCAACCGCCGCGAGGGTTACGACCTCATCCCCGAGCACGTGCTGACGAAACCTCCCTCGGCCGAGCTCCGCCCCGACCAGACCGACAGCCAGAGCCTCCCGCCCTACGAGGTGCTCGATCGCATCATCGAGGCCTACGTCGAGCAGGACCGCACCGTCGGCGACCTCCTGGCCGACCCGGCCTTCGACGTCGACCCCGACCTCATCCGCCGCATCTGCCGGCTCATCGACCTCGCCGAGTACAAGCGCCGCCAGTTCCCGCCCGGCCCCCGCATCACCACCAAGGCCTTCGGCAAGGACCGCCGCCTCCCCATCACCAACCGCTACCGCGGCTGACGGTCACGGCGTGAAGAGCACGATCGGCGGTGGCGTGGGGTCTGCTGTTCACCGACGCGTTCATCGGCGCTCTGCTGGCTCTCCCTGGGACGGCGCCACCGACAGCGCACCGGTTCGCCTCACCGCTTCGCCGTGCAGATCGTCGTGCTGCTTCTCCCGTCAGTGCGGCGCGGGGTGAACGAACACGACGCGCTGCGCCCATGGCAGAGGCGAAGCCGACGGAACGGCCGAACCGCGGTTCTCGGACAGGGACAGCAGTCGACGGTCCGCACGCTCCTTCCACGTAGCTCCGTACGCTTGCCCGACTCGCCGGACCCGATCACGCGCTTCAGAGGCTGTCGGCAAAGTCATGCCCGCTCAGGCACGTCCTGGACATCCCGTCGGTCTGCGTCCTCGTCCTCGCCGCCCGCCTTCAAGGGGGCCTTCGTCCTGCGTCCTTGCCGTGGACGCCCCCGACTCGCCGATCCGCACACGCCCTACCCGCGCTCGCTCTTAAGGACCGGGGTTGAGCGGCGGTCTGTCGAATTGTAATGGGAATCACTCCTGCTTAGGCTGGTGGGGGCCCCGCTCGAGTGATGGGCTTCGGCGGGTGCCGAGACGGTCGCCTCCCAAGGCGTCCGTGCCCTCTCGCCACTTGCGTTCCCATTCGAAGAACTGGAGATCCCATGCGTCCTCGCGTGCTCGTGACCGCCCTTGCCGTCGGACTTGCCTTATCGGTCGTCGTGGGTTGTTCGTCGACCCCCGAATCAGGATCCGCATCTTCGACCAGTTCGACCAGTTCGACCAGTTCGACCGGCTCGACCGGCTCGACCAGCGCGACCTCCGGACCTGACGGCACCACGGTGGCCGGCGGCGGCGTGCCGGGCACCGATGCGTCCGCTGACCCATGTCCGGTCGATCCGCTCGCGGTGGTGGTCAGTGTGGACCAGTGGGGGGACATCGTGGAGCAACTCGGTGGCGCCTGCGCCGATGTGACAACCGTGTTCGCGAGTTCGTCTGCGGATCCGCACGACTACGAACCGACGCCGGCCGACATCGCTGAGTTCACCGGAGCGAAGCTCGTGGTGGTCAACGGTGTCGACTACGACCCGTGGGCCGAGAAGGCCGTCGAGTCCCTCGACCCCGTCCCCGCCGTCGTGAATGGCGGGGAGGTCGTGGGTGCCGAGGAAGGCGACAACCCCCACATCTGGTACAGCCCTGACTACGTTGATCAGATCTCGAAGGCGGTGACCGCGGAGCTCTCCGAGCTGTCTCCGGAGGCAGCGGCCTACTTCGAGGAACGAGCTGCGGACTGGGAAGTCGCCATGGAGCCCTACCGTGCCGAGATCGCCGCCGTGAAAGAGGTAGCTGCGGGCAAGTCCTACGGGGCGACCGAATCGGTGTTCGCCTACATGGCTCAGGCGGTCGAGCTGGAGGACACGACGCCAGAGGGCTACCGGAACGCGTCCGCCAACGAGTCTGACCCGGCACCCGGCGACGTCAACGAGTTCCTGCAGTCACTCGGATCGCAGTCGATGGATGTGCTGATCTACAACAGTCAGACCGAGGGTGCGATTCCCGAACAGATCCGCGATGCCGCCACCTCTGCATCGGTACCCGTCGTGGACGTCACCGAGTCGGTCCCACCTGGTGTCACCTCGTTCGTGGAGTGGCAGGTCGCGCAGTTGCGGGCCCTGGCCGAGGCGCTTCGTTGATGAGACCGCAACCGATCCATCGGCCATGACCGACACGGTGCCGCCGGCCGTCCAACTGCGAGATGCCTCGGTTGTTCGCGGTGGCCGCGTGATCTGGTCCCAAGGCAGCTTTCAGATCCCACGAGGATCGGTTTCGGTTGTGCTCGGCCCCAACGGATCGGGCAAGACGACGCTGTTGCGGGTGCTGCTCGGACTCCTGGCGCCGAGCTCGGGGCAGGTCGAGGTCTTCGGCGAACCACCGCGCCGGGGCAACGCTCGCATCGGATACGTGCCCCAGAACTACACCGCAACGATCGGCCATGCGGTACGCGGAACCGACCTGGTGGCGCTCGGGCGAACGGGGCGACGGTGGGGCTGT